>JAANMY010000110.1_pt1 | contig 105832 bp, 91 predicted proteins | sample 7279691 | NCBI WGS metagenome assembly JAANMY01 (sample SAMN14094543, study PRJNA606508) | bioreactor metagenome | isolation source: A lab-scale SPAN reactor treating ammonium-rich wastewater day 388 | place: Ireland: Galway | collected 2018-02-07 | reverse complement strand
GACAGCGACAACCGCTGCCACCTCGGCTGGCGGCTCGCCGACCAAAGCCGCCACCAAGAGCCCGGCCGACGAGCTCGCCAACATCAAGGGCGACACCACGGGCGTCACCGACAAGGAAGTCAAGATCGGCTCGTACTACGCCAAGACCGGTCCGGCCGCCGTCTACAACGACATCCAGCTCGGCTGGAACATGTACTTCGACGAGGTGAACAAGAAGGGTGGGATCGCAGGCCGCCAGATCAAGTTCATCGTCGAAGATGATGGGTTCAACCCCTCGACCACAGTGAACGTCGTGAAGAAGCTGGTCGAGCAGGACCAGGTCTTCATGCTCTTCAATGGGCTCGGGACGTCGGGTGGGGCGGCCGTGCTTGAGTACGTGAAAGCGCAGGGTGTGCCCAGCCTCTTCCTCGCTACGGGTGCGACCCGCTGGGCCAATAGCGGTCCCACATTCATTGGACTCCAGCCGGACTACGTGACGGAAGGAACCGCCCTTGGCAAGGAGATGGCCGCAAAGCATAAGGGCAAGAAGTACGGCATCCTCTACCAGAACGACGACTCGGGCAAGGATGGCCGCGAAGGTCTGAAGAAGGGCGTCGGCACAGACCTGACGCTTGTCGGTGAAGAAAACTACGAGCTAAACGCTGCCGACATCACCAGCCAGGCCCTGAAGCTCATCAACGCCGGGGCCGAAGTCATCGGCGTCTATGCCACCCCCGCCCAGTTTGCCGGCGCATTGAAGCAGGTGAAGGCGCAGGGCAAGACGGTCATCTGGTACTCGTCTTCCGTGACAGCTTCGGGGTCGACGGCCAAGCTTGCGGAGGGCGCCATGGATGGGGTGTTTACCGCGGGGTACATCCCCGATGTGACAGACCCCAGTCCAGAAGTGCAGAAGGTGGTGAAGTTCTACAAGGACCATGGCGTCACGAACCCTAATGCCTTCCACCTCTACGCATGGATGGCAGCCGAGCACCTCGAACGCCTGCTCACGGTGACGGGCAAGAACCTCAACCGCTCATCTCTCATTTACGCAATGGAAAACGTCGCCTTCCAGGGCGATTGGAAGTCATCCCTCCTCTTCAAGCCGACAATTATCACCAAGGATGACCACAAGCCCATCGAGGCAATGTTCATCCAGGTTTGGAACCAATCCAAAGGGAAATTCGAATATGACCTCACGAAGATCATCGATTCGGAGACCACAAAGCGGTAGCCCTGCGCTGCGCTGAACCACGTGGGGGCAGGCATTCGCCTGCCCCCTCTACACGTGCGGACCGTTTCGAGAACTCCGCGGCTCGTCGCGTCTAGGCTGTTGCTCACCTACCCTTTCACCTGATGGCCAAGCGCATCCTCGACATCGTGCTGACCATCCTGGGGGCGCCGCTGGTCCTGCCGATTCTCGCCATCCTCGCCCTCGCGCTCGCCATTGAGATGCGCGGAAACCCATTCTTCCTCCAGCAGCGGGTAGGGTTGCGGGGCACAACCTTCACGATGTTCAAGCTGCGAACGATGCGCCATGCAGGTCCCGGCGAAGTGAAGCCGTACGTCATCCACGACTGGAAGAGCTTCGTCTTCAGCCCTCCGGGCCAACGGGACCCGCGAACCACGCGCCTGGGGGCGTTCGCGCGCCGGACATCGCTCGATGAGCTCCCCAACCTCCTCAACGTCCTCGTCGGCCAGATGAGCCTCGTTGGCCCGCGGCCCGAGCTCCCCGAAATTGTCGCCCAGTACCCGCCGCCTTATCACCGCCGCCACGATGTACTGCCGGGGATCACTGGCCTCGCCCAGGTCAGCGGCCGCTCCGATTTGACCTATGACGAAATCGTTACCTACGATCTCGCCTACGTGGACCAGCATTCGGTCATGACCGATATCCACATCCTCTGGCGGACCTTCTTCAACGCTCTCACAGGCAAAGGGGCCCGCTGATGCATCCCTCACCCCCAACTACGAAACGTAATGCCATCCGCCGGTCGTTGGCCGGGGACCCGCTCCACATCACCGCCGCGATCATCCTCGACGTGCTCATTGTCGCTGCCGCCTACGCGGCCGCCCTACTCCTGCGCTTCGATGGCAGCGTTCCCCGTGAGAACGCCCTCTTTGCCGCCCGAGTCCTCCCGCTGGTGGCCCTCGCCTACGTCATCGCGAACATGCTCTTTGGCGTCTACCGCACCGTCTGGGCCTACGGCAGCATCGGCGATATCCTCGCGCTCTTCCGCCCCGTCCTCCTTGTGACACTGCTCGTGTTCGCGGCCAACTTCTTCGTCCAGGACCGCGACCTCCCCCGCTCGGTGGTGCTGATGGCGGGCGCCCTCGTGTTCCCGGGCATGGCCATGGTCAAGATGCGCTCCCGTCTCCTCACGCGGCTGCCATGGGGCGCTTCGGCCTCTCGCCGGCTCCTGATCATCGGCGCCGACCGTACCGGGCAGCTCCTCGCGCGCGAGCTCCAGTCCGACCCCGAGCTTAACTACCAGCCCGTCGGCTTCATTGACGACGACCCCCGGAAGTTGCACACCCGCATCCACGGCCTCCTTGTCCTGGGCCCCGTTAGCCAGCTCGAGCAGATCATCCACAAGCGCGACGCCGAAGTGGTCGCCATCGCCATCGCCCGTGCCCCGGGAGCGACAATCAGGGAGATCGTCGGCGTCTGCCAGCGCCTTAACGTCCCGGTCCGCATGGTTCCCGGGGTCGATAACTGGGTTCACGGGGGCCACGACACCCTGAGGGACATCACCCTGGACGACCTCCTCGGGCGTGAACCCGTGCAGGTCGATTTCGCCGTCTGCTCGCAATCGGTGAAGGACCGGGTTGTGCTCGTGACCGGGGCGGCCGGCTCGATCGGCTCTGAGCTTTGCCGCCAGCTGCTCAGCTTCGAGCCCCGCGAGCTCCACCTCCTCGACAACAACGAGAGCGGCCTCTACGACCTCTCCCTTGAGCTCACGCCAATGGCTGGCGAGACCACGCTCAGGCTCTGGGTCGCGAATGTTGTCGAAGAGCAACGCATGGACGACATCTTCGGCCGGGTCCGGCCCGGCCTTGTCTACCACGCCGCCGCCCTCAAGCACGTTCCCCTGATGGAAGAGCACCCCGATGAGGCGTTCCGTGTGAACGTGCTCGGCACCCTCAACGTCGCCCGGGCTGCCCGGACCTACCAGGCCGGCACTTTCGTGCTTGTCTCCACCGATAAGGCGGTGCGGCCAACGAGCATCATGGGCGCCACCAAGCGCATCGCCGAGCTGCTCACGATTGCCCTTGCCCGCAACAGCGCCCGCACCGACTTCGCCGCTGTCCGCTTTGGCAATGTCATGGGCAGCCGCGGCTCAGTCGTTCCAACTTTCATGCGCCAGATCGAGCGCGGTGGCCCTGTCACAGTCATGCACCCCGACATGATGCGTTACTTCATCAGCATCCCCGAGGCGGTGAGCCTCGTCATCCAGGCGGGCAGCTTCGGCGGGCATGGCAGCATCTACATGCTCGACATGGGCGAGGAGATCAATATCCTTGAGCTCGCCGAGCGCATGATCAGGCTGCAGGGCCTGCGCCCGGGCCTGGACATCGAAGTCGTGTTCACCGGGCCCCGACCCGGGGAGAAGCTTCGTGAGGAGCTCGTGGCCGACTTCGAGAAAATGCAGGGCACCGACCATCCGAAAGTCATGCGCCTCACCGCCTCCGTCGACGTGACTGAAAGTGAGCTCCTCCGCCTCGTCGACGAGATAGCTGCGGGCATGTGGGACGATCGCGAACAACTGCGCGGGCGCATCCACCTTGTCGCACGCCGCTACTCGCTCGATGGCCACCGGGACGTGCGCGCGGAGACCGCCGCGGGGGAGGCCGCTGCCACGTGAGCGAGCATCGTGTGCACCCCACTGCCGAGGTAAGCCCCGGGGCCTCGATTGGGGCCGGGGCCAGCATCTGGCACCACGCCCAGGTGCGCGAAGGCGCCCGCATTGGCCCCGGCAGCATCATCGGAAAGGGCGTCTATGTCGATGCCGGCGTGAGCATTGGCGCAAACTGCAAGGTCCAGAACTACTCCTGCGTCTACCATGGCACGACCCTGGAGGATGGCGTCTTCGTTGGGCCTGAAGTGGTGTTCACCAATGACCGCTATCCGCGCGCAGTCAATCCCGATGGGAGCCTGAAAGGCGACTCCGACTGGGAGGTCGGCGAGACCCTGGTTCGCTGCGGCGCAGCGGTCGGGGCGCGTTCCGTGGTTCTGCCGGGCATCACAATCGGCCCCTGGGCCCTCGTCGCCGCCGGATCGGTCGTCACGCGTGACGTACCCGGCCACTGCCTGGTAGGTGGCAACCCGGCGCGCCCGCTTGGCTGGGTCTGCGTCTGCGCCCGGCGTCTCAACGATGCGCTCCGCTGCGAAACCTGCGGGCGCGCCTTCGGCCGCGCTGGCGGTGACCTGGTTGCCCTCCAGGGCGCCCCGGCGCGCTGACTTCCAACCGCTAACCGAAAGGGAACCACAGTGACTGTATCCGGACGCCCATTCATCCCTGTGGCAAAGCCACTCGTCGGCGAGGAGGAGAAGCGCGCCGTGCTCGAGGTCCTCGAAAGCGGCCAGCTCGCCCAGGGCAGCCGGACGGCCGCCTTCGAAGGGGCCTTCGCCGCCTACGTGGGCGCCAGCCACGCCATCGCCGTCAACAGCGGAACCGCCGCCCTCATAGTGGCCATGCAGGCGCACGGCATCGGGCCCGGCGATGAGGTCATCACCACCCCCTTTAGCTTCATTGCAAGCGCCACCAGCATCATTGCCTGCGGCGCCACTCCCGTGTTCGCCGACATCGATCCGTATGACCTCAACCTCGACCCCGAGAAGGCCGAGGCCGCCATCACCCCGCGGACGAAGGCGGTCATGCCCGTCCACCTCTTCGGCCACCCCGCGAGGGTCGAGGAGTTCACTGACCTCTGCGAGGAGTACGGCCTCGCCCTCATCGAGGACGCCTGCCAGGCGCACGGCGCCGAGCACCAGGGCCGGCGCGTGGGTACCTACGGCACCGGTTGCTTCAGCTTCTACCCGACAAAGAACATGACTACCGGCGAAGGCGGCGTCATCACCACCAACGACGACCAGGTTGCCGCCCGCTGCCGCATCATTCGCAACCACGGGCAGGAGCGCCGCTACCTGCACGAGCACTTCGGCCTCAACTGGCGCATGACCGACCTGGCTGCCGCCATCGGCACGGTGCAGCTTGGCCACCTGGAGGCGTGGAACGAGACCCGGATTGCCAATGCTGAAGCACTGGCGGGGCTCATCAGGGTCGCCGAAACCCCGCGCGTGCGCGAGGGCGACCGGCACGTCTTTCACCAGTTCACCATCCGGGTCGCCCGCGACCGCGACCGCCTTCTGAAGGCCCTTGAAGAAGCCGGTGTGGGCAGCGCTGTACACTACCCCATCCCCATCCACCGCCAGCCCATCATGCGGCAGCTCGGCCACGGCGACTTCTCCTTGCCGTTTGCCGAAGCGGCGGCCGAAGCTGTGCTGTCGCTCCCCGTTCACCCTTCGCTCCAACCCGAGGACGTGGAGTACATCGCCGCCACGGTGAACCGGCTCGTGGAACCGCGGGCGTAGCCGCCATTCCGTTCAACCCGTGCGCCTTCCCGCCTTTCGGGATACCCTCGAAGAAATGAAAAGCCCCCTTCGCGCCGCGGTCATCGGGCTCGGCTCAATGGGCGCCAACCACGCTCGCGTCCTCTCAGAGCTCCCCGGAGTGGCGCTTGTTGGGGTGGCCGATTCGGACCCGGAGCGCGTTGCGAAGGCCACCGCAAACCGGGCCTTTCCCGGGTTCACTGGCGTCGCCGCGTTGCTTGCCGGGACTACTCCCGAGATGGTTTCCGTGGTCGTGCCCACCGGCCTCCACGAGACCGTGGCCCTGCAGGTGATTGGCGCTGGCGCGAACGTCCTGGTCGAAAAGCCCATCGCCGCGGACGTGCCTGCGGCCGCTCGCATCGCAGCTGCTGCGGAGGCTCGCGGGGTGGCACTGATGGTCGGCCATATCGAGCGCTTCAACCCCGCCATCCGGGAGCTGAAAGCGCGGCTCGATGCCGGCCAGGGGGGAAGGGTGCTGCAGATACGCGCCCGTCGCGTCGGGCCCTTCCCGCATCGCATCCGCGATGTTGGGGTCATCCATGACCTTGCGCCGCATGATATCGACATAATGCGCTACTTGCTTGGCGACGAAGTGGAACGTGTCTACGCTGAAGCGCAGAGCCATATCGCCACCGGCAATGAGGATCTCTTCGCCGGGATGCTCCACTTTCGCAGTGGCGTCCTCGGCCTGCTCGATATCAACTGGCTCACCCCCACCAAGGAACGGACTCTCACCGTCCTCTGCGAAAGGGGAATGTTCGTCGCCGACTACGCGCTCCAGTCGCTCGCGTTCTACGAGAACTATGCGGCTGCCGCCAGGGAAGGTTTGATCGCGAGCGTTACCGAGGGGCCGATGACCCGATATCCGATCAACAACCGCGAACCCCTGCGGGTCGAACTCGAGGCTTTCAGGGATGCCGTTGCAGGAGGTCTGCCCGCACCTGTGGACGCCCGCGACGGCATCGCCGCCCTTGCCGTTGCCGAGGCGCTCGTGGCGTCCGCACGCGCCGGTACGCCCGTCGTGGTGAGCGAAGGGGTGACGCCTCATTGAACATCGCCGTGATAGGAATCGGGCGCATTGGCCTGCCCCTGGCGGCAAAGCTAGCCGCCAACGGCCACACCGTGTTCGGATGCGACATCAGTGCAGAACGGGTTGAGCAGGTCAATCGCGGCGAAAACCCGATCCCCGATGAGGCCGGCCTCACCGATCTCCTGCGCGACGCTGTCCGGACGGGGAACCTCAGAGCCACAACCAGCACGGCCGGCGCCGTCGCCGATTGCGATACCGTTCTTTTCACCGTCGCTGTCGATGTCGATGCCACGGGCCGGGCCGACCTCAATTCGTTGTTCGCCGCCGCTGCAGACGTCGCCCGGGGCCTGAAGCCCGGCGCCCTCTGTGTTTTCGATACCACCCTGCCGGTTGGGACAACCCGCCGCGAACTGGCGCCCCGATTGGAAGGTGGGGGCCTGCGCCTCGGCCGGGACTTCTCGGTCGCCTTCAGCCCCGAGCGGCTGCTGATGGGGCGCGTCATCGAGGACCTGGTCAAGTACCCCAAGATCGTTGGTGGTGTCGACGCCAGGGGCGGAGAACGCGCGGCAAGCTTCTTTCGCGAGGCTCTTGGCGTCGAAGTTCTGAAGCTCTCGAGCGCTGAGGCTGCCGAGCTCAGCAAGCTCAGCGAAGGTGTCTACCGCGACCTGAACATAGCGCTCGCCAACGAGCTCGCCCGGGTGGCGGACGTCTTTGAGGTTGATATCAGCGAAGTCATCCGCGCTGCCAACAGCCAGCCCTACTGCCACCTCCACGTCCCGGGGACGGGTGTTGGCGGACACTGCATCCCCGTGTACCCGCGCTTCCTCATCCAGGGTGAGGGACCCAGCCAGCTCGCCGCCCTTGGCCGCAGCGTCAATGACGCGATGCCGGGCTACGTTGCAGCACGCGTCGAAGAGCTGCTCGGCGGCCTCGCCGGGAAGCGCGTGGTCATCCTCGGCCTCACTTTCAGGCCCGATGTTGCCGTCACACACCATACGAACGCCGTGGACCTCCTGCGCGAGTTCCGTGCCCGCGGGGCCGTTGTACATGGCCACGATGCGCTCCTGAGCGACGAGGGGGTGCGAGAGCTCGGTTTCGACCCCGCGCCGGAGCCCCTTCAGGGCTACGACGTTGCTGTGGTCCATGCCAACCACCGGGCCTATCGCGCGCTGGACTGGCGGACTGTCGCCTCGCTCGTGGTGGATGCGCGAAACGCCCTCGACCGCGAGGCGATTGAGGCCGTGGGCGCGCGCTACATGGGCGTCGGCAGGCCGGTCTCGCCCGACTGACAGGTCACGGGACGAGCCGGTAGATCTTCCCGTCGAAGCACAGCACGTAGAGTTCGCCGGCCGAGTCTTCTGCAAACGAGGCGATGCTTGGTCCGCTTGCGCGGAGGACTGTCACCGGCGGGTTGCTGCCATGGGTGGCGCCCTGCGTGTCGAACGCCCAGGCCCCGCCGCTGCAAAAGTCGGCGTAGACATACCAGCCGCGAAGAGCGGGCAGCGCCTTCCCCCGGTAGACGTACCCCCCGGTCACCGAACACCCGCCGCCATCCTGGGCGTAGTCGGCCACTGGCAGGGTAAGGCCTTCGCGTGAGCAACCGTTTGCTGGCCGGTAGCAGCTGACGCCTTCCATCACGTTCCAGCCGTAGTTGCGGCCCTTCTCGATTAGGTCGATCTCTTCCCGGGCGTTCTGGCCGACATCGCCCGCCCACATGCCACCGGTTTCGCGGTCAAAGCTGAACCGCCACGGATTGCGGAGGCCGTAGGCCCAGGTCTCCTTGCGGGCGCCCCCTGCTCCGCTCGCAAACGGGTTGTCGGGCGGGGCTGTGTACGGGCGCTCCTTCGTCGCGTTGCGCACGTCGATCCGGATGATGCTGCCCAGCAGGTTCCGGGTGATGTCCTGGCCGTTGCCCTGTGGGTCTCCGCCCGAGCCACCGTCGCCGAGCCCCAGGTAGAGCATCCCATCGGGGCCAAAGGCGAGTGCGCCACCCTTATGGTTTGGATACGGTTGCGGCACCTCGAGGATCTGGAGCTCGCTGGCGGGGTCTACGCGCAGGTTCTCTCCCGTTCCAGCGGTGCTAAAGCGCGACAGGACGGTGCGCCGTGCCCCACCCACAGCACTGTAGTACGCATAGAGAAAGCCATTGCGGTCGAACGCCGGGTCGAGGATCATCCCCAGCAGGCCCTCTTCGTTGCCGTCCCGTGATGTCTTCTGCCGGTGGTCGAGGACGGTGCTGAGCGTGCCCGGCGCCGGGGCCATGGCAAACGACAGGACCCGGCCGTCCTGCAGCGCGACCAGCATCCGCTCCTGGCCCGGGACCTGGACCATTGCGACCGGCCTTTCCAGCCTGGGCAGGCCAGCGAAGGCAATCTCGAAGCGGACCTTCGGTGGCCCTTCCTGCGTCGCTGGCGCCGGGCCCGGAGGGGTCGCCGTAGCCTCGACGGTGCCGGGGGCTGTAGCTGACTCGTCAGGCGCCACGGGCGAATCGGCGCCTGAGCATCCAGCGGCGAGCAGAAGCCCCAGAACGCAAGCGGCCGCAATACGTCCGCTGAGGCTCACCGGGTCAGTCTCCCGCCAACCTTGATTCGGCCGCCGACACTGCCCCGCGCACGTCCGCCCGGAACCCCTGCTCTCGCAGGATGCGGCCGAGCGCAGAGAGAAAGAGCAGCACATTCCCGGCCGTGGAGGACTCTCCCATGAGCCCGACCCGCCAGATGCGGCCCTTGAGCTCGCCAAGCCCGCCGCCGATTTCGATCCCGTTGCGCCGAAGCAGCGCCCCGCGCACTTCAGCATCGTTCACGCCATCGGGAATGCGGACGGTGGTGAGCACGGGCAACCGGTACCCCTCCTGGGCGTGAAGGGTGAGGCCCATCGCCTCGAGGCCGGCCTGGAGCGCCCGCCCGTTGCGCTCGTGTCGCGCCCATCGCGCTTCCATCCCCTCTTCCAGCACAAGGGCGAGCGCCTCGTGCAGCGCGTAGATCATGGAGATCGGCGCCGTGTGATGGTAGGCGCGCCGCTCGTCCCAGTACGCCTCGAGCAAAGACATATCGAGGTACCACGAATTGCACGGTGTTTCGCGGGCCCTCACCGCCGTCCAGGCCCGCTCCGAGAACGTAATCGGCGCCACGCCGGGCGGTGCGGAAAGGCACTTCTGCGTGCCCGAGTAGACGGCGTCTGCACCCCAGCCGTCTACCTCGACCGGCACCCCGCCGAGGGAGGTGACGCAGTCCACCAGCAGCAGCGCGCCTGCATCACGGGCAATTGCCGCAAACGGCTCGACAGGCGTCTGCACCCCCGTCGAGGTCTCGGCATGGACGATGCCGGCCAGCTTCACCTTGCCCGCTTCCCGGACGGCCGCAGCGAACGCGCCGGGGCTCACGGGCGAGCCCCATGGCGCGCTTACCCGGGTCACCGTGCCGCCCGCGCGCTCTGCCATCTGCGCCACCCGCTCCCCGAAGTAGCCGCAGACTCCAATGACGGCGTTGTCGCCTGGCTCAACCAGGTTCATCACCGCCGCTTCCATGCCGCTCGTGCCGGTTCCGGGCGTGGCCAGGGTGACCTGGTTCGAGGTTCGCATCACCCGGCGCAACATGTCGCGGCACTGGTCCATGATGCGCAGGAACTCCGGGTCCAGGTGGCCAAGGAGCGGTGCGCCCATCGCACGGATCACGCGCGGGTTTGCGCCGCTTGGTCCCGGCCCCATCAGGATGCGAGGCGGTGGGTTGAACGCGCTGGCTGTTGACATGCGCACTATGCTAGCCGTTAGGCGGGCAGAGGTCGCCCCAGGAAAGCCGGAGGTGAACCAGGATGACGCAGGTGGAGGCCGGCAATGCATCGCAGGCGCCACTCAGCATCGAAGTGAGAAAGGCCGGGCCCCCCGATGTGCCCGCGCTCACGGGTGTTCTCGCCCGCGCCTTCGACGATGATCCCATGGCGAACTGGTTCGTTGCCCAGGACGAGCGGCGCGAGGAGCGCCTGGCTCACATGCATCGCGTTGAGCTGGAAAAGATAAGCCTCCCCCACGGAGAGGTCTATACCACCGCCGGCCTCCAGGGTGCAGCCCTCTGGGCGCCTCCCGGCCGCTGGAAGATGGGCACCCTGCAGCAGCTCATGCTCCTCCCCGCCATGCTCCGCGCCGTCACCCTTCGGCGCGTGCCGAAGGTCCTGCACGGCATTGATGCGGTCGAGAAGAAGCACCCCTCCACTCCGCACTGGTACCTCTTCGTGCTGGGCACCGACACCCCCCACCAGGGAAAGGGCGTCGGCTCGGCGCTGCTCAGGCCGGTGCTCGATCGCTGTGACCGCGAGGGCACGCCCGCCTACCTCGAAAGCTCGAAAGAGAAGAACCTGCCGCTGTACGAGCGGCACGGCTTCCGCGTAACGGCGGAAATGATTGTGCCGCACGGCGGCCCGAAGATCTGGCTCATGTGGCGCAAGCCGCAATAGGGCAACGGCATACTTGTGCCATGGTCATTCGAACCGGGGTCACACTCGATGAGTTCCTTGCCATGCCTGGAACCGAGCCGCCATCCGAGCTCATCGACGGCGAGGTAGTTCCCAGGGTAGCGCCCAGCTGGAATCATAGTGATCTCGCCGGCTACCTTTACGCGCGTTTGCTGGACCATCTGCGAAGGACGGGCCAGGGCCGGGTTGGGACCGAAGTACGCCACGTCTCGCGATCTGCCAGGCGGTCTTATCTGCCGGACGTTCACGTGGCCCTCAGGAGGCGGCTTCCAACTGAGATGGACGCCTTCCGTCGTGGGGCCATTGAGAACGCCCCGGACTTCGCGATCGAAGTGCTCTCACCCGATGACCGTCCCATGCGGGTCCTGGGCCGCCTTGACTTCTATCGGGCGGCAGGAGTCCGGCTTGTCTGGGTTGTGGACCCCGGGACTCGTACCGTCCGGTTCGACGGCTCTGATGGGATGGCCGGCGTCTACCGGGCGCCGGGCAGCATCACTGCAGAGAGGGTGCTTCCCGGGTTCTCGGTCGACCTCGAAGACCTGTTTGCGTCAATGACGCCCTGAATTCCCCGGCCGGCGGTCAGTGGGAGTGGATGACCTTCCATTCCAGCGGCCCCGGCCAGCGCAGTATCCGCATGCTCCCCTGGTCAAAGACAACGTAGGCAGCCGATTGAATCTCGATGGTGAAGACGTGCGCCGGGCCCTCGGGGCGCCAGTTCAAGAGTGAATAGATGTGCTCCCAGTAGCCCTCCTCTCTCTCGGGAGCAAGGGGCGTTGCATACCCGAATAGCTTGGCGTCGCCCTGTTGCCCGTTCTTATCGGAAGTGGTGCTGTGCAGCGTGCAGCGCCCGTCGCGAAGCAGGTCGAGGCATTTCTTCGATTGCCACATCCCGCCCAGGACCAGCTCACCCTGCCATATTGTGTATTCAATCGGCGTTATGCGGGGCCAGCCGTTCGCCCGGACCGTGCCAAGCATCACCAGGCCGGTCGAAGCGAAGCGGTCCGCCACCAGCTTCGCCAGTTCTGGTGCGCTTTCAGAAAGGTCCTGCCACGTTGCCACGGTCACCTCGGCGCGCGTCTGCGCACGGGGTGATCATACCGGAGCAGTTGACAGGCAGGGCCGGACACAGTAAATTGAGAATAGTGACTCGCCTTTCACAATAACTGAGGCCAGAGGTCCCGAACCCAGAGCCCGGCAAACCGTCCACCCGGCGGTCTGCCGGGCTCTCTCGGTTGAACAACAGCGAAGGAGGCATTTGTCATGAACGAGGAGCTTTCTCTCTCCCCCGAGGCCCGGGAGGACCTCATTCGCCGCACGTGGTACTCCCACGACGCCAAGTGGTACGCCGCCGTCGCCATGGAATTTGGCATCGAGGCGGCCAACAGGCTCAACCGCGCGGCGGTGAAGCCAGTTGGAGCGATCGAAGCCTATCGGCTGGCGACGGCGCTCGGCTCAGCACGGCCAACGACAGTAGCCGAGTTCATTGGTTTCATGCAGGCAGGCAGAAACGTCTACGTTCCCGACGCGCTCATTGACATGAAGCTCCGGCAGATCGATGAGCACTCCTATGAAGTGAGCGTGGGCAACTGCTACGTCGAGGCCAACATCACCAAAGCCGGGATGGCCAACGCCTACGAGTGTGCGGTGCTGGACCGCATCGAAGGCTGGCATGAGGCCATGGGTCTCCCCATCGAAACCCCCGAGCCGGTGACATGCCTCAAGGCAAGGGGACTGCCGTGCCAGCGCGTGGTACGGCTCAAGGAACAGGCGAGCCAGGCGCACGGGTAGCGGTTTCCGGTTAGAATCGCGGCACATATTCCCCATCACGAGGTGCCCAATGGAATTCAAAGACACGCCCGAAGAGGCGGTGTTCCGCGCTGAGGTGCGCTCCTTCATCGAAAAGGAGGCGCCACAGACTCAGCCCGAAAACCCATTCGCGGGCAACCGCGAGTTCATGAAGAAGCTCGCTGCCCGCCGCTGGATCGCGCCCGCGTGGCCGGTGGAATACGGTGGCGCCGGCATGAGCGTGATGGAGCAGTTCATCTTCAACAGCGAGCTCGCCGAAGCGCGCGCCCCACGCCCGGGCGGAATCGCCACCGGCTTTGCCGGCCCCACCCTCATCGTGCACGGTACTGAGGAGCAGAAGCAGAAGTACCTGCCCGAGATCCTCAGCGGCGAGGTCATCTGGTGCCAGGGCTATAGCGAGCCTGGCGCCGGTTCCGACCTGGCGGCTCTGCAGACCCGCGCTGTTCGCGATGGCGACGACTTCGTCGTCAACGGCCAGAAGATCTGGACTTCTGGCGGGCACGTCTCGAAGTGGATGATCCTCCTCGCCCGCACCGACCCGGACGCGCCCAAGCACCGCGGCATCACCTACTTCATCGTCGACATGAAATCGCCCGGACTGACTGTGCGGCCGCTCATCAACGCCGCCGGGACGCACGAGTTCAACGAGGTCTTCTTCGAAGATGTGCGCATCCCCCGCGAGAACATCATCGGCGAGGAGAACCGTGGCTGGTACCTGGCGCAGACAACGCTCAGCTTCGAACGCTCCAATATCGGCTCCGCCATCGGCGCTCGCCAGACGGTCGAAGACCTGGTCAGGTTTGCACGGGAACACGTTGGTGATGGCCAGAGCACGCTTGGCCACAACTCCGCACTTCGTTCCGAGCTCGTGGAGCGCTTCGTTGAGGCAGGTGTGGCCACAATGATGAGCTACAAGATCGTCTCCATGCAGGCGAAGGAAGGCGTTCCCCCGGGCCACGAGGCCAGCGTCGCCAAGCTCTTCACCACTGAGCTGAACCAGCGCATCTACCGCACCGGGATGCACATGCTCGGCATGTGGGGCCAGCTCGATGGCCGCAGCGAGGCGGCGGCCGGTCCCATGCGGGGGCGCGTGAAGTACATGTATCTCCGCTCGATCGCCAACACCATCGAGGGCGGTACGAGCGAAATCCAGCGCAACATCATCGCCACGCGCGGGCTAGGCCTTCCCCGCGCCTGAGCCTCCTGGAATTCATAGGGAACATACGAAGGAGGGGCTCCGGTGTGGAGCCCCTCCTATTCATGTAGTGACCTGGGAACTGGCGGTTTCCTTAATCACCGCCGCCACGGATGTACTTCTCGCCGTCCCACACAATCCAGCCCCCGGCCGCGTCGGTCGTCTGGCCGCGGACATCGAGCTCGGTCCGCAGGAGCTGGACTTCCTCTTCCGTGGGAGGCTCCAGGACCTGGATCTCCGGCGCCAGGAGGGGCTTGTACTCGCACTCCGCCAGGATCTCGTCGACAGTGACCCAGGGAACGCGCGCCATCAGGCGCAGGCGCCGGTCCTGGTAGTCGTACATCGCCCACGGGGTGACAACGCGCCACGGGCCGGTATTCCGGGGAAGTCCCGCCCGTTCGCGGGCGCCTTCGCTGCCATCGAGATAGCCGGGCGAAGAGATGAAGTCCACCTTCTCAATGAACTTCCGCTTCGACTGGTCGGTGATGAGGATCGTTCTCCAGCAGCAGGCCGCGATAGTGTCGGCCCCGCCCGGGCCATGCATGCGGCGGCCCCCTGCTCCCCATTCACCCAGGAAGGTGGAGTTGATGTTTCCGTGCCTGTCCACCTGCAGGGTGTTGAGGACGCCGTAGTCCATGTACCCCAGCTGGGAATAGATGCCGGCGGTGTTCATTGTCCCCCAGGCCAGCGCCCTGTAGCTCGCCCTCGCCGCCAGCATCGTCATCATCGGCTCGTAGGGCAGCATTGGCTCAGGAGCGATGACCCCATCTTCAGTCACGTACTGGGCTTCCGGCGCATACAGCTTCTTGCCCAGGAGGATAGAGTAGAGTGGCGTTCCGCCCCCTGCCGCCCAGTACGTGCGGCCGTTTTCGACCATGCGGGCAACGGTGCACATTGCCACCTCGCGCTCGGAAAAAGCCTCTGCCCTGGTCATGCTCTCAGCCCTCCTCTGATCGTCTCGCGCTTGCGCATGTCGAGAAGCTTCGCGACACCCACGTTCTTCTCGAGCATTTCCTGGTGGGAGTTTACACCAAACACCCACTTTTCGAGATAGGGTTCAACCGCTCCACGCAATACCGAAGCGAACACCTCCATTACCACAGCGGGGTCGGAGGCGTAGTAACCGGGTACGGTGCCCGGGTACCCGGCGAAGGGGGCTTCCACAACCGCGTCAACGCACCAGTACGGGATCTTCGTCAGCCCCGGGTTCGACCGGATCTCCTCTGTATCGATGATCTCCTCTGCCGAGACGATGACCTTGCGCGAGGCGAGTGCCGCCGGGACATCGGAGATGCCCGTCCCAAAGATGCGCGCATTGCCGAACTTGTCGGCCTGCTGTACGTGGATGATCGCCACGTCCGGGTTTAGCGCAGGGATGATGACCGTAGGCTGCCCCGTGTAAGGGTCGGTGATGAGCTTCGCCCCGGAATGATTGAAGCCATCCGTGCCCCCGAACGAGCGCACCGGGATGAACGGGATGCCCTGCGCGCCCGCTTCCAGGCGCATGGTCATGATGACATTGCTGTACTCGTAGACCTCGAGCTTGCCAGCGTCGAGCGCCTGCCGCACCGAAGGCGTGCAGAGGAAGAAGCCGGTGTCGACCTTGCCTGCGCAGCCCGCACCAACCAGCATTCCCACGTCGACGTAGGTGAACTTCCCCGCAATCCAGAGGTTCTTCTTCTGCTGCCGCATGATCTCGTGCAGGAGCGAATTGGGGCCGCGGGTCAGGTAGTTGCACTCGTAGGTGATGTAGTCGCCGTCGGCAACGAACTTCTGCACCGCCTCCTTCTCGGTCATGAGCTTGGGGACGAGCGCGCGCTGCTTGTTGTCGCGCACCCACTCGCGGAAGCCGTCCGGGTCGATCTTGTGGTAGGGAGCCGTTCCCGAGGCGAGCACCTCGATGGTGGCCGGTTCCGAGACAGTGGTCATCAGGCGTCTCCTTTGCGGCCGGACAGGGCCGCCAGTCTGGTTCCCGCGTGCCCTGGTGCGCCGCGCGTCCCGGGCGAAGAAGAGCGGGTCCTGCGCTGCGGCAAGACCCGCCGGGGACGTCCCTAGCGCGTAAGGACGGTGACGCACATGGCAGCCGCATCGGAACCAATGTTGCCGCCGCCGTTGTGCGCCAGGCCAACCTTCGCACCTTCCACCTGGCGCTGGCCGGCCCGGCCCTGCAACTGTTCGGTGATCTCCACGATCTGGGCGATTCCCGTCGCGCCCACCGGGTGGCCCTTCCGCAGAAGCCCGCCGGAGGTGTTGACGGGCACGCGCCCGCCAAGCGTGGTCGCCCCCGAATCGACCAGTGCGCCGCCTTCGCCCTTGGCGCAGAGCCCAATCGACTCGTAAGCCATGAGCTCAGCCGGGGCCGAGGCATCGTGGCATTCAACGAGGCTCAGGTCCTGCGGCCCCAGGCCCGCTTCCTGGTACGCTTCCTTCACGCAGAGGTCGGCTGTGCCGTTCTCTTCCGTGCCACGGTCCCACCCGGAGTGCAGGACGCTGGTGGCGACGCGGACGGGATTGGTAATACCCAGCTGGCGCGCCTTTCGCTCGCTCACCAGGACAACGGCTGCCGCCCCGTCGCCAATCGGCGAGCACATCGGCCGGGTGAGCGGCTCGGCGATCATCGGCGCCGAAAGGACGTCCTCGATCGTGAGCGCCTCCCGGAACTGGGCGCGCGGGTTGAGGCTGCCGTGGAACGAGTTTTTCGCCGAGATGCGGGCGAACTGCTGCACCGTGGTGCCCCACGCCTTCATATGGGCGCGCGCCGCCGAAGCGTAGATGTCCATGAACATGGAGCGGTTTTCGCCTGCCCCGGAAGCAGCCTTCTCGGCCCCGCCTTCGCGGGCTCCCGCCTTGAGCCTCTCCATGATCTGCGCGAGCGCTTCGACGTCCACAGCGCCGCTGAAGGCCGAAAAGCTCTTCCTCTTGTCCTCGTGATAGAGCTTCTCCACGCCCAGCGCCAGCACCACGTCGTACATGCCCGCTGTGACCATCGCCGCCGCCTGGTTGAGCGCCGTCGAGGCGCTAGCGCAGGCGTTCTCAACATTGATCACCGGGATCTTGCCGATGCCCACGGAACGAAGCACCACCTGCCCGCGGATGCACTCCTGCCCGGTGATGAGGCCGGCTGCGGCGTTGCCCACGAACGCCGCCTCAATGGCCTCCTTCTCGAGGCCCGCGTCCTTGATGGCGGCCTCAACTGCTTCGCCGCCAAGGGCCTTCAGGCCCGTCTCCATATGCTTGCCGAAGCGGGTCATCCCGACTCCGGCGATGATGGCATTCATCTTCATTGCCAATCGATCCTTTCGTGTGCGCAGATAGCCATATCCTACAGCAGCCCGTTGTCCTTTATCCCCAGGGCCACCCGCAGGTATTCGAGCTCCGCTTCGCGATACGGCAGAGGCGCCGGCGCCTGCAGCATCCCGTCCTGTTCGAGCTCCGCCACCACCTGTGGCGAACGCGGGAACGGCTTGCCATAGCCGTTCATGAAGAACAGCTTCTCGAACGGTTGCCGCGGCCGCTGCCCGCCTGCCTCGGGGCTCTCAGCCGGGTAACCCACGGTCTGCAGCACCAGGATCCGGCAGCTTTCGGGAAGCCCCAGGTTCTGCCGAAGCTTCTCGCCATTGCCCGTGCCGAGCAGACACGTTCCAAGGCCCTGCTCGAAGGCCATCAGCGTGGCCTGCGCAATCCCCTGCCCGCAGTCGAGCTCGTTGAGGCCCGGCTGCTTCATTCGCGGCAGGATATTCGTGAAGATCGGGATAATCTGCCGTTCGAGCGCCTCCGCCTTGTCTTCGCCCACGCCCATCGCCCCGGCCTTCACAAGCTCCCGCAGGCGGTCATTCTGTTCATCTACGGCCGCCGTGTCGACGTACCAGACGATGACCACCGGGGCGAGCCTGATCTGGTACCCCACGATCGGCGCCACGATGGAGTCGACCACTTCCTTTGGCGCCGTATCGCGAAAGACCACCACCGCCCGCAGGGATTGCACGTTGCCCCAGTGAGAGGCGATGCGGGCCGCTTCCAGCATGCGCTGGATCTTCTCTGGTTCCACTGGCCGGTGAGGCGCAAGAAAGCGCATCGAGCGCCGCCGGCCGATTGCTTCGCGAAGTTCCATCTGCTGTAGCCTTCTCCTCTTTCTACAGGCGGGCTGCCGCGACGAGGCCAAGGATCTCGTTGCAGCCGTCTTCGATCATCGAGGCGCGCGCATCACGTAGCAGCTTCTCGATCATGAACTCCTTCGTGAGCCCGTTGCCCCCGAAGATCTGGAGCGCCTCGCTGGCCACCTGGAAGGCCGAGTTCGTGCAGAACACCTTCGAAGCGATTGAATACTGGATCAGCCCGGGGTTCGTGGTGTTGTAGACGTACACCCGCCGCGCGAGGCTCCGGGCTGCCTCCACCTGCATGAACATCTTGAAGAGGCGAGACTTCACGGCCTGGTGCTCGATGATCGGCACGCCACCCTGCACACGCTGCTTCGCGTAGTCCACCGCCATCTCGTACGCCGCGCGGGCGACCCCGATGAAAATCGTGCCCATGCTCGCATTGGCCATGGTGAGGATGTTCTCCACCACCGGCGCGTACATCTCTTTGCCGATGACCATGTTCTCGGCCGGGATGCGGACGTTGTCGAAGAAGATCTCTCCCTGGTTGAGGGCCCGCTGCCCGATCTTGTTCAGGGGTTTGCCTTTCGAAACGCCCGGCTGCGTCAGGTCCACCACCGCCACACCGCCGCCCTTGAACCCCTGGTCGCCGTCGATCGTGCAGAAGAGCGCTGCCACCGTGGCGATCGTGCCGTTCGAAACCCAGGCCGACTTCTGCCCGTTAATGACATAGAAGTCGCCGTCTTTGCGTGCGATGCAATTGGCCTTGATCGATGGGTCGCTGAAGTGCTTCTCCGTCACGGTAAGCGAATCGCTGCCATGGTCCGGCTCAGTCACGGCCCAGCAGCCGACGTCCTGGGCCCCCGGCTGGCACCAGCGCTCAATAAGTGCAGGCCTCCCCGACATCATCGCGAATGTCTTGTGGAAGTTCGCCACTCCCAGGCTGATGGCAAGCCCGGAATCGCCCCAGCCCATCTCCTCGCTTATCAGCGCGCGAAGGCGGGAGCGTTCGCGGGGTGGCAGGCTCGCTGTTTCTGTTTCCAGGTCAGCGAGGCCGATCTCCCGGTGCTTGCGGAAGACCTCCCAGAGAATCGATTCCTTCTTGATGACGTCGGCCGGGTCGGCGAGCCTGTCGAGTTCGCGTCCGGCAGGGCGCATCACCTCTTCGGCGAAGCGGTGAGCGGTGTCTCGTATCTGGCGTTCCTGGTCCGTCAGATCGAGCTCGATATCGGTCATATTCATGCGGGGCAAACCCTGTTAGAGATGAGATTTCAGGCTATGGCAGGCGCCGGGGAAACCCTATGACAGTGATCATAGGCACCCCCGGGTACTGCGCCGGCCGCCTCCGCCGGGCCGCGCCGAAACAAAGGCCACCAGCGGCCCGGTCCACCCGCAAGGGGGGCTTATGACGCAGATCATGCCGGTTATTTCGCCTGGCACTTACCTTCGCCGGGACCCGCGCGACTGCGCCGTGTGCCAGTACGAGGAGCTGCCCGGGGGTGATTCGGCGAATGCTGGCATGGCCCCCTCAACCTGGATCGCTCCAGGTTGGTGCAGTCCGCTCAGGCGCCCGGTGCGTCCTTGAAGGTCGTCGCCTGGGGCGGCGGGCCCGGCAGTGCCGCGGTCCACTCCCGGCAAGCCCAGCAGACAGTCCTGAAGCCCAGGAGAAACGGGTGATGAGAATGAAGCAATTGCACGTACACGGGGGCCGCCGATGACCGCTACCGCCACTGCCGCCCCGGTTCTGCGCCGGCTGAAGCCAGTCGATGCCGGAGCCCACCTCGCCGAGATACTCGCAAAGCCATACGAGTACCGCGGGTGGGAGGATGTCTACCGCGACGAGTGGACATGGGACAAGGTGACCAAGGTCACCCACACCCGCGTCAACTGCATCTCCGCCTGCTCGATCGACGCCTACGTTAAGGACGGCATCGTCTGGCGCGAAGAGCAGAACGCCACCTACGAGCAGGCCTTCAAAGACGTCCCCGACTTCAACCCCCGGGGCTGCCCCAGCGGCTGCGTCTATAGCGTTCAGATGTACGACCCCACCCGCATCAAGTACCCCATGAAGCGCGTGGGCAAGAGAGGCTCGGGCAAGTGGCAGCGGCTCTCGTGGGACCAGGCACTCACCGAGATCGCCGACAAGCTGATTGATACGGCCACTCACAAAGATGGCCCCGAGTGCATCATCTACGACAACGGCACCACCAACCTGGACTTTGGCATCGGCTCGCCCATGGAAGGGCACCTGTTCACTGCCGGCCTGGGCTCGACCTCCATTGATTCCTACGCGGGCGTGGGCGACCTCCCCGTCGGCCTCATCCAGGCGTGGGGCCTCTACATGAGCGAAGGCACCGCCGACGACTGGTTCCTCACCGACTACGCCCTCATCTGGATCGGCAACCCGTCCTACACCCGCGTCCCCGAGGCCCACTTCCTCTATGAGGCCCGCTACAGGGGCGCGAAGATCGTCACCGTCTCGCCCGACTTCAGCGCCTCAACGGTGCACGCCGACCGCTGGCTCAACCCGCGCTACGCGACCGACGCTGCCCTCGCCCTGGGGATGCTGAACGTCATCATCAACGAGAAGCTCTACAAGACGGACTACATCAAGGAGCAGACGGACCTCCCCTTCCTCGTCCGCACCGACACAAAGCAGTTCCTGCGCCAGTCCGACCTTGAAGAGGACGGCTCCGAGAACATCTTCTACTTCTGGAACGCAAACACTGGCCGTCGAGTGGAAGCGCCGGGGACCTGGGGATCGAGCGTTGGAACCATCCGTCTCGATGACGATGTCGACCCCGAGCTCGAGGGCACGCACACCGTAAAGCTCAAGGATGGCAAGCGCGTCAAAGTCCGCACCGTCTTCGACCTGATGAAGGACCGCGTGAACGAGTACACGCTGGACCGCGTTGCCGAGATTACGGGCGTCCACCAGAACAATATCGCCCGCGTCGCCCGTGAGTTCGCCGCTGCGAAGTCCGCGATGATCTACGCCTCTTGGGGCGCCTGCAAGCACTACCACTCTGACCTCTTTCAGCGCGGCATGGCCTACCTCTGCGCGCTGACCGGGAACTCGGGCGGCAAGCCCGGCTCCGGGATTAAGGTCTCCACCTGGTGGCCCCCTCCAGCCACCGTGCTCATGGGCGGCGGCATCGGCGGCGGCGGCCTGCGGCTCCAGACTGAGCCCGCTGGCGAACTCCCGATTGACCGCGTGAGCATGCAAGAGTTCTCGAAGATGACCTTCCAGATGGGACGGATGGGCAACGCCTCGCCGCTCATCCCCTGGCTCTACGCACACGACAAGAAGTGGCGCGAGATCGCCCACAAGCAGTCCTACAACGACCCATCCCTCCCACGGCCGGTCAAGCAGTACCTCAAAGAAGCGCTGGCCGAGAACTGGCAGCCCGTCAGCCCCAGGCCGCCGCGCAAGCCGAAGTTCCTCTACTTCTCCGGGCCAAACCCGCTGCGACGCTGGCCCAACCCGAAGCTCATCCGCGATAGCCTCTGGGCCGACCTGGAGACCATCGTAACCTGCGACTTCCGCATGTCCACCTCCGGCCTCTATTCGGACTACATCCTGCCCGCCTGTGGCTACTACGAAAAGCCCGGCATCAAGTACACAAGCTCATACGTCCCATACGTGATCGTGGGCGACCGCGCCGTGCCGCCGCTCTACGATTCCATGCACGAATGGGATATCACTCTCCTGCTGGCGAAGAAGATCCAGGAGAGGGCAAAGGAACGCGGCGTCGAGCCGTTCGTGGACGCGCGAGGTGGTACCCACAACCTCGCCACGCTCTTCGATGACCTCTCCGCCGATGGCCACTACCTCATGGGCGAAGAGGGTGAGGAGAAGGCCCTCGACTACATAATGCAATACTCGGCCATCACCAGGAACAGCGGCCTTGGCGAAGGCGCCTGGGGAAAGGCGGCCGAGCGCGGCATGGTCAAGATAAAGAAGGTTCAGCCATCGGCGCTTGCGGTGTACTTCAACGCTGTCTACAGCGACTACACCGAGGAAGAGCCCATGAACCAGTGCGGATGGTTCGTGAACATGAAGAACCCCTGGCCCACCCTCACGGGCCGCCAGCAGTTCTACATCGATCACCCCTGGTTCCTTGAAGCCGGTGAAGAGATGCTCGTCCACAAGGAGTCCGTGAATTCGGGAGGTAAGTACCCGATTCGCATGACAGGTGGCCACACTCGCTGGAGCATGCACTCCATCTGGAGGGCCAACACGCAGCTCCTGCGCCTCCAGCGCGGTGAACCCGTCGCCTACATCTCTTCCGAAGATGCCGCAAAGCGGAAGATCAAGGACCACGACTACATCCGCCTCAAGAACGACGTGGGCAAGGTCGAGCTGCGCGCCAAGGTCTCGCCTTCAGTGCAGCCCGGCTCGGCAATCGTCTACCATGCCTGGGAGGGGTACCAGTTCAAGGGCTGGGCAACCCAGAACGACATCACGGCAAGCCCCATCAAGCCAACCAACATGGTGGGCAACTACGGCCAGCTCCACTACCGCATGGCCTCGTACACCATGAACCACGTGCCCAAGGAAGTTGCCATCGAAATCGAGAAAGCTGAGGACAGCAGATGACAGCAGTCACCGCCAGCAAGACCAGCGGGACGGTCGAAGACCTGCTCTCGCCGCGCGCTGCCGCCTGGAAGTCCGTGGCCGAGACAAGCCTGCCCCTGCAACCGACGCCCCTCGATGCCCAGCCTTCAGCCTACGTTCAGAAGGCGTGGGCCAACCGCGAACGCGGTAACGTGCCCTCGGTGAAGGTCAAGGCCCTCGCCGCGGGCGACCAGCTGGTGCTCCGGCTCGAATGGGCAGCGCCCGACCCGCGCCGCACGATTAGCGACAACAACGTCTACGCCGACGCCTGCGCCGTGCTCTTCCCTTCCAATGGCAAGGATGCGGAGCTTGCGACGATGGGCAGTGCTGAAAAGCCCGTGACCGCCTGGTACTGGCGCGCCGGCGCCGCGGGCCCTTTCCTGGCTACCGCAACCGGCCTCGGTACAGTCTCGCGCGAGGCCAGGCACGGCATCCAGGCGACTGGTGAATGGCAGGCCGGGTCCTGGCAGGTCGTCCTCGCCGGCCCGGCGAAGTCAGCCCGGATCGGCGTTGCCGTCTGGAGCGGAATCGCCGGTGAACGCGCCGGGCTCAAGTCGCACACGCCAGCCTGGCACGACCTGAAGGTCGGCTGAGCCGGTCAAGAGGAGAATTACGATGGCAAAGAAAGCCGCGCCTTCGAAGCGCCAGCTGGCGATGGTGTTCGACCTGAACAAGTGCCTCGGGTGCCAGACATGCACCCTTGCCTGCAAGACCGCCTGGACCACCCGCGCCGGGATGGAGCACCAGTGGTGGAACATCGTCAACACGTTCCCGGGCCGCGGGACCCCGCGCGACGTGTTCAGCCACGGTGGCGGCTACACCAGGAAGGGCGAGCCCATTCCCGGCGACTTCCCCTCCAAGCGCCTCTGGGGTGAGGCCTGGGACTTCGACTACGAAGGCGTCTTCGGCAGCAACCGCGATGAGCCCATCCCCCTTCACCCCCGTGAGCATGACGGCGCCGCGCCCCAATGGGGCCCGAACTGGGACGAGGACATGGGTGGCGGCGAGTATCCCAACTCGTACTTCTTCTATCTCCAGCAGATCTGCATGAACTGCAGCGAGCCTGCCTGCGTCGAGGCCTGCCCCCGCGAGTCGGTCTACAAGCGCGAAGAAGACGGCATCGTCCTCATCGACGAAGAACGCTGCCACGGCTACCGCTTCTGCGCCGAGGCCTGCCCTTACAAGCGCATCTACTTCAACGAGCAGCGCAACATCGCCCAGAAGTGCATCTCGTGCTTCCCAAGGCTCGAGGCCGGGGTGGCCCCCGCCTGCATCCGCCAGTGCCCGGGCCGCGTTCGCCACATCGACTACCTCGACAACGCAGATGGGCATATCTACAAGCTCGTCAAGAAGTGGAAGGTCGCCCTTCCCCTGCGGCCCGACTTCGGAGTCGAACCGAACGTCTACTACATTCCCCCGACCTCGCCGCTCGCCTTCAAGGAGAACGGCGAGTTCGACGATACCGGGTCGAGGATTCCCATGGATTACCTGAAGGAGATGTTCGGCCCCGGCGTCGAGCAGGCCCTGGCCACGCTCGAAGCGGAGCGCGAGAAGGCCGCCGCCGGCAAGAAGTCCGAGCTCATGGACATCCTCATTTCACGCAACTGGAACGATCTGCTCGGCCCCTTCACCGTTGACCCCGCCCAGCTCCAGCGCCAGCCCGTGCGCTAAGCTGAATTCGATGTATGCAACCGCTCGAGCCCGTAGCGAGTTCTACGGGCTCCTTTCTGAGCTGCTTTCTTTCCCCACCCAGGAGCTGGTAGGGGCCTGCCGGGAGGGGCGTGTTCGCAGTGCGGTGGAGAATATCTCCGTTGCCCTGCCCTATGAGCTCACGGAGGCGGCGCTCGCAGGGCTTGCTGCTCCGGACCTGGAGTTCATTGACCTGCAGAGCGACTACATCCGTCTCTTCGACCTCCCGGGGGGCGGCCCGGCGATGCCACTCTACGCCGGGGTGTTTGCCGCCTCGCGCCGCGACTCCATGGAGGAGCTGCTGCGCTTCTACAGGCACTTCGGGCTGACCATCTCGGCCGATGCCCACGACCTGCCCGACGCCATCCCCACGGTGCTGGAGTTTCTTCACTACCTCGCCTTCCGGGAGGCCACTCCCGGCTCGGGTGACGAGGAAGCTGCCCTCCGGGCGGCCCAGGGCGACATCCTCACGCGACACCTGCTCCGCTGGTCGGGCGAGGCAGTCAGGCGCATAGAGGGGAAGGACCCTCCACCGTTCTACCGGTCGGTGGTGCACCTGTTGCACGAATTCTGCACTCAAGAAGCCGCTGCCCTCGCCGCGGCCTGACTCCCCGGCCAGGATCCCACCCGGGCGGAGAGCCCCCGCCCGATTCGCCGGGGGCTCGGGTTCGTCCCCCGCCCAGGACGCTGCGCGCGCAAATCCAGGGCTCGCAAAGGCCGGAGTGGCCCACACCCGGCAGGTGCGGCGTACGGCCCCACGGCCACGGTTAGCCCCCGGGAGCCCCCTCGGTGACGAGGCTGTGGCGGGCCTCGGCCTGGAGTTGGAGCCGGTAGACGTACGTCGCTATGGCGAGCAGCACCGCCGCCCCCATGACGGGCGTCGAAACCTGCTTGAGCGCGTCCGTGTCGGCAAGCAGCCCCCCGACGAAGACAACGAGGGCGACGTTCATGCCCCAGAAGATGGCATTCTCGGCCCAACGCCAGGCGGCGTCGATGCCATCGGTTGTGGCCAGCATGAGCGCCAGGATCGCGTTGGTCATCACGCCGATGAACATCACGTGGTCCAGGGCGAGCAGCTGATGGTCGGGGACCTTGTCAAAGTCGCCCTCGTAACGCATCACAAAGTACTGCATGAGCCCGATGTTGAAGATGGTTGCCCCTGCGCTGAAGGCCGCAAGCCGGCTTGCAGAACGTTCGAACCAGCGGACGGCGCGCAGCCGCGGCCACATGCGTTTGACAAAGATCACGATGCCGGCGATTTCGGGAAGCGTGCTCGTCGCGGTAAGGGGGATGAAGTCGAGTAGCAAGCCCAGGCAGAGCATCACGCCGCCAATGAACGGCAGGGCCATCTGGGCGAAACCAGCGCGGCCCGCGCGCTCCGGCTTTGGCCAAGAGAGGCCCCATTCAGCCAGCGCGAGGCCCATTGGGATGAGGAACCCCACCACCATCGTCGCGGGATGGGCATCCTCGCCGCCTTTGGGCAGCACGCGCCAACCCTCAGCGATCTTGAGGGCGAGAAGCACCCCAATGGTCCCGCCGACCACGGAGGTGCCCATCGCAGCCAGGAAGCCCCAGTGGGGAGTGGTGAGGTCGCCAACGTGCCTCAGCCGCTCCAGGACCCAGGCGAAGAAGCCGAGGATCACCGCCAGCGCGAAGAACCCGGCGATGGGACGGGCGATCCCGAATGTGAGCATGAAAGTGATCGCGAAGAGGGGCAGCGCCAGCACGGCAGCGGCCGTGAGGACCCGCGCTGCCGTTATGCTCCGTTGACCGGGCGATTCACCCTGCGAGAAAAGCCACAGCGATGCCGCAAAGACGCAGAGGGTCAGCCAGCCAAGCGTCCCCACGTGAACATGTGCGAGCAAGGTCTTTCGTCCGAAATCCGTGACATCGGTGCCGTTCAGGATTCCGATTACAACCGTGTACGTGAAGACGATGAGAGCCGCCTGGAGCAGGATCCCCGTCTCCCGATGCAGCGGTCCCCGCGATTGTGCCGAAGCCGGCATGGTGCGCACCCCCCGGTCGATGAACTGTTCCGTCCGGCGCGGATCCTATCAGGCGAAGCCGAAAAATCAATTGGGCGTGGCCTTGGTGCTCATTGGGGCACGGGAACTCCATTGCCGGTGAACGGCCCCGGGCTATGATGCGGCCATCCACGCTGCGCCGCGGCCGGGAGGGTTCCCCTGTAGCTTGCAGTACCTGATCTGGAGAACGGTCATCGCCCTGGCAGGGCGCCTGCCACTGCGGGTGAGCTATGCGCTGGCCACCGTTGCCGGGCTCGCCGGCTACTATCTCTGGCCGCGCGGGCGCCGCGCCATGCTTGGCAACTACAGGCGCGTGCTTCCCGCCGCGACTGCGTCGGAACGGCGCGCGGTGGCGAGGCGGTCGCTCGTCAACTACTGCCGCTACCTGGTCGACTTCGCGCGGTTTCCGGCGCTCGCACCAGACGAGCTCGTTGCGGCCGTTTCGGGTGAAGCGAGCTTTCGTGCCCTGGATGGCGCCCTGGCGACGGGGAGGGGTGCGGTCATCGTCTGCATGCACTTCGGCAACTGGGACCTCGGCGCCGGCGCCGCGGCCGCTCGCGGCTATAGGCTGGCGGTGGTGGCGGAGACGTTCGCCGACTCCCGGCTCGACGACCTGGTTGCCGGGGCCCGGCGCCGGCTGGGTATGGAGGTCATCAAGCTGGAAAGCGCCGGACGCTCCCTGTTCCGGGCACTCAGGGGTGGTGGTCTCCTTGCGCTGCTCATCGACCGTCCCGTTCCCGGCAAAGGTGTGAAGGTGGAGTTCTTTGGCGAAGATGTCGAAGTGCCTGAAGGCCCGGCAAGGCTTGCCCTGCGCACCGGCGCAAGGGTCGTCGCTACTGCTTTCCCGCGCGTGGGCGCTGGCCGGCCGGAAGTGCTCACCCTGACCGAGTTCATCGAGCCGCCTTCCAATGTTGAGGGATGGACCACCGAGTCCCTCACCCGTGCAATCATGGCAGCGCACGAGGGGTTCATTCGCGCCTACCCGGATCAGTGGTACATGTTCAGGGAGATGTGGCCGGCAAAGCGTTCACCGGGCAGGAACCGTGGTTAAGCTCTTTCTGCTGCGCCTTGGCGTACCGCTGGGGGGCCGGTTCCCGTGGCTCTTCTACCGCCTCGCCGGGCTCACTGGCCGGGCCGCCTGGTGGTTGATGCCCCGGACCCGGAAGCGTGTGCTCCGAAACCTCCTCCCCTTCTGCGATGGAGAACGGGACCGGGCCCACAGGGCCAGCAAAGAAGTCTTCGTCCACATTGCCCGCTACTACGTCGACCTGGCTACCCTGCCCCGGCGCGACCTTGAGAGCTTCGGCCGCGATTACATCCGGCTCGTGAACAGCGAACGGGGGACGCGGCTGATAGAGAGGCCCGGGCCGATCGTTGTGCTCAGCGCCCACGCGGGAAACCCCGAGCTCGCGGTACAGGCCTTCACCTACCACGGCCGGCCGTTCGTGGCGTTGGTGCAGCCGCTCGAGCCGCCAGAACTGGCGCAGTACCTGCTCAAGTTGCGCTCTTCGGCCGGTGGCTCGTTCCATGAAGCCAGCATGGGCGGCATCCGCGCGTGCATCGGCGCGCTTCGGCAGGGGCAGCTCGTCGCGATGGTAGCCGACCGCGATATCCAGGATTCCGGCGTCTGCATCGAGATGTGCGGCCGCCGCGTGAAGCTGCCGCGCGGCGCCTTCGAGCTTGCGCGCCGCACGCACGCCACGCTCCTGCCCATACTCTGCATCCGCGATGGCCTCGACCACCAGGTGGCCTTCATCGAAGAGCCATTCTGCGTTGCGAAGACCGGCGACGCCGAGGAGGACGTGCGAAGGGCGGCGCAGCATTGGGCCGGCCTGCTCGAACAGCACATCCGGCGCTTCCCGGGGCAGTGGAAGATCCTGGAGGATTTCTGGAAGGTGCACGCCTGTGGCGAAGGCTGATCTGCATATCCACACCCGTTGCTCCGATGGCCTCGCCAGCCTCGATCAGGTGCTCGAGTACGTCGAGCATCAGACGGACCTCGATGTCATCGCCATCACCGACCACGAGGACGCACGTGGCGGGCTCCGTGCCCGCGAGCTGGCGGCAAAGCGCGGCTACCGATTCGAAGTGATACCCGGGGCGGAGATCACAACCCTCAACGGCCACCTGCTGGGCCTGTTCCTGGAGGCAACGCCGCCGAGCTTTCGCCGCGTGGAGAGGACACTCGAAGCAATCCACGGCGCGGGTGGGCTGGCCATCGCTCCCCACCCTCTCAGCTGGACGACGCGTTCCCTGAGCAAACGGACCATTGACCGCCTGTGCGTGGTCCGCGAGCCCGGGATTGCCTTCGACGCGATCGAGCTCGCCAATCCCAGCCCTGCCGGGGCGCGCGCCGGGCGGAAGGCCGCACGCCTCAACGCCGCCACCTGGCGCCTTCCGGCGAGCGGCGGTTCCGACGCCCACCACCTGCAGTGCATCGGAACAGGTTGGACCGAGTTCCCCGGCGAACGGGCCGCCGGCTTGAAGGCAGCCATCATCGACGGGACGATCACGGCGCACATGACGCGCTATCCTTCACTCAGAGAGATGGGGCTCCACCGCGTCGCCCTCCAGCTTGCCTGGGGCTATTCCGCCACCCCGCGTAAGCTACTTGGCGGCTCCCGCGGACCCAGGAGACACTAACGATCGTGCCCAGGGTCAACCTCCTCCCCCAGAACCTGCCGCGAAACGTGGCCGACCCGCTCGGCAGGTCTGTCGCACGGCTCGGCATCACGCCCAACATGGTTTCGCTCTTCGGGTTTGCCGGGAACGCATTCGCCGCCTGGCTGATCACCCGCGAGGCGCTGCTGGCGGCAGGATGCGTCTTCCTGTTCTTCAGCGCCCTTGACCTCGTGGATGGGGCAGTCGCGCGGGCGACCAACCAGGCCACGCCATTCGGAGCAGTCTTTGATGCAGTCCTGGACCGCGCGAGCGAGGCGCTTGTGCTGGTCGCCTGCGCCTGGTATTTCGCCGCCCGTGGCGAGCAGGTCCAGGTGGTGCTGACGTGGGCGGCGCTCGTGGGGAGCGTCTCCGTAAGTTACATGCGTGCCCGGGCGGAGATGCTGGGGCTTGCCATGCGCGATGGCTTCTTCCGGCGCCAGGAGAGGGTGGCCCTGGTTGGACTTGGGCTGTTGTTCGATGCCCTCGCCATCGCCATCTGGCCGCTGGCAGTGCTTTCCAACCTGACGGCGCTGCAGAGGCTATGGATGGTGGCGCGCGCTCTCCGCAGCCCAGCGTCGCCGGCGTAGGGTCTCACTCGCCGGGCGGCCTTTTCCAGTCGCCGGGAGGCGGTTGGTGTTCCTTCGCTGCGGTGCGGCGGTTGGCGGCGAGAAGCTGCGCAAGCAGGAAAAGGAACACTGCCGCGAATGCCAGCAGGAGCGCGCCGCCGATGAAGATGTAGACCTCGCGATCCAGGCCGTCCTCTTTGCCCGTTCCCTGGGATGCACCGTTGGATGGCCTGGCTGTTGCTACGACTGTAGGTTGCGCCTGCTGGGGCCTCGTTGGCACGGAGGTCGGATTGGGCGAGCTGACCCCGTAGGCGGTGCGGAAATCGGCTTCGAAGGTGGCCAGGTCGAACCCATAGACCTGCTTGAGCGCATCGTCGAAGCGGGAACCCTTCTTGATGGTCGCGAAGAGTAGCGCATATTTCGCCTCGCCGCCGTTGTCCACCAGGTACTTCACCATCGCGTAGGCCTGGCCATAGAACAGGTTCACCGTGCCCGGGTCGGACGATGGCGTGTTCATCTGCGCGAAGGGAATCAGCCGGCTCGCCCGTGCCGCCGAATCGAAGGCGCTAATGAAGCCGCTCCCGGGTGATGACTGGAGGTAGACTGCGGTGCCCTCGTCCAGCCAGGAGGGGAGCTTTCCCAGTGGGCCGATTCCGGCCTCTTCGTTCAGGATATGGCCGAACTCGTGGCGGAGCGTGTCCGTCCGGTCTGAGCTTCCGCACGCTACCGGGATGACGAGAACGATGTCGTTGGTCACCTTCGTGCCACAAGTTGTGACGGCTTCATTGAAGCGGCCGGTGCTGCCACCCGGGCGGGCGGGGTCCAGCTCCTTTTCGTTGTTGAAGAGGATCACACGGACGGGAATCTGCTTCAGGGTCACGTCGAGGAGCATTCCGGCCCTCTCGTAGGTCTCCTGTCCGGCCTTCAGGTAGGTGTTGGCGAGGTTCTCGTTGTCGCTGCGATAGTAGACCTCCATGAACTCGTTCTTGACGGACTTCCATTCCTGCCCGGGAGGAAGGAAGAGGTAGGTCGCCTCGGGGCTCGAGGTGGTCTTGCCATCGGCGGTGGTGATTTCCCAGTGGTAGGTGAAGAAGCTGCCAACCGGGATGTAGCTCTGGCCGGAATTCACCTGGACAACAACCTGGACGTCGGCGGACTTCCCGGGCGTGAGCGACTCGGGGCGACCGATAGCGCTTGTGCGACGGCCGGAAATGGCGTAGTTCAGGGCGACGTCCGTAATGTCGGACTCCGCCCGGGCGCTGAGCTTGAAGGTGATGGTCTTCGGGTAGCCGTTCTCAATGGTGGCAGAGAGAATCGTCGCATCGGCACCGGCGGCGCCGGGTGCACTGAAGACGGCGGCGATGGCCAGGAAGGTAGCGAGCGCCGCCACCAGGGGACGGGTCATGGGTTCTCTCCCACGCGGGCCTTGAGGTAGGCTTCCATGAAACCATCGAGATCGCCGTCGAGCACCGAAGTGGTATCGCTGGTCTCGAAGGAAGTGCGATGGTCCTTGACCATCTTATAGGGGTGGAGAACGTAGCTACGGATCTGGTTGCCCCAGCTCATGTCCACGTGCTGTCCCTTTAACCGCGCCTTTTCCTCTTCCTGCTTTTCGAGCTCAATTTCGAGCAGGCGCGCCTCGAGTACTTTCATCGCGCTTTCGCGGTTGCGGCCCTGAGAGCGTTCGTTCTGGCACGTCACCACGATCCCCGTTGGCAGGTGGGTCAACCGGACCGCGGTCGAGTTCTTCTGGACGTTCTGCCCGCCTGCTCCGCTGGAACGGAAGACGTCGATCCGCACGTCGTCGGGGTTTATCTCGATCCCTGCTCCTGGTTCCACTTCCGGCATCACTTCGACCTTCGCGAAGCTGGTGTGGCGCGAATGAGAGGCGTCGAAGGGCGACTGCCGCACGAGCCGGTGCACGCCCCTTTCGCTGCTAAGGTAGCCGTAGGCGTAGGCGCCTGTGATTTCGATGGTCGCGCTCTTGATGCCCGCCTCCTCGCCGGGCGTCACATCGAGCACATCGGTGGCAAATCCCCGGCGTTCGGCCCAGCGCAGGTACATGCGCAGGAGCATTTCGGCCCAGTCCTGCGACTCCGTGCCTCCTGCGCCGGCGTGCACGGCAAGGATGGCACTACGTTCGTCATAGTCACCCGAAAGCTGGAGCTGGAATTCCAGGTCGTGGAGCGCCTTCTCCAGCGCCTCGATCTCCCCGCGGGCGCCGGCCTCAAGGCTCGGGTCGTCCTCCGCGATCGCGAGGTCCAGCAACTCTCCCACGTCGCGTGTTCGCCGCTCCAGGCTGCGCCATGTCGACACGCGCGCCCTCGCCACGGCAAGCTGCTGCATCGCGGCGCGCGCCTGGCCGGGGTCGTTCCAGAAGGAACTTTCGGCGCTCCGCGCTTCGAGTTCCGCTATCCGCTCGTCGTCGCTCGCGAGGTCAAAGGCGCACCATGATGTCCGAGATGCGCCGGAGGATTTCGTTCGCCCTGTCGAGTAGTTCCTGCATGGATAAAGCGTACGGGATCCGCAGCCAGCGCGACAGGAATGCGGGCAGGCCGTGGCACTGCCGGTGCCCGCTCTGCCAATGCGCCTTGTCCGCAGCGGACCGTGGGCTCCGGGAGACCGGGGAACGGCGCCAGGCTCGCGCAGACAGCCCGGCGGAACGGCTTGAGCGAGCCAATGGGCCAGCGATCTCGCTCCCATCGGGTCCCGGGTCCCGGGCGCAACGAAGCCCTACATGCGCAGGAAAAGAGCTGCTTCCTCTCCATCGACCTCGATGCGGTCCACGACCTCACGCAGGGCCGGCTGGAGGGCGTCGAACTCGAGCGTCTCCCAATCCCGCACCAGGCGGGTGCGCAGCTCCTCCAGGTGACGCTGGCGCTCCGCCTCGGTCTGGTGTGCCGCCAGGCGAGCGCGGTTCCCGGCGAGCTCGTCCTCCAGCTCCTGCTGTTCCTGCGCGACGCCCGCCCCCATGGCCTTCATCCGCTCCAGGGTGATGTGCCCGTGAGCGGCGTCGGCGACCAGCTCCTCAAGCTCGCGCCGCACCCGGCGCATGCGGCCTTCAATCCGCTCGCCCTGCGCGATCACATCCAGGAGGTAGGAGTCCACGTTCCCGGCCCTGCGAAGGCGCGTGACCGGGGGGGCCGAGTTTTCGGCGAGCATGGCGCGGACACGATCCTCGAGGGCCTGGGCGCGCTGGGTGTTGTACCCGCAGGTGCTCTGGTTCGTGCGGCTTTCGCACTGGTAGTAGCGGTAGGCGGCCGAGCGTTCTTCACCCGCCCTGGTCGTCCACTTCTGGCGGCGGCTCACCCCGATCATCTTGCTGCCGCAGCGGGCGCAGTACACGAGTCCGCTGAGCAGGAAGGGCACGACCTGGCGTTCACGCACGGCGGCATGGCGCGTCTGCAGCCTCTCCTGGACAAGCCGGAAGTCCTCCGGGCTGACCAGCGCCGGGTGGCTGCCGGGGACCTTTACGCCAAAGCGGGTATACGTCCCCAGGTACGAGCGGTTGCGAAGCAGATCGCGGATGGAGACCATGCTCCAGCGGCCACCCCGGCGCGTCGGGATCCCCTCTTCGTTCAGCTGGCCCGCTATCTTGCGGATGCCCATGCCTTCCTGCAGGTAGAGCCGGAAAATGTAGCGCACCACGATCGCCTCATCGGGGACCAGCTCCAGGCGGCGGCGAGGCCCGACCCGGTAGCCGTAGGGCGGCCTTCCCAACACTTCTCCCTTCACCGCCTTGCGCCGCATCGCGGTCCGCACCTTTTCCGAAACGGGGGTACCTTCGCCGCGATCGGCCCACGTGCTCACCAGCTCGCGGATCGCTTCCCGCCCGGTGTGCGCTGAAAGCACCTGCACGCCAAGGCTCTCGATGGTGAGCAGCTTCAGGGCCGCCCGTCCCAGGTCGTGCCCGAGCACGCCGAGACCATCCACCACCACCACCGTAAACCCCCGGTCCTCGCGCTGCAGGAAGTGGAGCATCTGGCGGAAGCCGGTGTCTTCCGGTTGCTGGTCCTCGGTATCCAGGAAGGTTGCCGCTACTTCATAGCCATGCTCGGCGCAGAAGTCGAGAAAAGCCCGGTTCTGTTCGCCAACCGATCGTTTCGCCCTGTTCCGGCGAGCCCCTTCGACGAAGTAGCCGACGGCCTTCACAGTCGCATCAAGGGTGGAAGATGCGCTCGCAGTTCGGGCACTGGGCAACAGTCTCGCCGGCCAGCACCCGCGAACGGAGCGCATCGGGGATGGTGATCCTGCACCCGGAGCAGGTGTTGCCCTTGATGCGGGCTACTGCCGTTCCCCCTTTCCGTCTCCTCAAGTCTTCATACGTAGCGAGGAGGCGCGGCGGTATCCTCGCTGCCTGGGCTTCGCGCCTCTGGTCGATTCGCGCGATCGCATCGCCCAGCCGGCGGGCCTCAAGCCGCAGCTCCTCCTGGGTGCGCGACCACCGTTCTTCGAGCCTGGTTACCGCGCCCTGCGCCTCTGAGCGTTGCCGGCTGGCCGTCTCGGCCTGGTCCAGAACTTCGACCAGGGCGTCTTCCTGGCGTTCCCTGGCCGCCTTCAGGAGCTCCAACTCGTGCTGGATGCCGGTGAGCTCCTTGGGGTTGCGGACCGAACCGTCGTACAGGCGCTTCTCTTCGGGGGCTATCCGGTCATTCAGGCGCTCGACCTCGTCTTCCAGCCCGCGCTGCGTGGCGACGATCGTCGCCCGTTCCGCCTCTACCTGGATGAGCTGGCGCCGGGCTTCGTCCAGCTCGGCATCGCCCTGCAGCCGGGCTTCCACGTCAGCAAGCGCCGCCCGCGCAGCGGCCGACTCAGCATCGATCTCCTGTAGCGCTACAAGCTCGGCAACCTGGCTCATTGGGGCTAACCCTAGCGCAAAGGCTAGCCGCCACGGAGAGGCCCGTAAACGCCTCCGGTGGCTCTGCCGCGGGCAAACGGCCAAATCGTCACAGTGCGAGGTTTCTTATGGCGCGGGCAGGCCCTGCGCGAGGCGATATACTGGCCGTACCTCCAGGTGCGAGGTCTTCCCCATGCAGTTCAACGTTTCCCAGCTTCTGCGCGAACCAGTCGGCGCCACGCGGCGTTACGAGCTCGACCCAGAGCCGCCGGTTCATCGCGGCACGGTCGAATTGATGCGCACGCCGGCCGGCGTGCTCGTACGCTGCAGCGTGGATGTGGTGCTCGATGCGGCCTGCAGCCGCTGCCTTGCTCCATTCGGAGACCCTCGCCGCGTGAGCTTTGAGGAGGTCTACCACCAGCAGGTCGACGTTGTGACCGGCGCCCGGCTGGACACCCATCCTGACCAGGACAGCTTCCTGATCGACACCAACCACACGATCGACATTACGGAGGGAGTGCGGCAATATAGCGAGATGGCTGCAGCGATGCAGCCGCTTTGCCGTCCCGATTGCCCGGGCATCTGCCCGGTATGCGGGCAAGACCTGAGCATCGTCGCCTGTGATTGCGACCGCACCCCGGCCGATGCCCGCTGGGGCGCCCTCGCCGAGCTGATGCGATCACGAAATGGGTAATGTACTGAAGGAGAAGGGATATGCCACCGCTTCCCAAGCGGAAGTACCCGAAATCGCGCCAGGGCAAGCGTCGCAGCCACCTGGCGCTCAAGATGCCCCACGTGGTCGATTGTCCCGGCTGCAAGAGCCCGCGGCTGGCTCATCACGCCTGCCCTCTCTGCGGAATGTACAGGGGACGGGAAGTGATCAGCCTGCCGGGCCCCGAGCTGGACAGCTAGACAAATCGGCCAGCCTGGTGCCGGCTTTCGTTTCGTTCCGCGATCCCATTCGTCCCGGCCGCGCCTTCGTCTTCCCCGGCCAGGGCGCGCAGACCGTGGGCATGGGCAAGGATCTCTACGATGAGTTCGCCACCGCCCGCGAGATCTACCAGCAGGCCGATGACATCCTCGGATTCTCCCTGAGCCGCATCTGCTTTGAGGGCCCCGAACAGGAGCTCCAGCAGACACGCAACGCGCAACCGGCAATCGCCGTCACCAGCCTCGCGCTCCTGAGCGTGGCACTTGAACATTCCCCCCAGCTCGCCGAGAGACCGGCGTACGTCGCGGGGCACTCACTTGGCGAATACTCCGCCCTCGTCGCCGCGGGGGCGTTGCCCTTTGATGAGGCGATCAGGCTCCTGCGCACCCGTGGCGAGCTGATGCAGACCGCCGGCGAACGCAACCCCGGCACCATGGCCGCAGTCCTTGGGCTCGACATCGCCGACTGTGAGGAGGTCTGCCGCGAAGCGGGGGCCGAGATCTGCAACATCAACGCGCCGGGCCAGATAGTCATCGGCGGCCGGCGCGAGGCAGTCGTTCGCGCGCTCGACTACGCAAAGGCCCGGGGCGCCGCCAAGGTCATCCCCCTCAGCGTGAGCGGCGCATTCCACAGCTCCCTCATGCGCCCTGCTGCCGATGGCATGGTTCATCCCGTGGCCACCGCCGAAATCCTCGACCCCCAGGTGCCGGTGGTGGCCAACTGTACGGCCACCCCGGTTACCAGTGAGACTGCCGTCAGGCATGAGCTGGTCGACCAGGTCTGCCGCCCTGTTCAGTGGAGCGATACCGTGGAGTTCCTCGGAAACCAGGGGGTCGAGACCTTCATCGAGTTCGGCCCCGGCCGCGTGCTCACGGCCATCATCAAGCGCATGTTGCGCAAAGCGAACTGCATCAACGTCAACGGCGCTTCGTCGGTTCGCATCGAGCTCTAGCATCCAGGAGGCGAAGGTGGGCAACCTCGACGGGCGCGTGGCGCTGGTCACCGGCGGTTCGCGCGGAATCGGCCGCGCCATTGCAGTTGAGCTCGCCCGGCACGGCGCCCGGGTCTCGGTGAACTACAACGCCAGCCAGGCGGCCGCCGCAGCCGTGGTCGCTGAGATCACCGCATCCGGGGGCGATGCTGCCGCCATCGCGGGAGATGTCTCCGTCCCGGACGAGGCTGCCGCCCTCGTCAAGGGCACGGTGGAGCGCTTTGGCGGCCTCGATATCCTCGTCAACAACGCCGGCATCACGCGCGATGGGCTACTCATGCGCATGAGCGAAGACGACTGGGATGTGGTCCAGGCGACCAACCTGCGCGGCGCATTCCTCGTCACGAAAGCCGCCATGCGGCCACTGCTGCGGTCACAGAATGGCCGAATAATCAACATAACCAGTGTTGTAGGGGTGATGGGGAATCCCGGGCAGGCCAATTATGCCGCCGCCAAGGCAGGCCTCATCGGCTTTTCCCGCGCTGTTGCGCGCGAAGTTGCATCACGCGGGATCACCGTAAACGCCATCGCGCCAGGGTTCATTAACACCGACATCACGGCAGAAATGACCGCGTCCCAGGTGCAGGCCGTCATGGGCCAGATCCCTCTTGGGCGGATTGCTGAACCTGGGGAAGTTGCCCCCCTCGCCGCTTTCCTCGCCAGCGATGGCGCATCGTACATCACCGGGCAGTGCATCCATGTCGACGGCGGTATGGTAATGGCATGACCGATAGCGTCATGCGCCGCGCCCGCTTTCTCGTCATCGAGACCCTCTACGAATCCGAGAGCTCGGGACACGACCCCGAGCTGGTGTACAACCGCCGCCTCGCCGACGTTGCTGAAGAAGACCCGGAGGTGGCCGGGCCAGGGCCCGCCGGGTTCGGACGTGGCGTGCTTCGCGGGGTACTTCGCAGGCTGGCAGACCTGGACCGCTACATCGGCGATGCCGCAACCCAGTACCCGGTCGAGACCATGGCCATCGTTGACCGCAACATTCTGCGGCTTGCAATATGGGAACTGCTTTCCGATAATTCGGCGCCGGTCGCCGCCGTCGTGAACGAAGCCCTCGAGCTCGCCCACCGCTACGGCGGCGAAAGCTCACCGGGCTTTGTGCATGGCGTGTTGAGGACAGTAAGCACGAAGATCCAGGCGGAACGCGCCGCCGGGGTGCTGCCACAGCCGGCGGCGCAAACCACCACAAGACAACAGGAGAACTAGCACCGTGGCCACAGTTTTCGAACGGGTCCGCGCAATTGTCGTGGAACAACTGGGTGTCGATGAGGACGAAGTCGTACCCACCGCATCGTTTGTCGACGACCTCAATGCGGACTCGCTCGACCTCGTCGAGCTGATCATGTCGCTTGAGGAGGAGTTCTCCAAGGGCGGCGTCGAGATCGAGATCCCGGATGAAGATGCCGAGAAGATCGCCACCGTGCAGGACGCCGTAGACTATGTGAAAGACCACGGCGTCGAGGACCAGTAGGCCACCCGGCCTGCCCCGCGCCCGGGGTCTCTCCTTCGCCGGGAGGCGACTGAATTGAACTTCCTCGGCATTGGCTACCAGGAGCTCCTGCTTGTGCTCGTGCTCCTGCTTGTGGTCGTTGGCCCCGAACGCCTGCCCGCAATGGCCTACCAGATCGGGCGGGCCGTCCGCCAGATGCAGCGCTACGCGCGCGCCGTCCGCGATGAGTTCAGCGAGGAATTCGATTACATCGAGACCCAGTACCGCACCGTGCGCGGCGAAATAGAGACCACCAGGTCAACCCTGCGCGAGGGCCAGGCGAAGATGGAAGCGGAGCTGCAAAGCGCCACCCCGCAGCTCACGGGCCCCCTGCTCCCGCCGATCGACTCATCCGACATCATGGGGACTCGCGCGGCCGCTGCAGCAGTTACGGAGAACAGCCCACAGGAAGCCACGCGCGAGCCAGATGGCCCGCCGCTGGTGTTCTAGCCCCCGATGAGCGCCGAGCCCGCAACCGAAAGCCAACCGCAGCTGGCCCCGGTGGAACCGGCGACGGGCGGCGGCGAGATGACCCTCCTGGAGCACCTCAAGGAGCTCCGCAATCGCGTCCTGGTCAGTGCGCTTGCCCTTGTCATTACTACCGTTGTCTGCTTTGCCTTCTGGCGCACCATCATCGGCTGGCTGCTTGCACCCGCTCGCGCCGATCACCCGGACTTCACCCTCACAGTGTTTTCGCCAACGGAAACGATTGGCGTCTTCTTCAAGGTAGGGCTCTACGGCGGCCTGCTGCTTGCTTCGCCGGTCTTCGTATACGAACTCCTCGCCTTCGTGGTCCCCGGGCTCACGCCGAAGGAGAAGAAGGTCCTGCTCCCGGGCATCCTCGGCACCATCTTCTTCCTGCTCGCCGGTATGGCGTTTGCCTACTGGGTCATTCTCCCCGCATCGCTCGGGTTCCTGCTCGACTTCGGTGGGGACCAGTTCGAAGAGAAGATCGGGGCCAAACAATACCTGGACTTCGCCACGCGGATCATCTTCTGGGTGGGCGTCTCCTTTGAACTTCCGATGGTATTGATGTTGGCCGCCCGGCTGGGACTCGTGCGCGCCCGCCAGATGCTGGGATTCTGGCGCTACTCCATCGTCATCGTGTTTATCGTCGCGGCCGTTGTCACCCCCACGCCGGACCCGTGGACCCAGTCCCTTGTGGCGGGGCCGCTGCTCTTCCTGTATTTCCTCGGAATCCTCCTCTCCTGGCTGGTGCAGCCGAAGAAGCCGCCGGCCCTACCAGAAGAAGGAGTCCCCGCCACATGAGGGCTGGCCGATCATCGCCTGCTGCCCTTGCCGTCACCGGCGGCGCCGGGGGATTCTTCAGCGGCCTCACCGGCGTGGGTGGCGGGGCCGTCATGGTTCCTCTCATGACCGGCATCCTCAAGATGCGCCAGCACACCGCCCACGGCACTTCACTCGTCGTGATCGTCTTCGCGGCTCTTGGGGGAGCGGCTACCTACAGCATCGATGGCAGCACCGATTGGGTGCTGGTAGCGACGCTCCTCGCGGGTTCCGCGGCCGGCGCCTTTGTGGGCGCGCACCTGGTGCAACACCTCCCCGCGCTGCGTCTCCGGCAGCTCTTCGGGATCTTCCTCCTCATCCTGGGCGCGAGGCTCATCCTCGTTCACGACACGAGCGCCGTGCTCTCTACCTCGGGCGTTGCCAGGAGTGCGCTCGGCGCCACAATCGGGCTGGCGGGGGGACTGTCATCGGGCGCCCTTGGCGTCGGCGGGGGCGCCATCTTCGTCCCAGGGCTGGTGATCCTCCTCGGCACCGGGCAGCACGAAGCCCAGGCTGCCTCCCTGAATGTCATTGTTGTGACCGCCCTGGTGGGCGCATTCACCCACTATCGACACGGCACCGCGGACCTTCGCTCGGCGGCATGGATCGTCCCCGCTGCCGTTCCGGCGGGAGTGGCCGGGGCCATGGCAGCCGGTCAGCTCGATGGTGCGGTATTGCAGCGGATCTTCGCCGTTGTGCTCGTTGGGGTGGGGACGCAAATGCTCGTCACCGCCACCCGTTCGCTTCGCCGCCCCCCAGCGACCCACTCCCTCGCAGTTGAGGCCCACAGGTGAGCGGCCGCGAGGCAGCCGCAGCGGCGCTCTACGCGCGCATCCGAGAGTGTGATCTCTGCCCGCTCGCGCGCACTCGCACCTGTGCCGTCCCGGGCGAGGGCCCCCTCGATTCCGAGGTCCTGTTCATCGGCGAGGCGCCGGGGATGAACGAAGACCGCCAGGGGCGGCCGTTCGTGGGACAGGCGGGCCAGTTCCTGGCCGAGCTCCTCGCCGCGGCCGGGCTGGAGCGGAGCGGCGTCTACATCTGCAATATCCTGAAATGCCGCCCGCCCAATAACCGCGACCCCCTGCCAGGTGAGATCGAGGCCTGCCGCGACTACCTGGACGAGCAGATAGCCCTGGTTGACCCGCGGCTCATCATCACTCTCGGGCGCTTCTCCATGGCGCGCTGGTTCCCCGGGCAGTCCATCTCCCGGGTGCATGGCCGGGTGGCCGAGCGCGATGGCAGGCAGATTGTGCCGATGTATCACCCGGCCGCCGCATTGCATCAGCAGTCGCTCCGTACAACCATCATCAAGGACTTCGAATCGCTCCCGGCGGTGCTGGAGCGGGTGAGGCGCCCTGTCGCCCCCACTCCCATCCCGCCAGGGCGCCCTCCCGCCGAAGATCCACAACCTGCTGCCGCCCAGATGCGGCTCTTTGAATAGAGGATCCTGCGAATGACACGGACTCCATTGCGGGTGATCCCGCTCGGCGGCCTTGGCGAAATCGGCCGCAATATGATGCTGCTTGAGTACGGCGACGACATCATCGCCATCGACGTCGGGCTCATGTTCCCCGAAGAAGAGATGCTCGGCGTCGACCTCGTGATCCCCGATTTCACCTACCTCCGTGACAATCCGGGCAAGCTCCGCGCCGTGTTTCTCACCCACGGACACGAGGACCACGTGGGCGCCCTTCCCTACTTCCTCCGTGAATTCAACGCTCCCATCTACAGCACCCGGCTGACGGATGGGCTCGTAAGGGTGAAGTTGAATGAGCACCGTCTCCTGGCAACCGCCGAGACCAACGTGGTCGAACCCGGTGAGCTCATCCATGCCGGCGTCTTCGAAGTCGAGTTCTTCACCGTTGCCCATTCCATTCCAGATGCCTGCGGCCTGATCATCAGGACCCCCCTGGGCCTGGTGGTGCACACAGGTGACTTCAAGCTCGACCACACCCCCGTCATGGACCAGCACACCGACCTCATCCGGCTTGGCCAGGTTGGCGCCGAAGGCTGCCTGCTCCTTCTCGCAGACTCCACCTACGCCGAAATCGATGGCTACACGCCAAGCGAGCAGCTCGTCGGCGAATCAATCCGGAACATCCTCGTTAACACCAGCGGCCGGGTCATCATCGCCACATTCGCGTCGCTTATCTCCCGGGTGCAGCAGATCATCGACGGTGCGGCATTCACCGGGCGAAAGGTCTTCGTGACCGGGCGCTCGATGATCGACAACGTGGCCATGGCCCGTCAGCTCGGCTACCTCACCGCGCCCGAAGGCCTCATCGTCGGCGTTGAGGAGATGCGCAACACGCCGCCATCCAAGCTCGTCGTCATCACAACCGGCAGCCAGGGCGAGCCCACCAGCGCGCTCACGCGCATGGCGAATGGAGACCATCGCTACATCACCATCAGCCGGGGCGATACGGTCGTGCTCTCCGCGACGCCCATCCCCGGAAACGAGCAGGCCGTCTTCCGCAACGTCGACAACCTCTTTCGCCTTGGTGCCGACGTGCTCTACAACCGGATCTCCAACATCCACGTGCGGGGACATGCGAGCCGTGAGGAGCTCAAGATCATCCAGGGTCTCCTTCAGCCCGAGTACTTCGTCCCCATACACGGCGAATACCGGCATCTCGTTGTGCACGCGCGGCTGGCCGAATCGGTCGGTGTGCCTGTCGGCAACGCCTTCGTGATGACCGACGGCGACGTGCTCGAAATCGATGACGAAGCGGCGCAGCTGGCCGACAGGATCCCTGCCAGCTACGTGTACGTCGATGGCCTGGGCATCGGCGACGTAGACCAGCACATCCTCCGCGACCGCGCCCATCTCTCGACCGATGGGGTTGTCGTCGTCATCGTCGCGGTGGACAAGCAGACAGGACGCCTCACGCGCCCCGCGGAGGTGCTCTCACGCGGCTTCGTCGATGTGGAAGAAGGCAGCGACATCCTCGAACGGGCCAAGCAGGTGGTGTCCCGGGCGCTGGAGGGGGCGGCGCATTACGCCGAGTTCGGCGACATCAACGGGCGAATCAAAGACTCATTGAGCAAGTTCCTGTACGATGAGACTCGCCGCCGGCCAATGGTGCTGACGGTGACCGTGGAGGTCTAGTCGAGAGGCCACGGAACTGCCGGCCCGGCAAGCGGGGTGATCGGGCCGCCAAAGCAAGGAGCTGTGCGCCATGGCGGCACACACACGCAGTCGTCCCCGCGCGCCTCGCTCGCCCCGGACAAGGCGTCGCGGGCGGAGCTGGGGAGCCTCTTCCTTCCTCAAGCCAGAGTTCATTGGCCTGGCGATCGCTGCCCTGACGCTGGCCGCCATTCCCTTTGTGGTCGACGTAACCGCCGTCGCTGCCGAGGCGCGCGACTGGCTCATGCGCACCTTTGGGCTGGGGCTGTTCATCCTCGCAGCGCTCTCTGTGCTCGGCGGCTTTGCCATCTCGCGCCGCGCCTACGATGAAAGGACGCGCTTTGCTCGCCGGGCGGTGGGGACGCTCTGCCTCGGATTGTTCGCCTGGGGCGCGCTTGGCCTGAACAAGGCCGAGTGGACCCTTGGTGGCGTAGACTTCCGGGAGGTCACACTCGGTGGCGACATCGGGCGGCGCTTCGTCGCCGGGTGGCTTGGGAAGCTCGCATGGCTGAGCACGCTCGTCCTGGCCGCTGCGCTCCTCGCCCCCGGCGCCACGCGTGCTTTCGCGCGCAACGCCCCGGGGTGGCTCGAATTGGCGTGGGAGCGGCGCTGGCCGCACCGGGCCGCGAGCGCCGTGGGCCGTTTCTTTTCCTTCGTCTTCAGGCGCCCCGGGAATCGTGGCGGGAAAGAGCCCGAGGTGGTCATCGGTGGCACGCTCCGCGAACGGCTACAGCCCCGCCCGGTGCCAACATTCGAGGAGAACCCGGTCCAGATCCGGCCTTCGATTGATCCCGGTGGCCCCATGTCGGCAATTGGAAGCGGAGCCGCGGCGCAATTCAGGCCGCTGCCCCCGAACGAACCCGCCGATGCCGGTGAGGAGGAAACCCTCGCCGCGCCTGTCCCGGGCGACAACGACGAGGACGGAGAGCCCCAGCAGCTATCCCTCGGCCTTGGACAGCAGAGTGGCTGGCACCTGCCGGCGCTTGAGCTCCTCAACGCACCCCAGATCAGCACGAGCCGCAAGCACGACAACGCCGCCCGTGCCCAGCTCATCGTCGACACCCTGGCAAGCTTTGGCGTGGATGCCACCGTCGTCGAGATCAACGAGGGTCCCACGGTGACGCAGTTCGGCGTTGAGCCCGGATGGGAGGTTCGCTACAAGGACGTGCCCATCAAGGACGAGGCGGGAAAGTCCGTGCTGGGGCACGACGGGCGGCCCCGCACCGAGCGGGTTGAAACTGGCCGGACGCGCGTGCGCGTGAACAAGATCACCGCGCTCCAAAACGACCTTGCGCTCGCGCTCGCGGCTCCCAGCCTGCGCATCGAGGCGCCCGTCCCCGGCCGCGCGATTGTGGGCATCGAAGTCCCCAACGATAGCGCCACCGTGGTCACCCTTCGCAACGTCATGGAATCGAAGGAGTTCCGCGAGCTTGCGAAGAAATCGAAGCTCGCCCTGGCGTTGGGCAAGGGTGTCTCGGGCGTGCCCATTGTGGCGGACCTCGCACGGATGCCCCACCTGCTTATCGCGGGCGCTACCGGCAGCGGCAAGAGCGTCTGCATGAACGCCGTCATCGCCGGGATCATGATGGAGGCCACCCCTGCCGATGTCCGCTTCGTGATGGTCGACCCCAAGCGCGTTGAGCTGACGGCCTACAAGGGAATCCCCCACCTTGCGTTCAGCGAGGTGATCGTCGATGTCGACAAGGTTGTGGGGGCGCTCCAGGCCGTGGTCGCCGAGATGGAGGCCCGCTACAAAAAGTTCGCCGCCGTTTCGGTGCGCAACATCGAGACCTACAACCGCCACCCGCGCGTTCTCAACAAGCTGCCCTACTGGGTGGTGATCATAGATGAGCTCGCCGACCTGATGATGGCGGCGCCGTTCGAAGTCGAGAAGCTGCTCTGCCGGCTGGCCCAGCTCGCCCGGGCTACGGGAATCCACCTCGTCGTCGCCACCCAGCGCCCATCGGTGGATGTGGTGACCGGTCTCATCAAGGCCAACTTCCCCACCCGCATCGCCTTCGCCGTCACTTCCATGACCGACTCGCGCACGATCCTGGACATGGGCGGCGCCGAAAAGCTCCTCGGGCGGGGCGATATGCTCTACATGCCCACCGATGCCGCAAAGCCCATCCGGCTCCAGGGCGTTTACGTCTCCGACGCCGAGGTGGAGCGGATCGTGCAGTTCTGGACGGATGACAGGTTCCGGAACCTCACCCCCGAGACCGCCGACAACCTCCTCGAAGAGGCGCTCATCGAAATGAACGGGGATGGCGACCTGGCAGTCGAGGAGACGGACCCGATTGTCGAGCGTGCCCGCGGCCTGGCGCTCCAGCACCGGCACGTTTCGCCTTCACTGTTCCAGCGCAGGCTCCACGTGGGCTACGTGAAGGCGACGAAGCTGATTGACATCCTTGAAGAGGAGGGGATAGTCGGCCCACGCGAAGAGGGCGAATCGCGCAAAGTGATAGCCGCCGCCGCGGATGATGGCCTCTATTGATAAACTACAGCCTGTGAAGACGATAAAGGACCTGCTGCGAAGGGCCGAGCCGGCTGAGCGGCCCGAGGCGCCCACCGGGCACGAACGCTGCCTGTCCTGCCAGGCCGACCTGGAAGGCTCACGCTCGTACCAGCAGCTGCGCGTATGCCACTCCTGCGGGTTCCACTTCCATCTGAGCGCCCGCGAGCGCCTCGTCACCCTCCTCGACGCGGGCACTTTCCACGAGGACGACCGTGGCGTCACTGCGCTTGACCCGATTTCGTTCCAGAGCAAGCAGTCGTACCGGTCGCGGGTCATCAATGCCCAGAGGCGCACCGGCCTCGCCGAAGCGGCACTCACCGGGACCGGCGCCATCATGGGACGCGAGGTTGTGGTGGCGGTCCTCGATTTCTCCTTTCTTGGCGGGTCGATTGGCGTCGCCGCGGGCGAGCGCCTGGCCCGCGCCTTTGAGAAGGCCACCAACCGGCGGACACCCCTCGTCTCCGTTTGCTCCACATCCGGGACCCGCATGCAGGAGGGGCTGCTAGCGCTCATGCAGCTACCGCGCGTCGTGGCGGCTGCCCAGCGTCACCACCGCGCCGGGCTGGCGCACCTCGCCGTGCTCACCGATCCAACCACGGGGTCGGCCTACACGGGCTTCGTGAGCCTGGCGGATTTCGTGATCGCTGAGCCAAACGCGCTCCTTGGCTATGCGGCCATGCGTGTTCTCCAGGAACACGCCGGCAACGAGATGCCCCGCGATGCGCATACGAGCGAATGGCACCTCGCTCACGGTCTCATCGACGCGGTGGTCGCGCGCCCCCATCTGCGGGACTTCGTGGCGAGTCTGCTTGACCTGCTGCTCAATGACTACCACCTCAGCGCCCCGAAGAAGCAGCGAACGGCACCGCCCGCACATTCCGACCGCGTCGCCTGGCAGCAGGTCCAGCTCTCGCGTCACCGCCTCCGGCCCACTGCGAGCGACCTCATCGAGCAGATGACCACCAGCTTCATTCAGATCCACGGCGACCGGTCCGGCGCCGATGACCCCGCAGTGGTTGCGGGGATCGGCTCGCTTGGCGGCGAGTCAGCGATCCTCGTCGGCCAGGTGCGGCCCCACGATGGCAACAAGAGGAGCGGCCTGGTCCAGGCGGCCGGGTTCCGCAAGGCGCGCCGAGCGATTGAACTCGGCGGCAAGTTCGGCCTGCCCGTAGTAACCCTGATCGACACGGCAGGTGCAGACCCGAGCCTGCAGGGGGAGACAGAGGGCCTCGGCCAGGCTGTGGCGGCGTGTATGGCCGCCATGCTTGAAGTCCCCACGCCAACCATTGCCGCCATCATCGGCGAAGGCAATTCCGAAGGCGCCGTAGCCATGGCCGTTGCCGACCGCGTCCTGATGCTCGACAACGCGGTCTACGAAGTGATCCGGCCCGAGGACGCCGCTGCAATCCTCTTCCAGGAAGCGGGGAGGGCCGAAGAGGCTGCCGAACGCCTCCGCATCACGTCACACGACTGCCTGCGCCTGGGGATTGTCGACGCGACAGTACCCGAGCCGGGCGAAGGCGCGCACACCGACCACGCCGAGACGGCCCGGCTTCTGCGCCGGACGATCCTGCGCAACCTGGTTCCCCTCCGCCGCCAGCGCACCCGGAAGCTTCTTGAGCGCCGGTACGCCCGGTACCGGGAGATTGGCTCGACTCACTCGTGGATTCGCGGCGCTCTTGAGCGGCGCCTTGCCCACCTCACCGACCGGCTGGCTGGCGCGTTCAACCGCGTCCGCCAGCGGTCGACGATTGTGCGGCGGCGGGTAGACTTCGGCGAAGAGCCCGAAATCCCCGTCTAGAACAGCCGGCCGGGCATTGAGGGGGACCGGGGAACCACCGGGCCGGGCCCGCGGAGGCGCCTCTGGAACTGCACGACCTGCTGCTGGTCCCGCTGGGGGCCGCGGTTGGAGCCTTCGGCACCATGGTGGGCGCCGGGGGCGGTTTCGTTCTTGTCCCCATTCTGCTGCTCCTTTACCCGCGGGCCGCCGCCGAAGACGTGACGGCGACCTCTCTGTTCGTGGTGTGCGCCAACGCCGCCTCGGGCACGGTTGCCTATGCCCGTCAGCGAAGGATCGACTACCGGAGCGGCATCTGGTTCGCCACCGCCACCCTGCCCGGGGCCGTGGCGGGGGCCGTGGTGGTCGCGTTTGTTCCCCGGCGGGCGTTCGATGGGATCTTCGCCACTGTCCTTGTCGCCCTTGGCCTCTGGCTCATGCTCCACGCGGGTGCGACTGCCATCCGCTCCCCGGTCACGGGCCGTGGGGTTGTGCGGCGAACCCTGCGCGACGCCAGGGGAAACGCGTTCGTTTACTCCTTCCACCTGTGGAAAGGCATCGTTCTCAGCGCGGGTATTGGGTTCCTGAGCAGCCTGCTTGGGATTGGAGGGGGAGTGATCCACGTGCCCGTCATGGCCACCGTCCTTCACTTCCCGATCCATGTGGCCACCGCCACGTCGCAATTCGTGCTGACTTTCATGGCCGCGGAAGGCACGAGCGTGCACTTCGCCACCGGGGCGCTGGGGTGGAATGACTGGCTTGGGCGAGCAGTGCTCCTCGCCGTGGGGGCCGTTCCCGGGGCACAGGTGGGCGCCTGGTTCGCTCAACGCGTCCACCAGCGCATCATCATCAGGGCGCTGTCGGCGGCACTAGTGCTTGTGGGGGTGCGCCTGGGCCTGAAGGCCTTTGGGCTGTGAGCCCGGGGCCGGGTCAGGGCATGTTCTCCCAATCGCGCCAGCGCCCGGGTCCGCCCTCGGAGAGGTGGTGCCCTTCGCTGGCGCCCGAACGGACCTTCCCGCGGCTTTGTCCGCGGTCCATGTGCGCAAGCAGATAGTAGACGCCAACGCAGAGGGCGCCCATGAGCCCGAAGAAGATCGCGAGCCGCTTGAGTCCGCGCGCGCCTGCCTCGTTCCAGCTATCGTATGCGGCCCGGGAAAGCTTGAGCGCGGTGGCGGGGTCGCCCGCCGCATAGGCGGCCTCAGCCTTCGCAAGGTCGCCGTCGGGGTCTTCGAAGAGCATTCCGATGCGCGAAAGCCCGCCCCCCTTGAAGGCAGCCTGCTTCTCCTTCGCGAGCGCAATGAGCTGTTCGGCGGTGCCCTTGTCGGTGAGCGTGGTGATTGCCAGCGAGGCCAGCCGCTTTGTTTCCGTAAAGTCGCCTGCCTCATAGGCCTGCCGGGCCTCTTCCAGCCTCTGGAGCGATGGGCTGCCGGCGGGCTCGGCCGAAAGCTCCTTCGCCGTCCCCGAGATAGCTGCTACCGCCTGGCGCTGGTTTTCGATCATGCTGCGAAGGCTGGCGATGGTGTTCCCCTGCCAGGCGCCGGCCACGGCAATCGAGTCGTTGAGCCCGGCCTCGCGGGCGAGCGCACGGACCCTGTCGAATGCATCGAGCAGGCTGTTCACGTCTGCTACCTGGTCGGGGACGCTACCGAAGGTCCAGGCGTCGAGGTTCGCCTGCAGGTCTTTGGGGAAGCCCTTCAGGCCGTACTGCGCCTCGCGCGCGGCAAGTGTGCTCACCAGGTTGTGGGCCTTGCGCCTCTCCGCGACCGTGGCCTGCGCCGTGTCGGCGTTGAATACCCAGGTGAGGAAGAGTTCGTCGAGATTGGAACCGCTCGCGTATTCACCTGCATCCATGAACCAGCGGGCATCGAGCGGGATGCGGGCCGGGTCGTCGTCCATGCGCGCCAGGACCGTCTTCATCCCCTCACGGCCACCAATCGCAGCCTCGTATGCAAACCAGAAGGCCCCTGCCTTGCCGTACCAGTACATCGGGTCGTACACGTTCGAGCCCCGGTACCAGGTTGCGAGCGGATCTTTGTAGCCAAGTGACTGCCAGCCCCGGTCGATTGGGGCAATGCCGAGCTGTGAGGCGACCGCGCGCGTGGCGTACTCGGCCAGGCCCTCCCAGAGCCACTTGGCGTCGAGGTTATCGCCGGCCCACTGGTGGGCAAGCTCATGCACGGTGACCTCCCGGTCGAAACCGGTACCCGTCGCGAGCAGCACTTCGCCTTCCGATGGGAACGCCACACCCGCCGCCCCTACCATGTCGATGTGGTGCGACTGGCGCATGAGGATCGCGTCCTTCCGGTAGCCGAAGCCGAAGAGGTCGCGAAGAAGGGGGAGCGCCGCGCGGGCCGTGGAGAACTGCTCCTCAGCCCACTTCTCATCGCGGCGGAAGTACCGGAGGATCAGCTTCACGGTCGTCCCCGCAAGGTCGACCTCCGCCTCCTTTGAACCGCGCATGGAGGGGTCGGAAATCGACTGAACGAATGCTGAATACGGGCTCACGTTGAAGCGCTGGCGGCAGCTGTTGTCCGCGTTGGCGCAACGCTTGAGCACTGTCGGGTTGTCGGCGCTCAGGGCGATGATCGTGGCTTCACCACAAATCCAGCGCTCGTACCCGGAACCGCTCACTTCGCCGGGCTGATTCGAAGCCAGCAGGCAGCCGGGGTCAAAGTAGTTTTCCGCGCTCTTCGGCACATCCACCCAGACGAACGAGCCTTCACCCTGGCCCAGGAATGGGATTTCGATCGACCCCGGCTCCATGCGCATGATCTCGTTCTTAAGGGCGGGCATTTCGTAGGTCATCACGAAGTCGAACTGGGCGCCCGGCTTCATGGGCCTGGGCAGAGCCACCGTGACTACCATGATCCCGCCGAATGATTCCTGTACAACGCTCGACCTGGCTTCCATGGAAGCGCCGCCCCGGGTCACCTGCAGGTCTTTCGCCCCGGGCATCGCCCAGAGGTAGACGCTTGCCAGGTCCTTTCCCGTGGCATTCTGGATGGTGGCCTCCACCCGGACCGTTAGAGTCCCGGACGAAGGGTCGAGGCGGTAGTAGGTATCAGAGGCAACGTTCTGGGCTGGCTCATCGGCAGCGGCCACTCCTCCTGCCGGCGAGGCTGCCACCACCGCGCCCAGGGAAAGAGCACCGAGGACCACTGTTCGCCAGGAACGCATACATAGAGATTCGGCGCCGCCACAACCACCGCACAGGGGAGCGTTGGGTGAAGGTTTCTTGCCCCCGGCAGATGACGGTAGGCGGCCGCCTCTTAGCATGAAGGCCTACAGACCGGCGGCGCCCCCACCGCGGAGAACGGGATGAGAACCTTGGCCCTTTCGATGGTGCGCGTGGCCGTCGCCGGCCTCGCCCTGCGCCGGTCCGGGGGAGACCACACCGGCGCCAGGATCGCGGCCAGCGAGGTTCCACGGGCCCTTCGTTCGTTCTGGGCCGATGGCTTCTTCGCGGCAGGGCAGGACGCGTTCATCCTTGCCTACCTTCCGCTCCTCATAACTGCGCTTGGAGGCGGTCCCTTCCAGGTCGGCCTGCTTTCGGCAAGCACGAGCCTTGGCGCGCTCCTGGCGCTCTACCCCGGCGCCTTGATTTCCCGCCGCGCGAAGAGCCGCCGCTGGGTGGTCGTCTTCTATGCCGGCATACTCGGTCGGCTCTTGCTCCTTGGCGCCGCCCTCGTGGTGGCCATTGCCGATGCGAACGCGGCCCTCTATTCAGTCATCGGCCTGTTTACCGTGCGGGCGTTCCTGGGGAACCTCACGCTGCCTGCCTGGACCGCGCTCGCTGCTGACGTCATCCCCGAGCACATGCGATCGCGCTACTTCGCCTCCCGCAATTTCGCAATGAGCATGGCCACGCTCACGATTACGCCCGTCGGGGGGCTGCTGCTCGACCTCATGGGCTTCCCCGGGGGCTACGTAGCGGCGCTCGGCGTCTCCTTTGCGCTGGGGATGATGGCCACGTTTGCGTATGCCCGGATCCCCGAGCCCTCCCGCCTCCGCGAAGTCGCGGCTCGCCCCCGGGCCGGGCCGCGAGCAACGTGGCGCAACGGCCCATTCCGCCGCTTCGTGGCTGCGACCTTCGCGCTACACTTCGCCACCATGATCGCGGGGCCGTTCTTCACCGTGCACCTGAAGAACAACCTGGGGGCCACGAATTTCGAAGTGGGCTGGCTCACCACGGCATCGCCAATGGCCGGGCTTGCGGCGCTGCTCATTGGCGGCGAACTCCAGCACCGCCGCGGCGCCCTCTGGATGACGCGCGTCTCGCTGCTCGTCCTTCCCATGCTGCCGCTCATGTGGGCCATGATCGATGCACCCTGGATGGTGCTGGCGCCCAACATCGCCGGCGGGTTCATCTGGGCGGCCTTCAACCTGGCGAACTTCCAGCTCCTGCTCGAAGTCACCCCCGAAGATCAGCGGGAGGAATACGTGGCTGTGTTCCACATGTCGGTGTTCGCGGCGCTCTTCGTGGCGCCATTCCTGGGCAGTCTCATTGTGGCCGAGTGGGGCTACCGGACAGCCTTCGTGATATCGGGATTGGGAAGGCTCTGCTCGACGGCTCTCTTCTTCTTCGCTGTCAGGCCCACGTCGCGTCCTGCTGGCGAATGCCCGCCGGCTGCAGAGGGACTTACCGCGTAGCCGCGACCGCCGTTTCGGGCTGGAGGATAGCCTTGCGGCGAGCACGCCCGTATTCGATGAAGCTCGTAAGGCTGGCCGTCAGTTCCTGGAGGTGCCTGTCACTCAACTCGCCGAGGAGTTCGCGCCCGAAAGCGATGGATTCGGCCCGGCTCGTCTCAACAGCCTGGCGGCCCCGGTCTTCAAGCCAGATGCGGATGCCGCGTCTGTCGTGTGGCGCTACCTCGCGGCGAATGAACCCACCACGTTCGAGGCGCTCAAGAAGTGCCGAAACAGAAGGACGGGTGACGAGCAGCCGGTCGGCCAGCTCGGCGTTGCTCAGGCCGCCCTCTTCGGCCAGGAAGACCATCAGCCTGAGCTGCGTGACTGTGAGCCCCTCACGGTCCCAGATGCTCAGCCGGATGGGATCGAGCAGGCTGCTGGCCTGAAAGACGGAGCGGATGGCGGCTTCGAGCGCCGGACGATCGTTATCCATGAGCCAATTATAGTCCTTCCGCCGGTAGCATAAAGAAACCCTCCCTTACTCAGGCCTGGGCTGGTGCGGAGTAACCGCGGGCGAGCCAAGTGGAGTGCGTCCATACGTGGCACCCGGGTCGCACGCCAGTCCAACACCAACGCCCTGGAGTTGGTTTCAGAGCGGCGCGGGCGAGTGTTCGCGGAATAGGGGATGCGTCCGCGCTTCATGCGGGTAATCCCGTCGGGGGGATTGGGGTGTTGCCGCCCTGCACCTGCGGTCAATCCGGCCGATGATCTGAGTGCAGGGGCCGGGCGGACTGCATCAGTTGCCCGGGAGGACAGGGACCATGGACACGCCGAACATCAGGATCTGCAAGCACTGCGAAGCGCCGTACGACTGGCGCCGGTCCCCCAGCTCGAGCCTGAAAATGACGTATTGCGGCTCGCTCTGCGAACGCGCCGACCTCGGGTTCACGATTGAGGCCCTCCTGGCCGATTCACAGGTCGTCCGGTCTGCCTGGCGCGAGCTCCTCGCCGCCTGAGGCAGCACGCGGCACGAAGGCCCACTCCGGCAGGATGTCCAGCCCCGTAGAGCACTCACGGCCCTCTGCCGGCACGGTCAAGGCCGTGGAAATCCGTTCTTCCTGCCCCCGCTGGCGCCTTAGCAGGGGAACAACCTACGCTGGATCTGCGTAGTAATGGTTGAGGGCCCAATCAGACACGGCCCTCGAATGGAGAAACGGCGTGGAAACGCTCATCGCCCCCGGCGGCTCCGGGATGAACCCCGACAACATCAAGGTCTGTGCTCGTTGCGGCCTCCGCTACGACTGGCGCAAGTCGGCAAGCTCGGCCTTGAAGATGACCTACTGCAGCTCCCTTTGCGAACGCGCGGACCTCGGGTTCACCCTTGAGGCGCTGCTGAAGGTCGAGCGTGCCGGGCGCGAAACGCCCGAACCCGCTGCTCCCGGCGTCTAGACGCATCTTCCCCGGGAAACCAGGCCGCGAGGGGCTCCAGTCTGGAGCCCCTCGTTCATTCCCGCCGCGGTTCTCATTCCAGGGTGAGCGGAGTGTCGTCGCGGTTTGCCCATTCCTTCATGGAGCCGTCATACACCCGCACACGCTCATACCCCAGCAGGGCAAGCACAAAGGCAGCGTGCGCCGCCCTGATGCCCCCCTGGCAATAGGTGATGGTCTCCTTTCCCTTCTCTATCCCGGCCTCGTCCAGGAGCGCCTGCAGGTCATCCGCGGGGAGGAACCGCCGGTAGCGGTCCCGGGAAACGAAACGAACCCATTCGAGGTGCCTCGCCCCCGGCACATGGCCGACGCGGCGGTTTCCGCGCCCCTCCCGGCCCAGCCACTCGGCGTCGCTGCGCGCGTCCAGCACCTGGACGCCCGGGTCCGCATGCTGCGCAACCAGGTATTCGCAGGAAGCATTGACCGGCGGTGTGACCCGGGCCCGGAATTCCGCCGGCGCTGCCTGGAACGGCTCGAAGGTCACGGTGCGCCCTTCGCTGAGCCAGCTATGCCATCCCCCGTTGAGCACGCGGACGTTTGTGTGTCCGTAGTAGTTGAGGGCCCACCAGAGCCGGGTCGAAACCCGCGCGTTGTCGTCGTCATAGGCGACCACGGTGGTATCCGGTCCGACCCCCAGCCCGCCCATGAGTGCTTCGAATTCAGCGGGCGCCATTACAAGCACGCCGAATTCGCCCCCGGCCGGGTCAGGCTCCTTGATGTAATGGTGGACCGGGAGCCCGGCCGCCCCCGGGATGTGCGCCCGCCTGTATGCATCGGGGAAGCCACAATCCACCACCCTTACCGCCGGGTCATCCAGGTGCTGCGCCAGCCACTCCGGTTCGACGAGCAGTCCCGGGCGAGAATAGTCCATCTGGGGTTCTCCTTCTCAGGTGAAAGGTGTGGTAGGCGGCCTGCGCTACAGGTGTGCCCGGAAGTACTCGATGAGCCTGCGCTCCTGGTATTCGAGCCCACGAGTGTCGCGCGGCATGTGGCGTTCTTCCGGAAACACAAGCGCGTCATACTCCTTCTGGGCTGCCGAGAGCGCCACCATGAGGCGCGCCGTGTGCCTGAAGTGGACATTCTCATCGATCATTCCGTGCACAAGGAGAAGCTTTCCATCAAGGCGGGAGACCTGCGCGAGGACCGAGCTCGCCTCGTAGCCGGAGGCGTTCTCGCCGGGGGTGCTCATGTATCGCTCGGTGTAGGCGGTGTCGTAACCATCCCAATGCGTCACCGGTGCGCCCGCAACACCAACGCGGAACAGTGCGGGCTCCCGCAGCATCGCCATGAGAGTCATGTAGCCGCCGTAGCTCCAGCCGTAGATGCCCACGCGCGCCGGGTCGGCCAGCCCCTGTTCGACCAGTCGCCGGACCCCGGCAGCCTGGTCATCGACTTCAATCCGCCCTGTGCAGAGGTGGATGGGCGCTTCGAAAGCCAGGCCGCGGTTTGCGCTCCCGCGGTTGTCGAGCTTGAACACCGCGAAACCTTCGCGCGCCAGGTATTGAGCGCGCAGGTCTACAGTCAGCGACCATTCATTGGCAACGCGCTGAGCATGTGGCCCCCCATAAACGGAGACGATGAGCGGATACGGTCCCCCGGACCGGCCAGCGGGAGGCAGATAGACGGCGCCGTGGAGTTCCGTGACGCCGTCGGCGGCGCTCACCGTCATCAGTTCGGGCGGCGCGAGGCCGAGCTCCTCGCCCGTCGCGCCCGCGTTGTCGAACAGCATTGCCTCCAAGCCACCGGTGATCGTGCGAAGCGCGACCCGAGGCCCGTGGGAAAGAGAACTCCACGTGTCGATGAAGCGCTGATGGTCACGGTCGATGGTGACATCGTGCCAGCCTGGCTCGCCGGTCAGCCGGCGCAGCTCTCCGCCATCAAGGGCGACCACGTACAGATGGCGTTCGAGAACTGATTCGCGCGTGGCCATGAAGTAGGCAAGCCGGCGCTCCTCATCGACGGAGACGAGCCGCGTGACCATCCAGCTGCCTTCGGTGAGCTGGCGCGTAGCGAGCATCCATGGGTGGTTGATGTAGAGATGCCGGAAGCCCGTTGTCTCGCTCGTGCGCACCACCTCGCCGGAATTGAGGAAGCAGGTGTCGTTGTCGAGGTTGATCCACGGGTCGCAGCTGCGATCCAGGATAAGCTCGCGTTCGCCTGTCTCGACGTCAAAGGCAAACAGCTGCAGCCGGCGCTGGTCGCGCGAAAGTACCTGCACCGTGAGGACCCTGTGGGACCTCCATGCAACCCTGGCGATGTAGCAGTCCCTCCCCACACCGTGGTCTAGCCACCGCACTTCACCGGTCGCCACCTCCACCACGCCAAGGTCGAGAAACGCGTTCGGCTGGCCCGCAAACGGGTACCGGTGGACTTCGACGTCAATCTCGTCTCGGCCCTGGTGCACAATCGGGTACTTGGGGATGTGCCTGCAATCGGCCCGGATGAAGGCGATGCGCTCGCCATCGGGGCTCCACCAGTAGCCTTCATCCCGGTCGAGCTCCTCCTGGGCAATGAACTCGGCCAGCCCGTTCGTGACACCGTCCTGGGCGCCGGTGGTTAGCTGGCGGATGCCGCCACCGGCCGTGTCTGTGACGCAGAGCTCGCCATCCCGCACGAAAGCCAACCGGGCGCCGTCGTCGCTCAGCCGCAGGTCAAGGGCCTCGCGGGGAACGTCAATCTCGCGAAGCTTCTCGCCACCAACGCTGACGAAAGTGGCTCCGCCCAGTGGTACGAGAAGCACGGCCGGGTCCGCGCTCCGGGCAAACTGGTATTGAGTCACGCCCAGCTCACGCAGCCGCGCCCGCTCGCGGCGCAGCTCTTCCTCCCGTGAAAGACTGCCTTCCTCTCCTGATCCCGGCCGGGGGCCTGCGAGGACGGTCCTGGTTCCCGTCGCAATCTCATAGCGCCAGAGGCTACGCACGAGCGTTCCCTCTTCGCTGAAGAGGTAGGTGATTGCCGCCCCATCAGGGGTGAACCGGACGGCGCCAGGAGCTGCCATGCCCGGACGTGGGAAGCTGGCGACCTGCTGAATGCTGATCGTTTCGAACGCGCGCGTCACCGGCCGAGGCCCTCCGCGCGAAGGGCTTCAATGGCGTCAAGCGATTTCGGGATCTCCGAGGTGAGCACCTCAGCGCCCGTTTCGGTCACATGCACGTCGTCTTCGATCCGGATCCCGCCCAGCGCCAGGAGGGCGTCGACCCGTTCCCAGTTGACAGCATCCGCATAGATTGAGCGCCGTTCGGGGCTGGTCAGCAGAGCAGGGATGAAGTAGATGCCCGGCTCGATTGTGACCATGTAGCCCGGAGCGAGGGGGAGGTCGGCGCGAAGGTACTTGAGGCCGAAGCGGTCGCTCGGAGTGCGCCCCGCCAGGCAACCGCCGGCGTCATGCGTGGCGAGCCCCAGCATGTGCCCAAGGCCGTGGGGGAAGAAGAGCGCGTGGGCATCGCGCTCCACCAGGTCCGCAGAGTTGCCTCGCATGATTCCAAGCTGTACCAGGCCGTCCGCAAGCTGATGGCTGGCCTTCATGTGCAGGTCACGGTACTCCACGCCGGGCCTCACGCCGGCGATGGCGCTTTCCTGCACTTCCAGGACGAGCTGGTAGATGTCCCTGTGCAGCCCGGCGAAACGTGCGTCAACAGGAAAGGTACGGGTCACGTCACTGGCGTAGCCATCGACCTCGGCTCCCGCATCGACCAGCACCAGCTCCCCCCCGATAAGCTCGCGCGACGTGGGCGCGAAGTGGAGGACCGCGCCGTTCGGACCGCTCCCAACAATAGAGCCGTAGGCCGTCCGGGCGCTGCCCGCGCGAAAGAACCCGGCTTCTATCTCAACCTGGAGGGCGCGCTCTGTCATGCCTGCCCGGGCCAGGCGGAGGCCTGCTATGTGTCCGGCCCGGCTCGCTGCCGCTGCCCGGCGCATCAGCGCCAGTTCGCCCTGGTCCTTTGTGCGCCGCATCTCCGATACCGCGGCCGAGAGGCGGTCCGCCAGCGCTTCGTCTGCGTCAGGTTCAAGCGCTGCCCATCGTTCGATTCCGTACCCTTCCGGGCGCTGCAGCAGGTCATGATTGCCGATAACGGTGACGGGCTCGCCCCGGCGCGCCTCGAGCCATGCGCTTAGCCGCCCGGTGGGCAGGACGCGCTCGATGCCGGTCTCCGCGGCCTGTTGTTCCAGCGGCCGGGAGTCACCCGACCAGACACGCTCTTCCTCCGTGGCAACGTGGGCGAAGAGCGTCCACCCTTCGCGGGGGTCGTAGGCCAGAACAGCGCCGGGACTTGCCATCCCGGACAGGTAGTGGTGCTCGGGGTGAGCATGGAAGTCATGCGCCTGGTCGGTGCCCGCGATCGGCACCGGCAGCCCCGAGGGCACAAGGACTACCCCGCGCTGGACCTCCCACCTGTGGGCGGCTTCCCGGCGCCGGGCGGCAAACCGGCCTGGCATCTCGCTGTCTCTCCGCATTGCAGGGAGACAGTCTACCTAATCCCCGCCTTCAGCACGTCGCCCGGCGAAGCAAGAACGGCTGTCGTAGGCGCGGGCAGCGGCGTTGAGGCTGCAGGCAACCTCGCTCACCAGCTCGGGGGGCGAGATGGCGACGGCGTCGGGACCCCAGCTTCGAATCCAGGGAACAAACTCCAGGAGGCTCGGAAGCTGAAGCTCCATGCGGATGGCTCCGCCCGGGAGGGGCGTGAGCCGCTGCGATGGGTGCCAGTTTGTTTCGCATACCCTTGGCGCCGCGCTCGCGCTGAACTCCACAACAACATCGAACTTGTCGTCGCCGAAGACCACGCCCCAGCTGTGCGCGAGCCGTTCTGCGATCACGCTCGTGTCTGGCGGGACAAAGGGTACCCCCGTCACCTCGGCGTGCGTGATTCGCTCGATCTTGAAGGTTCGGACAGTATCGTGGGCGTGGCTGAAGCCGATTACATACGTCGCCGCACCGGTGGCGCTCGGCTCCAGGACGTACGGATCGAGGTCGGTGCGGCGCCCGCTCGGGTCCTGGGCCGACCGGTAACGGATGGCGACGGTCTGAGACCGCGCCCATGCCTCCGTAATCCGGCAGAGGATCTCGTGTCCCTTCTTCTGGGCGGGCCGTTCGCGAAGCTGCCTCACGGTCACTCCTACCTGCCGCGCGATCGGCTCGGGGAGTGCGTTCGCAAGCTTGTCCAGGGCGGAGACTCCGTCGGGGTCGCGCTCGTCCGCATGCCTGAGGAAGAGCCGCGTTGCCAGGTAGAGCGCCCTTGCTTCCTGTAACGTGAAGCGCACCGGGGCCAGGGGCCCCGAATCCGGCATGAGCCGGTAACGGCGCCCTTCCAGCATGAGGGGGACATTGAGCTCGCTTTCGAGCGCAGCGATGTCGCGCTGAATCGTCCTCTGGCTATATCCCAGCTCGTCCGCCAGCTCCCGCGCCGACCAGCCCCGCACCCTCTTCCGGAGCAGCCGTTCAATCTCCAGGAGCCTTGTTGCCCGCCGGACTTGTTCCGTCATGAGTCGCATTACCCCCAGACTCAGTTTGGCGACCACCATGGCAGGTCATCGCGACAACTCCTGTCGCGTTGGTAAACCCCCCAGCCGGCAGCATTATAGTTCGCTGCTCCAGAATTATGCGATAGGGGAAATTGGGGGCGACTCCCGTGCGGCGGTGGCTTACCATCGGTGGTGAATGGCAGAACCCCGTGATCTTGGCGCGCTCCGCCGCATTGCCGCCGGAGCTATTGGAGAGCCTGGCCGGCGCCGGTTCCGGCTCATGGCGCTCAGCCAGGAGGGGGCTCTTGCCCTGATGTGGCTGGAGAAGGAGCAGCTGGCGGCCCTTGGCGATGCCATCGAGACGGTGCTCGATGCCGAGCACCATCAGCCACCGGCAATCCCCCCGGATGACGTACAGGCAGTCCCGGACTTCCCGGCAAGTGCGGACCTCGAGTTCCGCGTCGCTCAGCTCTCGATGGGCGTCGACCAGCGTCGTGGCCGGATGGTAATCGTGGCCGCCGGCGCTGAGGAAGCGGGAGACCCCTCCGTATCGATGGAGATCGGCTTCCGGGCTGGCCAGGAGCTGCGCGAGCAGATATCCGCGGTGCTCGCCGCGGGGCGGCCACCCTGCCCTCTTTGCGGCGGCCCCGTTGACCCGCAGAGCCACGTCTGCCCTCGCCATAACGGGCACCACCAGACCACATGAGTCAAAGAGCCTATCAGTCCGCCGTTGGGGACGAACCGGGAGAGGCCGTCGCCGGTGGTGGCGAAGGGCTGCCCGCTGGCGGGCTCGCCGTGGTGGTCCCGCCGGGGGAAGGGCTGGCCACAACGGTGCCTCCCGGCGACGGCGATGCAGATGCCGAGGGCGAGGGCGACGCAGATGCCGAGGGCGAGGGCGACGCGCCAGGTGTGGCGGAAGGTGTCGCGCCCGGCGTCGGCGAAGGAACGGCAGTTCCCGTCTCTTCCGGGTCGGTTGGAGGCTCGGGGACGTACTGGGGAGGGGGCTCGTAGGGTGGGATTGGCAGCAGCCCCGACACCTCCGAGGCGACCGTCACCAGGCTCTCTGGCCCAACCACCTCAATGAAGATGGGGCCACGGTTGAACGCGATTTCTCTGCCTCCTGCGTCGTAGAAGCGAGTCCGGGAGGTGCGGCTGTCCTTCTTCCACTTCCCTTCGATTGCCTTGCCATCGAGGAAGACCGTGGCCGGCCCTTCTCCGAGCTGGCCGAGAAGCACGTGCCCGCTCTCATCGACCACCTCCCACGTCACCCGCATGACTACCACGTTCTTGAATCGCAGCTGCTGCTTCGACTGCGCATCAACGTGTGGCCCACCCGATTGGAAGCGAAGGTAGGAGTTCGTTGGCCCGTCCCAGTGCCACTGCACTAGTTGCCAGGGCACGCGGTACTCGCGGAAGTTCACCTCGATGCCCGCCGCATCGCGGGCCGTCAAGGTCCCTTCACGGTCATCCTTGAAGAGCCATGGCTCGATCTTTCCCGGCCCGGCAAAGCCCAGGCCCGGCGCCAGCTCGCGCAGCTTCGTTGTATCGAGGACGAGATTGTAGGGCGCATAGCGCGAGGTGTCGCGATGGTAGGCCGCCTCCGCCCCCGAGCCGAAGGCGGATAGCCCCTTGAGTCCCCATTCCGCTATCTGGCCCACTGCGTTCGCTTCGTTGTTCGTGTTCGCTCCCCCGGCATAGGCGTAGAGAGCATCCAGCTCGCTCACCCAGATCACAAACGGCGTCCGTGCCGACCTCACGGGCTCGATTTTGCCTGCTTCCTGCCTCCAGTAGACGGCCATGAACCGGGTGATGGCCCCCTCCACGAAGGCTTCGAACACCAGGTCGGCGCGGTCGAGACCGCTGTGTGGCATGGCCGAAGGGCTGTTGTCGACCATCACTGCGATTGGGGGCAGGTCTTTGCGCGCCTGCCATTCCGTCTCGTCCATGAGCACGCCATCGAGGAGCGCCGGCTGCCGGACGGCGGTAGCTGACGGTGTCGCTGTAGAGGTGGCCGTCGATGGAACGGTCGCCGAGACTGCCGGCGAGGTTGGTTCTGTGGCCGGCGGGGCCGAGGCAGAACCACCGCGCGCGAGGGCTATCGCAAGGAAGGTACCACCACCTGCCACAGCAAGAACGGCCGCGAGGCCGAGCGCGATGCGCTTCTGACCGCTAACCTTCCGCCAGAAGGCCATACGCCGATGCTACGCAGAAGGCCCAGTAGGAGCCAGCAATCCCTGCCAGGAGACAGCGGTCGGGCAGCGCCTGGGGAAGGAGCAACCTGGTGAAGAGACTCGGAATCCTGACCAGCGGGGGCGATGCCCCTGGCATGAATGCCGCCATCCGGGCGGCAGTGCGCACCGCTTCGGCGCGAGAGATCGGGATGGTGGGCTACATCGATGGCTTCGCCGGGTTTGTGGCGGGTGAGTACCTGGAGCTAGACGATCGCGCCGTTGGCAACATCATCCAGCGCGGGGGGACCTTCATAGGCACCTCCCGCTGCCCCGAGTTCCTCGATGCCGGCGTGCGCGCCGCGGCGGTCCACCAGATGCGGGCAGCCGGGATCGGCGGCCTGATCGTGATTGGCGGCGACGGCAGCTTCCGGGGCGCCCGCGCGCTCGAGCAGGAGCACGGACTCCCCGTCGCGGGCATCCCGGGAACCATCGACAACGATGTCTACGGGACAGACGAGGCGATCGGCTTCCACACTGCGGTGAACACGGCAGTGCTCGCCATCGACCACGTGCGCGACACGAGCGAATCGACCGGCACCATGTTCTTCGTTGAGGTGATGGGCCGGACGAGCGGCGCGATCGCCCTCCACACGGCCCTCGCGGGCGGTGCGGCCGGCGTGCTGGTGCCGGAAGCCCACGAGGACATCGCCCACCTTCTCGATCGCCTGCACACCTCTATTGAGCGGGGCAAGCGCAGCCACATCGTGGTCGTGGCAGAGGGTGATCGCGCCGGGGGCGCCTTTGCTGTTGCTGAGCTTGTGGGCAGGCAGATAGACCATCCTTTCCGCGTCATCGTCCTCGGGCACATTCAGCGCGGCGGCCGGCCAACAGCGCGCGATCGCATTGTTGCTTCGGTTTCCGGGGCGCTCGCCGTCGAGGGCCTGGCCGCCGGGCGGTCCGGCTTCATGATAGGCATGCAGGGCGGTCGCGCTGTCGAGGTCCCGTTAAGCGACGTAGTTGCGGGTGCGCACCCCGAACCCGAATACGGCCTGCTGCAGCTGGCGCAGACCCTGTCCGGCTAACGGCCCCGGAGCTTCCGGCTTGCAGCCCCGCGCGCAAGCGTTCGCAGAGCGCGGCGCCGCAATATACTCATGGCAATGAGCGCGACCTTCGTCCTCTCCATCGACCAGGGAACCACAAGCTCGCGAGCGCTTGTAGTCGACGCCCGCGGGACCGTCTGCGGCCACGGGCAGGCGCCCTTCACCCAGCACTTCCCCCGGCCCGGCTGGGTTGAACACGACCCGCAGGAGATCTGGGCGTCAGTCGAGATAGCGATCGCCGGCGCCCTCCGCGCTGCCGGCATCGCCCCCGAAGACCTTGCCGCCGTGGGCATCACCAACCAGCGCGAAACCGCCATCGCCTGGGACCGCGAGACCGGTGGGCCCGTGGCTCGTGCCATTGTCTGGCAGGACAGGCGCACAGCGGAAACCTGCGACGAGTTGAGGGCCGCAGGACATGAAGCCGCCATTGGCGAAGCCACCGGACTCACGCTCGACCCGTACTTCACGGCTACGAAGCTCGCCTGGCTCCTGCGCGAGATACCGGGCCTGCGCGAGCGGGCGGAAAGAGGCGAGATCGCTGCGGGCACCCTCGATTCGTGGCTCATCTGGAAGCTCACGGGCGGGCAGCGTCACCTCACTGACTACACCAACGCGAGCCGGACACTCCTCTTCAACATCGCCAAAGGCCGCTGGGACGACCGGCTCTGCGACCTGTTCGGCATTCCGCGGGCGATGCTGCCAAAGGCGCAGCCATCGCGGTCCCCGTTCGGCGAGACTGACGAAGCCGTTCTTGGCGCTCGCGTGCCCATCGCGGGAGTGGCCGGCGATCAGCAGGCCGCCCTCTTCGGGCAGGCGTGCATTGCTCCCGGCCAGGCCAAGAATACCTACGGCACCGGGTGCTTCCTGCTCGCCAACGCCGGGAAGACGCCAGCGCCACCGGCCCACGGGCTCCTCCTTTCGATTGGCGCCAACGCCGGGCTCAGCGGTCCCGAATACGTGCTTGAAGGCTCGGTCTTCGTTGCCGGGGCGCTCATCCAGTGGTTGCGAGACGAGCTGGGGATCATCGAGCGCGCCGGGGACGTCGAAGCACTGGCCGCATCGGTGCCCGACTGCGCCGGGGTGACCATCGTCCCCGCCTTCACCGGGCTGGGCGCACCGCACTGGGACCCCCGCGCGCGCGGCGCCATCTTTGGGCTCACCCGCGGGGCCGGCAGGCCCCACATTGCGAGAGCTGCCCTGGAAGCGATCGCCCTCTCCAGCGCAGAGCTGATAGAAGCGATGAACGCCAGCATGCCAGCTCCGGTTACCGAGCTCCGCGTCGATGGTGGCGCGGCTGCCAACGACCTGTTGATGCAGATGCAGGCCGACCTCGCCGGCATCCCGGTGGTGCGTCCCGTGCAAACGGAAACGACTGCCCTGGGCGCCGCCTACCTCGCCGGGATCCAGGCCGGCCTCTGGTCAGACCCTGCTGAGATCTCGGCCCTGTGGCGCGTGGACCGGGTGTTCGAACCGCAGATGGGCGAACCTGAGCGCGCCGGTCGCATGAGTGATTGGCGGCGCGCGGTTGAACGAACGCTTGGCTGGGCACGGGAGGAGTGAGCGCCCCCAACGGCGCGGCGCCGCCCGTAGACCCCGCCACCCGGCGCCGCCTCATGGCCATCTCCTCCGGACCACCCCTCGATGCGGCCATCATCGGCGGTGGAATCAACGGCTGCGGCATCGCCGAAGACCTTGCGGCCCGCGGCCTCCGCATTGCGCTCTTTGAAAAGGACGACTTCGGGTTCGGCACCACCTGGCGTTCTACCAAGCTGATCCATGGCGGCCTGCGCTACCTGGAACACGGCGATGTCAGGCTCGTGTTTGAGTCCCTTCGTGAACGCGCCTGGCTGCTCCGGGCGATGCGGCATCTCGTGCGTCCCCAGCGCTTCGTCTTTCCCCGCCTGCCCTGGACCCGGCGGCCGGCGTGGCAGCTCCGCACCGGCCTCGCCCTCTACGACCTGCTCGCCCGCGACCACGCCGTTCCCGGGCACCGGAGCATCTCGCGCACTGCCGCGCTCGAACTGGCGCCCTGGCTTTCGCCGGAGGCGCGCGGCGGCTTCACGTTCTTCGATGCGCGCTGCCTTGCCCCCGAACGTCTCGCCCTGGAGCTTGCGTTGGCGGCCCGGGGGCACGGCGCCATCATCGCGAACCACACCCCGGTGCGCCGCATCATGGCGCATGAGTGGCGCGTCGAAGCCGTCGAGGTAGAGCACGGCCCCGAGCGCTTCGCGATCCCGGCCCGGGCCGTTATCAATGCCGCCGGCCCATGGGTCGATTCGGTCAACGCCCATGCCGATGCGCCTGCTCCCGCGCTCCTCGATATGACCCGTGGCACCCACATTGTGGTCGAGACAGAGGCCCCGCTGGGAAAGGAGGGGATCTTCTCCACCGCCCGCAGCGATGGCCGCGTCATCTTTGCCGTTCCCCAGGACGGACTGCTGCTGATTGGCACTACCGACCTCCGTTACGAAGGCGATCCCGGGGCAATCAGGCCTACTTCCGGGGAAGTGGATTACCTGCTGGCGGAAGCGGAGGCGCTGCTTCCCGGGCTTGGCCTGGGCCGGCGCCACGTGCGCTATGCCTATGCAGGGCTGCGTCCCCTACAGAGGTTGAAGGAGGGCCCCGAGGTTGCTCTCACAAGGCGCCATATCGTCACCGATCACGCCCGGCAGGGCCTTGCCCGGGGCCAGTACAGCGTCACCGGGGGAAAGCTGAGCACCTTCCGGCCCATTGCCCGGGAACTGGCCGAAAGACTGGAGGCTGGCCCGCGCCTTGAACCAGAACCAGGCGCCGGGAACGGCCGGCAGTGGTTCAACGACCTCAAAGCCGCTCCCCTAACCCTCATCACAAAGGAGCACCTGCGGCGCTATGGCACTGCCCTGGAGCCCGTGCTCGCCGGCGGGAGCGATGTCCTGTGCAGCCATAGTGGCGCCATCGCCGGCGAGCTTGTGCATGCGGCCCGGACCGAAGCGGCCGTTACGCTGGCCGATGTGTTGATGCGGCGCACGGGAGTCGCCTGGGCAGCGTGCCGGGGGCTCTGCTGCCACCGCGAAGCCGCGCGCACCCTCGCTCCTCTCCTGGGCTGGGACAAGGAGCGCGAGGCGGAGGAGGTGCGCTCCTTCGAGGCGGCCGTGGATTACCATCTTCCTGGCGTGGAGTCGCTCACCCCGGACGGTGCTGCTCATGCATGAGCCCGATGAACTCTCAAATGCGATCGAGGCTGCGGCCGCGGCCATCGCGCGCTCCGGCCACGCGGTCGCGCTTGTTGGCGCGGGGCTTTCGGCGGAAAGCGGCATCCCCACCTTCCGCGGTGGGGAGGGCATCTGGACGAAGCTGGGCGAGCCCACTTTCGATGGCTGGGAGCTCTTCAACCAGGACCCCGCGGCCTGGTGGCAGGAGGCCATCTCCTTCAAGCAGGAGTTCGCCGAGTTCAACCGCGCAATTGATGACGCAACACCGAACGCGGGTCACCGTGCGATGGCTGACCTGGAGGCGATGGGCCGGCTTGCCCACATCATCACCCAGAACATCGACAACCTGCATCAGCGCGCGGGCTCACGCCACATCACGGAGATTCATGGCAACCGCTACCTCGTGCGCTGTATGAGCTGCGGCGCCCGTGATCGGCTCGAAAGCGTGCGGCTTGACCGGCTGCCGCCCCTCTGCCCCGAATGCGGCGGCTTCCTCAAGAACGACACGGTGATGTTCGGCGAGCCAATCCCCGAGGACGCGCTGCGCGAATGCTATCGGCAAACGGCCCTCTGCGACCTGTTCCTTGTCGTCGGCACATCGGCGGTGGTGTACCCGGCGGCCGAGTTCCCCGTGATTGCCTGCCGGCGGGGAGTTCCCCTTATCGAAATCAATCCCGAAGAGACACCCCTGAGCGGCCTTGCCAGCGTCGTAATCCGCGCCACCGCCGGCCAGAGCCTGCCTGCCATCGTCGAAAGGCTTGTTCCCGGCCGCGGCCAGCGCTGAGCCGCGCGCCCCAATCCTCCCGGGCAGCTACGAGTCCCCGCCGGTCTCCGTGGTGAACTCCAGCCGGTGGCCGGGCTGTGTCTCGCGCGCCGCGCCCGCAGGCAGTTCCACCACTCCGTGCGCGCCGCGCCCTCCGAATGCCAAGCCGACCCACGGACGCACCCTGCGGGCGACCCTGGTTACCTTGAGATCGCGGTCAAAGAAGACGGCGTCAATCGAGAACAGCATGAACATCATGTGGATCGAGCCGCAGGGCCGAATGACGAGGCCAGAGCCTTCTCCCGGGTGTCTCCGCAGCATCAGACCCCGGAAGCGCGACCAGGCGCTGCGCGCCTCTCCGGCGGCAGATGCCAGGGTCACGCCAGCGGTGACGTCGTGGATGGCAACCATCTCCGGTCGCTATTTGCCCATGTTCATGACCTGGAGGATCGCCGGACCGCCGATGACCACCATGATCGCGGGGAAGATGAAGAAAACGAGCGGGAACACCATCTTGATGGGCGCCTTGAACGCCGCCTCTTCGGCTTTCTGGCGCCGTTTTGTTCTCATGACACCCGTCTGGACGCGGATCACGGTGCCAATAGAGATGCCCATCTGTTCGGCCTGCACAATGGCATTCACGAGCGAACGGAGCTCTTCGACGCCCGTGCGGTTCGCCATATCCTGGAAAGCATCGCGGCGCGCCCGGCCCATGGTTATCTCCCGCATGGTGCGCGTGAGCTCGGCGGCAAATGGCCCCTGCACCTTCTCGATTACGCGCGAGAAAGCGGCGTCAATGCCGAGCCCTGCCTCGACCGAGGCCGTGATCAGGTCGAACGCATCGGGCAGCGACCGCCAGATCGCCTTCTGGCGCTTCTTCATTTTCGAACCGAGCCAGAGCCGCGGCCCGTAGAGGCCGAGTGCCGTCAGCACTCCCCAGTAGATGAGCACAGTCTGCGAGGAAGTCCCCGTGCCTAGCAGGAAGACCGCCGCCAGGACGGGGAACACCCCGCCCGCCAGCGCCACGATCACCAGGAACTGCCCGGCGGTCATTCTCAGACCGGCCTGGAGCATGGAAGTCTCGAGCCGCTCGGAAATGGACGACGGCAGGACCGAATTCGCCCTCCGGCTGATGTTGCGCACGAGCGGGCGCAGAACCCTCGCCGAAAATGCCGCATCCGCATCGGGGAGCGCCTCGCGTCGCCGCTGGTAGCGGAGGCCTCCCAGGCGAGCATCCATGGCGGTGTTCTCGGTTCGCGCCAGCAAACCGTAGGCGGCAAGGGTCACGGAGACGAAGGTGGCCAGTGCAATCAGGATCGCCATCTCATCAGACCTCGATGTTCACGATCTTGCGGATGACCAGGAAGCCCATGACTTCCATCACGCCGGCCGCGCCCAGCATCATCCGGCCCGTCGAGTCGGTGAAGAGCAACCCCGTGAAGTCCGGGCTGATCATCATGAAGATGATGAGCAGCCCAATCGGGATCCCGCCGATCACGAACCCCGTCAGTCTCTGCTGCGAAGTGAGCGTCCGGATTTCGCCTCGTATGCGCTCGCGCTCGCGCATCGTGTGCGCGACGTTGTCGAGGATCTCTGCCAGGTTGCCACCCACCGAGCGCTGAATGAGCATCGCCGTGATCACGATGTCCACGTCGGCGCTGCCGATGCGCTCGTTCAGGCCGGTGAGAGCCTGCTCAACGCTGGCGCCTACAGCGATGTCCCTCAGCGTGCGCCGCAGCTCGACGGCAAGGGGGTCAGGAAGCTGCTCTGCCGAAGCCTCAAGCGCCTGCAGCAGGCCGAAACCAGCGCGCAGGCCGCTGGCCAGCATCTGCAGCATCTCTACCACCTGGCTTTCAATCTTCCTTCGGCGACTCCCAATCCGGATGTTGAGCCAGAAACCCACTGCCATGTAGCCGATGATCGCCACTCCCGCGGCGAGGACCGGGATCGGCAGCAACAGTACGCCGATCGCACCCGTTGACAGCGCGACCACCAGGCGCAGGATGAAGTATTCGCGGGGATTGAGCGTGAGCCCGGCGCGCTCCAGCTGGACCGCCCACTTCTGTGAGATGTTGGCAGAGACGACATTCACGCCGCCGAGGCTGATTCCTCCCCGCTTGCGAAGACTGAACGGCTCCGCCTGCCTGGAGGCCGGGACATTCGCCCCTGCCTCGCGCAACCTTGCCAGGCGTCCGGTGGCCTCGGCTGAGATGCCGCCAAAGCCCGTGAGCCAGAGCGTCATCGAGAAGGCGAAAGCGCCGGTAGTAGCGGCCGCGAGAACAAGTGTCAGCGTCATCTCACCACTCCTTTCCGCTGTCGAAGAGGTGGTGGGGGAGCTCCATGCCCGCCATCGCAAACTTCTCCACGAACGATGGCCGCAGCCCCGTCGGTTGCATCGCGCCGCGCACGCGCCCGTCGTGGTCAACGTGGTCAAGTTTGAACAGGAAGACGTCCTGGAGCGTGATGACGTCACCTTCCATGCCGCTCACCTCGGTCACGTGCGAGACCTTGCGCGAACCGTCCTGGAGCCGCTGGACCTGGATGATGACGTCGACGGCCGAGGCAATCTGCTCGCGGATGGCGCGCATCGGCAGGTCCATTCCCGCCATGAGCACGAGGTTCTCCATGCGCGCGATGGCATCGCGCGGGTTGTTGGCGTGGACCGTGGAGATCGATCCTTCGTGGCCGGTGTTCATGGCCTGCAACATGTCGAAGCACTCGGCGCCGCGGACCTCGCCGATGATGATGCGGTCCGGGCGCATGCGAAGGCTGTTCCGCACCAGGTCACGCTGGTGTATGGCGTTCTTCCCTTCGATGCTGGGCGGGCGTGCCTCGAGCGTAATCACGTGCTCCTGCTGGAGGCGAAGCTCCGACGGGTCCTCAATGGTGACAATCCGTTCCGTATTGGGGATGAACGAAGAGAGGGCGTTGAGCATGGTCGTCTTACCGGTGCCCGTGCCCCCGCTGATGATGATGTTCAGCTTCGCCCGGATGCACATCGCCAGGAACTCGGCCGTGGCATCGCTCAGGGCGCCGACCGCGATCAGGTCCGCCATGCGCATCTTGTCGGCCCGGAACTTGCGGATGGTGATGCTTGGCGCCTTCGGCGAGACGGGCGGGATGGTGATGTTGACGCGGGAACCATCGGGCAGGCGGGCATCGACCATTGGGCTCGATTCATCGATGCGGCGGCCAAGGGGCGCCACAATGCGCTCGATGATGCGCATCACATGCTGCTTGTCGCGGAAGCGAGCCGGGCTGCGGAAGATGCGTCCTTCTTGCTCGAAGAAGATCTTGTCCAGGTCATTGACCATGACCTCAGATACCGATGGGTCGCGGAGGAGCGGCTCCAGCGGGCCAAGGCCCAGCACCTCATCGGCAACCGACTCCACAAGCTCGTCGCGGCTCATGCCGCCCAGCTGAATCTGCTCCTGGACGATCAGCTCGCGCGCGGCGCGCACGACAGCGTCTCGTTGTGAGCCCGGGTCCAGCCCTTCGAGCACACCGTGCTCGAGTTCTTCGATGAGCAGCTCATGAAGGCGCGTCTTGGCGGCCTCGGCCTGCGGGTTACCCTTCGTTGGGATGGACGTTGGCGCGCGGCCCTCACCGGGGCGGCGCCGGAGGGCAGGCTCCGGGATCGGGTCGGGCGGTGGCACGGCCGTCGGGCCGGCGCTGTCCGCGGGCCGCAGCGGCAGTGGCCGCAGCGATGGCTGCTCGGTCGCGCCGTCGGGTGGCGCCGGGATATCGGTCCCCACGCCCCAGCGCCTGTTCCCCGAACCGAACTGCCCCGAAGGCCGGAGACGTGGCGTCAGCGGGGGCTCGCCCGCAGAGGGCGGAGCCGGCTCCTGGTGAGACGCCGGTGAGGAGCTGGCGGCTGCTTCTGCCTGGCCAAAGCGCCGGCGCGCGCCCGCCCAGCCGAACGGTCTCGACTCCTCGGCGGGGGTGGTTCGTTCCTGCATCTCTTCTGCCACGGTTGCCCTTCCTTTCCGGTGCTCGCCTAGGCCGACTTCCGGAACAGGGGACGGATCAGCTTGCCGAAGCCGCTGCTCCCGCCTGCCTTGTGGCCGTTGGCCTTGCTGCGCACGCCAGCGAGTGCTCGCGCGACATCCCGGATCTCACTGGAGACCTTGCAGTTGGGCTTGCTCATCACAATCGGGCGGCCAAGCTGAGCCGATTTCACGACTTCGTTGTCCTGGGGTATTCGCCGCCAGAGCGGCGAGTCCAGGGTGCGCTCCACGTCCTTCTCCCGGACGCCTGTATCCATTCCGGCCCGGTTCAGGACCACTTTCACGCGCTCATCGTCGTTCCCGAAGCGCTCATGCAGCATCTCCAGCGCCAGCACTGTGTCCTTGATGCTCGCCATGTCGAGCGTCGTGATGAGGAGGATCATCGTGCCAACCTCGATAGCGGCGGCGACGATCTCGTTGAAGGTCCCCGGTGTATCGAGGATGACGAAGTCGTGCGTCTGGGCCAGGACGTCGACCACGTCGCGGATGTGTTGAGCGTGGAGGTTGCGCCAATCGCTTGGCCTCGTAGGGGCGGGGAGGATGTAGACCCCGGACTCGTGCCGCACCAGGTAATCGCGGAGCGTATTCCGGTCCACGCTGTCGAGGTTGCGGGCAAGGTCAGCGATCGACCGCTCAACGGGGATGTCCATGGTGATCGCCACGTCGCCAAAGCGCGTGTCCATATCCACAAGAGCCACCGTCTGGTGTGCCTCGGTTGCCAGCGCCACCGCCAGGTTGGAAGCGATGGTCGTCTTGCCGATGCCGCCTTTCGCGCCGAAGACCGTGATGATGGTGCCCTGGGGCACGGGGTCCTCGAGCTCCCCTCGGCGCCGCATCGCCTCGCGCTGCTTCCGCTCAAGCACACGCATGATCGACGATTCCAGCTCCTCTTCTGTGAGTGGCTCCTGCAGGTAGTCCGAAGCGCCCGAGACCATCGACTGCCGCATCAGGCGGATGTTCGCCTCGGTGGAGTAGACGATGACGGGCAGATCGGGCAGGCCGTCGGTTAGCCGCCCCAGCGTCTGCACGGGGCGCACAAGCGGCTCCTCGATCCGCATCAGGACGATGTCGGGCTTGAGCTGGAAGGCGAGGGTGAACGCCTCCACGCCGTAGCCGGTGCTCGCCATCACGGCAAGCCCAAGCATGTTGAGCATCTTCTGGACCTCCGCGGCGCTTTCGCGGTCGGGGTCCACCACAATGACCTGAGGCACCCTCGCCATTGACTGATCCTCCACCGTCTTCGCTGCCCGGGACCACCGGGCGCCTCCAGTTCGTTATGGACGGCGCATCCCTTGCGGGCGTCGCCCACTCTCTGAGGCGTTGCCGCCCCTTCCCTACTTCTTCTTCAGGCCGGCCAGGACATCGTCCAGGCTCCACGAGGTCGCTCCACTGATCTTCGTGCCATCGCCCTTCTGGCGCGGCATCAACCGGTACTGCGCGACGTCGTCCTTGATGGCATCGACAATGGCGATGCCCGCGGCCAGTTCCGGCGAGAGAGCGAGAGTCACCGAAACGGCCTTCTCGTACGTCTCCGCGTCCTTGAGCGGGTCGCCCGTCGCCACCGCCGACGCGGCCGCCGGAGTGCCAGTTGCATCGTCGGTGGAGCCCGTGGCCCCGCCACTCGAAGCCTTCTTCGCGTCCAGGTTGGGCACGGACTTCACCAGCACCTGCGACATCGCAAGGATTTCGACATCCTCGGCGATCACTGCACCGGTGATCTTCGGCTTTTCTTCGCCCGTCAGGGGGTCGATCTCGGTGAGGGTGAGGATCGCAAGGACATCAACCCGGTCCCCGGGCTGGATAAGGCCGGCAGCGATCCAGGCCTCGTGCGGCACCTGTACGGAGATGGCACGCATGCCGTCGGGCACCTTGAAGGCGATCGCATTCTGCCCGTCGAACGTCGTCACCTTGGCGAGCAGAACCTGTTCGCCGGCGAACAGCGGGGTGGTGGCCACCTTTCCGACAAGGTCGTCGGCGCTGCCCGCTGCCCCGGCCAGCACAAGGCCCCCGGGCAGGGTGCGGGTGGTCAGCATATCGGCCGTTATCTTCTCGCCGACGTTGACATTCCTGGAGACGACGACGACCGACTCCGCGCCCTCGCTGGGGCTCAGGGCCGAATCGGCGCTGCCGCCGTCCCCCCTGCCGCTCAGGAACGCGAATACGAGCACCGCGCTCAGCAGGCCGAAGACGGCCGCGAGCATCAGGACTGCCCGGTTGCGGGATGAACCCCCCGCCACTGCTGTGATTGAACGTGCCATAGTCCTGGCCCTCCCCATTGGAATATCGGCGTGGGCATCGCCCCGCCACAGGTCGCAGATCGAGCTTCTTTGCCTCAAACAACTTGTGAGAAAGGCTGCCCGGGCGCAGGGGCACCAGCCCCCGCGCCGGACAGCCGTTGCCGGCAGCCGCTACCTCACGAGCGCAATATGCGTCTGGGCGGCGATCGCCTCGAAGGCTTCGTCGAGGTCCGCGGTTGTGGGCGCCTTGTAGTAGGCGCCGCCGCCAGCTTCAGCGATGTCTTCCAGGATGCAGTCCAGCACGTCGGCGCCCAGGCCAATCGTGTAGACCGTGATATCCGCGGCCCGGGCCACGGCCGCCTGGTTAATTGCGTCGGTGATTGCCGTCGTGGAAGTCGCCGGGCAGCTCGAAGGCGACGAATGGCTGACTGTGGAGCAGCTCCCGGAATTGTACCCGTTGCTACAGGAAACGTTGGGGATACCGTCCGTCAGGATGACCAGCACCCTCACGGCGTTCGCGCGCTTGCCCGAACCATCGAGGATCTGCCGGCCCATGCCGATGCCGTGGGCGATGTTCGTCGAGCCGGTGGGATAGAGGATGTTGTCCATGGCCGAGCGCACGGTGGCGAAGCCGCTTGTGAGCGCCTGGCGGTTGGTGGCGCTTGTGGAGTAAGAGGCCAGTCCTATCTTGTCGTACGCGGGGTCGAAGAGCGTGGTGAAGTACTGCGCGTTCGAGACTGCGGAGTCAAACGGCTGGTGGGGCCCGTTCTGGGACGAACTGGCCTGGTAGTAGCTCGCCTGGTTGCAGTAGTCGCCCGTGCTGCTGTAGCCGGTCCGGTTCGCCCAGACCTCGGCATTCGCGGAGTGGGCCTGCATCACAGAGGCGACGCCAGTCGACTGGTTGGTACGGGCCCGGGTGACGGTGAGCGTGTTTGTAGTGGTGTTGACAGCAGTGATCTGGAAGATCTCCTGGTCAATCATGATGATCCCGGCCCGGTAGCCCGAACCAGACCGCTGCCAGTAGCGTGTGGTCGAATTCCACGAGGTGCCGAAGTTGCTCCGATTCGTGGATGCGCTCGTGCTGGCGAAGATGCGCACGTCGTTGAGTGTGATGGTGATGCTCGACCCGCTACTCGCAGGGATGGCCGCAGCCAGTCTCGGGAAGGCGTAGCCGCCCGCGGGCGTAAGCCGCCCGGGGCTCATCCTGTAGGAGCTTCCGCTCTCTGTCTGCGGATACGAGTCGAAACACATCGATCCCGAGATATCGAGCACAACGGAGATGTCGAGCACCTGCGACTCGGCGTCGCCCTCGGCCCAGACGTGCCAGTTGTTGATGCCAAAGATCCGCGCGAACCAGGTGGGAATGTCGGCGTCGGCGCGCACCCGGATCGCCTTGTTGCCGACGGGGTAGGAGACCGCGAGCTGGACGTTGTTACCCTGGTCGCGGATGAACCCGCTGTTGGCGACCCAGTATTCGTTCGCCTTCACGGCCGCATCGGTCTGGCTGGGCATGCTCTGGGCGGCAGCGAGCGCGGCCGCGTCAACGGCCGCCTGCATCTGCGTGCGCGCCCAGAGGTAGCGGCCGACATCGATGCTCATGGCCACGAGGCCGAGAAAGACAATGAGCCCGGCCGCGAAGATCACGAGGGTCGCGCCAGACTCCGATTCGCCCGCCGGGCGGTCGGGCAGCTTTCCAGACATCGCTGCTTCTCCTATGAGTTAGGTTTGCGCCGGCGCCCTACTCAAGGCGCATCGACGCAGTGCTGGTGATCGTCGGCGCGTTCAGTGTCCCCCCACTCATCAGGTTCAAGATGTTCCCGATTGGCGTGACGAAGGTGAAGTCGTAGCTGAGGTCGACGACGATGGGCTGACCCCTGGGCCCCTGAACGTTGGTAACGGTGATAGTCAGGTCGGACGTATCGATCCCGGCCGCGCTATCCGTGATTCGCTGCTGGATATCCGTCAGGGGTTTTTGGGTCGCGCCCACGCGCGCTCCCTCGCGCGCCGCGTTCGTCACAATGAGCCACGAGTAGAAGCCCCGGCCGAAGTCGACAAGCGCGAACAGCATCAGGAGCATCACTGGCAGGACAAGCGCGAATTCGACCAGCGCCTGCCCGGCGTCGGTCTCGCGGATGCGCCGGAAGAGAGCCCGAAGGCCCCGTCCCGTCCGTGCGGTTCTCTCTGTGTCCAGGTTCATGCCGTGTTCCACGTTCGCCCCCTGGCTTCTCCCATCGTCCGGAAATGAGGAGCGGGGTGGGGCGATGGAAATCGTCCCCACCCCGCCGGTTCTGCGTGACGCTGTTCTAGAAAGCGGCGTTGACGGCGCCGAGCGTGCCGTTGATGTTGGTGCCCAGGGCGGTGAGGGCGAGGATGCAGACGACGGAGATGAGCGCAAGGATCAGGCCGTATTCGGCGAGGCCCTGGCCCTCTTCGTCGCGGTGGGTGAGCTGGATGTACTTCCTGGCTGCCCAGTTCTGAAGCTTCGACATGATTGATTCCTACCTCTTCCTTTTTTCGGGGGCTTCCCGTGGTGTTGGTTCCGCCGGCGTTGCGCCCGGGCCTCCCCGGCCACCGCCCCCTGGCCGGGCTCCCCGACCGCTCGGGGGCTCGCCACAGGGCGCCGGCCTAACCCCTCACGGACTCCCCTTCGAACCCCTACCGCCGGGGTGGCCTTCGAAGGGCTGATCCGCCTGGGACCGGCCGCTCCACCGACTGGAGCTACTAGCAGAGTCGTCTGCCCCAACTGGCCCTAAAGGGCTATCACCTGCTATTCACGGAATTTCACCTTGCCCGCCGCACTCTGAATCTACCGCGAGCATGGATTTAGCCCCCGCCACTTTCTGCCGAATCTACCAGTGACCGGGTACGACGTTCACTTTCGGCCGCGGGAGAGGATGCAGATGCAGAGAACCGGCGTGCAAGCGCCCTACCGTATCAATAGCGGCAAGAGGCTGCGCCAGTACAGTTCGGCCGCACAGGATGCCGCCCTCATCCTGATCGCCGCCTTCTTCTTCTACATCCACATCCGCCGGGTGGTGGGCGATGGTGTCTACACCAGCATTCCCTTTGTGGTTGAGCAGGCCCTGCTCGTCGGCCTGTTCCTCTCCCGCCGGCGCAGCAGGGCCACTTCAAGGCGGCTCATCGATTGGGTCGCAGCGGCCGGGAGCTGGCTGCCATTCGCGTTCATGCCCGTCGATGGGGTCGCCGGGGGCCTGGCGGCCAGTGGCACCGGGGTCCAGATGGTGGGACTTTGCCTGACCATCTTCTGTTTCACGGCGCTGGGCCGGAGCTTCGGAATCGTGGCGGCGAACCGCGGCCTCAAGGTGAATGGGCCGTACCGCATCGTGCGCCACCCCATCTACTTTGCCCATGCCGTGACCATGACCGGCTTCGTGATCGCGAACCTGCACGCCTACAACGCTGCCCTGTTTGCCGTGATCATGGTCTTCCAGGTCTGCCGGATGAATGCCGAAGAGCGCGTGCTCACCGAGACTGGCGACTACGCCCTGTACGCCCGGCAGGTGCGCTGGCGGCTCGTTCCCGGGATCTACTAGACGAACCGCCCGGGCCAGAGCATTACCACCGCCCCGCCCAGGGCAAGGTATGGCCCGTAGCTGAAGTAGCGGCTGGCGCCGCCCCTGGCCAGCAGGAACAGGCTTGGCACTCCCGCTGCAAGAACCCCGATGAACAGGGCGGACATCACTGCGGGCCACCCGGCAAGCAGCCCGATCAGCAGGATGAGCTTGACATCGCCCAGACCGAAGGGCGTGCCTCGCACCTTCAGGGCAGCACCCAGGAGCAGCCCGATAGCAAATAGGCCGCCTGCCACCCCCGCCGCGAACGCCGCGCCCAGCCAGATGTCAGCGACCGAGCGGTCAGGCCATGCCCGGCAGGACGCTGCTGCTGCCACCAGGGCAGGGTAGAGGAGCCTGTTGGGAATGATCCGGCGCTCGAAGTCGGTGCTCGATAGCACGGAGAGAACCAGGACGAACCCTCCGCTGAGAACCGCTGGCCCGGGGTCGTAGTGGCCGGGCCTCAGAGCGAGCGCCGCGCCCGCGGCACACACCACCGCCAGCGCCAGGCGGTAGCGCAGGAGCCTGGCGCCGCTCATCGGGTTGTCGCGGTACTCGGCCTGGCGGTAGAGGAGGTGTTGCCAGCCGGCCGCGAACCAGCCAAAGGCGAGCCCGGTCGCGCCGGCCACGGCCACCAGGGCGATATCCACGTCCGCCACTATCGGTGGAAGCCGTGCTTGCAACAACCTGGCAGACTGCACCGGCAGTGCCTCCGCTTCGCACGGCGCGGTACACTCCGCCAATCCTCTTCCCGGAATGAGCGCCCATGACCGCCCCAATCGACTGGAACGCCGCCACCAACGAAGCAGTCAGCATCCTTCGCGAGTACCTCCGTATCGATACGTCGAACCCTCCTGGGAACGAGGAGCGAGCGGTGGACTTCCTGGGGAGCATTCTCGCTGCCGAGGGAGTCCCCTTCGAGACGGCCGAATCGGCGCCGGGGCGCTCAAACCTGATTGCGCGTCTTGGCCCCGGCCCGGGAGGAGTCTGCCTGCTCAACCATACCGATGTGGTCCCGGTGGAAAGCCAGTTCTGGGACGGCGACCCCTTCGGCGGTGAGCTGCGGGATGGCTTCCTCTGGGGGCGCGGCGCCCTCGACATGAAGGGAATGGGCATCATCGAGCTGATGACCATCATCCTGCTGAAACGGCACGAGGTCCCCCTCAGGCGGGCGGTCACCTTCCTTGCCGTCGCCGACGAGGAGGCAGGGAGCGAGTTCGGCGCAGCGTGGCTCGAGCGCAATCGCCCCGAATGGCTCGAAGCCGATCTCGTCATCAACGAAGGTGCGTATGGGCTCGCTGGCTTTCCCGGCGCCGGTACTCCCGTCTTCTCGTTCGCCCCCGGCGAGAAAGTCCCGCTCTGGCTTCGCCTGGTCACCCGAGGAAGGCCCGGGCACGGCTCCGTGCCCCATGGCGACAACTGCGCTGAGCGGCTCGTCCAGGCGCTCGGCCGCATCGCGGCCTGGCAGCAGGGAGCGCGCGTGACGCCGATCATGCAGGCCCAGTTCGATGCCCTGGCGGCGGCCGGCCTTGGCGCCGCGCCCCATGATGCCGCTGGCCTCGCCACCGCCGCTGCGAGCCCCGCCACCCGGGCGCGGCTGTCGAACACGATCTCGCTCACAACCATCTCTACCGGGGTCAAGGTCAACGTCATCCCCGCCGAGGCCAGCGCCACGCTCGACTGCCGGCTGCTCCCCGATGTCGACCCCGACGAGTTCCTCGCCGGCCTTGGCACGGTCATCGGCGATGAGCGTGTTGAGATCGAGGTCATCAACCGCTACCAGGGCGCTGGCTCTCCGCTCGACTCGGAGTTCACCCGGGTCGTCGCCGCGGTGTGTTCAGAGCTGGTGGAAGGCGCCCGCCTCATTCCCGAGCTCACGCCGGGATTCACCGATTCGCGCATCTTTCGCGTGCGCGGCGTGCCCGCCTACGGCTTCGTGCCCTGCCTGCTCCCGCCCGAAGACCTTGCCACCATTCACGGCCACAACGAACGCATAGGCGTTGAGAACATCCGGCTTGGCCTGCAGGTGATGTACGAAGTCGTGCGCAGGCTCTGCTCGGCCTGAATCGCCCTGCTCAGGCGCCGCGAACCGCTGCTTCCAGCTGCTCGGTGGCATCGGCGTAGCTCGTGCCAGGCGCGAAGGTCAGCGGCTCGCCGATGCTGACGCGCACACGCGCTCGCGGATGCGGGAGCCACTTGCCCTCGTAGAAACCGGGTCGAAGGACGTCTATCCGCATTGGCAGCACGGGGACGCCTGTCTCCACCGCAAGCAGGCCCGTGCCGCTCTTGAATGGCTGCGTGGGGCCGAGAACCGTCAGCTTCCCTTCGGGGAAGATGAGAACGTTCCAGCCTTCTTCCAGCATCCTGGCGACCTGTTCAAGGCTCTCGCGAACGCCGCTGCCTTCCTTGGCGAATGGGAATGCATTCCCCAGCAGGCTGGCGCTGAAGCCGCGCAGCCGGTTTCCGAAGATGTCGCTCGCGGCCGCGGCGACGGCCACACGCTGGCGAAACGAAGCAGGCATGCTGCGGAGGAGCAGGGAGTGGTCGACATGCATGTTGTGATTGCTGATGATGAGGCACGGCTCCTGCAGGTCGCGGAACCGGCCCCGCCCGCGCACTTCCACGCTGTAGCCAAGGCGCAACAGCGGGAAGACAACTCCCGACATGAGGACCCGCCGCAGCCAGCGCACGGGGCGGCTCCGTGGCCAGCCCGGGAACCGGTGGGTCTTCGGACGGCGCTCACCCCGCTCAGTCATGGTCCGCAACTCAGACACCGTGGTTTGCGGGCCGATTTCCGTATCATCCACAAACACACCTATCTCTTCCTCGATAGCAGAGAGCAGCTCAACCCTGCCCAGAGAGTCGAGGCCCAGGTCGGCGCCAAGAGCATGCTCCTCCAGGATTGGGCCTTCGAACTTGCTGCATGAGGCTACCACGCGCCGGAGCTCATCGGTGTCAGCAATGCCCGCGGGCTGCACGGGTGCGGACACAGCCAGCCCCGTCAGGTAGCCGGTCACCAGGTTCTTGCGCACCTTCAGGGTGTGCGTCCGCGGGAAGTCGTCTTCAGGCCAGACCGTGAACCCCATCACCTGCTGACGGTCGTCCAGCCCCGAATTGGCCGAGCGCACTGCCTGCGCGGCCGCGCCCGGCTGGTCTTCGATGAGCACCGCGTGGACACGCACATCCCCATCACGTTCCAGTCCAACCACCACCGCATCGATGATGCCCGGCTGGCGGCAGAGCGCGCCTTCGATGTCTTCCGGGTATACGTTCTGTCCATCCGCAAGGACGATGAGGTCCTTCTTACGGCCCTTCAGAAAGAGGTATCCATCCTCGATGTAGCCCAGGTCGCCAGTCCTGTACCAGTCCTCATCGAAGCTGGCCGTCGTCGCCGCCTCGTTCTTCCAGTAGCCCTTGAAGATGTTCGGTCCCCGGGTTTGCACCTCGCCGTCATCGGTCACGCGCACCTGCTGGCCTGGGAGTGGGCGGCCCACGCTCTTCAATCGCCGGTCGTTGCGTGGGTTGATGCTGACGATGGGGGCCGCCTCAGTCGCGCCGTAGCCTTCCACCACGGGGATGCCCATCGCTTCCCACTTGAGCTGCACTTCGGGATCGAGCGCGGCGCCGCCGCTGGCAATGAAATCGATCTTGCCACCGAAGCGGCGGAGCACCGTCCGGAAGAGCATGCGCCGCGCCCGGGGCGGTAGTGGGGCGGCCAGCCGGCGCAGCCTCTTGAGCATCGCCATGCGCCCCTGGTTGGTGGCTTCGCGTTCAATCCCGTTCATGAAGAGAGAAAGAACCTGCGGCACGGCAATGATGATCGTTGGCTTCCAGTCCTGCATTACGCGGGCCAGGGCCGCGGGCTGGCGGCTGGAGGGGTAGTAGATGGCGGCCCCGGCCGAGAGCGCCGCGTGGCACCCGCCGGTCTGTTCGAACATGTGGCTCAGGGGCAGGAGCGAAAGCAGGCGGCTCTCGCGGGAGATGTGGATCATCGTCAGCGCCGCCTCGACGTTCGAGACGATGTTGTGATGGGAAAGCATCACGCCCTTCGGATCGCCGGTGGTTCCCGAGGTGAAGATGATCTCAGCGATGTCGTCGCGGCCAAGCGGGACGGGGTCCACCTTGCCATCGGCCGGCAGGTGCAGCGTCTCCATCTCAACAACCGGGACTTCGAGCTCGCGCAGGACACCCGCCTGGTCGCGCCCGGCGAAGGCCAGGACCGGCTCCGTCTGCGCTACGACCCGCTCAACGAACTCCCGCGAGCTTCGCACATCCAGCGGCACCAGGACGCCCCCGGCCAGGAAGGTCCCGAACATGGCCGCCACCCAGTCGGGCTGGTTCGGGGCCCAGAGGAGCACCCGGTCCCCCTTCGTCACGTGCCGCTGGGTCATCAGCCGCGCGAAGGCATGGGCGCGGTTCTCAAGCTCGCTGTAGGTGTAGCGGATAGAGCGGACTCCAAGCCGCATGAGCACCGCCTGGCGGTCACCATTCTCCCTGGCGGCCTGCTCCAGCAGGTCGGCGAGGGTGTTCATGCCGGTGGTCCCGCGAGCGTGGCCGCGAACTGGCGGACCTGGGCGTCCGCGTCCACCAGGATCGGACGGAAGTGGCTGAAGCAGAGCGTGCCGAAATCCAGGTTCGCGAGCTTGCGAACCGAATCCGCCGCCGCCGCCATGTCCTGCGTGAACAGGCGACTTGGCAACATCAGCCGCCCGAACTTGTACTGCATTGCGTCGCCCACCAGCAGCAGGCCCCGGTTGGGGAAGTGGATGGAGATGCTGCCCGCTGTATGGCCCGGCGCATGCACGATGCGCATGCCGCCGAACACCGGCAGCTCGTCGCCATCGTTGAGATGAACATCAACCCGCGCCGAACCGGGGTCCTGGCGCAGCAGATACGGCTCGCAGATCCGCGCGAGCAGGGGGTGGATGAACGGATTGGGCAGCGGTTCGTCGCTCTCGACGTGGGGTGCTTCGGCAAGATGCACGCCCGTACGCGCGTTGACGTATTTCTGCAGCTCGGGCAGCCCGCCCACGTGGTCGATGTGGTAGTGCGTGATGACGATGTGCTTGATGTCGTCGGGCGAGCGGCCGATCTCCTGCAGCGCCTTGAGAACGCGGATCCCGGAGCCCGGGTTGCCGGTGTCGATGAGGGTGATGTCGTCTTCCACCACCAGGTAAGCGCGCGAGCCCCGGGTGCGAACCTGGAAAAGTCCCGGCAACACCTCGCGTGCGAGCCGGAATGGCGCGGGCTTGATCTCGTCCCAGCGTTCCTGCCAGGGACGCGCGGTGGCCTGTCGCGGTGGCATGGCCTAAGCATATCAGGAACGCGGAAGGGCTCGCCGTCCCGGCGAATGGGTTTCCGATCGTACCTCGCCGCGGTAACGTAACCGGTCATGACAAAGCAACTCGACGGCGAATGGTCCCTGGTCCTGGGTGCGTCCAGCGGGTTTGGTGCGGCCATGGCACTGGAGCTCGCCCAGAACGGCTCGAACGTCTTCGGCGTCCACCTGGACCGCCGCCAGGCCATGCCGGCCGTGGAAGCGATCACCAGCGGCATTGAGCGGTCGGGCGCGAAGGCGAAGTTCTTCAACATCAACGTTGCCGATGCCGGGAAGCGGCAGGCGTCGGTGGCGGAAATGGCTTCGCTGGCCGGCCGGCCCCTGCGCGTGATCGTGCACTCGATTGCCTTCGGGACCACCGGACTGGGGCTTCTGCCGGACGCCGCGGGCGCTGCCCTGAGCCAGAAGCAGATCGAGATGACCCTCGACACCATGGCCAACAGCCTCGTGTACTGGGTCCAGGACCTCTTCACCGCAGGGCTTGTGGGAAAGGGCACGCGCATCTACGGCATGACCAGCGCGGGCAACCAGCGCGTCATCCCGGGCTACGGAGCCGTTTCCGCAGCCAAGTCGGTGCTCGAATCGCATCTGCGGCAGCTCGCCGTTGAGCTTGCCCCGCATGGTGCCACCGCCAATGCGATCCAGGCCGGCGTCACAGACACCCCGGCGCTCAGCAAGATCCCCGGCGCGGAGCGTCTGCGCGATTTCGCCCGCGCCGCGAACCCATCGGGACGAATGACTACCCCCGGGGATGTTGCGCGCGCCATTGTTGCGCTCTCGGCTGCCGGCACGGAATGGATGACCGGGAATGTCATCCGCGTCGATGGTGGGGAAGACCTGGTGATCACGCCCTGAGGCCCGGAGCCCGTGGAAAGAAGAAAGGCCCCCCGCGAACGGGAAGCCTTTCTTGTTGGAAGCGCGGCCGGTGGAGGGCGAACAGTGATAGCAGAGCAGTTCAGGGAGGGACGGACTGACCGGCCTGCGCTTCCCTTGGGACAATGTGAAGCCTATCACAACCGGGCCCGCTTTCAAGGGCGTCATCCCATCAAGTTTTCGATAGCAGGGCGGGCCGCGCTCAATCCCCGGTTCTACTTGCCGTGCGGTAAACACTCGTCGACAATATCGCCACGAATATTCGAAGGCAGGTAGTCAGCACATGGCGATCAACCTGGGAGACAGCGCGCACGAAGCGGCCTGGCGCAAGGAGGTCCGCAGCTTCATCGACCGGGAGACGCCGGACGCGCTGCGGGGCAGTGGCGAAATGGGCGAAGGGTCACTGTTCGGACGTCTGGGCGCAATCAAAGAATGGCGCGACAGGGTGGCCGCCCGGGGTTGGATTGCCCCTTCGTGGCCCGCGAAGTACGGCGGCGCCGATATGTCCATCGTCGACCAGTTCGTGATGAACGAGGAGTTCGCTGAGGCTGGCGTCCCCGGCAACCTGGGCGGCTTTGGCGTGATGATGATAGGCCCAACGCTCATCGAGCACGGGACCGAGGAGCAGAAGTCCGAGCACCTCAGCCGCATCCTCAAGGGTGAGGTCATCTGGTGCCAGGGGTACAGCGAACCCGGCGCCGGTAGCGATCTTGCCGCCCTGCAGACCCGCGCCGTGCGCGACGGGGACGAATACGTTATCAACGGGCAGAAGATCTGGACCACCGGCGCCCAGTTCTCAGACTGGATGTACATGCTGGTGCGCACCGACCCGGACGCCCCCAAGCATCGCGGCATCACCTACCTCCTCGTCGACATGAAGAGCCCGGGCGTGACGGTCCGGCCGCTGACGACACTCGCCGGCACGCAGACGTTCAACGAGGTGTTCTTCGAAGATGTCCGCGTTCCCGTTCGCAACCGCGTGGGCGAAGAGAACCGCGGCTGGTACGTGGGCACAACCACACTCGACTTCGAACGCTCCTCCATCGGCAATGCCATTGGCGTCCGCAAGGCGCTCGAAGGCCTTATGCGGCAGGCGAGGGACGGGAAGGAAGCTTCGTTCGTGCGCAATCCCAGGGTCAAGACCGAGTTCGTGGACCGCTGGATCGAGTGCGAGGTCGCGAAGATGCTCAGCTACCGCGTGGTTAGCATGCAGGTCCGGGGCCTGATCCCGAACTACGAAGCGAGCATGTGCAAGATGTTCTCCAGCGAGCTGCAGCAGAGGATTGCAGGCCTTTCCATGCACCTCTACGGGATGCACGGCGGGGTGCGGAACCGGGCATCGATGGGGTACATGCAGGCGGTGAGCTCCACCATCGCAGGCGGCACCACCGAGGTGCAGAAGGGGATCATCGCCACCCGCGGGCTTGGCCTGCCGCGCGGCTAGCACAGGCCCCGGCAGGGGTGGCCGTGCGAAAGCTCATAGGCCCCTGAGAGTCCGGCCAATGCGGCCGGCGCCGGGCCCCCGGACGATGGCGGGCAAATCGCGTCACAGCGCCAAACGGCGCTGGCGCCCAATGGTGAGAGGCGACAAGACGATGGCAGTACGGAATCCAGTGCGCCCGGCGGTGGGATTCAGCCCGGAGCTGCCACCGGAAGCAGTCGGTTCGGCGAGTCTGCCGCGGAGCCTGGATCGATGACGTGGCAGCAGGCCTCGGGGCTTGCCGCTGTGGCGGCGGGTGCGATGCACCGGGGGGCTCGCGCGCGCATGGCGAAGTCCGCGAGCGCGGCGGCGACGCGTGACCGGGCCCCCGAAAGTAGCACTGGCCGGCGCGCGGAGAGCGGCAGGCTCGTGTCGGTCCTCGAACGGTGCCCCCTGCTTACCGGGCTTGAGCGCTGCGAGGTGGAGGAGATTGCCGCCCTCTGCCGATTCCAGCCCTTCCCGGCCCAGACCGACATCTTCATCGAGGGGCAGGCCTGCGATGGCCTCTGGGTGCTCGCGTCGGGCCGGGTGCGCCTCTATCATTCCGCTGCCGATGGGCGCCAGCATGTAGTGAGCTTCCGGGGCGAAAGCTCGCCCCTGGAGCTGGGCTCTGCCCTGGACGGCCGCGCCTACACCGCTACTGCGACCGCCCTCGAAGACTGCGTGCTGGTCTATGTTCCCAAGGCCGTGCTGTCGCACCTCGCTCGCAACTACCCGGTCACGGTCCGGAACACGATTGAGCAGCTCTGTCTCGAACTGCGCCAGCGCGACATCGCCACGGCAGTGGCAACCCTCAAGGATGCCCGCGGCCGCATTGGCTGCACGCTTCTCCAGCTTGCCCGCCAGTATGGCCAGCGCCTCCCCGATGGTGTGCGAATCGGCTTCCGCCTGACCCGCCAGGACATCGCCGACCGCTCGGGGGTCACAATTGAGACCGCCATCCGCGTGCTCTCCGACCTCCAGCGCCAGGGCGTCTTGCGGACCCAGGCCCAGGTGATCGACATCCTCGACGCGGATCGGCTGCAACACCCGACGAACTGCGGCGTGTGCCAGTTCGACTGCTCGGTCTTCGGGCCCGCGGTCTTCCGTGGCGCGGCCAATCTGCTCTGATTCCCGGCCCCTTCGCGGCAAGGGTGATCTCCGTCATGGTCCGGAGCGCCCGCTCCACCGCTACTTGAGGCATGCTCAGGCAGCCCCACCCCGCAGCGAGTAACAAACAGGCCGCGCATTGGCCCGGCCGGTGACGGCCGAACCGGCACTGTCCGGATGGCGGGGCCGCTTTCCTGCCCTCCAGCACCGGGATTTCCGCATCCTCTGGATTGGGATGTTCTTCTCCAGCGCCACCATGATGTTCCAGTTCTACGCGCAGGGCTGGTTCATCCTGGGCATGACGAGTTCTGCGGCGCTGCTCGGACTCCTCGGCGTCTCCCGCGGAGCGGGCATGCTCATCTTCAGCCTCTATGGCGGCGCCCTGGCCGACCGAATGGACCGGCGCACGTTGCTCATCGCTACCCAGTCGGCGGCATTCGTCATTTATGGCCTGCTCTCGGTGCTCGTCATCACCGGGCATATCGGCCTGTGGATGGCCTTTGGCCTGATTTTCCTCTCCGCCTCGGTGGAATCGATGGATGCGCCCACCCGCCAGGCGCTGGTGCCATTGCTGGTGCCTCGCGAGCACCTTCCCAACGCGGTTGCGCTCTTCATTGCCGCCCAGGTCAGCGCCTACGCCTTCCTGCCACCGATGGCCGGCCTTGCCATCGAAAGCATCGGGGCCGGGGGAGCCTTCGCCATCAGCCTCATCGGCCATGCCGTCGTGGTCGGCGCTCTGCTCACCCTCAAGGTCAGAGTCCGTCCAGCGGCAAGCGCGCAGACCGTTGTCCGCAGCGTCGGTGACGGCATCCGTTATGCTGCCGGGCGCCCGCGGGTGCTCTGGGTGCTCGTGTTCGGCATCTTCGTCGGGGTCCTGGGCTTTCCCATCATCTCCACACTTGCCCCCTACTGGATGAAGAACGAGCTGGGGCTGGGTGCGGGTGGCTGGACGCTTATGGGCTGGATCTGGGGCCTGGGCACGGTCTTGAGCACGGTGACGCTTTCCACGCGCAACTCGCCGCGGCACCTGGGCCGGATCATCCTGGGCGCCACCACCGGGTTTGGCCTCACCCTGGTGGTGTTTGGGCTCACGCGCTCACTCCCCCTGGCCGCCGCCGCCTGGTGTCTCAACGGCACCTGCTTCAGCGCCAACATGATCGCCTCGACATCGCTGCTCCAGATGATCGTGGAGAATCACTACATGGGCCGCGTGATGTCGCTCCGCGGCATCTCCTCCTCGCTCAACCAGATCGCTGCCGCGCCACTTGGCCTGGTCGCCGACCGGGTGGGAATGAGCCGCATGGTCCCCGCCGTGGCGGCGCTCCTTACCATCCTCATCGTTGCCCCTGCGGCAGCCAGCCGCACTGTCCGTACGCTCGATGCCGAAGCCCAGAGGCCCCTCACCGGGGCCCGCGACGGGTGACCGCCCCGCACCGGGTCCGCTATTACCATGACGAGGCGGCGTGGTTCAGCATGCCGCACCTGTTCCCGTTCGCACCGGGCGTCTGCTTGCCCCCTGTGCTGAGCGTATGACTCTGGTCATACGCCCTCCGCTCCCGGATCTCAGAAGCTCGCAATCTGCCGGGGCGGCGATATCCGCCCGGGCTGTGGCTGCCCGGGTCGCTGCATGCGCCGCTGGCCCGTTCTGGCCATTCCGGCCAGGTCCGGAAACCTCAAGGGAGTGCTAAACATGGTTCTCGATCCGATCGCACCGGCAGACATCACTACAGAGAAGCGCTATCGCGAACGCTGGTCGTGGGACAAGGTGCTCTGGGCCTCCCACTGCATCGACTGCTATCCCGGCAACTGCCAGCTGCGCGTCTACCTGAAAGACGGCAAGGTCGTCCGCGAAGAGTCGGCCGGCACCTTCCAGACCATCCAGGAAGGTGTGCCCGACATGAATCCCATGGGCTGCCAGAAGGGCGTGGGCTGGTCGCGCATGCTCGATTCGGAGGAGCGCCTTCTCTACCCCCTGAAGCGGGACGGCGAGCGTGGCTCGGGCCGCTGGAAGCGCATTACCTGGGACGAAGCTGCCACCGAAATCGCCGACGCCATCATCGACGCCGTGCAGGAAGTCGGCCCCGAATCGGTGATGGCGCCTTCGGGCTGCAATCTTGGCACCTGGGGCGCCGTCGGGCGCGGCCAGTTCATGCGCATTCTTGGCGGGCTCACCACTGACCTCAACGCCGAGATGAACGACTTCAGCCCCGGACACTACCTCACCTGGGGCACCTTCGACCCGGTGAGCTCGGTCGACGACTGGTTCCTCTCCGAGATGGTCTTCATCTGGTTCCAGAACCCGTTCTACACGCGCATTCCCCACATCCATTACGCGCTCGAGGCGCGCTACAACGGGGCCGAGGTCGTGACCGTGGCGCCCGATGCCTCGCCGTCTTCCATTCACTCTGATTACTACGTGCCAGTGAAGGTCGGGTCCGACGCCGCATTCGCCCTGGGCATGGCGCACGTCGTCATCGAAGAAGGGCTGGTGAACGAGAAATTCGTCAGCGAACAGACTGACCTGCCGCTCCTCGTGAATCCGAAGACGAAGCGCTATCTGCGGCAGTCCGAAATGGAGGAAGGCGGCGCCGAGGACCAGTTCTACGCCTGGGATTCAAAGACGAACCAGCCCGTCCTGGCGCCAAAGGGCACGCTCTTCTGGGGCGAGGTCACCCCCGCGCTTGAAGGCCAGTGGAACATCCAGACCCGGGCCGGCAGCGTGCAGGTGACCACGGTCTTCGCGATGATGCGTGAGCGCCTCAAGGACTACACGCCCGAGAAAGCCTCGGAGCACTGCGGGGTCCACCCCGAAACGATCCGCACGCTGGCCCGCAAGATCGCATCGAAGAAGACGAACTTCCTCTGCTGCCTGAACAACGCCGGCAAGCACTACCACGGCGACCTCATCGAACGCTCGCAGATCCTCCTCCTCTCGCTAACCGGGAACTGGGGACGCCAGGGCACTGGACTTCGCGCCTGGCTCAGCGGGCTCATGGACGGCTGGTTCACCGTGCTCGCCAAGAGCAAGCGCGGTCCCGAAGAGATCAGCTCCATCCTCGACATGATGGAGCAGATGGTCGGGTTCATTCAGTCCCAGGACCCGACCCTGACACGCACCCAGCTCGCAATCATGCAGGCGAAGATGCCCGGCCAGGGGCAGGGTACAGGCTTCGTTCCCCCGGTCTTCTGGTGGTACCACCATGCGGGCTACAAGGATGCCTGGCGGAACCGCGCCTGGCACGACCCGAGCATGGCGCGCGAGTTCGATGACTACTTCAACGAGGCCGTGAGCAAGGGCTGGTGGCAGGGCTTTGACCTGCCACGCGCCGAACACCCCACGCGGGTGATCATCGAGTCGGGCGGCAACTTCATCCGGCGGACCCGCGGCGGCGGCAAGATGCTCCTGAAGCATCTCTTCCCAGGCCTGAAGATGGTCGCCACGCTCGACGTGCGCATGAGCGGCACGGCCATGTATTCCGATATCGTGCTGCCCATCGCGCACCAGTACGAAAAGCTCGGTTTTGGCATTCCCAGCACCCATACCATGAACCTCACCTTCAGCGACAAGGCGGTTGACCCGCCCGGAGAGGCGCTCAACGAGTGGGAGGCCTTCGGAATCCTCGCGAAGAAGCTCGAAGAGCGGGCGAAGGCCAGGGGTGTGGAGCCTTACAAGAACGCCCTTGGCGGCGAGCACGACATCCGCGAGGCGCACTCCAAGTACACTGCCAACGGCCTCTGGACGGACACGGAGGCGATGTTCGACGAGATGATTCGCGACAGCGCCCTGATCGGCACGCTGCCGCCGGATGCCAGCCTCGAAGAGCTTCGGCGGAAGGGCTACTTCCGCTTCCAGGGGCTGGGGATCTCCGCACGCGCCATAGCCCAGGCCACCGACCCGAAGCCCGACGAGACCTTCGTTCCCTTCCGCAACCACGTCGAGAAGGGCGAGCCCTATCCCACGCTGAGCCGTCGCGCGCAGTTCCTGATCGAACATGAGTGGTTCATAGAGGCCGACGAGCACCTGCCCCGGCACAAGGACTCTCCGGCACAGGGCGGCAACTACCCGTTCCAGCTCACCAGCGGCCACAACCGCTGGAGCATCCATTCCCTCAACATCGCCAACCACGTCATGCAGGAGACCCATCGTGGGGCGCCCCACATGGTGATGAACAATGGCGACGCCGAACGCATGGGCATCGCAGACAACGAGATGGTCCGCGTCTTCAACGATATGGGTGAATTCCAGGTGGCCGTGAAGACCTCGCCGTCGGCTGCGCCGGGGCAGGTGATCGTCTACAACGGTTTCGATGCCTACCAGTTCCCCAACTGGGCCACCGCCAACGATGCCGAACCCGGCATGATCAAGTGGCTCCACCTGGCAGGCGGCTACGGACACTTGCAGTACTGGTCCACCGAGTGGCAGCCCTGCGCGGTCATGCGCGGGACCCGTGTCGGCGTCCAGAAACTCAGCTGAAATCGGCAGCGATCACATCATTTGCGGCGGGCCGTCCCGGCCTGCCCCAGCCACATTTGGAGGGTAGTTTGAAGCCATTCCTGGGGGAGTCTCCGATATATGACGCCAGTCATACCAGCCGGTGCGCCAGCGCCAGAACATTGCCCGCATGACTAGCCAAACGTCTACTGTACCGGCATATACCGGCTGGCAAGACCTCTATCGCAAGAAGTGGGATTGGGACGCTGTGTTCTGGGGAACGCACTGCGTGGACTGCTACCCCGGAAACTGCCCGATGCGCGTCTACGTCAAGGACGGCATCGTCTGGCGCGAAGAACAATCCGGTTCCTTCAACACGATCGAGCCAGGCGTTCCCGACTTCAACCCCATGGGGTGCCAGAAGGGCGCCTCGTGGAGCCAGTCGCTCTACGGCCCTGACCGGGTGATGTATCCCCTCAAGCGGGCCGGCGAACGCGGCGAAGGCAAGTGGACCCGCATCTCCTGGGACCAGGCCCTCGGTGAGATCGCCGACTCGATGATCGATGCGATTGAAGAGCAGGGGCCCCATGCCATCGTTCACGAAGGCACGCCCGAGATGGCCACCGTCGCCCCGACCGGCCGCTTCTTCTCCACTTTCGGCGGCCTTGGGCTCGACCTGAACGGCTCCATCAACGACTTCTCCATCGGCCTCTACGAGACGTTCGGCAAGTTCAGCCCCGTCTCCTCCGCCGATGACTGGTTCCATTCGGAAGTCGTGTTGATCTGGCATATGAACCCGATCTACACACGCATTCCCTTCTACCACTTCATCGCCGAGGCCCGCTACAACGGCGCCGAGGTCATCAACATCTCGCCCGACATCAACCCGTCGCACACCCACGCCGATATCCAGGTGCCCATAAAGGGCGCCAGCGACCAGGCCTTCGGCCTCGCCATGGTCCAGGTCATGTTCGAAGAAAACATCGCCGACTGGAAGTTCCTCAAGGAACAGACCGACTTCGGCTACCTGGTTCGAACCGATAACCAGCGCTATCTCCGCCAGACCGATGTCGAAGGCCAGGGCCGCGAAGACCAGATGTACCAGTGGGTCCCCGGCCAGGGCCTCAAGCTTGCCGACCGCGGCAGCGTCTTCCTCAAGGGCGTCGACATCGCCCTCGAAGGCGTCTTCGATGTGAAGCTTGCCGATGGCGCCACCGTCCAGGTTACGCCCGTGTATACGCTGCTGAAGAAGAAGCTCGATTCCGAGTACACGCCCGAAAAGCAGCAGGCGATCACCGGCGTGAACCCCGATGTAGTTCGCACCGTGGCCCGAAAGGTCGCCGCGAAGCGGACGAACATCATGCTCGGCTACAACGCCTGCAAGTTCTACCACGGCGACCTCATCGAGCGCGTCCAGTGCCTCGTCCTTGCCGCGAGCGGCAATTGGGGCAAGAAGGGCACCGGCATCCGCTGCTGGGCCGCGGGCATGCACGATGGCCTTTTCATCTCGTCAAACAAGCCCGGCCCCGGGGCAGCAAACACCGAGATCGTCCTTGCGGGACGCGACGCGGCCGTGGCGGCGATGAAGGCGACCGACCCGACGATGACCACCGAGATCGCCGTCCGCGAGCTGGGCATGCTCGCGTCGCGGATGGAGGCCTCTGGCGGCGGACCGGGGGGCGGGCCAACAGGTTCGAGCACCGTCCCGGCCATGATGTGGTACTACCAGGGCGGCTACCGCGACCGGTGGAACAAGAAGGAGTGGGGCGACGAAAGCCTGCCCCGCAAGTTCGATGACTACTTCAATGAGGCCGTGGAGAAGGGGTGGTGGCTGGGTATGGACAAGCCGCGCCCTGAAGAGCCCCCTCGCGTGCTCATCGAATGTGGCGGCAACATGCTGCGGCGCACTCGCGGCGGCAAGACCGCCCTCCTGCCTACGCTCTGGCAGAAGCTGAAGACCATCGTCACCATCGACTTCCGCATGAGCCAGACCGCGCTCTACGCGGACTACTTCCTCCCCGCGGCGCAGCACTACGAAAAGGTCTCGTTCCACATCCCCACTCCGCACGTCATGAACCTGACCTTTTCCGATAAGGCGGCGAACCCGGCCGGCGAGGCGAAGAACGAATGGTCCCTCTACGCCGCGCTCCTCACCGCCATGGCAGAACGGGCGAAGGCGCGCGGCCTGACCGAGTACACCGACCGCAAAGGCTACACGCGCCGGTATGCCGACCTGCCAGCCTACTACTCGATGAACGGCTACCTGCTCGACGAAGACAAGATGGCCGACGAGGCGATCCGGGACTCCGCGCTGGCGGGCACGCTACCGATGGGCACCAACCTCGACACCCTGCGCGAAAAGGGCCACGTCCGCTTCATCGACTGGGGCCTCACGCCCATGGCGCTGGCGCAGGCCTCGCCGATCGCCGCGAACGAGACCCACGTGCCGTTCCGGGACCACACCGAGTCGGGCCATCCCTTCCCGACCTACGCGCGACGGGCACAGTTCTACATCGACCACCCCTGGTTCCTGGAAGCGGGAGAGCAGCTTCCCACCTGGAAGCCCAACCCGAAGATGGGCGGCGACCTGCCCCTGGGCATGACTTCCGGGCACAACCGCTGGAGCATCCACACGATGAACCAGGGCAACTGGGTCATCCTGGGCACGCACCGCGGCGAGGCCGAGGTCTCTGTCAATCCCGATGACGCCGCCGCGCGGGGCGTCAGCGACGGCGACCTCATTCGCGTCTACAACGACGTGAGCTCGTTCAAGGTGCACGCCAGGGTCGCCCCCAACGTCCGGCCGGGGCAGGTTGTCTCTTACAACGGCTGGGCGGGCTTCCAGTACCCCGACTGGTCGGGCGCGAACGAAATCGAGCCCGGCATGGTCAAGTGGATTGGGTTTGCTGGTGGCTACGGCCACCTTCGGCACCTCGGCACCGAGTGGCAACCGGTTCCATCGGACCGCTGGGTGTCATGCGATTTCGAAAAGGTCAACTGAGGAGTAGCAATGAAAGTCGCAACGGTGAATGCAGGGGCCGACCTGGCCGACCCCGCCTCCCAGGCCTGGAACGGCGTGACAGCGGAAGCCGTCGCGCTTGCCCCGGTGCCCCTGGCGGCGCAGCCCACAGAGTACATCCGCGAGGCATGGGCCAACCGGGCCTACGGCAAGACGGCCGAAGCCCGGGTGGCTGCTGCCACCGATGGGAAGAAGCTCTACGTGCGCGTCGAGTGGGCCGATGACCCGGCGCCCAACGCTGAGTTCCAGGATGCCGTTGGCGCGGTCCTTGGCGATGGTCCGCTGGACACGCTCGGCAGCGCCGCCTCTCCGCTGGCCCTCTGGTACTGGGAGAACGGCCGGGGTGCCCTCAACCTGGTTTCGAAGGGGCCCGGCGTTGTCAGCAAGGCCGATGCCTCTGCGGTGGGCGGAACAGGCGCGAACGGCGGCGGCAAGTGGGCCGTCGTCATCAGCGGGCCCGCCAGCGCCTCGAAAGGAAAGCTGGGCGTGGCCGTCTGGAACGGGTCGAACGAAGAACGGGCGGGCCTCGCCGCCGTCAGCCGCAACTGGCTGCCGCTCGAGTAATCGCAAGGAGAGATACCGATGACTGCAAACGGAACGCGGCAGATAGCCTGGGTCTACGACCTGAACAAGTGCATTGGCTGCCAGACCTGTTCGGTAGCCTGCAAAGTGCTCTGGACCCGTGATGAGGGCGAAAAGCACGAGTGGTGGTGCTCCGTCAACACCATGCCCGGACTTGGCACCCCCAAGGGCTGGGAAGAGATGGGCGGCGGCATCGACCCGAAGACCGGCAAGCCGAAGCCCGGTCACCAGCCTACTCGCGGCGAGTTCGGCGGCGGCTTCGACTACAACTACTACGAGGTCTTCTACGGCGGCACCGCCGGCAAGGCCCACCTTGAGCCCCAGGCGCCGCGCGAAGGCCGCTGGGCCATGAACTGGGATGAAGACCAGGGCGCCGGCGAATGGCCGAACTCCTACTTCTTCTACATGCCCCGTATTTGCAACCACTGCACCAACCCGGTGTGCCTGGAAGCCTGCCCCACCGGCGCCCTCGCCAAGCGCGACGACGGCCTCGTGCTGCGCGACGAGGACGTGTGCATGGGTGACCGCTTCTGCATGGAGGCCTGCCCCTACAAGAAGATCTACTTCAACTACGAGCGCCACGTGGCCCAGCACTGCATCGGCTGCTTCCCGCGCATCGAGGCAGGGGTGGCGCCGGCCTGCGTTCGCCAGTGCCCGGGGCGCGCGGTCTTCGTGGGCTATATTGATGAAGAGGGCTCGGCAGTCAACAACCTGGTCAAGAAGTGGAAGATCGCTCTGCCGCTCCACGCGGAAGCCGGCACGGGCCCGAACGTCTTCTACGTTCCCCCGCTGTCGCCGTACCGGCTGAACGACGACTTCAGCATCGACTACCAGACCCCGCGTATCCCGCCGGAGTATCTCGAATCGCTCTTCGGCCCCGAAGTGCATACCGCGCTTGCGACCCTCAGCTCCGAGATGGAGAAGGTGCGCGGAGGCGGTTCCTCTGAGATGCTGAAGACGCTCATCGCCTACAAGTGGCAGGAGCTTCTCGGGCCGTTTACTGTGGATCCCGCGGACATCGTCCCGACCGTCTAAGCACCAGGAGGCATCGCCATGTTCGTTTATTCACTCGCCGGGCTGCAGATCGACGGCGAAGCCAGCCAGGAAATGGAACTCCCCGATAACGAGACGACGTCCCGGCTCGGGGTGTACCAGGCCATGGCCAGGCTCATGTCCTATCCCGACGCCGACGCGCACTCCGCCGCAGTCGCTGGGGAGTGGCCAGAACGGCTGGCGCATGATGCCAAGTTGCTGCCTTTTTCGTTCGATTTCGGGGCCGCCTCCATCGACGGGGCGGTCTCCGAATCGGACTTCCAGGCCGAGTACCTTCGCCTGTTCGAGGTGGGCTCGGGCCAGGGCGGCCCCGGCGCCCCGCTTTTCGGTGGCGTCTATGGCGGCGGAGACCGCATGAAGAAGCTCGAAGAAGTTGTGCGCTTTTACGAGTACTTCGGCTTGCGCACCTCCCCCGAAGACCCTCGCCCGGCCGACCACCTCGCGACGGAACTCGAGTTCCTCAAGTTCCTCACGCTGAAGGAAGCCACATCGGCCTCGCCCCGGCTTCAGTCATCGTTCCGCCGTGCCCAGCACGACTTCTTGGAACGGCAGCTGAACACGTGGCTCCCCGAGCTGGTCGAACGGACGAAAGCCCAGGGCGCCGCGCCCTTCTGGCAGTGGGCCGTTGGGCGGGCCGCCACGTTCGCCGAAGCCGACCTCGCCTACGTCAAGACCATCCTGGGATAGGCCTCAACCGCCTGTTTCAAACGTCACTAGCAGAGAAGCGCTGACCTATGACCACCACCGCTGAGGGGCAATACCGGCAGCGATGGAGTTGGGACCGTGTGACCTTTGGAACACACTGTCTCAACTGCCTCGCTACCTGCCCGTACCGCGTTTATGCGCGCGACGGAAAGGTCCTGTTCGAAGAGCCCGTGGCGACTTTCGAACAGGTCGATGAGGGAGTCCCCGACTTCAACCCCATGTCCTGCCAGAAGGGCAGCGCCTGGAGCGTGCAGCTCGACACGCCCGACCGCCTCAAGTACCCCATGCGGCGCAAGGGCGAACGTGGCGCCGGCGAGTGGGAGCAGATCTCCTGGGATGAAGCCCTCACCGAAATCGCCGACGCCGTCATCGAGGCAATCGACTACGAAGGCCCTGAATCCATCGTCTTCGAAGAGACCGTCGAGGGTGGGCTCCTCGCGCAGGCGCCCTATCTGCGCTTTGCCGGGCTCCTGGGGGCAGTCACGCTCGATGCCAATGGCCTCATCAACGACTTCCCCGCCGGCCACCACATCACCTGGGGCAAGTTCTCCTGTGCCAGCTCCATGGATGACACGTTCCACTCCGAAGTCATCCTCATCTGGCACTCCAACCCCGCCTACACGTGGATCCCCTACGCGCACTTTATGACCGAAGCGCGCTACAACGGCGCCACCGTGGTCTGCATCGCCCCCGACTTCAGCCCTTCAGCCCCGTTCGCCGACAGGTTCGTCCCCATCAAGATCGCCAGCGATGCCGCTTTCGCGCTGGCCATGTGCAAGGTGATCATCGACGAAGGCCTCTTTGACCGGGACTTCGTGCTCAGCCAGACCGATATGCCGCTCCTTGTGAACGCGGCCACCCGGCGTTTCCTGCGTGGTTCGGAGGTCGCTGCCGGTGAGCGCGAGGACCAGTTCTACTGGTGGGACAGTGGCGCCGGGCGAATGGAGCAGGCGCCCCGCGGCACCCTGGAGATAGACGACGTCTCGCCGGCCCTGGAAGGCCGCTGGAAGGTGCAGACGCTCGACGGAGAGGTCGAGGTCACCACCGTCTGGGAGCTACTGCAGGAGCACCTCAAGCAGTACACCCCCGAGGCTGCCAGCGCGGTCTGTGGGGTGAATCCCGGGGTCATTCGTGAGCTTGCCCGGCTCGTGGCGTCGAAGCGAACCAAGATCCTGGAAGGCTTCAATACCCCGAAGTTCTACCACGGCGACCTGATGGAGCGGGCGATGATCCTGCTCCTTGGCCTGACCGGAAACTGGGGCCGCAAGGGAACGGGCATCCAGGGCCTCGCCCTTGCCGGGTTCGATGGCTACATGCTCTTCGGCATGAAGCAGAAACGTGGTGTGGCCGAGACCATTCGCGTGATGGAGGGACTAGAGGGCGCCGTCGAAGCCCTTCGCTCGCAGGACCCGGAGGCCTCGGACGAGATCCTTGGCTACGAGCTCCTCCAGCGCGGCGTTGTGGTTGGCACCGCCAGCCCCCCCGCCTTCTTCCACTTCTACCACTGCGGCTACAAGGACACCTGGAATACGCCCCAATGGTCCGACCCAAGCATGACGCGGACGTTCGAGGAGTACGTCGGCGATGCCGTGCGGCGTGGCTGGTGGGGTGGTCTCGTGAAGCCAGGGCCCGGCTCCGACCCTCAAGTGCTCTTCATTGTCGGCACCAACCCCATCCGCCGCCAGCGCGGAGGAATGAGCACCCTGAGGAAGGAGCTGTGGCCAAAGCTCGAAAAGATTATTGTCGTAGACAACCGCATGAGCGCCACCGCCCTGCAGGCCGACATCGTCCTGCCGGCGGCGATGCAGTACGAACGCCCCAACCTCCAGTACGCCATCACGCACTCGTTCTCCGTTGGCTTTTCCGATAAGGCCGCGGAGCCGCCCGGCGAGGCGAGAACCGAGTGGGAGATCTTCAAGAGCCTTTGCAAGGTCATCCAGGAACGCGCCGTCGCCCAGGGAGTCATTGAGTACCAGGATGGCCGCCGTCAGCCACGCCGGCTCGATGGGCTCTACAACGCCTTCACCCTCAACGGCGCCTACGAAAACGAGGAGACGGTGCTCGAGGAATGGCTGCGCGACAGCATCGAGGCCGGCACCCTGCCCGAGAACGGCACCCTCAGCCACCTGCGCGAAAAAGGGAGCGTGCGCTTCTCAGGCCTTGGCATGTTTGCCCCGGGCCTTTCGCTGGCCGCCGATGTGGAGCCCAACGAGACGGTGACGGCCTTCCAGTGGCACGTCAACGACTTCGTGCCCTACCCGACGCTCACGCGCCGCTCCCAGTTCCTTATCGATCATCCGTGGTTTGCCGAGGCCGGTGAGGACCTGCCTACCCATAAAGACAACCCCAAGCAGGGCGGCGACCACCCGCTGGTCATCACGAGCGGACATTCGCGCTGGACGGTGCATGCAGTCTCGATGGGCAACCACGTGCTTCACGGCACTCACCGGGGCGAACCGCTCGCCATCATGAACACCTGTGACGCCGCTGCCCGTGGCCTCGAAGACGGCGACATGATCGAGGTCTTCAATGACCGCGGGAACTACTTCATTCGCTGCCGGGTGGCGCCGCGCGTGCGCCCGGGGCAGCTAATCGTGTACAACGGCTGGGAACCGCACATGTTCGCCGAATGGAAGGGGGCGAACGAAGTTGAGCCTGGCATGGTGAAGTGGCTGCACCTCGTCAGCCGCTATGGACATCTGCGGTACCTGCCGTTCGGCTGGCAGCCCGTCCCGGCTGACCGGTCAGTGTTTGTAGATGTGAGGAAGGCATGAGCGCACCAGCTCCAATTGCCCTGACCGCCGAGGAGCAGGCTGCCATCGCGCGGCTGTTCGAGGGCGGCAGGCCGGCGTTCTCCCTGCTGTCCACGCTCCGGACGCGGCGGATGGGTTTCGGCTACCGGAGCGAAACAGGCGACGAAGAGACGTTCGACTGGTCGAGCCGGCTGGCAGTGCGCCAGCGGGAGGGGCCGCTGGCGTATACGTCCCAGGCGCAGCCCATCCCCCTCTCCGAAGTGGAAGAGGCGCTCATCGCATGGGCTGCTATTGGGCCCAACGGCGTCATCGCTGCGGACGTGCCCGTGAACGGCGACCTTTCGAGCCTGCTCTATTGGGCGGGCCGCACGGTCCCTGCATCGAGCAACGACATGGCCGTGGACCTCTTCATCATCAACGACCAGGGCGTTCACCTGTACCGCCCGGGCCCGGACCGCATGGCCCCCGTAGAGATTTCCGGCCCGGACGACTACTGGAAGATCCTCTACTGGTACCGGAACTGCCGGACGAAGATCATGGACCGGCGGCCGGACATTGGCTATGCGACGGCGCCGCCCGGCACCCACAACGTCAACGCCATGGGCGCCCTCCAGTACAACGCTAACCGCCCCGGGAGCACCTGGTTCCTCCCGGTCGGCGACGTGGGCCTTGAATGGGTCAACCAGTTGCTTTCCGCCTACCAGTTCTCTGGCTTCTACCTGCAGGACCCGGAGACCGACAAGCCCGCTGGCTGCGACCAGTGGATCCGCCCGGGCTTCCTGGAGGTCGGGTTCCCAATCCCAACGTTCGACGAGCTCGCCCTCATGCAGCACGTTTCCGAAGCTTCGTGCGTGGTGCAGAACATCCGCCTCGCCTGCGAGGCGATGGGCCTTGGGGCCTGGGCGATGGGAGGCTACTCGGATGACATGCTCCTAGGCGCCTACCCCGAAGTCGCCCGCGGGCTCGGCTTCCCCCACCTTGAACGCGACCCGGCAAAGAACCCGGCCCGCACGGCAACCTGCCAGGGGCTCCCGGGTGTGCTCGATGCGGCCATGACGCCCTCGCGCAAGTTCCCGAACGCGGAGGCCCTTGTCACCCACGTCGCAAAGCTTCGCTACGAGCGCGGGGCGCAGCTCGCACGTGAAGACAACTGGGCGCTCAAAGTGGGCGGCCCTTTCAAAGAGGACACGCTGCGCAGGGTCATGGAACATCCCCGCACGCATATCCCCGACTGGGTTGTGCAGGCGGCGATCGACACCGTGAAGTACATCGTTGACAAGTACGGGTGTGCGCCCGCCTTCACCAACCCGGTGCGGGCGAAGTTCTCCGCGCAGGTGCACCATGTCGACATCGGCTACTACCGGCAGTTCCACGCTGGCGATGGTGAGCCGTTCCTGGTGACGCCCCAGCTCAGGAGCCACTTCGGCGACTGGCACCCGGGTATGGCTGACCCGTACGCAGGGGGAGTCCGCTAGTGCCTACCGACCTCGATACCTGGCTCCACATCATCTACGCCTACCTCCACGACATCTCCATCGCGGTCTATATCGGTGGGGCCGTCGCCATGGAGTTCGTGCTGGGGCCAGCCCAGGGCTCGATCCCGCCCGCCCAGGCGCAGGTCATGGGTCAGAAGACGGCCGACCGCTTCCTCTGGCTGGTTTGGGGCTCCCTTTCGCTCATCATCGTCACAGCCTTCTTCCGTCTCCAGCACATGGGCTACATCACGTCCGACTGGCCCTTCTTCGAATCCGGCCTCGCGCTTTCGGAAGACTACGGCCGCACGATCTGGACCATGTTCGCCCTCTGGTGCGTCCTTTGCGTTAACGGCGCAATCATGACGTTCTACCTGCGCCCCCGCCTTGCCGGGCGCCTGAAGGCGGGAACCACCTCCGCAGGCGTGCAGGCAAGCCAGCAGGCGAAGATGGAGGCAGCGAAGTGGATCGAGCGAATCACGCGCGCTGACCTTGTGATCGCAGTGTTCATCGCCCTGCTCGGCGCCTCCCTCAAGTGGGGAGGGCTCCTCTAGCGATGCGGCCCCGCGCCCAGCGTCAAGGGGATGCATGGAAACCCTGCTCGCCACCCTGCATGTTGCCGGCTGGGCAGTATACGTTGGCGGGGCAGTGACCATGGAGTGGGTGTTGCGCTACGCGCAGCGCACCATGCCCCCTTCGCAGACGGCCGTCGTCTGCAAGCACGCTGGCTCGCGCTACCGCTGGTTTGCCCTTGGCGCCCTGGCGGTCACGGGCCTTTCGGGCCTTTTCCTGCTCTTTGCGCTCGACCAGGACGACCTGGCGTCGCGCTTCAGCTCCCCTGAACTGAGCCTTGCCGACCCGTACGGGCGCACGCTGCTGCTCCTTGGCGTGGCATGGCTCATCCTGTTTGCTGTGCTTTCCTCGATGGCTTTCTGGCTGCACCCTGCCCAGGCCCGGCGTTCGCGGCCCGAGATGTCCAGGGAGGAAATCCAGTCCGAACGCGAACGCGTGGGGCGCGCCATCAAGCGGATGGAGTGGGCCCTGCGCACGGAACTCGTAGTCTCGGTGCTGGCGGTAGGACTCGGCGCATCTTTGCATGCCGGCGGCCTCTTCTAGCACCTGTGGAGCCCTTGAATGCCTAAGACAATCGCAATCACTCCCTCCTGGTACTGGCCCACCGGGGTCCCCCGTGTGGCCGGGGTCCCCCCGTTCTCGGTCTATGACCTCTGTGTTTCGCGTGGAGCGCGCGACCGCGCCGGTCTGCCCGCGCTCGTTGCCGGGAGCACACGCTTCTCCACCACCGACTTGAAGGACGAGATCGACCGGCTCGCCCCGGCCATCGCCGCTCGCGCCGGCCAGTCGCGCCGGGTCGTGGTCGCCGGGAACCCCACGCTCGACACGGTGCTCCTGCTTCTCAGCTCACTGGCGGCCGGGCTCCACGTGCGCGTGGCTCCCCCGGGCGCGAACCTCGAGTCCGTTGCCCGGGAGTTTGGCGCGAGCCTGTCGCTCCAGGGTGTGGGCGACGTGGAGCCCGTTCCCGGTTCGCCGCCGCCGCCGCTGCCATCGGACCAGCTGACCACCCCGGCCGTCACCATCGATGGCCGCGAAGGCCCGGTGAATCATTCCCACCGCTCGCTGCTCGCTGCGGCCCTGAGCATGGCCACCTTCTTCGACGCCGACCCCCAGCGCCCCTGGATGGCCTCGCTGCCGCTCAGCCGCTGGGAGGGGCTCGCTTCAGTGTTGATCCCGCTCTACCTGGGCGCCCCGCTCGTGCTTGCCCCGCAGAACGCCGATGCGGACACCGTCGTCGAGACCATTGTTCGCGAGGGTGTGGGATACGCCTTCACCGAGCTCGATGATGCGGCCGCATGGACCCGCGACGCCAAGAAGGCCGTCAAGGACGCGCGGCGTATCCTCAATGCCTTCCTCCTCTCGACGCCGGGCATGTTCGACCCCGATGCTCGCCGCCGCGTGAGCAAGGCTTTCGAGTGCCCGGCGCTCACGGTCTATGGGATGCCAGAGACGGGGCCGATCTTCGCCTCACACCAGTCGTGGTACATCGACGAGTCCATCGGCATTCCCATCAGCAACGCCCACGTCGTCCCGGCGGACCCGCGTACTGGACAGCCCATCCAGGCCCTGTGGGAGCTCGTTGAATCCGCCGAGGTCACCGTTTGGACCCCCTCCCTGATGGCAGGCTACGAGGGCGCCCAGCACCCCGAACGCTTCGCCGAGGACCGCTACCGCACGGGCATGATTGCTTCGTCGGACGCCAATGGGATGATCTACCTGCTCGGCGGCTGAGGCACGTCCCGGCGGGCCGGGCGGCCGCGATCCAGTCACAGGGGACGCCCGGCGCCGTCACCATGACCGGCCGGGCGGATCGCGCCGGGTCAACCGCTCGCGCCAGCGCTAGATGCCGCAGATAGCGGCCAGGCTGCTGATTGCTGTGATGCGGCGGCCCTGGGCAATCTCATCCACAAACCCGTTCGTGCAGTACCCGAGCGATATCCCGGATTCGGGGTCGCCCCAGCCGATCTGGCCGCCAGCACCCCCATGCCCGAACGTCCGCGGCGAACAGGTGCGCCCGAAGCCCCGCAGGTTGGAGGCGCCATCATCTCCCGCCACCTGGACGGCAAGCGCCCGGTTGATCGGGTGCCCGAGGATGGGGTCGCGGTGGTGTTCCTTTGTTCGCGGCCTGGTGGCGAGCTCGATCGTCTCGGCCTTCAGGATCCGGTTTCCGTTGGCTGCCACCCCTCCATTCAGCAGGGGTTGGTAGAAGAGCGCCAGCTCCGCCGTTCGCGAAATCCCGCCACCGCCGGGCACTCCCACCGCCCGCACCTGCGGTTCGTTGAACGCCAGGATCGCCTCCGGGGTCACCTCGCCGTAGCCTCCCGGCGGCGGCTCTGGAGGAGCCATGTAGACTACATCCGCAACCCTGCTGTTCAGCGCGGCGGGCAGGCCGAGGTACATCTGCTCAAGCCCCATGGGCTCGATGATGCGCTGGCGCACAAACTGGCGGAACTCGACCCCCGTGCGCCGCTCGATGATCTCGGCCAGCACCCAGTGCAGCGAGGTCGCGTGATACTGGAATTGGGTGCCGGGTTCCCAGTTGAGCTGCCAGCGCGCAAAGGCGGCCAGCCGGCCCTCCCGTGTCTCCCATTCGCCCGGTCCAAGTGGCGCCATGGGGAAGCCGCCAATGTGCAGCATCGCCTGCTCCACGGTGACCACGTCCTTACCGTTTGTGCCGAATTCCGGGATGATCCCTGCAACCCGTTCGTCGAGGCGAAGCAGGCCGTCCTCAAACAGCGTCCACGCCGCTGCTGCCACGATTGCCTTCGTCGAAGAGAAGATCGTGTAGAGGGTATCGTTCGTGGCAGGCCGGGCGGCCCCCGCGATTGTGGCGGTGCCGAAGGTCTGGAACCCGGCCAGCTGCCCGTTTCGCGCAACAGCCACCTGCGCGCCCGGCAGAGTCCCGTCCTCAACGTCTCGCCGTGCACGGGCGAACAACGCTTCGAGCTTCTCGCTGTCGATTCCAGCCTCTTCTGGCTTGCTGGCAATGGGCAATGCAGTGGGCATACCTCCACCTCCTCCGCAGGGTCGTGACTCGGAGCATACAGGCCCAGGGTTCTTACAGTCCGGGGCAGGCCCTATCCGGCGGCCGCTCTACGGGCGCCCCTTCACGGGCGTCACCGTGCTTGCCTGGGGGCCGTGGTCACCCGCTTCCTCCGCATAGCGTACCTCCTGCCCCACCTCAAGGCTGTCGAAGCCCGGTGGAAGCACGCTGTTGCGGTGGAAGTAGATCTCTCTGTTGTCTTCGCTCCTGATGAAGCCGTAGCCATCGCCGGCAAAGAGACGGGTGACATGTCCGCGCGGCGGCAAGACCTCGGCCTTGACCTGCCCGCGCACGCGCCTCACATGGTCTTCTAGCTGGCGCCCCGCCGCATCAAACGCCTGCCGGATGGCTGCATGCAGGTTCGCGTCGGTCCTGCGGTTCACCACCAGGTGGGCGTCGGGCAGGAGCAGGTTGACGCTCACTGCGTACGGCCCGCCCTTCTGGTGGTGGCTGACCGGCGCCTCTATCGTGACCCTGCAGCCTGTGATCCCGCCCGCGAATGACTGCAACCGCTCGCCTCTTTCACGAATGTAGCCTTCTATCTCCGCCGTCAGCGGTATTTCGCCTGAGCGGATTTGCAGGGGCATTTCAAGGGTCATCTTCCACGCCTCCGTTGACAGTGCAGTTCAGCTTAGCGCGACCAGCGGACCTGTATCAGTTGGTCCTCAGCGGCATACCGGGTGTCCTCCAGTTCCCCATGATACGCACGGCGGATTGCCTCGCCGATGCGCCGTGGAAGGTGAACGTCGGTGGTGGGGAGAGCGCGCCACCGTCATCTCCCCTCACGCCCATAATCCGGTGCGGGCATGCTCTTCGCCCTCCTTCCACGTGCAGGCTCGCTGCGCATACCGGGTGCCATCATCATGCGCCGGGCGCACCCGGGCCCGCCTGGAGCTTCGTCCCTGGTCGCTGCGCCCTGGGATCCTGGTACCGGGCAGCCCACCAGCCGCGGTCGCCTCGAGAGATAGAGTAAGGCAGGGGCCAATCTTGCCGTGGCGCCACCGGGATGGCGCCGGCGCCGCGAAGGCGGTGGCTTGTTGTCCCTGCCTGAAAACACCGTAACCCGGCCCGGCCCGCAGGCATATGGCCCTTCGGGCCGCCCGTGATGGTTCCTTTGGCCCCATCTCCAACGTCTGCGTTCCGACGACCATCGACCCGGGAAAGTGAGCCTCTCGACCATCGCCGGGGCGCGGCGCGACCCAGGGCTCCGGCCGGTGGCGTGATCGGAGACTGGCTCCAGCCCCGGCTGCTAAGCTGAGGCTGTGGGATATCTGCGACTCGAACGTATGCCGGCCCTGCACGACCCCGTGGCCGTGATCGCGCTTGCCGGCTGGAACGATGCTGCCACGGCCGCGACCAGTGCTGCGCGCTTTGTCGTCCGGCGGCTCGGCGCCCGGCGGTTCGCATCCCTGGACCCCGAGCCGTTCTTCGATTTCCGGGATGCGAGACCCTCGGTGCGCATCGATGCCACCGGGGAGCGCGCCATTACCTGGCCCTCAAACGAGTTCTTCTACGCTCGCAACCCCGTTGGTCCCCATGACATCGTCGTTGCCGCCGGTGTTGAGCCCAACCTGCACTGGCGCACCTTCGCTGACACATGTTGTGCGCTGTTCCAGGACCTGGGGATTGGGCTGACTGTCTCCCTGGGCGCCCTGATGGCGGACGTCCCGCATACGCGCGACGTCCGCGTCACCGGCACGGCTGCCGATGCAGGGCTCGCCGCCCGGCTCGACCTCGCGGTGTCGCGCTACCAGGGCCCGACCGGGCTTCCCGGCGTCCTCGGCGACGTCTTCCGGCGTGCCGGCCACCCCTGGGTGAGCCTCTGGGCGAACGTGCCCCACTACGTCACCACCAGCCAGAATCCCCCGGCCACCATCGCCCTGTTGCGCAGGCTCGAAAGCCTGCTTGGCCTCGCCTTCGACTACGCGGAGCTGAACGCCGCCGCCGGGCGGTTCATGGCGGAGGTCGATACCGCCGTGATGGCCAACCCCGAAATCGCCGCCTACGTCCGGCGGCTGGAGGAGTCGCACGACTCCGGCGCCACACTCGGGACAGATGCCGAACCGCGCCCGGGTGAACTCCTCCTCGATATCGAGGAGTTCTTGCGCGGACAGCGCGAAGAATAGAGCGCGCTCCCCGCGCCATTGCCTGTAGGATGTAGTCGCCCGCCCCGGCGGGCTATCCTGCCCCAACAATCGCCAGGACGCACATGCTGGCACTGCGCGTACGCACCGCCGAAGCCGACCACGTGATCCCGCTCGATGGACAGGTTACCGTTGGGCGCTCGCCGGAATGCGACATCGTGCTCTCGGACGACAATGTCTCCCGGCGTCACGCGGGCTTCACCAGCAGGCCCACCGGTACCACGTTCATGGACCTGGGAAGTGCCAATGGGTCGCTGCTCAACGGCGTCCAGGTGGAGCCGCGTTCCCCGGTCGAAGTGCATCCCGGCGATATCGTCTCGCTGGGGGGCTGCACGATCGAGCTGCTGTCCTCCGATTCCCCGGCCACCCCCGGCGTGGCCGCCGCGCCGCGGCCGCTCGTCCCCGGCCAGGTGGGCCCGTCTGCCCCTGGCGGGACGCTCGTCGTCCAGGCCCGGCCCCGGCTCGAGGTGACCTTCGCCGGGCACACGACGGTCTTTGAGCTGGCCAGCGACGAGGTCACCGCCGGCCGCGCGGATGGGAACGATATCGTCATTCCCGCCGACGTTGTCTCGCGGCAACACCTGGTCCTCCGGCGCACCGGCGCCACCTACACGGCCTTCGACACCGGCTCCGCCAATGGGATCAGCGTTGGCGGAACCAGGGTCGCCTCCCACGCGTTGCGTGACGGCGACGTCCTCGACATCGCCGGCGAGGTGATCCTGCGCTTCGCTCTCAGCGCCGCGGAACACGGGCCGGCCGCTGCCGGGATGCGGGCGTCGGCGCCCGCGCCCGGGCAATCAATCACTCTCGGCCGTGACCCCGCCTGCGATCTGCCTCTCGCTCACCCGGCGGTCTCCCTGCTCCATGCTCGTATTTCCGGTCTCCCCGGCGGCGGCGTGGCCATCGAAGACCTTGGCTCAACCAACGGGACCTTCGTCAACGGCGAGCAGCTCGAGCGCGGGAAGCCGCGCCCGCTGTCAGCATCCGATGTTGTCTTCGCCGGCCCGGTCCGGCTGCACGTCAGCAGTTCCAGCGTTCGCGGCGAAGACCCTTCGCGCGGCATCCGGCTGACGGCCCTCCGGCTGAGAAAGCAGGTGAGCCCGGCCGCCAACCTCCTGCAGGACATCTCGCTCGTTGTCGAGCCGCAGGAATTCGTCGCCGTTGTCGGTGTCAGCGGCTCGGGGAAGTCGACCCTGGTTGGGGCGCTCAGTGGCCTCCGGCCCGCCACCGGCGGCGATGTCCTGCTCAATGGCGTTTCCCTCTACGCCCACTTCCAGGCCTTTCGCACCCTGCTCGGCTACGTGCCCCAGGATGACATCCTCCACCCTGAGCTTCCCGTGGGCCGGGCCCTTGCCTACGCGGCCGAGCTCCGGCTCCCGGATGACTCGACGCCCGCCGAACGGGCCTCCCGAGTCGATTCGGCGATCACTACCCTCGGCCTCGAAGAACGCCGCGATGTGCCGGTTGGGCGCCTCAGTGGCGGCCAGCGCAAGCGCGTCTCCATTGGCGCCGAGCTCCTCACCCAGCCCGGCCTCTTCTTCCTCGACGAAGCGACATCTGGCCTCGATCCGGGCACCGAAAGCCAGCTAATGCGGCTCCTCCGCAGGCTCGCCGATGATGGCAACACCATCCTTCTCATCACCCACGCTACCAAGAACGTGATGATGTGCGACAGGGTGCTTTTCCTCGCCCGCGGGGGCCATCTCGCCTACTTCGGCCCGCCCGACCGCGCGCTCACATACTTCGGCGTCGACGACTTTGACGGCATCTACGAGCTGCTGGAGTCCCACGAGTCGCCTGCCGATTGGTCCGCCCGCTTCCGGGACTCTGCTGAGTACCGCGAGTTCGTGGCCCGGCCCCTCGCGGGAGTTGCCCCGGCGGCCTCCACTGCGGCCGGGGTGGCTGGGCCCCCGGGCGAACCGGCGCCACCCGCCGCCGGGCGCACC
>JAANMY010000109.1_pt1 | contig 105998 bp, 101 predicted proteins | sample 7279691 | NCBI WGS metagenome assembly JAANMY01 (sample SAMN14094543, study PRJNA606508) | bioreactor metagenome | isolation source: A lab-scale SPAN reactor treating ammonium-rich wastewater day 388 | place: Ireland: Galway | collected 2018-02-07 | reverse complement strand
CCAGCCACGAAACCCATCCGATGAAATAGCCCAATCAGAGATGCGCAAAGCCGCATGAAATTCGCGTATTCTGCAAGAAAGAACCGCCGGATGGCTTCTCAGAGGCCCACCGCTACAAACGGATGCAAAGCGCTCTAAACCAGAAAAGCGGCGCCTGTCAAGCACCGATTGGCAAAATGGTGGCGAGCGGGTAAGAAGGCGCCGTTGCGTCGCCGGATCGAGCTTGCTAGGCTGGCGCCAACAGCACTCCCACCGCGACGGGAGCGGGTGAAAGCGGCAACGGAGGTTCTGGACATGCATCTCACTGCGGCGGAGGCACCGGCCGGTACGATCTTCTACCCGGAAAGCGATGGCCTGCCGATGTCCGATAACACCCTGCAGTTCGCGTGGATCGTCGTGCTCTACGGGAACCTGGCCGCCATCTTCCGCGACCGCCCCGATGTCTTCGTCAGCGGTAACCAGAACTGGTATCCCGTTGAGGGCCATCCCGAGATTTGCGTTGCCCCGGATGTGTACGTCGTCTTCGGGCGGCCCAAGGGGCACCGCGGCTCCTACCGGCAGTGGGAGGAAGACAACATCCCCATGACCGTCGTCTTCGAGGTGCTGTCGCCGAGCAACACGGTCCCGGAGATGGCCGACAAGCTCGCCTTCTACGAGGAACACGGGGTCGAGGAATACTACGTCTACGACCCGGACCACGACCGGCTGCTGGTGTACGTCCGCCAGGGGGAAACCCTGAAGGGCGTCCGGCCCGTGGCGGGGTTCGTCAGCCCGCGCCTGGGCATCCGCTTCGACACCTCCGGGCCGGAGTTGGTGGTTCGTTATCCCGACGGTCGGCCGTTCTTGCCGTTTGAAGAACTCGCCGCCGAGCGATCCAGGGCTGAAGGCAGGGCCGAGCAGGAACGGCAGCGCGCCGAGCAGGAACGGCAGCGCGCCGAGCAGGAACGGCAGCGGGCCGAGCAGGAACGGCAGCGCGCCGAGGAAGCGGAGCAGCGTGCCGCCCGGCTGGCGGAGTTGAGTCGCAAGGCGCTCCAGCACCAGGCGACGCCCCAGGAACTCGACGAGCTGCAGCGCCTTCTCGCCATCGAGCAGCCGCCCTCCGTCTCCTGAGCCAGGGCGGGCCGGCCTTCCCCATGCGTAACATCAAACTGACGATCAGCTACGACGGCACCGACTTCAACGGCTGGCAGACGCAGCCCGACGCCCGCACGGTCCAGGAGACGCTCGAAAAGGCCATTGCCGCGCTGACCGGCGAGCCGCGCGTCCGCCTTAACGCCAGCGGTCGCACCGACTCGGGTGTCCACGCCGTCGGCCAGGTCGCCAACTTCCACACCGCCGCCCGCCACTCGCCCGACGTCATCCTCCGGGCCGTCAACGCCCGCCTTCCGCCCGACGTCATCCTGCGCGCGGCCGTCGAGGTGCCGACGACGTTCGACGCCAACCGAGACGCGCTGCGCAAGCTCTACCGCTACGTCATCCACGACGGCCGCACGCCCGACATCTTCCTGCGCCGGTACACCTGCCGGAGCTATCAGGCGCTCGACGCGGTTGCGATGGCCCGGGCCGCTGTGGTGCTGAGGGGGCGGCACGACTTCCGCTGCTTCGAGACGGAATGGCCGAACCGGGCGTCAAGTGTCCGTACCATCACCCACCTGGCGGTCAATCGGTTCGGCGAGTGGATCTGGCTCGACGTGGAGGCGGACGGGTTCCTGTACAATATGGTGCGGGCCATCGCTGGCACGCTGATGAACGTCGGCCGCGGGTACTGGCCCGAGGGGCAGGTCGCCCGGATCCTCGACGCTGGCGACCGCAACCTGGCCGGCCCCACCGCCCCTGCCCAGGGGCTGTTCCTGATGCGAGTGACCTATGCGTGACGGCCCGCGGTATCCCGAAACCCTGGCAATCGCCCCGCTCGCCCGGCCGCCGCGCGCCACGGTCACGGTGCCGGGATCGAAAAGCATCACGAACCGGGCTCTCGTCCTCGCCGCCCTGACCGCCCGTGGGTTCGGCTGCACCCTGCACGGTGTACTGCAGAGCGAGGATACCGAGGTCATGATCGAGGCACTGCGGGCGCTTGGTCTGCGCGTCCTGACCGAGTGGCCGGAGTTCGTCGTCTGCGTCAGCGCCGGGGCCGACGACCCCGCCATCCCGGCCCACAAGGCGGATCTGTTCGTCGCCAACTCGGGCACCAGCATGCGCTTCCTGACAGCCCTGGTCGGCCTCGGCCACGGCCGCTACCGACTCGACGGCGTGCCGCGCATGCGCGAGCGGCCCATCGAGGATCTCCTCACGGCCATGCGGCAACTCGGTGCCCACGCGGTCAGCGAGCACGGCAACGGCTGCCCCCCTGTGGTGATCCGGGCCGACGGGCTGCGCGGTGGGCACGTGCGCGTCCGGGGCGACGTGAGCAGTCAGTTCCTCAGCGGGTTGCTGCTGGCGGCCCCGTTCGCCCTCAGCGGCGTCACGCTGGAACTCGACGGCCCGCTCGTATCGTGGCCCTACGTGTTCATGACGGTCCGGATGCTGCGACAGTGGGGGTTCCGGGTGCGTCACCCGGGCGAGCCGGCGCTCGACCTCGCGCTGGCGGCCAACAACCGCCAGGGGTGGGGCGCGCGCGTCGCCCAGATCCGGTCCGGGCTGCGCTTCGAGGTGCCGGGGGCGCAGTACGAGGCGCTCGACGAGCAGCGTGAGCTGGCGGAGGCGACGACGCTGCAGGAGGGGCTGGACCCGCGCCACGTCTGGCTGCGCGACTACCGGGTCGAGCCGGACGCCTCGGCCGCCAGCTACTTCCTCGCGGCGGCGGCCGTCACCGGCGGCGAGGTCACCATCGCCCACCTGCCGGAGGACAGCCTTCAGGGGGATGTGCGCTTCGCCGACGTCCTCGCCGAGATGGGCTGCGCGGTCGAGCGCAGCCCGGCCGGGCTGACCGTCCGCGGCGGCCCGCTCACCGGAATCGATGTCGATATGAACGACATCAGTGACACCGTGATGACACTGGCAGCGGTCGCGTGCTTTGCCGACGGGCCGACGACGGTCCGGAACGTCGGCCACATCCGCCACAAGGAGACGGACCGCCTGGCCGCCCTGGCGACCGAACTGTGCCGCCTCGGGGCCGCGGTCGAGGAGCGCGCCGACGGGCTGACGATCACCCCCGGGCCGCTGCGGGGGGCCGCGGTCGAGACGTACAACGACCACCGCATGGCGATGAGCCTGGCCGTCGTCGGCCTGCGCGTCCCGGGCGTGGTGATCGGGGAGCCGGGCTGCGTCGCCAAGACGTACCCGCGGTTCTTCGACGACCTGGAGAAACTGCGGTGAGGAGCCGCGGGTTAACGGGCCACAGATTAACACAGATCCGGATACAGGACTCATGGGACACTCGTTCGGCCGAACCGCTCTGTTCTCCATCTGTGTTTATCTGTGTTCATCCGTAACCCCCTCCGCCCGCGCCGCGCTCGACCCGGAGGCGGAGACGCTGTATCCGCTCCGCGTCGTCCTGCACGTCGCCGACCACCGCCTCCTCACGCCGATCTTCCAGGATCGACTCGAACGCGAGCTGGGCGACCACCTGACCGCGGCCTACGGCAAGCTGGCCCGCGTCGAGGTGGTGCGCGGCCACCCGCTCCTCAAGGACATTCGCGCGCGTGGGCTGCAGGCGCTCGACAGCTGGGACGCGCCGTCGGCCGTCAAGACGCACTTCGTCCTGGTCGATTACGCCGACGGCCAGTACCGGCTGCAGGCCCGCCAGCACGATGGCTGGACCGGACTGTGCAGCCCGGTAGTGCGCCGCGACGAGACCCCCGACCGGCAACTCGTCGCTCTCGCCGCGGCCCGGCTCGTGGACCGGGATTTCGGCCTGGCCGGCACGGTCACGAAGGTCGAGGGCGAGACGGTCGAGGTCACTCTCCGGGGCGGTGGCCTGGGCGTGCCGGTCGGGCGGTGGGTCCGGCGCGGCGAGGTGTTCGCGGTCACGCGCGTGACGGAGGAGGCCGGGCGCCGGCGGGCCGCCCGCCTGGAGTGGGTGCTGCTGCAGGTACGCGACGTCGGCGCCGGCGGTGTCTGCCGCTGCCAGTTGTTCCACCGCTACCGCGAGGACCGGCTGGGATCCGAGCCCGGCGTCCTTGGCTACCGCTGCCTGAAGCTGACGACTGAGCGCGGCTCGCTGCGCCTGCGCCTGGTCAACGAGGAGACGGGCATGTTCCTGAACGGGGCGCTCGTCCGCGTGAGCCGGGCCGGGTTCGGCAGCAAGGGGGAAGAGCGCGTCAGCGGGGCGGACGGCCTGGTCACCACCGCCGAGCAGTACCGCGACGTCGCCTTCGCCCAGATCCTCATCGGCGGCGCCGTCCGGGCCAAATTGCCGGTGGAGATCGTGGACGACCGGGTCGTTGTCGCCCGGATCAACGTCAGCGCCCAGGCGGTCGCCGCCGGCCAACTCATGCTCCGCAAGGATCGCTGGATTCGCCGGACCTACGAGGGGCTGAGCGTGATCGCCAACCGCTTCGCCGAGCTGAATCGGGCTCTCGACCGCTCTCCCGAGGCCGCCCTCGCGCTGGCCCGCACCGGACGCGAGGCGCTCAAGGCCGAGGCGGCCAGCCTCGCCGACGAACACGACCAGCTGGTCAAGAGCGCGGCGAACCTGCCCGGGGGACTCGACCTGCGCGCGGGCGAGCAGCAGCTGCAGCAGTTGCAGGAGCAGGGCCGCCGGCTGGAAGAGTTCATTGGCCGGCTCGACAAGCTGGTGCGCGAGGCCAACAGCCCCGAGACGCGCGAGTTACAGGCAACGCTCGAACGCGCCCGGTTGAAGGAAGGAGAGGCCGATTACGAGACGGCGATTCAGCTGTACGAGGCGGTGCTGCGCAAGCGCAAGGACCAGGCCGACGTCAAGAGCCACCTGGAGAAACTGAAGGCGGCCTGGGCGATCGAGGACGGCGACACGGCCCACGCCCAGGCGCGCGACTTCGTCGTCAACACCTGGCCGCGGCTCACCGTGGCCGAGGTCGCGGCGCAACTCCCGAAGGCGGCGGCGGCGCTCAAGGTTCTCGTTTCCCGCAAGGACCGCCTGACGCCGGAGAAGCTGCTCCGGGCCAACATCGACCACGCCAAGCGACTGCGAAAAGAACTGGAAGTGCTGCGCTTCGCGGCCGACAGCGAGGACAACCGCGCCCGCACCAAGGTTCTCGTCCGCGCCGCCGAGCAGTTGCAGGCGCTGCACACCGAGGTCCACACCTTCCTCAAGAAGGACAAACCGGCCGGCAAGTAATCCGGGGATGGCCTGGCCATCCGTGGTAGGCTCCGCGCCCCGAGCGGGGTCCGATTACGGTCAGGTTGGGGCCATCGTCTTGCTCCCCTTCCCCACAAGGGGAGAGGGGAGCAAATCCCGCGCTCTCATTTCGATAGCGCCTCGTCCGCGAACAGCGGCCTGCCGCCCAGCGATGTATGGAACCCGTATCCTGCCAGCAGAACCACCGCCCCCACCGCCAGCAGGCTGTTCTGGGCGTACCACGACGTCAGGTCCGGGGTGAGCGGGAAGCACACACAGTACCAGGTGAACACCGCCATGATCGCCGCCAGGATGCCCACTCGGACGAGCAGGCAGACGAGCAGCACCTCGATGAGAACGGCGAACGGCCAGTACCAGGACGGCTCAAAACTGGCGGTGGTTCCGATGGACAGCGCGGCTGCGAGGACAACGTAGACGGCGGCGGCCAGGGCCGGCCGCCTGAGCACCACCCGCAGCACCAGGAGCAGGAGCAGGTCGAAGAAGAACGCCCAGCGAAAGCTGTAGGCCAGGTTGAGGATGAAATTCCCCACCCAGTAACCGCGAATGAACGTGTTGGGAATCCACCAGTCAAAGTAGGGCGCCGGCGCGGGGGTTTCGAGCCAGGCCGGGACGACCCTCCCCATCGTGTCCAGCAGGGCCATGAGCACGCCCCCCAGAACCCCGAGCAGCACGTCGCGGCCGACGCGCGGATCTCGCCACTGCCCGGCTAGCAGGCGGGTCCAGGTAATCAGGCACTCCGGCCACAGTCGCCGCACGTAGGGTTCCAGGGCGAGGTACGTTAGCCACAACAGCCCAGCCCACGACAGGGCGAACGCCAGCCCGAGCGTCAGCAGTCGCAGCTCGTCAATACCCGGAACGTGGTGGGTTTCAAATAGCCAGACCACCATGAGGATGGCGAAGGACCAGACGGCCAGCCGAAACGCCCCCTTGCGGTCGGCACGCCCGAGCCGCCAGTTGGGCCGCGCCAGCAGGGCGGCGGCCCCCAGGACGGCGGCGAACAGCAGGGCGGACAGGACCACGCCGGCCCGGTCCAGCGCCCCCTGGGTCCCCGCGGACTCCTCGCCGTACTTCGCCCACGGGCCGACGATGTGGAACCACACCGGCCGCCCGTGCAGGGCGGCCGCTTCCACCCGGATGAGCAGGTCCGGGCTGTCAGGCAACTTCCCCTCCCACGCCCTGCGCTCGTGCGCGAAACTCGGGGGGATGTGGGCCGACGGCGTATCCCGGAACTGCGTCAGATCGAGTTCGGCGGCGTCGAAGAGCGCCTTCCAGGGCGGCTCCCCACCCTGTCCGCCCGCCAGGTCCGCAGCTCGCGGAACCCAGTGTAACCCCAGCAGCCGGCCGTGGAGATCCAGCTTGACGCTGACCATCCCGGGGACGACCGGGGCGGGCTCGTCGAGGGTGATCCGCCCCGGCTCCAGCGTGCCCTGATACGGATAATAAAGATTGGGTATTAAATATTGCGGGCTTTGCCGATACCAGAAGTGCAGGGCGGCCTGCCGGGGCTGTTCGAGCCGATCCCAGCGCCACGGCGCCGGATCATCCTCTCCAATCCAGCGCAGGTACGCCCCGTCATAGTCGAACCCGATCGCGCTGTCGGTCCCCGGCCCGAACCCGAGTTTCTTGAGGATGTCGCGCGCCCTTTCCTCCAGCACCTCAGGGGACCTGGGCATGCCCACCCGGCCGACCACCGTTCCCTTGCGATACACCAGGACACAGCACACGAGGGCGATCAGCGTGCCGACGAGGCACGCGACCGCGTACCGGACCGACCAGACGCCGGAGTCGCCGGCGGCCGCCACCATCTCGGGGGAGGGGGTTTCGCCAGCGGCCAGCGCGGCCGCCAGCGGGTCGCCGCCGGGCAGGGCGGCCGCCACCGCCAGGGCCGAAGCGGGTCGGTGCCGCGGATCCTTCTGCAGGCAGCGCAGGATCACGCGCTCGACGGCCGGGTTGAGGTCCGCGACGTGGCTCGACGGGTTCGACGGGCTCGACTGCTCGTGCAGCCTGGCCAGTTCGGCCCGGGACGCGGCCCGGAACGCCCTCTTGCCCGTGAAGACCTCGTACAGGATCAGCCCCAGGGCGTAGATGTCGCTGCGTACCGTGGCCTCCTTGCCGGCAAGTTGCTCGGGGGCCATGTACGCTGGCGTGCCGGACCGGGCGTCGGTGCCGGTGACGTGGTCGGCCAGCCGCGCCAAACCGAAATCGGTGAGGCGCACCTGGCCGCGCCCGTCGAGCATGATGTTGGCCGGCTTGAGGTCGCGGTGCATCACCCCCTTCTCGTGGGCCGCGGCCAGGCCCAGGCAGAGTTGCTGGGCGATCTGCAGCCCCTTGTCCGGCGACAGGCGGCCGATCCGGCGCAACAGCGAGGCCAGGTCTTCCCCGTCGATGAACTCCATCGACAGGAACGGCTGGCCGTCCGTCTCGGCGATATCGTGGACCCGGCAGACGTGGGGGTGCGAGATCTGGCGGGAGAGGCGGATTTCCTCGTGCAGGGCGGCGAGGCGCTGCGGGTCGCTCACCCACAGGAGGACAGGTCTAAAAGTCAACGGAAACGGGGTTCAAAGTCAACGGAATTGGCCCGAAATCGGTCCATGCAGGCCGGTTTTTCGTGTGGGTATTCGCCGTAAGCGCAGAGAAAAAGGCCACTTGCGACTAAACGCAAATGGCCTTTGAGTGGAGGCGGCGGGAATTGAACCCGCGTCTCGGTGTACTTCAGCGTCGCCTTCTACGTGTGTAGCTCGTCTACGCCGGCAGGCCGAAACCTTGCGGTCCCGCCTGCCACGTTCATCCGCCGAGGCTCCGACGAGCAGGATCCCCGGCGGACTAACCAGCTGTGGAGTTTAGCCGTCGCCTCCTCCGGTGTGGCCGATCCGAGGATCGACCTCAGGCGACAGCGAGCCTGACTTGGCGACCAGGCCGGAACCTCTCAGGCGAAGCTCCCGGACCTGGGGCAGCCTTTATTAGGCCGCCATGGAGAACTGCGGTTCAGCAGTTATTAGTGTGACCGGCTTTTTACGTGGCCAACCGATCAACCACGACACGCCACCGACGCCTCAACTTACCCGATCGAAACCAGATCGCCCCCTTTAGTTGATGTCGCGGAGAAGATCTCCAGCACTCCCGCATTATACCCCGCCATCCGCCTGCCGGGCAAGGCATGGTTGCCTCGGGGAGGCACCAGGTTAGAGAGGGATACCCCGGCAAGGGATTCAACGACCAGCGCGTGCCCGGCGCCGTCCTGCCAACCCGGAGCACCAGCGCCGGCCGTCTGAGATGCCCGGCGCTGGTGCTCCGGGTTGGTCACCACAGCAGGTCGAGGCGCGGCAGCGGCTTCGCTTTGGTTGCCCTTCGCTCCAGCCAGAACATCACGAACGCGCCGACCACCACCAGTCCGTGCAGCCGGGTCGCCCACGTCAGGAACCCGGTACGCTGCACCGGGCTGAGGAACCAGCCGCGCACCACGGTCGCTTCCTTGATCTTCGCGGGCGTGGTGGCGTCCTTCAGTTCCGGTTGCGCCTCGAGGAAACTGTCCGCTCGCGCCTGGGCCTGGGCCTCCAGACCGAAGTCGGTGAACCCCTGGAGCACCAGGAACAGCAACCCGAGCAGCGCGACCGCCCCGGCGATTCCCCACCGCCACGGCCGCAACCCCTGCACACGGGCCGGCAGGTTGAGCGGTACGAAATCCCAGAACGCGACGCCGACGACGATCGCCACCATCGGGATCAGCAGCAGGACGTACAGGATCGTGAACCCGCTCATCCCTGGACCCTCTTCCCTGGTGCGGCCCCGCGGCGGGGCCGCCAGGGGATAGTGCTTCTCGACAACGTCCAGTTTCTGCACCTCCTCGTCTATCGACTGCGTCCCGAAGGCGGCCTGCCACGCCGTCGCGGTGCGCGCTGGCACGCCGCCGGGATAGACGCCGACCCACGGGAAGAAGGACAGCACGAAGACGAAGAACGCTGCGGCGACTGCCGTCCACCGCCAGAACCCCGGTCGCACATGCATGGACCCGCAGTGCCGGTACTCGGCCGGGAGCGACGCGGGCTCGGGGGCGGCTGGCTGCGCGACGGCCAGGGCCGGAGCGTCGGCCGGTGGAGGGGTCAGCGCGGGCGCTGGGGGCGCTTCCGCGGCCGGTACGGGCACGGAGGCGGCCGCCAGCGTGCTCGCAACCGCGGGCGCCGGGGCGGGCGGGTCCGGCGGCGGGGTGTAGGCCGCCGGCATCGACGGCAGCGTCGGCGCCGTGAAAGTGTTCTCGCAGAGCGGGCACTTGGCGGGCTGGCCGGCGAACTGATCGGGGATGGTCAGCTTGTGCTGACAGGACGGACAGAGCAACTCCATCGCGGAGCACCTCGAGGAAAGAGTTCCTTGGGACTGGCGGACCAAACTCCTATCCGAGCCCGCAGCGTCAGCGCGGGACGGGACAAGACCCCGCGCTGACGCTGCGGGCTCGGACAGAATGGCTGCTACGGCATTTTGTCCGGTAGTCCTTATACACGGTGCAGGAGGAGGCTCCAGCCCCCGAGCCTCGCGAGATCGCTGGGCGGAGCCGGCTCCTACGGCGTTTGGAAATCGCTTCTCGGTGGGGCGGCGAATCCGCGCCGCCCCCGGCAAAGGCGCGCTCAGCGGCCGTGGTGCCGGAGGAACGCGGCCGGCAAGTACTGCAGCAGATCCGCGGCCGTCAGGCTAACCTCTCCGAGCACGTCACGCGCCAGATCCCCCGCCAGCCCGTGCAGATACACCCCCAGCTGGGCCGCCGCGAACGGGTCGAGCCCCTGGCCGAGCAGACCCGCCACCAGCCCGGTCAGCACATCCCCGCTCCCGGCCGTCGCCATCCCCGGATTGCCGGTCGTGTTCTGGTACACGCGCCGGCCGTCCGTGACGAGCGTCCCGTAACCCTTCAGCGCCACCACCAGCCCGTGGTCCGCCGCGAACCGCACCGCCAGGTCGCGCCGCGCCGCCTGGACAGTCTTGATGTCGGTGCCGGCCAGCCGCGCGAACTCGCCAGGGTGAGGCGTGATGACCAGCGGCTCGCCGCGCTTCAGCCCTTCCGGGCGCACGTCGAAGGCGTTCAGCCCGTCCGCGTCGAGGACGACCGGGGCCGGCGACCCGGCCAGCAGCGCGGCGAGGAGGGCCGTGATCTCCGGACTGCGGCCGAGCCCCGGACCGATCGCAAGGACGTCCTGGGACCGGGCGAGGTCCAGCAGATCCCGGTCGGCGGCGCCGGCGATCCGGCCCGCGTCGTCCTCGGGCATCGGGGCCGTCATGCAGCACGGGTTGCCGGCCGCGACGGTCGGGAGGATCCCCTCCGGCACGGCCACGCGCACCAGTCCGGCCCCGGCACGCAGGGCGGCGCTCCCGCACAGGACCGCCGCCCCCGCCATGCCCCGGCTGCCGGCGACCACGAGAACGCGGCCGTAATCGCCCTTGTGACTGTCCGGCCGCCGCGGCGGGAGCGACGGCAAGCCGGTGACCGTGGCCGGTTGCGATGCGGGGTTCATGGTCGTCCTGGTTGTTCTCGACTTTCGCAGCACCCGTCAGCACGCCACGGCTGTTATATCGCTGCGGCGACCGCCGAACGACGCTGCCCGGCCGGCACGACCGATTCGGTCGGCTCCCCCCGTCGGTGGGCAGGGTTGTCGGCCCGTCCTATAGTAGAACCAAGGGCCGGCCCCCGGGGCCGTCTGGTTGTTCCGCACGGACCCCTGAACCGACTCATGGCTCAGTACACCTCCATCCAGTACGACACGCTCAACAACAGAACCTTCCACGGGCTGCTCATTGCCGAGTTCCTGGCCGCCTTCAACGACCAGTGCATCCATGCGTCGGCGATGTTCTTCGCGATCCGCAAGCAGGTACTGACGGAGGGGACGGCCATCTCGCTGATGCCGCTGCTGTTCTACAGTCCGTGGGCTCTCTTCGCGACCCTGTCCGGGTATCTGGCCGACAAGCGGAGCAAGCGGTCCTCGCTCATCTTCTGGAAGGTGGCCGAGGTCGGCATCGCCGCCCTGGCCCTGCTCGGGTTCTGGCTCGGGGTCGCGTTCACCGGCGGGGTCGGCATGGTCGGGCCGTGGATCGTCATGGCGTGCGTGTTCCTGATGGGCACCCACAGCGCGTTCTACGTCCCCAACAAGTACGGCGTGCTGCCGGAGATCTTCACCGTCCGCATGCTGTCCCGGGCGAACGGGCTGATCGAATCGACAACGTTCCTGGCGGTCATTCTCGGGACGGTGGTAGGGGGGATCCTGTCCAAGGTGTTCGAGGACCAGGAATGGTGGATCGGCATCATCCTCATCGGGCTGGCGCTGATCGGGACGCTGACGAGTTTCCTGATCCACCGCATGCCGCCGGCCGACCCGGATCGGCCGTTCCCCGGCTGGGTGCCGTGGCGGTTGTTCCGGCCGCTGTTCCAGAACCTCGGGGTGCTGCTGCGCGGCCGGTTGTCGAGCGTGGCGGTGCTCGGCCTGGCGTTCTTCACCTTCATGGTCGCGTACATGCGGGCGACGATGTACATGTACGGCCAGTCGCAGAACCCGCGCTGGGACGAGGAGACGACCAGCCTGATCGTGGCCGTCGTCTCCCTCGGCGTCGGGCTCGGCAGCCCGCTGGCCGGCTACCTGTCTGGCGGGAAGGTCGAACTCGGGCTGGTGCCGATCGGCGCCCTCGGCATGGTCTTTGCGCTGGTCCTGGCCGGGTTCAACATCTTCTCGCTCCCCTTTTTGATCACCAGCCTGGTGCTGATCGGGCTGTTCGCGTCGTTCTACCTCGTCCCACTCTACTCGATGCTGCAGTACAGCGCGCCGAAGGGGAGCAAGGGGGCGTCGGTGGCGACGAACAACTTCGTCGCCACCACCGGGGCGATCCTGGCGTCGGTCGTGTTCTTCACGCTGGTGCAGGCGGCCCGGTGGACGGGGGTATCGGAGCCGTTCGACCTCCAGCCGGCCGGGACCGGGACGCTGGAGAAACTGACCGGCGGGCGCCACCACCCGACCGCGATCCGCATCCGGGGGAACGGCGAGGGGGCGACGACGCGGGTGATCGTGGCGCGTCCGGTCGCCGACACGCCGAGTTCGGGCGGGCCGCGAGCGCCGCGCAACGTGATCGCCCTGGATGACGCCGTGCAGGAGGGCGCCCGGGTGGCGCTGAGTCGGTTCGAGTTGCGCGGCGATACCTACTACCACGTGCGCCTGGCCGAGCAGCCGGTCCCGACGATCTACAACAACGAGCAGGTGCCGCGCTACCTGTTCCTGGGAGCGGCCGGGCTGATGTTCGGCATCCTGTGTCTGCTGACGGCGCGCCTGCCGGACTTCTTCCTGCGCACCGCCCTGTGGTTCCGGTGGCTCGGGAAGCGGCGCCGATTGGTGCCGATCGGCCAGGAGAAGTTGACCGGCGAGCCGGCGGTGCTGGCGACCAACTGCCGCGACCTGAAGGAGAGCCTGTACGTCTCGGCCAGCACGGTGCGACCGATCAAGCACGTCCTGCCCCGCGACGCGAACGGCACGCCGGGCCTGCTGCGCTTCCTCGCCCGCTGGGGAGAGATGATCTCGTACCGCGAGGCGGAGGCGCCGACCGTCGAGAGGGCGGCGCGGGCGGCGGTGAAGGCGCTGCGGCACGGCAACCTGGTGTCGCTGAGCACAGCCTCGGCGCCGGAGCATTTCGACCGGCTGCTGGCGGAGGTGCAGGGCGAGAACCCGGTCAAGGTGGTGCCGGTGTATTGCCACGCGGAGGCGGACGGTCAGCCGCCGGTCCGCGTGGTGTTCGGCGAGGCGCTGCCGCCGGACGCGACGGCGGACGACGTGCGCGCGGCGCTGCGGCGGCTCGCTCCGCGCCCGGAAATGGCGTCGGCCGTTCGGACGGCGGAGCCGGGAGAAGTGCGCTGATCCACGATCCGGGAAAACCTGTCTGGTTCTTCCTCTCTCCCCGTACAGCCCGTTGGCGGCCTGGGCGAAAGCGACTGGGGCCGCCGCAGCCGCCGGTCGCTCCGACAACGGCCGACCACGGATCCCGTTGCAGTTTCGCAAGCCGTGCAGGACAATGAGGAACTTAGCGCGTTTCGCCCCCATTCCCCTGCTGGAGCGTGAAGGAGACTCCGCCATGACCACCCCGTTCGACATGCGACTCATCCAGTGCGGCGCGCGGTTGCGCCGGACGCCCTTCTTCGAGGCGACGCAGCGCTACGGCCCCAGGGGCTACACCGTCTACAACCACATGTTCTTCCCCATCCGATACGCTGAACTGGAGGAGGAATACCGCCACCTGCTCGAACACGTCACCGTCTGGGACGTGTCGGTCGAACGCCAGGTCGAGATCACCGGCCCGGACGCCTTCGCGTTCACGAACTTGCTTACGCCGCGCGACCTGGCGAAGTGCGCCGTCGGCCAGGGCAAGTACGTCGTCATCACCGCCGACGACGGCGGGATCATCAACGACCCGGTCCTGATGCGTCTCGGCGAAAACCACTTCTGGCTCGCGCTGGCCGACAGCGACGTGCTCCTCTGGGCCCGCGGGCTCGCCGTCAACGCTGGCCTGAAGGTCACGCTCCGCGAGCCGGACGTCTCGCCGATCCAGATCCAGGGACCGAAGTCAAAGCAGGTCGTGCAGGCGCTCTTCGGCGACAAGGTTCTGCACCTGCCGTACTACCACTTCCTGGAAACGAACCTCGACGGCATCCCGGTCATCGTGACGCGGACCGGGTGGACGGCCGAGGTCGGGTACGAGATCTACCTGCGCGACGGCAGCAAGGGCGTCGCGTTGTGGGAACGGGTGATGGCGGCCGGCCAGCCCCACAACATCAAACCGACCGGCCCCTCCGACATCCGCCGCATCGAGGCCGGCATCCTCAACTGGGGTGCCGACATGACGCTCGATAACAACCCCTACGAGGTCGGCCTTGGGTGGCTTGTCGATGAGGACAAGCAGGCCAACTACGTCGGCAAGGAGGCGCTCGCCAGGATCAAGGCCGCAGGCGTCAAGCGCAAGCTGGCCGGCGTCGAGATCGACGGCGCGCCGCTCGTGTTCAACATGACGAAGTGGCCGGTGAAGCGCGACGGCAGGCCGGTCGGGCATGTCACGTCCGCCATCCACTCGCCGCGGCTGAAGAAGAACATCGGCTACGCGATGGTGCCGACCGAGCACGCGGCACTGGGGACAAAGCTGACGGTGGACGTTCCGGACGTCGGCGAGCGGCAGGCGACGGTCGTACCGCGGCCGTTCATCGACCCGAAGAAGGATATTCCCAAGTCGTGAGGCTCGGGCCGCGAACTTGCTGTGGCACGGTCGGGAGGCCGTGCCACAGCAAGTTCGCAGCCGCGCGGCCTGGGGCTGCGCCGTTGACACACCCTTCACCCACCCTTCATGATGCCAGGGTCAAGGAAGATGGTGGGCCGTGGGCTTGCCCAAAAACCATTGCACACCCTCCTTCTTGACCCTGCTCTAATGCCAGGCGATCGGGGCGGACGTAGGATAACCCTTTCAACCTGCCAAGGTTGCCTCGCCCCAGGAGGCCGCCGTGCCAACCCTCAGCTCCACGATGAGCAACAACTTCCAACTGAAGGTGTTCAGCGGACGGGCGAACATCCCCCTGGCCGAGAAGATTGCCCAGGTCCTCGGCGATCCGCTCGGGCGGATCACACTGCAGAACTTCCCCGACGGCGAGACGTGGTGCCGTATCGACGAGGACGTGCGCGGCCGCGACGTGTTCGTGGTCCAGCCGACGTGCCCGCCGGTGAACGAGAACCTGATGGAGTTGCTGATCATCCTCGACAGTCTCAAGCGGGCCAGCGCCGCCCGCATCACGGCGGTCCTGCCGTACTACGGGTACGCTCGGCAGGACCGCAAGGACGTCGGCCGCGTGCCGATCACGGCCAAGCTGGTCGCCGACCTGATCACCGTCGCCGGCGCCAACCGGGTGCTCACCCTGGACCTGCACGCCGCTCAGATCCAGGGGTTCTTCGATGTCCCGGTCGATCACCTGCACGCCAGCCCGGTCATCTGCGACTACATCCGCAGTCTGGAGATCCCGTCGCGCGACTTCGTGGTGCTCAGCCCAGACGAGGGCAGCATCAAGCGCGCCCTGTCGTTCCAGAAGAAACTCGGCGGCGCCATCGCCATTGTGGACAAGCGACGCTCCAGCGCGACCGAGACACGCCAGGCGAACCTGATCGGCAGCACCCTGGAAAACAAGGTGACCGTCATCTTCGACGACATGATCTCGACGGCCGGGAGTGTAGTCGGGGCGGCGACCGTGGCGCGGGCGAACGGAGCACGGGAGGTCTACGCCTGCGCCACCCACGCGGTCCTGGCCGGACGCGCCCTCGAGACGCTGCGCGACGCCCCGCTCAGGCAGATAGTGGTGACCGACAGCATTCCGCTGCCGCCGGAGAAGCAACCGCCGCGGATGAAGGTGCTCAGCGTCGCCCCTCTGCTGGCGGACGCGATCAAACGTATCCACTTCAACGAGTCGGTAAGCAAACTCTTTGAATAGGGACGAGGGAAGACGAGCCAGGAAGCAACAGGTCAAGCCTGCGGGTGGCGTCCCGTGGGCCTTGGGACTGGCGGCCCAAACTCCTGTCCGCGCCCGCAGCGTCAGCGCGGGACGAGACAAAGACCCGCGCTGACGCTTTTCCGGCTCGTCGGCGTCAGGGGGGTAGCTCTACGCTTCAGGCGCAGCCGGCCCGGCCGGTTTCCGGTCGGTCCCCAGGATCGGGATGCCCGCGGAGCGCGCCAGGTCGCGGTGCAGGCGGCTGACGCGCTCCACCTGTCCCCGCGCCGGAAAACGCTCGTAGAACCCGTCGCTGCGGAAGTCACGCACCCGCTCACCCCACGGCGCCAGCCGCCCGCGCCAGCGCTCGACCCGGCCCTCCTCCGGCTGCCCGTCTGCGGTCGCCAGATCGGCGCACACCCGCAGCATCGCCTTCAGCGTGACCGGCCGCGCAACCATGAAATTCGGGCTGCCCCACGCCTCACCCCAGACGTGGACCGCCGCCTTCAGGAAGTCGCGGGCCATCGCGTAGTACCGCTCGGCCCCGCGCTTGCCCGCCCCGTCGGCCTCGATCTGGTCCCACGCCAGCTGCACCCAGCGGTGGACCTCGTTGAACAACTCCGCCTGGAGAATCCACTTCTCCTGCTTGCTGCGGCCGCCCAGGCGGTTGATCCGGTAGCGCAGCGGACTGTCCGCCTCGCTGTACAGCATCTCCACCACGCGGGCGGCGAAGCGCCGGTCCGGGGCCGCCCACGACACCTTCTCGTACAGGTCGATCAGGTGGCTCTTGTTGATGCGGGTCGGCGTCGAGTTGATGATGACGAACATCTCGGTGGCGAAGTCCTCGCTGCGGCCGTCGAAGATGACGCACGGGACGTGGATCGTCTTTGCCTCGTCCGGGTGCGAGCGCTCGTAGAAGTGCAGGGCCGCGAGCCGGTGCTGGCCGTCGATGATCAGGAATTTCTCGGCCGGATCCTGAAGGTGGCCGACGTGGGTCAGGTCGCCGAGCGGCTCGAACCCGAGCCGCTCCGGGGTGAACAGCAGGACCGTGCCGGGAATGGGCGGCTGGGTGACGGCCGTCTCGTAGAAGTTGCGGATGGCGCCCACCTTCGACCGCGACAGCTCGCGCTGAAACGCCTTCTCGCTGCGCTCGATCCGGGCGATGAACTGGGCGACGTCGTCCGTCGCCTCGACCGCGTCCGGCTTGAGGACGGCTCTCTCGTCGTAGAATCGGCTGATGAAGCGGACCCGCGCGAGCAGATCCTCGGACGGGTAGGAGACGAAATAGAACACAGCGTCCTTCTGGCGGATCTGCGTCGCGAGCATGAGACCTTCCTTTCACCAGGTCACAAACCGTCGCATTTTACCCGCCGGCCGGCGCGGGGGGCAATGTCCGCCGCCGCTGCGGAAAGTCAGCGCTCGACGTCCACCGCCAGGAAGGCGTCGCTGCCGTCCGTCTCGCCGGCTTCCGTCGCCCGCAGGGCGAAGACGTGCCGCCCGGCGGGCGCTCTCTCGCCCAGCCGCAGCGTGATGTCCCGCCGCGCGGCGGCCCCGGCGCCGACCTCGACCGGCCACGTCTGGTCCGGCGTCAGGCCGCGCCCCTCCAGCGTCACCGTCAGCTTGCGGCCCCGCGCCAACGGGTTGCTCACCACCAGTACCCCCTTGAGCATCGCCCCCGGCCGGGCCTTGAACACCACCGGCTCGACACGGACGCGGTGCGGATCCCAGTCGTGGCGGTGGTTGCCGCTCGGGCTCAGGGCGTCGGCCGCCTTCGCGCCCGCCTCGCCCCAGGCGACCCGGCGCCGGAAGTCTTCGCGGTTGAACTCGAACGCCCCGCCGTGCTCGGCCAGCACCCACTCGGGCGCGAGGGCGTGTACCTTCCTCGCGCTGGCCGCGTAGGTCGAGGGGAAGCTGCGGTTCAGCCCCATCCACCCGCCGGTGCCGCTGTAGAGATCGACGTGGAACCAGTTGTCGGCGGTGAACAGGCAGCGCTTGCCGTCGATGGTCGTCTCGACGCCCATCGTGTACTCGGTCTGCCCCGGCAGGTGGTGAAAGCGGAACCGATACTCGCGCCAGGCGAGCGTCTCGCCCTCCTTCGGTCGGCGATCGAACCGGATCGGCCGGGCGTCGAGGAAGGGCGCCCGCAGCTTGAGCGGCTCGGCCACGGGCTCCGCCGCCCGGTCCAGCATCCAGATCTGGAAGGTGCCGCGGTCGGCCAGGTCGTAGACGCCGTCGTAGTGGTCGTAGTGGGCGTGGCTGAAGAGCACCACCTCCAGCGGGCCGAGCTGATGGTTCCGCTTCAGCTTCGCAATCTGGTCCACGCTGCGCTTGCCCCACGGATCGACGACGAGGAACGCGCCCTGCTCCTTCGATGTCAGTACCCACGTGTTGCCGGTGTAGAACAGGTGCTCGGACACGCGCGACCACGGCAACGATCCGTTCGACCCGGCCTGCTCCTTCGCCAGGAAGCGGTACGCCGGCGCGTTCCCGAGGCGCTGCTTCGTGTAGCGCTCGAAACTCTTGAGGAACCCGACCTCCTCGACCGCGGCCGCCGTCTTCTCCAGCGCCACGACTGGCTCCTTCGCGATGACGGCGCCGTGGGCGGGGAACAGGGCGGCCGGCTTCAGGGCGGCGAGGCGCCGGAGCGATTTGGCGGCGGGGGCCAGGCCGGCGTCGGTCCAGTGGTCCCAGTCGGTCGTGTACGGCGTCCACATCTTCCCGGGCGCGGCCAGCGCGTCGCCGCAGAACACCAGCGGCGCCCCGCCCTCCCGGCGGGCGACGTAGGCGAGGTGGTCGCGCGAGTGGCCCGGCGCGGCGACCGCCTCGACTCGCCACCTGCGCCAGCGCAGCGCCTGGCCGTCCTGGAGCGAACAATCGACTCCGGCCGTCCCGACCGGCAGCACAAGATAAGCGGTATGCGAGCTGCGCAGCGGCAGCGCGTTCTGCCAGTACTTGCTCACCGGGCCGGGCAGCAGCCACTCGGCCGACGCCTTTGGCGCCCGCACGGTGACGCCGCTCCTCACCAGCGCCTCCGCCGCGGCGCAGCTGTCGCGGTGGTGGTGCGTGAGCAGCACGAGTTCCACCTTCTTGACGCCGCGCGCCTCGAGCCCTTCGGTGCCGGACGGGGCGTCGATGAGGAGGGCCGCGTCGCCGTCAACGAGGGCGTACCCGGCGGGGAGGCCGGCGGAGCGCAGCACCCCGGGAGCGACCTGGGTCCATCCGCGGGGAAGTTGCTCCGGGCCGGGACCGGCGCTGCCGATCCACGCTGCCGCCCCGAGGACGGCGAGACAGCCGACGGCTGCAAGCCAGCGTGTACACATGAACTCCTCCCGTTCGGCGTCACATGGTCGCAAACTGGCGGTCGCCCGCGTCGCCCAGACCGGGGACGATGTACCTGTCCGCGTTCAGGTGGCTGTCCAGGGCGGCCAGGTAGATCGGCACGTCCGGGTGGGCGGTGCGCAGCGCCTCGACCCCCTCCGGGGCCGCGATCAGGCCGAGGAATTTCAGGTGCGTCAGCCCCCACCCCTTGAGGATGTCCCCCGCTGCCACCGCCGAGCCGCCGGTGGCGAGCATCGGGTCGATGACGAACGCCAGATCGAGGTTCGGGTGCGCGGAGAGCTTGTTGTAGTACGTCACGGGGCGGGCGGTCGCGTGATCCCGATACAGCCCCAGGTGCCAGACCTGAGCGGTCGGGACCATGTCGAGGATCGCCTCGGCCATCCCCAGGCCGGCGCGCAGGATCGGCACCAGCCCGAGTGTCTCCGCGATCTGGTGGCCGACGCACTCCGTCAGCGGTGTCTGCACCGTCCACTCGGCCAGCCGCAGATCGGCGGCGGCCTCGAAGAAGAGCATCTGGGCCATCTCGCGCACGAGCTGGCGGAACGCCCGCGGCGGCGTGTCGCGGCTGCGCAGCAGGGCCAGGCGGTGGCGCAGCAGCGGGTGCTGGGAGACGTGGACGGCGGCGTCGGGCATGGGGGGCTCCCTCTCAGCGGACGGCGTCGGCGGCCTGGAACACCGGCTCGCACGCGAACTCGAACCCGGGCAGGACGCGCGTCCGGTACACGTCCGCAGGCTCCAGGACGCGCGCCTTCCATTCGCCGGCGCTCCGCCGCAGGATCAGCACCTCCCGCCTGTCCGCGTCCACGATCCAGTATTCGCGCACGCCGAACCGGAAGTACTCGTCGCGCTTCTCCACATAGTCGCGGTCCTGCGAACCGGGGGAAACCACCTCGATGACGATCTCCGGAATCCAGTTGCGCCAGACGTCTTCCTCCGGGGGCGCCTCCTTGTACACCGCGACGTCGGGGTGGCGTTCGGACTCGATCCCGCCGATCAGGATCTTGCACTCCCCGCTAGCAGCGATGGTGTGGAGCCGACCCGGGTGGTCGAGGTCGTATCGACTCAGCTGGCGACGGATGGCCATTACCTGGGCCAGATGGCGCAGACCTGGTACATCGCTCACGACGATCACCCCTCGACTGAGTTCGTAGCTGTAACCCTCCTGCACCTCGATCTTGTCGAACTCGTCCAGGCTCATACGGCGGCCGTGGTCGGCCGGCCCAATCTTGATTGCGGCGTGCGGCATGGTCACCTCCGGGGAGCGGCGTGCGGGTGTTATCGAGGAGTTTACGCCCCGGCGGCGGCGCGTGCAACGCCGGCCGCCCTTTGCCGGGCGCCGCGGCGGCCCCTAGCATATTCGCCAGTTAGCACCCGACCCGATTACGAGGACATCATGGCACTGACCAAGGCAGAACCGGGGAAGACGCGCGTCGGCTGGATCGGCACCGGGGTGATGGGCCGCTGGATGTGCCAGCACCTCATGGACAGGGGGTACAGGGCGACGGTCTACAACCGGACGAAGGACCGGGCGAAACCGCTCCTCGACGCCGGCGCGGCCTGGGCCGACACGCCCCGGCAGGTGGCCGAGCGGTCCGACGTCGTGTTCGCCATCGTCGGCTTCCCGAAGGACGTGCGCGAGGTCTTCCTCGGCGAGCAGGGGGCGCTGGCGGGCAGCAAGGCCGGCACGCTGCTGGTGGACATGACGACCAGCGAGCCGTCGCTGGCGCAGGAGATCCACGCGGCGGCGAAGGGGAAGGGCGTCGGCAGCGTGGATGCGCCGGTGTCGGGTGGCGACGTCGGCGCGAAGAACGCAGCCCTGTCGATCATGGTTGGCGGCGACGCCGACGCGGTCGAGGCGGTGCGGCCGCTGCTGGAGTGCCTGGGCAAAACGATCATCCACCAGGGTCCGCCCGGGGCCGGCCAGCACACCAAGATGGTCAACCAGATCCTGATCGCGACCACCATGATCGGGGTGTGCGAGGCGCTGCTGTACGCCTACAAGGCGAACCTCGACCCGACGACGGCCCTCAAGTCGGTCGGCGGTGGAGCGGCGGCCAGCTGGTCGCTGAACAACCTGTGGCCGCGCATGATCGACCGGAACTTCGAGCCGGGGTTCTTCGTCGAGCACTTCCTCAAGGACATGCGCATCGCGCTGGAGGAGGCCGAGCGGATGAACCTGTGCCTGCCCGGACTCGCCCTCGCGAAGCAGCTGTACGAGGCGGTCCGCGCGCAGGGGTACGGCCGCAAGGGGACGCACGCCCTGCTCCTGGCGCTGGAGCACATCTCGAACGTGAAACGGTGACGGCCCACCCGCACCCGTGGGCGGGGCGGCCTCGAGGCGCTACCGCTGCGGGTGCATCCGGGTGTTGAAGATCGCCGCGTCGTATTCGTCCCCCGGTCCCTGTTGCGGGCCACGGTCCGCGGGAACTCCCTTCATGACCGGGCCGGCCGCGGACTGCGGCCCCGGAGGGGTTGGCGCGGGTTGCTCCGGCGCGATGGGCGGGGAGCTGACCTGCTGGACCGCAGCGGGAATCGGGCCTGGGTCGGCGAACGCCGTGCGTCCCTGGGCAGGCGGAGACGGCGCGGCGGCCGGTGCTTTCGTTGTCGCGGTGCGCGGCGCGAGCGCCTTGCGCAGGTGCGGGTTGTTCGCGATAACCAACTCGACCCACTCCTGCAGGAGCCGGAACGGCGGGGAGTTCCGGCCGTTCGTCAGCGGCGCCCGCGCGGCCCCGCCGTGCGCGCTCACCGCCTTGTAGAGCAGCGGACTGATCGCCGGCTGATCGAGATCCACCTGCGCGAGCACCGCGGCCAGGTTCTGGTGCAGGCTCCGCCGGTTCAGCGTCGCGTCCTGGCAGCGGGCCAGCTTGAACGCGCCCCCCCGCCCCGTCGTGTGGCAGGTGGCGCAGGCGTTCATCAGCACCGGCTGGACCTTCCCGACGAACAGGCTTAGTGTCTCGGCGCTGAGGTCGATCGGCGCCGCGTGGCCCTCTTCCTTCGCCGGATGTGGAGATGCCGGGGCGGCCCGGTTGTCGCTGACTGCCTGGAGCTGGGCGAGCAGGCTCCGGGCAACCGGGTGATCCTTCCGCAGGCGCAGCGCCTCCTGAACCTCCGCCAGCGCCCTGGCGTGCAGGCCGTTCATCTGGCACCACCGGGCCAACCGCACGCGCTCGTCCGGGTCGCGCAGGTTCGCCTGCCTGGACACCAGGGCGAATGCCTCGTCCCAATCGGCGCACAGGCACAACACGTCGGCGGCGGACACGGTCAACTCGCCGTTCCCGCGCCGGAGGATGAATCGATCGCCGGCGCGCTCGATCTCCCCCTCCAGGGCTCGGTGGTTCTGGAGAATGAGGACGCGCCCGCTGGTCCGTGGTTGCGGCCGATCCTGCGCGCGGAGCCACGCCCACGCCAGCGCGAGGATCCCCAGGGCCAGCACGCAGTGGGAGAAGATTCTGGTCATAGGAGGGCGGGATATACGCCGGCCGGACTCGCCGGTCAACCCCACCACGATCGGGTAGCGTTCTGCTCCCCTCCCCCCTCGTGAGGGAGAGGTTGGGGGAGAGGGGGAAGACGCAGCGAACCCCCTCGCCCCCGGCTCCTCTCCCACCAGGGGAGAGGGAGGAAAGCGCTCACTCCGCCCGATTACTTCCCGACCAGCTCCCGGACGGCGGCAACAATGTGGTCCGCCGTCAGACCGTATTTCTTGAGGAGCCCCTCGGGGTCGCCGGACTCGGCGAAGGTGTCGCCCAGGGAGACGAATCGCATCGGCACCGGATGCTGTTTTGCCACGGAGACGGCCACCGCGCTGCCGAGTCCGCCGTGCAGCAGGTGCTCCTCGGCGACCACGATGCGCCCCGTCTCCTTCGCCGCCGCCAGGACGGCCGCGTCGTCGATCGGCTTGGCCGTGTGCATGTCGAGAACGCGCGCCTGGATGCCCTGTCCGGCCAGGCGCTCGGCCGCGTCGAGCGCCTCGGCGACCATCAGTCCGTTGGCGATGATCGTCACGTCCTTGCCGTCGCGCAGCCGGTTCGCCTTGCCCAGCTGGAACGGGCACCCATCCTTGTAAATGATCGGCACGTTCGGGCGCCCGGCCCGCAGGTACGCCGGGGTGCGGATCTGCGCCAGCGCCTTGACCGCCTCGTAGGTGGACGGCTCGTCCGCCGGCACCACCACCGTGAACCCCGGCAGGGAGCAGGCCAGCGACACGTCCTCGATGCCCATCTGCGACGGCCCGTCCTCGCCGATGCTGATGCCGGTGTGCGTCCCGACCACCTTGACATCGAGGGCCGGGAAGGCGACCGACATGCGCAGCTGGTCGTAGGCGTTGCACATCACGAAGCACGCGAAACTCGCCAGCCAGGCCCGCTTGCCGGACGACGCTAGCCCGCCGGCCACCCCGACCATGTCCGACTCGGCGATGCCGACGTTGAAGAAGCGATCCGGGAACTTCTTCGCGAAGTGCTCGGTGCGCGTCGAGTTGTGGACGTCGGCATCGACGACGACCAGGTCGGGATACTCCTCGCCGAGTTTCGCCAGCGCCAGGCCGAACGCCTCGCGGACCGACTTGCCCATCTTTCCTGCGGGTGCCTTGACGGGTGCTGCCATGATGAGACGCCTTTCAACGAGGGGCGAGGGGTGTTCACGGTTCGGCGTTACCAGCGCGTGGCGATGCCCTGCCGGACGGTGCCGATGATGTTCAGGATGGCGAACAGGACGACGCAGATGACGACCATCCAGCCGACGGTGACGGCCAGCATGATGTAGACGGCAGCCTGTCCCACTCCCCGCAGGGCGATCCCCAGCCCGAACCAGAGAACCCCGCCGCCGATCGTGACGATGAGGTACAGGATCATCTGCCGCATCGCCTCCTCGGCGGTACTGTTGTCCCGCAGGTACAGCGCGAGGGCACGCAGGAAGAGCATGAAGATGATGAAGCCGGCGTAAATGATCAGCGCCCCCAGCAGCATCACGATCGCGCTCCCCCCCGCCAGCGCGAGCCCAGCGGAGGCATCCTCTCCGCCCCGCCCGAATTCTCTCGACGCGGTGGCCGCCCCACTCATCATCATGAGAACGGAGAGCCCCATGAGTACGGTCCCGCCCACCTCCAGTCCGAACGACACGATGACCAGCACCCGCGACCGCGCCTTGGGGGGGATCCAGAAGCACAGTAACGACCCGGTCCCGCCCAGCACCGGAGTGATCAGGACGAGCACGCTCGCGAAGCAGCTGAGGATCTGAAGAACCCGGACCATCGCCATCGAAGTGACGAGGGGGGTGAGGGTGCCCATGAGCAGGACGATGGCGATCGAGGCGATGAGGCACAGCACCTTGGCGTAGTGGAACCCCAGCCCAATGTTCGCCAGGCGCATCCGCGAGCGCGTCTTCATGCCGCCCTGCTTGCGGACCGGCTCCTCGTCGTAGTCCTCCTCCTGCGGTTCCTCGTACACCTCTTCCTGCGGCGCGGGGGGCCGCCTGTGCGGGCGAGGCGGCCCCGCGTGGATCTCCTCCTGCGGCGGCACCGGCGGTGGCCGCTTGCGCGGGGGCGGCGCCGCCGCGCTCGCCTGTGGGTTGGGGTCCGGCACGATCATCACGACCTGGCAGGCCGGGCAGCGGACCTTCCGGCCAACGTGGTTGTCGGCGGCCACCAGCTCATGGCCGTTGGGGCAGAGGACTCGAATCGGCATGACAGCTCGGGTGTTGGGGGCGGAGGTCCGAGCCCGAAACGTAAGTGAGGGGAGAGATTCAACCCTCGCTTACGCTCGGATTCTAAACGCACATTTCCCCCAGGTTAACCAGTTTCGGGCCGGGCGTCGAGGTTCGTTAGCCGATTTCGGCCAGCGCCTTCTGCGCCTCCTCCGGCGTAAGAGGCTTGCCGTGATAATTCGGCTCGCTGAGAAGGTGAGTGATCGGATATCCCTTCACCGTCCGGGAAACGATGACGCTGGGCCGGCCCTTCTGCTGGGCCGTCTTTTTCAGAGCGGCGAGCGCCTGCTCCATGTCGTTCCCCTCGATCTCCTGAGCGAACCAGCCGAACGCCTCCCACTTCGGCGCGATCGGCCTGAGGTCGAGAACCTGGGCCGTCGCCCCGGTCTGCTGATAGCCGTTCTGGTCCACGACGGCGACGAGGTTGTCCAGCCGATACTTGTGGGCCGTCATAGCCGCCTCCCACACCTGCCCCTGGTCGATCTCGCCGTCTCCGAGCATGACGTAAACGCGCGAGTCGTACCCGTCCAGGCGGGTGGCCAGGGCGTGGCCGATGCCGAGCGACAGCCCCTGGCCGAGCGACCCGGTGGACGCCTCCACGCCGGGCACGCGCCGCATGTTCGGGTGGCCCTCCAGCCGGCTGCCGAGTTTGCGGAGCGTGGCGAGTTCCTCGGTGGCGAAGTACCCGGCCTCGGCGAGGACGGCGTAGAGGAGCGGGGCCGCGTGCCCCTTGCTCAGGATGAAGCGGTCGCGTTGCGGCCAGTGCGGGTTCCTTGGATCGTACCGGAGTACACCGCCGAAGTAGAGCGCGACGGCGATCTCGACCCCGGACAGAGAACTGGTCGGATGGCCCGAACCGGCCGTTGTCGTGCTGGTGATGATGTCGCGGCGGACGCGCCGGGCGATGTCTTTCAGATCCGCGAGCGAGCGCGTGGTGGTCACAACTGCCTCCCCCGGTTTAGGTGTGGGGTGTCTGAAGAGGGGCAGGGTGCAACCTCTCCCCCGGCCCTCCTTCCCTGGCAAGGAAGGGGGGCCGGAGGGGTTAGGTTTAACGCCGCCCCAGGATGAGGATATGACCCCCAGGGCGCCGGCGGAAAGAGGAAGTGGTGGGTTTCGCGACGGAGTCGTTCAACGTCGAGGGGTGAGAGGCAGTGTGGGCGCGGCCGCCGCGGTCTTTGTGAGGGAGTGCCCGTTGACCGCGCGTGCCGACGGTTTGCGCGTGTTGTCGAAGACAGGCCCCACGAGCAGCGTCCACAACGCCACAACGGCTATCCAGCGGAATTCCATGACATTGACTCTGTTGGGGCGACGCTCTGATACTCGGTCCTGGGTCCGAGCTGCTCGGGCGAGTTGTCTCCTCGTGATGCAAGCGCCGTGCCCATTCGGGATTGGGTTGCGCTGATCGCCACAACCACCTGGAGGGATTGGTGTTACCGATGAACGAGAGCCCTCTCCGTGACCGGGCCGGCGGCGCGCGTGTTTTCATCAGTTAGCGCCAGACGTTTAGCGCGCTGGACGACGGAAGCAGCAGTGGGGAGAGGGGATTGGCCAAGCCCACGGGTAGCGGTCCGTGGGCGAGACGCTGGCGACCTGGCCCACGGGCTGCCATCCGTGGGCTTGACGAGTGCTACCGGAGGGCTCTTGACAGGTTGGCACGAATATGCCACAACTTCGCGCCCCGTGGTGGGGTGACGGCGGACCCTGGCGGGATGGGGCGAGGACATGAGTACACAAACGGCCCCGAATGTGTTGTTGCGGCAGGCGGCGGCCGACCGGCCCCGTCAGGCTCCCCGCGACCTGTGGCAGGTGCCGACCTTCTTCACCGGGCTGGCCGCGGTGGCGCTGATGATCGGCGCGGCTGCGCTCGGCCGGCCGGCCGTCGGCGATCCGCTCACCCAGGAGATCGCCGAACTCCGCGAGGCGCTCCGCAATCCGCGCACCGCCCCGGAGGGCCTGGTTCCGCTGGCCGAGGTCATCCTCACGCGCGTCGGCTCGCAGTCGCCGCGGACGCCGGAGGCACACTTCCTCGCCGGCCTCGTGTACGCCCGCCTGGCGGACCACCTGGCCCGCGGCAACGCCCCGGAGCGCGCGAAGGACGAGCGCAAGAAGGCGTTCGCTCACCTGGAGCTGGCCGAGGCGCGCGGCCTTGCGTCGGCGGACCAGCCGCGGCTGCAATACTACCTCGGTAAACTCCTCTATCTCTCCGGGGGCGACCTGCCGCGCGTCATCGACCACCTGAACCGGACCGCCGCGCAGGGGGCGGACGACCCGGCGGAGGCATACGGCATCCTGGCGAACGCCTACCTGCGCCTGCCGACGCCGGATCTCGACGCGGCCCTCAAGGCGAACCAGAAGCAACTGGAGCACACTGAGAGCGAGGCGGCCGCCGGCGCCGCGTGGCTGCTCCGGGCCGAGCTGCTGCTGCGCAAGGGGCTGCGGCCGGAGGCGCTGAAGGTGCTGCGCCACGTCGGCGCCGGCTCGCCGCGCGAGGTCGCCCTCAAGGCCCGCTACCTCCAGGCCCGGACAGCCCAGGAGGAGGGGCTGTGGGCGCACGCCGTCCCGCTCTGGAAGGAACTGCTGACCGATCCGACGGCGGTGCCTGGCGGGAAAGGCCAGATTCTCTATTCTCTCGGCCTGTGCCACGCCGCGACGGAGCCGCGCGAGGACGCGGCCGCGGACGCCGCCTGGCGCGAGGCGGTGCGGCTGGGCGGGCCGGCCGGGCAGGCGGCCGCGCTGCGCCTCGGCGAGCTGCGGCTGCGCGGGAAGGAGCCGGCCACCGCCCTCGGGTGGTTCCGCACCGCCCTGGAAAAGGTGCAGACCGCCAAGGACTACCAGAACCGGGTACTCGGCCTGGACCGGGCGCGCGCGCTGTGCGAGGCCGGATGCCGGACGTATCGCGAGGGGCAGGACCACGAGCACGCCGCCCAGCTGGCCGAGTTGTACCGCCGGATCGCGCTGCCAGGCGTTGCCGAGGAGTGCCTGGCACAGGCCACGGAGGCACACGCGGCCGCGCTGCTGGCACGGCCGCGGCCGGACGTCGGGCCGGCGGCGGCGTCGCTGGAGGATCAGGCCCGCGTTCTGTACCGGCGCGCGGCCGCGGCGTACAAGCAGGCGGCCGCGGGGCGCACGCCCGCGGAGAAGGCGGCCCGGCTCCGGTGCGGAGCCGACTGCGCCGCGCGGGCGCGCGATCACGTCGAAGCCATCGCCCTGTGGCAGCAGTTCGTCGAGCTGGAGCCGGCGCCGGAGCGCAAGGTCGAGGGCTGGTTCGCCCTCGCCGCCGCGCACCGGGCGGCCCGGCAGGCCGACCTGGCGGTGAAGGCATACGAGCAGTGCATCCAGTTCCCGCGCAGCCCACTGGCGTTTCGGGCTCGACTGGAGCTGGCCGAATTGGCGATCGAGCAGGGCGACCTGAAGCAGGCGGAGGCGGTCCTCAAGCAGGTGCTGGAGCTGGCCGGGCCGGCGTCGGACCGGCAGGCGGAGGAGCAGGGGCTGTACCGGCTGGCGGACCTGCTGTTCCAGCAGAAGCGCTTCGACGACGCCGCATTCCGGCTGGAGCAGGCGCTCGGCAAGTACCCGGACAACCCGGATGCACTGACGGGACGCGACCGCCTCGGAGAGTGCTACCGCCAACGCGCCGAGCAGGCGAAGCAGGAGAACGCGCAGGAGAACCTGCCCGGGACAAAGCGTCTCTTCTACCGCAGCGCTCATCAGGAGAATCTGGAGAAGGCGCGCGTCATTTATCAGAAGCTCGCCGACGACCTGGAGCAGCGCGCGGCGGCGCGCACCGCGCCGGCCACGGAGAAGGCGCTGCTCGCCAAGGCGCTGTTGACGGCCGCCGACTGCATCTACGAACAGCCGAACGGCCTGCCGGAGGCGCTGCGCCGTTACAAGACGCTGGCCGGGCGTTTCCGCGGGCGCGTTGAGGGGCTGATGGTTTGCTTGAAGCTCCTGAACTGCTGTCGAACGGCGGCGGAAACCCCGCTGGCGCGCGACGCCGTTGAGGCGGCGCAGCAGGCGGTCAAGGGTGCGCTGGAGGACGTGCGCGACCCGCGGCGCATGCCCGATTCGGCGTTCAACACGGGTGGCAACCGAGCGACCCGGGCGCAGTGGGAGAACTGGCTCGTTCAGATCAGCGAGCAGCTGGCCAGCTACCCGGCGGCCCCGCTGCCCCGCGCGCAGAATCGGTAGGCGCGCCCGCGACGGTCACTGCTTGCCCAGGCAGTACAGAGTCCGCTCCGAACGCAGGAACAGCCGGCCGTTCGCGACCGCAAGGCTGGCGTTGTACATGCCGCGCACGCCCAGGTCGTTCAGCGCTAGCAGTTCGTACCTCGGCCCCACCGCCACCACAAACGTGCGCCCGGCGCCGCGGGGCTGGCCGGGTTCGCCGCAGCCGCTGTAGCAGATCAGAAAGATCTTCCCGCCCACGACGATCGGGCTCGATGTGCCGGCGCCGGGCAACTCAACCTTCCAGAGGACGTTCTCCCGCCCGCTCCACGTCGTCGGCAGCCCCTTCGCGGCGCTGCAACATCGCGTTGACTCCTGCGGCAGAGTTCTCTTACGGGGTCGGCGGAATCCGGAACAGGTTGAAGCGTTCGGTCGTTCCCCTCGTTCCTTCCATATCATCTTCCTACCCTTCCGCGACAACCCCCCACCAGCAGGAAACCGCGTAAAATGGGGGAGAGCGCCTGGAGCGCCAAAGCCCACGGGTGGCGCCCCGTCGGTGAGGCGCTGGGGACTTGGCCCACGGGGCGCCAGCCGTGGGCTTTACCTGATGACTGCCCTGACACGCCGTAACGCCGCAGAGGAATCACCCATATGCCGGAATCGATCCCCGCCCGCAACCAGCAACTCGCCCAGCTGTTCCGGCAGGGCCGTTACCGAGAAGCCCTTCCGCTCGCCGAACAAACGTGCGAGCAGGCCAGGGCCGAACTCGGCGAGGATCACCTCGACTACGCCGTCGCCCTCAATCACCTGGCGAACCTGCGCCGCGAACTCGCTCAATACGCTCAGGCCGAGTCGCCATACCTGCAGGCGCTGCGCATCAAGCGGGCCGCCCTCGGCAAGGAACACCCGGACTACGCCGCCAGCCTCGAAGACCTCGGCCGGCTCTACGAGGCGATCGCCAACTACGCCCAGGCCGAACCGCTCTGCACCCAGGCCCTCAAGGTCCGCCGCCAGGCCCTCGGCGCGGACCACCCCGACACCGCCCAGAGCCTCAACGACCTCGGCGTCCTCGCCAACCTGCTCGGCAAGGAGGAGGAGGCCGAGCAACTCGCTCGCCAGGCTCTCGACATCCGCCGCCGGGCTCTCGGCGAGGACCACCCCGACACGGCCCAGAGCCTGAACCTGCTGGCCCGCGTTGCCTGTGCCCGCGGCCGCCTCGCGGAGGCCGAGCCGCTCGCGGCGCGCGGGCTGGAGGTCCGCGTCAAGGCGCTCGGCGAGTACCACCCCGACTGCGCCGCCAGCACCAACTGCCTCGCCCGCATCCACGGCTGGCTGTGCAATCTGGGCGAGGCGGAGCACTTCGCCCAGCGCACCCGCGACGTCTGCCGGCAGGCGCTCGGCGAGGATCACCCCGAGTACGCCAAGGCGCTCAACCTGGTTGCCGGCGTCCACGCCACCCGCGGCCAGACCGACCTCGCCGAACCGCTGGCGCGTCAGGCGCTGGAGATCCTCAGTAAGGCGCTCGGCCCGCAGCACCCGGATTACGCCGGCACCCTCGCCTTTCTCGGCTGGATCCTCCGGGCACGCAACCAGCTCGAGGAGGCCGAGGCGCTCTACCAGCAGGCGGTCGAGATCAGCCGCAAGGCGCTCGGCGAGAGCCACCCCGACACGGCCCACAACCTCGCCGAACTGGGCACCGTCCTCAGCGCCCGCGGCCGGCCAGCCGACGCCGAGCCGCTGCTGCGCCAGGCCCTCGCCGCCCTCCGCGCTCGCCTCGGCAACGGCCACCCGGAGACGGCCGAGGTGATGAACGACCTGGCCAGCGTCCTCACCGCCCAGAAGCAGTTCGAGGAGGCCGAGCGCCTCGCCCGCGAGTCCCTGGAGACCCACCGCAAACTGTTCGGCGAGGCCCACCCGTCGTTCGCGTCGAGCCTGCAGCTGCTCGCTGGCGTTCTCCAGGCGGAGGGGCACTTCGAGGAGGCGGTGCTGCTGTACCAGCAGGTGCTGGCGGTGGTCCGTCCGACGCTGGGCGACCACCACCAGGCCGTCCTCGACACCCTCAACAACCTCGCTGCCGTCCACTTCCTGATGGGCAACCCGGCCGCCGCCGAGCCTCTCTGCCTGGAGGCGGTCCGGCTGGTCCGGCAGTGCCACGGCGAGGACAGCGCAGCGTTCGGCCTGGCCGAACACACGCTGGCGACGGCGTATCACCAGCTCGGTAACTTCGCCGCCGCCGAGCCGCTCTACTGCCAGGTGCTGGAGCGGCAGCGTAAACTGCTCGGCGAGGACCATCCCGACTTCGTCCAAACGCTGCAAAGTCTGGCCCGGCTGTACCACAGCACCGGCAACTTCCCGGCCGCCGAGGTACGTTACCGGCAGGTGCTGGAGATCCGCGAGCGGACCGCCGGCGACGAGCACCCCGACTACGCGCAGGCGCTCAACGACCTGGCTGCCCTGTACCACGAGGGCGGCAACGCCCAGGGAGCCGAGCCGCTCTACCAGCAGGCCCTGGAGATCCGCCGGGCGGCGCTGGAGCCGGACCACCCCGACCTGGCGCAGAGCCTGCACAACCTCGGACTGCTGTGGCAGGCCCTCGGGAAGTTCGATGACGCCGAGCCGCTGTTCCGCCAGGCCCTCGACATCCTCCGGGGCGGGCTGGGCGAGCGGCACCCGGACTACCTGCGCACCCTGCACAGCACCGCTTTGTTCTACCACGCCCGCGGCGACTATCCGAGAGCCGAGGAGTTGCTGCGCGAAACGATCGACCTGGCCCGGCGGCTGCTCGGCGAGGCCCACCCCGGCGTCGCCGGCCCGCTCCGCGACCTCGCGCGACTCCACAGCGACCTGGGCAACCACCTCGCGGCCGAACCGCTGCTGGCTCAGGTTCTCGACATCGACATGGGGGCGCTCGGGCCGGACCACCTGATCTGCGCCGCCGATCTGTTCAACCTGTCGCTGGTCCACAAGACGCTCGGCAACTACGCCCGGGCCGACGCGTTCGGCCGGCGCTCGCTCGACGTCGTCCGCCAGGTCCGCGGGGAGGACCACCCGGACGTCGCCGGTGGCCTGAAGCACCTGGCGGGCATCGCGCAGCTGCTGGACCAGCCGGCCCGCGCCGAGGCGCTCTGCCACCAGGCGCTGGAGATCTTTCGCGCGGCGCTGGGCAAGTACCACCAGGCGGTCGCCGACTGCCTGACCCAGCTCGCCATCCTCCACTTCAGTCAGGGTGACCACGCCCGGGCCGAGGAGGTCCAGAAGGAGGCGCTGGAGATCACCCGCCGGGGCGGCGGCGAGAACAGCGCGCAGTACGCCCAGTACGCCGACGGGCTGGCGTGGATGCACCAGGCGGCCGGCAACCTCGACGCGGCCGAGCCGCTGCTCCGACAGAATCTGGAGGTGGTGCGCCGCGGCGTCGGCGAGGACAGCCCCGGCCTGGCCCCCCACCTCCACCGACTGGCGGACGTCTACCGCGCCGTCGGCAACCTCGACGCGGCCGAACCACTCTATCGGCAGGCGCTCGAACTACTGCGCAAGGAGGCGCCGAAGGAGAACCGCGGGCTGTCCGGGCTGCTCAACAACGTGGCGCTGCTGTACCTGGCGCGCGGCGACTTCGCCCAGGCCGAGCCGCTGCTGCGCCAGGCGCTGCAGAACGACCGCGCGGCGCTGGGCGAGGACCACCCCGACCACGCCAGCACGCTGCAAAGCCTGGCCGCCCTGTGCGCCGCCACCGGACGCGAGGCCGAGGCGCTGACGCTGCTCCAGCAGGCAACGGCCCAGCAGGACCGGCTGCTGCCGCACCTGTTCGCGGTGGAGTCGGAGCGGCAGCGGGCCGCGTTCGCGAATCTGCTGCTGGAGGACTGCCAGCGCGTCCTGACGCTGACGCTGCGCCAGCTCAGCGCGTCGCCGGAGGCAGTACGCCGGGCGTTCGAGCTGGTGCTGCGCCGCAAGGCGATCTGGGTCGAGGCGCTGGCGCGGCAGCGGACTGCCGTGCTGGAGCGCCGCTACCCGGACCGGGCGGAGCCGCTGCAGCGGCTCCAGGCGCTGCGCCGCCAGGTCGCGTTCAAGACGCTCGCCGGCCCCGGGCAGGAGGGCCTCGACACGCACCAGCGCGTGCTGAGCGACTGGAGCCACGAATGCAGCCGGCTGGTGCGCGACCTGGCAGCCGACATCCCCGAGGTCGCACTGCAGCGGCGGCTGCGCCAGGCGGCTGTCGCGGCGGTCGCCCAGGTTCTCCCGGGCGATGCGGCGCTGATCGAGTTCGTCTGCTTCCGAACGTTCGACTTTGCGAGGAGTTTCGCCCCGATCGCCAACCCGTGGGGGCCGGCGCGCTACGTCGCCTTCGTCCTCCCGGCCGGCGCCCCGGACCAACTCCGCCTGCTCGATCTGGGCGAGGCCGACCCGGTCGAGGGGCTGACCGCCGACCTCCGCGCCGGGCTGCTCCGGGGCGAGATGCGGGCCGCCGACCTGGCGGGGCGAGTGCTGCGCTCGGTTGTGTTCGACAAACTGGAGGAAGCGTTGGACGATCGGCGGCGCCTCGTGGTGGCGCCGGACGGGGAACTGGCCCACGTCCCGTTCGAGATCCTCCTGGCCGAGGACGGCCGGCGCCTGGTGGATCGCTACACGATCAGTTACGTCAGCACCGGGAGCGACGTGCTGCGCTTTGGAGCGCAGACCCCGGAGTCGGCCGCTGCCCCGGTAGTGGTGGCCGACTCCGATTTCGACCTGGGCACGCCGCGCGAGCCGGAGCCGCAGGGCGGACGCCTGCGGCGCTGGCTCGGCCGGTTGTGGCGGTCGCCGCGGCCGGTCGAACCGCCGGCCCCCGCTCCGCAGTTGTCCGGACCGGGATACCCGCAGTTCGCGCGCGAGCTGCAGCAGGAGGCCGGGCGCTTCCCGCGGCTGCCGGAGACGCGCCGCGAGGGAGCGTCGGTGGCCGGCCTGCTGGGCGTGACGCCGTGGCTCGGCGAACAGGCGGCGCGGAGCCGCCTGCTCGACTGCCGGTCGCCGCGCATCCTGCACCTGGCGACGCACGGCTTCTTCCTCGGCGATGCGCGCCCGCCCGGTACGGGGCGCGCTCCTGATCTGCGCTGGGAGAACCCGCTGCTGCGCAGCGGGCTGGCCCTGACCGCGGCCAATCGCGGGCCGACGGCGGTGGTGGAGGGCAGCCCGGCGGAGGCGGAGGGGCTGTTGACGGCGCGCGACGTGTCGGGCCTGGACCTGCTCTCGACGGAGCTGGTCACCCTGTCCGCAAGCGAGACGCCAGCCGGCGGGGCGCCGACCGGCCGGAGCGTGATGGCGCTGCAGCGGGCCTTTCTGCTGGCCGGCGCGCACACATTCGTGATGAGCCTGTGGCAGGTGCCGGACCGGCAGCGGCAAGACCTGCTCGAGGATTTCTATCGGCGCGTCCTGGCCGGCGAGAGTCGGGCCGACGCCCTGCGCGCGGCCAGACTCGCCCTGAAGACGCGCCACCCCGACCCGGTGTACTGGGGCGCGTTCATCTGTCACGGCGACCCGGGGGCGCTGCGCTCGGCGTGAGCGGCAGGACTGCTCTTGTCTACCGGCCGCGCGCGAGCGGTTAGAAGGGGTTTCCAAACCCTTTCCTAGCCGACCGTAGCCCCGCGGTTGGCCGCCGGGGTGACGACGATCTGCCCGGCGTCGAGCCCGAACTGCTGCCTGACGGCGTGAGCCAGGTCGTCGGCCTGTCCCTCGTCGCCGACCACCGCGAAGACGCCCGGCCCCCAGGAGGTCTGTCCCACCCCCGGCACGCCCCGGCCGCGCACGAACTCCACCACCTCGACGGTGCGCGGGTGCGTGTACGCGCCGCCCTGGACCGGGCGGAACGCCTCGCCGACGCGACGGTTGAAGTCGTGCAACGCCTCACCGAAGGCGCGCGTGTCGCGCTCCGCGAGCGCCGGCAGCATTCCGAGCAGCACCAGCCGGCACAGCGCGTCGGTCTTCGCCAGCGACCAGCCGTGGCCGTTGAGCGACGCCAGCGCCCGCCCCTCCGCTGTCCCATGCAGCCCCTGGCCCCACGGCGGCAACACCAGGACGACGCGCCACGCCGCCGGGAAATCGGCCCGGGCCGCCAGCGGGGCAACTGGCTCGCTGGCGCGCTTGCCCGCCTCGACCAGGAACCCGCCCCGCTCGAACCCGTGGATGCCTACTGCCGATCGCTTGCCCCGCCCCACCCGGCGCGCCAGCTCGGTCGCATCGACGCCGCCCAGCCCGTACGCCGCCGCCAGCGCTCGCGCCACCGCCAGACCGAGTTGCGTCCCCGTGCCCAGCCCGACGTGCTCCGGCGGACAGGCCTCGACGGTCAGGCGCTGCGGTCGCCCCGGAACTTCGAGGGTGTGGGCGAACTGCCGGGCGAACCCGAGGGCGCGCTCGGCCAGCGGCCCCTCTGCCGACCACTCGGCCGCCGCCTCGACGCGCAGCCGCAGCCCCGGGTCGCGCACCATCAGTCCGACGCCGCCGAAGCGCCGGGCCGGCAGCACCTCCTGGCCGAGTGCGTTCGGCCAGTGCGGCGGCGCCCCCTCCGATGGCAGGGTAAACAGGCCGAAGTGCAGCCGGCTCGCGGTCGTGATGCGGATCATGATTGTCCCCCCCTCTCCTGTCCGGCCCTGGCGCGGGCGGCCCGGTCCACCTGCTCTTTCAGGAATGCGAACGCCTGCCGCTCCTGCTCGCCGCCCGTTTTGTCCACGACGACCGCCAGCTTGCGATACTCCGCCGCGATCTCGTCCAGCGGCAGGAAGTCGGTGCGCGTGGCGAGGATGGCGGCCTCGACGACGGCGTGCTTCGCCCGGTTGAACCCGAAGAAGTCGCGCAACCGGCCGGCGTATACCACCTCGGCCTCGATACGCACGCGCTCCTGGCTGTCGTCGAGGGTCGCGACCCGGAACTCATAATACCGACAGGCGTCCCGCAGGACGAAGCCGCGCACGCGCTCGGCGGCGAACACCGGCGGAGGCGGCTCGACCGGCCCGAGCGCTGCCCGGGCGAGCAGGAGAACATCGTCGGTAACGTGCAGCACCCCCTCGCCGTGTTCCTTCAGGTTGCGATAGGTCTGCGACGTCGGGTAGGGCCGCAGCACAAACCGTTCCATCGCCGCATCGACGCGCGGCCCCATCGGCGCGACGTTGAGCGCCCCGGCGGGGGACAGCGTGGTGACAATGCCTTCGAGGATCATTCGCGCAGCGCCCGCAGCAGGCCCTCGGCCTTGTGCCAGGTTTCCTCGTACTCGCGCTCCGGCACCGAGTCAGCGACAATGCCGCCGCCGACCGGGAACTGCACCCAGCCGCGCCCGACCGTGAACGTGCGGATCAGGATGCTCGTGTCGGCGGTCCCGTCGAACCCCAGATAGCCGAGGCTACCGCAGTACGGCCCGCGCGCCGTCGGCTCCAGCTCGGCGATGATCTCCATCGCCCGCACCTTCGGCGCGCCCGTCACCGATCCGCCCGGGAACGCCGCCCGCAGCAGGTCGATCGGCCCCAGCCCCTCGCGCAGCCGCCCGCGCACTTCCGAAACCAGGTGGTGAACGTACCGATACGTCTCCAGCCGGCAGACCGCGGGCACGCGCACCGACCCGAACCGGCACACCCGCCCCAGGTCGTTGCGGAGCAGGTCCACGATCATGACGTTCTCGGCCCGGTCCTTGGCGCTGGCCAGCAACTCCTCGGCGCGGGCCTCGTCTTCCTCGGGGGTGCGACCGCGCGGGCGCGTGCCCTTGATCGGCCGCGTCTCGACCTCGTCTCCGGTCAACCGCAAAAAGCGTTCCGGCGAGGCGCTGGCGAGGACGAACTCGCCCAGGTCGAAGTAACCGGCGAATGGGGCCGCATTGCGCTCGCGCAAGCGGCGGTACAGCTCGGCCGGCGGAACGGTTGCCGGGGCGAGCAGACGCTGAGCGACGTTGACCTGGAAACAGTCGCCAGCGTGGACGTACTCGATGGCCCGGCGAACGGTCGCGAGATAGGTTTCGCGGTCGAAGTTGCTCGTCAGCGGGGCCAGCTCCGGGACCGGCCACTGCGGCGCCAACCGCTCTACCATCCGGCCCGGCCGCCACGGCGGCGGCGGGGCGGGTATGGAGCGCAGTCGGCGCCGGATCTCCTCCAGCCGGCGGGCGGCGCGCTGGCGCCGGCGGCGAGGGTTCGTTTCCGGCAGGCCGGTCGCGATCAGCCACGTCCGGCCGGCCGCATGATCGAAGGCGACGACCCAGTCGTACAACCCGACCGCCAGGTCCGGGACGGCGAACTCATCGAACCGGGGACGCGGCAGTCGTTCGACGTGGTGGCACAGGTCGTACCCGAACAGGCCGGCGGCACCGCCCTGAAACGGCGGCAGGCCCGGTATCGGCTCGGTCCGGTACGCGGCCAGCCGTTCGGCCAGGACCGCGAACGGGTCGGCGGACTCGGTGGTTTCCGCTCCAACGGTGACGCGGCGGCCGCGCGCGCCGATCCAGTCGAATGGATCAGCGGTCAAAAACGAGTAGCGGCCCAGCGTCGGGTGGGCGAGGGCGCTGTCGAGAAAGAGCACATGCTTCAGCCCGCGCAGCCGCTCGAAAACATCCCAGGGTTGCAGGGTGGGCGCGACCTCCTCGACCAGGGCCAGAGCGGGTTCGGCGACCGGATACTGAACCAGGGCTCCCATGCGTGTTGCGACTCGTCCTCTCCTTGGGATGTGGGTGCGGCACCACTGCCACCCCTTCATCATAGCGGCGGGCGCAGCCGCGTGCAGCACCGACCCGGCCGCGGGAAGTGAACATGCGCCAGGTACTCAACACCTGGTTCTACCACAATCGCAGTGGTCCCATGATTTGCTTCCCAGGAGCACGGTCTACGACTACTTCAAAGTTTGGCGTGACGACGGCACAGCGGCCCCGCGTGTTCTGGAAAAACTGGACCAGGACGAATGCCCCCGCCTGGCTGGGGCGATACCGACGTAACAGCCGCGACGGCGAGCGGTTGCCCAGTTCGAGCAAGGCAGTTATTAAGATAAATACCATCTATAATATGATGAAGCACCTCCATCCAGATGCATCCAGGAGGGAAATTACCTTTAAGTACCCACGCAAACTCCAGAAAGCGGTGTGAAAACTCGCCGGACAGACTCTAAGATAACGGTTGAGGCCAGACCGAAGGGGAACGAGATAGACCGATGAGCGTTCCGGTCATGGTTGCGCTCGGCAGCGCACTGGCACTGGTCGGGGGCGGGCTGATTTGGTGGTGCCGGCGTGCGCGGCGGCACCCCCTGCGCGGGCCGCACCAGGCCGAACGGTTCGGGCACGCGCCGGAAAAACTGCCCGGTCGCTGCTTCTCCGGGTTGACCAAGGGGCAAGCGGAACAGCTGCTCGACCGGCTGGAGAGCGAGGGCCGGACGGATTGCGAACTCACCTACGAACCCGAGAAGGGGTTCACCGTCTGGGTGCCGTGAACCGTCGAGCTTGCTGGGCTGGCCCTGTCCTCAAAAGGAGGCGCCGCCCGCGAGCGGTTCGAGCATCCAGCTCTCGACCTCGGCCGACACCCCCTGCTGCAACAACTCGACCTCGACGACGAACCGCAGCTTCTTTCCCTGTTTCAGGACGGTCCCTTCCAGGCCGGCCAGCGGGCCGCCGATCAGGCGCACGCGCGTACCGGGGCGCAGGCGGCCCTCCGCGCTGAGGTCCGTGCCGGAGGTGGCCAGGGCATGCACGCGGACAAGGTCGGCGTGAAGTCGCGCCTGGTCGGGGACGGTCAGGGACTGAACGACGGTACTGGTTTCCAGGGCACGCTGCCGGGCCTCGACGTCGCCGTGGAGGAAAAGGTAGCCGGGAAAGAGCGGTAAGTATGCGGAGCGCACCTTCCCCCCGCTGCGCCACTGCCGCTGGTACAGGGGCAGGAAGAAGCCGGTGGCGCGGCTCAGGAGATGGCGCGCCAACGTCTTCTCGGCTCGGGGGCGAGTGTGGAGCACCCACCAGCGAGCGTCCCCACACGCCGGGGTGAGGGCGAGCAGGTTCTCGGGGTACAGGAACGGCTCCAGCGGCAACAGAGGCATGGCAGAATCCTTCGGCCGGAACACGGCGTCGTGTTTGCGCTCCACCCTGAACTATGGAGCCTGCGCGAGAGGCTGTCAAATAATCGGCCGGCAACCGAACGCCACGCCGGACGCGCGACCGGCCCAACAATCCCGTTGACGCCACCCCGAAGGGGCGCGATACGATAACAATCGGCGGCCCCTCCTCTGTGAGCAGTGAGGAGGAAGAAGAGAAAAGTAAAGCCCACCGGCCGCGACCGATCGGCGGTCCGTTCTCCGCTCCGTCCTCGCCTTCCGATCCGATGGTCTTCAGTTCAAGGAGGTCTCATGTCCTCGGAAGCGTCCCCGCCCACCTCTCCCGCACTCTCTCCGCCGACCCCGCCGGTGCCAGCCTGGCCGGTCCTCGACGTGGCAGAGCGGCGCGTCCTGGGCGTGCTGATCGAGAAGGCGAAGACCACCCCGGACGCCTACCCGATGAGCGTCAACGCCCTCGTCACCGGCAGCAACCAGAAGTCGAACCGGGATCCGCTCCTGAACCTGACCGAGGACGACGTCGAGGAGACGCTCCAGCGATCCCAGCAGCGGGGGTACGCGATCAAGATCACCGGCGGGCGCGTGATCCGCTGGCGGCACAATCTGTACGACGCCCTGGGCGTCGGCAAGGTCGAACTCGCGGTGCTGGCAGAACTCCTGCTGCGCGGCCCGCAGACGGAGGGCGAACTCCGCGGCCGGGCGAGCCGGATGGAGCCGGTCGATGACCTGGACGCGCTGCGCGCGGTCCTCAGGCCGCTCAAGGGGCGGCGGCTGGTCGTCTACCTGACGCCGGAGGGGAAGCGCGGTACGGTCCTGACGCATGGGTTCCACGCCCCGCAGGAACTGGAGAAGCTGCGCACCCTGCACAGCGCCGGGGCTGCAGAAGAGGAGCCGTCGGCTGCGCCCGCGCGGCTCACCCCTTCGGTGAGCGAGGACCGGGTGCGCGCTCTGGAGACGCGGCTGCAGGAAGCCGATGAGGAAGTAAGGAGCCTGCGGGCGACGGTGGCGGCACTGCAAGCGCAGGTTACCGGCCTGGTGGAGCAACTCGCCACGTTGAAGCAGGCGTTGGGGGGGTGAAAACGTTCTGCCTACCCCAGGCTGGGCAGGACTTGCACTCCCTTCGTCGTCCCGGTATATCCGGTGCTCTCGCATGGATACACCCCGGGTCTGATTTACCCGGGGTGTCGGTGCGCAGGGTATGCAAGGAGGAACAGCCTTGTCCAGGGGCAGCAGACAGGACTGTCAGGACCGCGACCACTCGATGGGCAAAGACGACGACAGCGTCGTGGGTATCGAGACGCTCCGCCGCGGCGCCGAGGCGGCGGCCCAGGGCGACGCGCCGAAGGGGGAGGAGAAGATCTCCGTCTTCTGGCGCGTCTTCGGCGGCACCCTGCTGAGCATCGGGGCGCTCGTCGTGATTACCCTCTACAACCAGTTCAGCTCGAGTATGACCGACATGCGCCGGGAGGTCAACCAGCTGCACGAGAAGCGCGCCGAGTTGTTGCGCAAGGACGAGTTCACCCCCCGCATTCAGTCGATCTGGACCAACCTCAAGGAGATTCAGCAGACCAGTCAGGGGCTGGTGACGCTGACGGAGAAAACGCGGGTACTCGACCAGCAACTCGACCGCCAGGCGCGCAACGCCGAGGACGACCGCAAGGAAGTCCAGCGGAAGCTGGAGGAGCAGCGCAGAGCGGCCGAGGACGACCGCAAAGAGGCCCAGCGCAAACAGGAAGACCAGCGCAAGGCGGCCGAGGCGGAGCGGGCGGAGCTGACCCGGCAGCTGGAAGAGGTTCGCAAGGCGCTGGCCGGCGAGCGGAAGGAGCTGCTGGGTAAGCTGGAGGAGCAACGGAAGCTCCACGAGGACGAGCGCAAGGAAACGGCCCGGTCGCTGCAGGTGCTGGTCGAGCGCCTCGCCAAGGTCGAAGGCCGTCAGGGCTCGAAGGCGAAGGCGACCCAGCCGGACGAGTAGGCAGCCGGCAGGAGGCAGGAGGCAGGTAAAGCCCACGGGACGTGTCCCGTGGGCTTTATTGTAGCGCCCTGCTGCCGCCTGCCGCCTGCCTGCTGCCTACCGCTCCCTCTTTCTTTTTCTCCGCCAGCCGCTTGTTCTTCCCCTCTCTGGCCCTTACAATCGCCGCGTCTACTCTGGGTGAAGCGGGGGACGGTTTGCGGCAGTTCTCGCCGCGCCGGCTTTGCCCCATGCCGCACACGAATGAAGGGAGGGTCCGCAGCAATGAACGACCCACAGGAACCCAGGAAGGACCGCTCCGGGCTGTCGCGCCGCGACTTCCTGCGCGGGTCCGGCACCGCCGCCGCGGTGACCGCCCTGGGCCAGGCTACCCTTGCCGAGGTGGCCGAGGCCGCCCAGCCAGCGCAACCCGCCGTGCAGGGCCAGGGGCCGGCGGGCGTCAAGATCACCCTGGAAGTGAACGGCCGGCGCATGAACACCACCGTTGAGCCGCGCGTCACCCTGCTCGACGCGCTGCGCAACTACCTCGACGTCACCGGCTGCAAGCGCGTCTGCGACCGCGGCACCTGCGGCGCCTGCACCGTCCTGCTCGACGGCAAGCCGGTCTACGCCTGCACCATGCTCGCCCTTGAGGCGCAGGGCAAGCCGATCCGGACGGCCGAGTCGCTCGTCGATGCGAAGGGCCAGCCGGAGGCGATCCCGGCCGCGTTCGTCCGCCACGACGCCCAGCAGTGCGGGTTCTGCACCCCCGGCTTCGTCGTCGCGATGAAGGCCGTCCTGGAGGCGAACCCGAAGGCCACGCCGGCCGAGATCGAGCACGGCCTGGCCGGGAACCTCTGTCGCTGTGGCACCTACGAACAGATGCGCGACGCCATTTACGCGCTGTGCAACCAGAAAAGGAGGGGCTGAGCGATGCCGTGGCCGCAGAAACGCCGAGTAATCGGCACCAAGGTTCCGCGCCTGGATGGCCCCGACAAGTCCACCGGCCGGGCCAGGTACAGCAATGACATCAACCGCCCCGGGATGCTCCACGCGCGCATCCTGCGCTGCCCCCACGCCCGGGCGACGATCAAGAGCATCGACACCGCCGCCGCCGAGAAGACCCCCGGGTTCCGGGCTGTCTACCTGATCGCCAAGCCCGGCCACCAATGCACCTGGGCCGGGGAAGAGATCCTGGCGATCGCCGCCGATACGGAGGAGCACGCCGACGACGCCCTCCGGGCCGTCCGCATCGGCTACCAGACGCTGCCGTTCCTCGTCAAGGAGGAGGACGCCCGGGCGCAGCGGCAACTGGGCACAGTCCTGTCCCCGGCCGGCAAGGTGGTCGCGTCGAACGTCAGCACCGGCGGAACGTTCACGTCCGAGGACTTCGAGCAGCAGGCGTACCAGGGCGTCGCCGCCCAGGCCGAGGTCACTCTCGGCGTGCCGGTGATCTGCCACCAGTGCCTCGAACCGCACGGCCTCGTCGCCGAGTGGGACGACAAGCAGGAAAACCTGACCGTCTACGCATCCACCCAGGCGGTGTTCGCGACCGCCAACCAGCTCGCCCAGCATTTCAAGATCCCGGCCACGCGCGTCAAGTGCATCACCCACTACATGGGCGGCGGGTTCGGCAGCAAGTTCGGCCCCGATATCCAGGGCATCGCCGCCGCCCACCTGGCCCGCACCGCCCGGGCTCCGGTCAAGCTGATGCTCGACCGGACCGAGGAGGTGACCGTTGGCGGCATGCGGCCGTCCGCGTATGGGACGGTCAAGCTCGGCGGGATGAAGAACGGCGACATCCGCGCCTACGAGGTCGATTGCTGGGGCACCCCGGGCCACTCCGGCGGCAGCACGGTGAACTTCAACGGCCTGCCGTACGTCTACGTCAGCATCCCGTTCCAGAAGCGCAAGCACGAGGTCGTCCGGCTCAACACGCAGCGCGCCCGCGCGATGCGCGCCCCGGGCCACCCGCAGAGTTGCTACCTGACCGACTCGGCGATCGAGGAGCTGGCGGCCCGCCTCAACCTCAACCCGATGGACGTGCGGCTGCGGAACCTCCCGCCGAACGACCCGCAGGCCGTCAAGACCCAGCCGCTCTCGCTGCCGGCCCTGCGCCACACGATCTACACGCGCGAGATCGGCATCGCTCGCGAGGTGTCGCAGTGGGACAAGAAGTGGCACCCGCCGGGCCAGGGCGGTAAGGGGCCGATCAGGCACGGCATCGGCATGGCGCTGCACACCTGGGGCGGCGGTCCCGGCCAGCCGAACGACATCCGCGTCACCATTAACAGCGACGGGTCGGTGCTGGTCCGCGGGTCCACCCAGGATCTCGGCACCGGCGAGCGCACCGTCCTGGCGATCGTGGTCGCGGAGGTACTCGGACTGCGGCCGCGCGACGTCACCGTCCAGATCGGTGAAAGCCCGTTCGGCCGGTCGAGCGGGTCCGGCGGGAGCACGACCTGCCCGGGCACGGCGCCGGTGGCGTTCAACGCCGCCAACGCGGCCCGCGACGATCTGTTCCGGCGCATCGCCCCGCAGTTCAAGTCGGAGCCGGGCGACCTGCGTATCGAGGAGGGGAACGTCGTCAACGGCACGACGAACCAGCGCTGGCCGTGGCGGCAGGCGTGCGCCCGGCTCGGCATGGAGCCCGTCGAGGTGACGAACAGCAGCCTCGGCCAGGGACTGGCGAACAACGGCGCTGGCGGCGTCCAGGTCGCCGAGGTCCAGGTCGATACCGAAACCGGCATCGTCCGCTGCACGCGCGTCGTGGCGGTACAGGACTGCGGGGCGATCATCAACCTGCAGGGATGCGAGTCGCAGGTGGCCGGCGGCGTGATCATGGCGGTCAACTACGCTCTGTTCGAGGAGCGGATCATGGACCGCCACACCGGCCGTCAGGTCAACCCGAACATGGAGTTCTACAAGCTCGGCGGCATCCAGGACATGCCCGACGTCGTCGTGCGCATGGTGGACATGCCGGAGCGCGGCGTCATCGGCATCGGCGAGCCGCCGACGATCTCGACCCTGACCGCGATCGGCAACGCCGTCTTCAACGCGCTGGGCGTGCGCGTCCCCAACGCGCCCTTCACCCCGGACCGCGTCCTCGCTGCCTTGAGTCAACGAAAGGGGGGTAGGGGATCATGAAAAACTTCACGTACTTTCGACCGACCACCGCCCAGCAGGCCGTCTCCCTCCTCGAGAATCGGTGGGGCAACACGGAACTGCTGGCCGGCGGTACCGACCTGCACGCGCTGCAGAAGGACTACATCGCCCAGCCGGCCCGGGTGGTGAGTCTCGGCGGCATCAAGGGCTTCGCCGGCGTCGCGGTGGACGGCGCCGGGAAGGTCGTCAAGATCATGGCCGGCACCAGGCTGTCGGACATCGCGGCCGACGCCAACGTCCGCAAGCACTTCCCGGCGCTGGCGGTGGCGGCGGGCGAGATCGCTGGCCCGCAGATCCGCAACATGGCGACCCTTGGCGGCAACCTGTGCCAGCGCAACCGCTGCTGGTACTTCCGCGACGAGCACACGGTCTGCCTGCTCAAGGGCGGGGAGCGGTGCTTCGCCCTCGACGGCGAGAACCGCTACCACGCGATCTTCACCCAGGGTTATCGGTGCGTGATTGCGAGCCCCTCGACGCTCGCCCCGGTGCTGATCGCGCTCGGCGCGACGGCGACGGCGCTCGGGCCGAAGGGCGAGCGCACGGTGGAGATCGCCAAGCTGTTCCGTGCTCCGAGCAACGCCAGCGAGCGCGAGCACACGCTGGCGCCTGACGAGGTACTCGTGGCGGTGACGGTCCCGCGCCGCAACCTGACCAACGCCAGTTACGAGGTGCGGCAGAGGCAATCGATCGACTGGCCGCTGGTTCAGGCCGCCGTCGCGTACCAGAACAACGACGGCAAGGCGACCGGCGCCCGGGTCGTCCTCAGCCAGGTGGCGCCGACGCCGTACCTGGCCGAGGCAGCCGGCAAGGCGCTGGAAGGCCGGGCCGTGACCGAGGAGACGGCGACGGCTGCCGGCCGTGCCGCCGCCGAGGGCGCCAAGCCGCTGAGCCAGAACGCCTACAAGTCCCGGCTGATCGAGGTCGCCGTCAAACGCGCCCTGCTGATCGCCGCCGGGCAGCGGCGGTACTGGGAAGTGTAACCCTGGGGTGGTCAGCGGTCGGCGGGTAGTCGGACCCTGCCTGCCGATCGCTGATCGCCGATCGCTGAGAGCTACCATGTCCGACATCCCGAACCCCGACGCCCCGGTCGAACTCGGCCCGCGCTGCATCCACCTGAGTTGCCGCTCGATGCTGATCTACGGCGAGGACTTCGAGCAGGATCCGGAATACCAGGCGGGAATGGCGGAGTGGACCTGCACCTGCACCTGTACCCCTGCCGGACCTGACGGGGGGATGGCCGCACTGGAATACTGCCGGAACCCGGAGCGCCCTTGCTACCGGGAATATTGAGCCGAACGGTCCGCGGGGCAGGCATTCCTGCCCTGGGTGAGCGTCCTCGTGGCGGCCCCGACGCGCCGCGCACATTCCGTGGGGCGACAGCGGTCCATCCGCGACAAAGAGGAGCCAGACGATTAAAGGCCCGCTCAGCAGATGGAAGCACGACGTTCGCCGGCAGTGGGTATGCCCGGTCTGCGGCCGGCGTGAGCGCACCGTCGGGCACATCGTCAACCGCGTCTGTCCCGCCTGTACCCGCGACACCGAATCGCCCCATCCGGTGTGGATGCACCTGGTGGAGGAGGCGCCCAGGCCGAGGAGGCCGAGCGATGAACCCCAACCCGACCCCGGACCGCCTCCCTCGCCTGGCGCCTGATGTGCCGCTCCCGCCCTACACCTACGTCAACGGACGGTCCCCGCACCCGCTGTCCGACCCGGCAGGCCACAGTTATGGGCTGGCCCCGGATCCCGTCCCCGCGCCCGATCCGGAGCGCTGGCGGGAGTCGCGCACGTACCTCGTCGGGATCGACCTCTTCAACCACGGCTTCTACTGGGAGGCGCACGAGGCGTGGGAACGATTGTGGCACGCCTGCCAGCGCAAAGGTCCGGTGGCCGACTTCCTCAAGGCTCTGATCAAGCTGGCGGCCGCTGGCGTCAAGGCGCGCGAGCGGCGCCTGGAAGGGGTTCGGACTCACGCCGTTGGGGCCGCGAAGTTGTTTCGGGGGGTGGCGGACCAGCTTGGCGCCCAGGCCGCGCGCTGCCTGGGGCTCTCGCCCGAGCACCTCGCCGCCCGCGCTGCGACCGTCGCTTCCCGCGCGGAGGACGCCGTCACCGACCTTCCGGCCGGCCCGGTTTTCCCGTTCTTCCTCTCCCCGAATGAAACCTGAACCCCGTCAGGTCCGGAACCCCTCGACGGCGCTGGCCCGGTCCGGAGCGAAGTCGAACAGCGGCGTCAGGTGGCAGACATCGAAGACGCGCACCGTCTCCTCGCTGAGGTCAGCGAGCTTGAGCTTGCCCCCCCTGGCCCGGAACCGGCGCTGCAGGGCGACGAGTTTGGCCAGGAACACGCTGTAAAGGAACTCAGGCGTTTCAGGTCCAAGGCTGAGGACCAGTTTCAGGCAGTCGTCGCGGGCGGCAACGTCGTTCAACTCGTCGGCCAGTTCGTACAGGCCATCCTCGTCCATCCGACTCTGCCTGAGGCGAGCACAGTAGACGTCCCCAGCGCGCTCGACCTCGATGTGGCGATATGGGCGTTCCATGAACGGTCCTCGCGAAAAGGCGCGGGGGCCAGCGCCTCGGCTTCCAGGTTAGCCGTGCTAGGCGGAAGCGACGAGGTTGCCCCCAGTGAAGAAGGGTGAGCCTGCTACGGACAGTTTACCACACCCAAAACCAGGACCAAGGCCGATCGGGTGGCCGGCGTCACCCCACCAGGGGGAGCCCTGCACGCCCTCCGAAAGTCCCGGGCGTCTTATCCCGGTCCGGGTGCTGGTGTCCGGTGGGACCGGCGTCCCGCCGGTTCCACCCACCGGACAGGTTCACCCGGATCATGAATCAGTAGGAGCCAACTCCGTCCCCCGAGCTTTGCAGGAGGGGCTCCGCCCCCCGACCGCCTCAGCGGTTCGACAGCAACATCGCGAGCGGGCGCGTCTGCGGGATGTTCTCCAGCACCGTCTTGACGACCACCACCAGGGGAACCGCAAGGATCATGCCGACGATGCCCCAAAGCGAGCCCCAGAAGGTGAGGGACAGGATGATCACCAGCGGGCTGAGGTCGAGCCGCCGGCCGGCCATGCGCGGCTCGATGTAGTAGCCGATGCCGTTCTGGATCGCCAGCAGCACCACCACCAGGGCGAGGGCCGGCCACAGTCCGTACTGCACCAGGCACAGCAGCACCGGCAAGGCAACGGCGATCTGGCTGCCCAGGTAAGGGATAAAGTTCAGCGCGAATGTGACCACACCCCAGAACGGGGCGTAGTTCACCCCGAACACCACCAGCACGGCCGCGGTCAGCACCCCGGCGAGGATGCTCACCCACGTCTTGACGGCCAGGTACTGCTCGATGCCGGTGTTGATGCGCCCGACGATCGCCATGATGCGCGGCGCCCGGTGCTCGCCGTATCCCTCGACGATGCGCCGCGCCAGTCCGTCGCGCTCGGCCAGCAGGAAGATCAGAAAGATCAGCACGACGACCGCCTGCCCCAGGTAGCCGAAGAAGCTGCCCAGGGTGGCCCGCAGGAAGGCGCCGAGGTTCTGCTCCGACATCGGCTCGGCGCGGAGGAAGTCGTCCACCGGGTTCGTGGCCAGGCCGAAGGCGTCCGCCGCCTGCTGCCCGAGCTGGCGCAGCCGGGTCTCGTATCTCGGCATCTCCTGGCGGAGATCCTCGGCGCTGGCGTAGGTCATCTGGCCCAGTCCGAACGCGCACGCCAGGAACGCCAGGACGATGAACAGGAACGAGAAGGACGGGGCGAGGCCGCGCCGCATCAGCCAGCGGTGGGCCGGCAGGATGGCGTAGGCGAGGAACGCGGCGATGAACAACTCTTGCAGGACGGTCGCGAACGTTTGCAGCAGGTGGATGAACAGGACGAGGATGAGCAGCCCCAGCGCCACTGTCTGGACCTGCCGGTCGAACGCGAGCGTCTCCTCGCGCGGCGGAGGCGGTGAGGGAGAAGGGGGAGCCGGGTCGGGCAGGTTCACGTCAGCATCTCCCGATGGGTTCCGCGGCCGGCGAAGGGCGCCGGCCCCAACCGGCGCGTCCGGTCACATTATGTCACCCGTGGCGGACCGGCCAACGGCGCCCGGCGCGCCACTTGCCCTTATGATAAACCCACGGGTGCTACCCCTCGGCGGCGTACTGAGTACCCAGTCCTCCCATCCCTCGCCCGCGGAGCGACGCCATGAGCCAGCAGCCGGCGTTTACCAACCGCCTGATCCACGAAACCAGTCCGTACCTGCGCCAGCACGCCCACAACCCGGTGGACTGGTATCCCTGGGGCGAGGAGGCGCTGCGGCGCGCCCGCGACCTCGACCGCCCAATCTTCCTCAGCATCGGCTACTCGGCGTGCCACTGGTGCCACGTCATGGCGCACGAGAGCTTCGAGGATCCGGAGGTCGGCCGCATCCTCAACGACCACTTCGTGCCGATCAAGGTCGATCGGGAGGAGCGGCCCGACGTCGATCAGATCTACATGACGGCGGTCCAGCTCCAGACCGGCCACGGCGGCTGGCCGATGTCCGTCTTTCTCACCCCCACGCTGGAGCCGTTCTTCGGCGGCACCTACTTCCCGCCCGACGACCGCTACGGTGGGCAGATGCCGTCGTTCAAGCGCCTGCTGGCCGCCATCCTCGACGCCTGGCAGAACCGGCGCGACCAGCTCCGCGAGCATGCCGGCCAGTTCGCCGAGCAGATCCGGACCGCGACCCGACTGGAGCGGGGCGAGGGAGCGTTTGACGACTCCGTCCTGCGCCGCGCGGCCGACGAGTTGCGCCACGCCTTCGACGCGACGTTCGGCGGGTTCGGACGGCAGCCGAAGTTCCCGCACCCGATGGACCTGCGCTTGCTGCTGCGCATCTGGAAGCGGACCGGCGACGACGACGCGCTGCACATGGTCCGGCTCACCCTCGACCGGATGGCGCTGGGCGGGATGTACGATCACCTCGGCGGTGGCTTCCATCGGTACAGCACCGACCAGCGCTGGCTGGTGCCGCACTTCGAGAAGATGCTCTACGACAACGCCCTGCTCGTCGTGGCGTACCTGGAGGCGTACCAGGCGGTCGGCGTGCCGTTCTACCGCGAGGTGGTCGAGGAGACGCTCGGCTACGTCCTGCGCGAGATGACCAGCCCGGACGGCCCATTCTACAGCACCCAGGACGCCGACAGCGAGGGCGAGGAGGGGAAGTTCTTCGTCTGGTCCGCGGACGAGGTCGAGCGCGTCCTCGGGCCGGACCTGTTTCGGCCGTTCGCGGCGGTGTACGACGTGACGCCGGGCGGCAACTGGGAGGGGCACAACATCCTCCACCGCACCCGCCCCTACGACCAGGAGGCCCGGCTGCTGAACGTGAGCGAGGCGGACCTGCGCGCCCGGCTGGACGAGGCGCGGCGGAAGCTGTTCGCGGTACGCAGCCGGCGCGTCTGGCCGGGGCGCGACGAGAAGACGCTGACAGCGTGGAACGGGCTGATGCTCAGCGCGCTGGCGCGGGCGGCCCGGGTGCTCGAACGCGCCGAGTACCGGATCGCAGCCGAGCGCGCGGCCGCCTTCATCCTCGACCGGATGCGCACCCCCGACGGCCGGCTGCTGCGGACGTGGAGCGCCGGGTCGGCGCCGAAACTGAACGCCTACCTGGAGGACTACACCTTCTTGCTGGAGGGGCTGGTGGATCTCTACGAGGCGACGTTCGACCCGCGCTGGGTGGCCGCGGCACTCGATCTGGCGCGCGTCCTGATCGAGCAGTTCTGGGACGACGTGGACGGCGGCTTCTTCTACACCGGGCGCGACCACGAAGCCCTGATCACGCGCACGAAGGATCCGCACGACAGCTCGATACCGTCCGGGAACGGGATGGCGGTGACGGCTCTGCTGCGGCTGGCGAAGCTGACCGGGCGGCAGGATCTGGCGGACCGGGCGCTGGCGACGCTGACGCTGTTCGGCGGGCTGCTGGCCGAATCGCCGCGGGTGGCGGGCCAGATGCTGATCGGGCTCGACTTCCACCTCGGCCCGGTGCAGGAGTTCGCGGTTGTCGGCAACCCAGACGCGGAGGCGACGCGCGACGTTCTTCGTCTGATCGACCGCGCCTTCCGCCCGCACCACGTCCTGGCGCTGAAGCCGGGAGCAGAGGCGCCGGCGAACCTGGACGAGCTGGTGCCGCTGCTGAAAGGTAAGGAGGCGCTGGGAGACGTGACGCTGTACGTCTGTGAGAACTTCGCCTGCCAGGCGCCGCTCGTCGGCGCCGAGGCGGCGCGTGCGGCCCTGTCGTCTCCGACAGCGGGTAGCGGGCGGTAGGGCCGGGGCAAGGAGGGGGCGCGCCACGCTGCCTTTAGCGTCGCGGTCCGGTCACTGGCCCGCGATCTCCTTTACCTTCGCGAAGAACGCCCGCTTGCGGTCCGTCGTGATACCCCACTGCACCGGCGGGCTCTGATAGCCGTCCTGGTAATTGTTCTTGCCCGGGTCGAAGTAGCCCCACGAGCAGTACTCGCCGAGGGCCGCCACCAGGTTGTTGCGCGGCCTGTCGAAGTCGAAGTGATCGTCCTCGTTGAACAGGATCGGCATCGGCCGGTAGCCGGCGACCTTGCGCGTGCGGCGCACCATGTCGGCGATCTTCTCCGGGTCGCTTACCCCGTTGCCGTGCAACAGCAGGTAGTCGGAGCTGCGCACGACGTTCTCGCCCGGGATCCTGCCGCCGCCGTAGCTCGTGCTCACCAGCAGCCGCCGCCCGTCGCGGCGGCGCTGCTTGACGCGCTCGATCAGCTCGTGGACGCGGTCTGGCTTCAGGATGGCGTGGTCGTAGCGGACGTTGCACTCGTTGTTCACCTCGATCAGCACATTGCGATAGCCGCGTTCCAGAACCCAGGCCACCGTGTTGTCGAGCCCGCGCTTGACGGCGTCCTCGTCCTTCAGCCGCTCGTCCTGGCCGAAGTAGAAGACGCCGAGCATTACCACCATGCCGAGTTCGTCGGCGCGGTCGAGGATGCGCTCGAACCGGCCCATGCAGTCGGGACGCAGGCTGCCGTCGGCGGTGAGGGCCGAGTTGTGCCACGGTTGCTTCCCCCTGGAGTAACCCTGCGGACTGCCGCCCTGCAGATTGAGGGTGAACGCCAGCAGGCCGTGGCGGCGCCACGCCGGCATGGCGGCGAGGAACTCGCGCGTGTTGCGCTCCGCGTCCCACCTGCCGGTGTCGGGGTAGGCCCATAACTTGCGCGTCTGGGGGTTGAGGTCGTCGAAGGTGGCCTGCACCAGGCGCGCGTTGAACAGCAGCCCCTCGACACGCCGGCCGTTCCAGGTGCGCCCGGCGTAGGTCGGCTTGCCGTCGATCAGGAAGGCGTCGCCGCGAATCGCCACCTCGGTCCTGCGCGGCGTATTCTTCTTTACCTGGGTGCCGGTTCCTCCTTGCGGCCACAGGAGGAGCGCGGGTACGAGGAGAGGAAACAAGCGAGGCATGAGATCTCCGGGGAGAACGTATCGAGCTCTCAGTTCTCGGTACTGGGCACACAGACCCCTCAGCGGGCGCGGCGCCGCGAGGCTGTCGCGGGTCAGGGCATTTCGCCGACCTTGATGACGACGGTGGTGATGTCGTCGAGTTGCGGCTGATTCTGCGCAAAGGCGCGGACTGCGTGGTAGAGGTTGTAGACGATCTGCGCGGGCGGATCCGCACGGTACACGCGGACGATGTCGAAGACACGCCCGGTCCCGAACGGCGTGTCGTCCGGGGCTCGCGCCTCGATCACGCCGTCAGTCACCAGCACCACCACGTCTCCGACCGCCAGCGGGATCGGCTCGCTGCACGGGAACGTGAAGTCCGGCTCCACTCCGAGCGGGATCGCCATGCTGTCCAGCGCGTGCTTGACGCGCCCGTCCGCGTTGAGGACGTACCCCGACGGATGGCCGGCGTTCCCGAACACCAGCGACCGGCCGACCGGATCGATCCGGGCCAGGAACAGCGTCACGAACCGATCCTCGCCGATGTCCGGCGTCAGCACCCGGTTCGTCAGAGTGAGGATGTCGGCGACGTTGTCGTGCGTCTGGGCGAAGCCGCGCAGGTAGGCGCGTGTGGACGCCATCACCAGCGCCGGGCCGAACCCGTGGCCGGCGACGTCGCTCACCACCACCCCAATCTGGCGGTCGAGCATCGGGATGTAGTCGAAGTAATCCCCGCCCGTCGCCTCGGCCGGGAAGGACGCGCCGGCGAGCGTCATCCCGGGCAGGGCGGGGGCGGCCTGGGGGAAGAGGCGCTGCTGAATCTGCCGGGCCGCGTGCAGCTGGTCGTGCGTCTCGCGGAGGGTTCGCTCGGCCTGGCGGCGGCGCGTCCGCTCGATGGCGTAGCGCAGCGAGCGGGCCAGCAGGTTACTGTTCACGTACCCCTTCACCAGGTAGTCTTCCGCCCCCTCCTGAACCGCCTTGACAGCCAGCACCTCGTCGTTGAATCCGGTCAGGACGACGACCGGGACGCCCGGGGACTCGCGCTGCAGGCGGACAAACGTCTCCAGGCCGCGGGCATCGGGGAGCGAGAGATCCAGCAGGACCACGTCGATCCCCCCGCGAGTCAGCCGCTCCAGCCCGGCGCCGAACCGCTCGACGCACTCCAGGCGAAACTTCATCCCCTCGACCTCGGCCAGGTACTCCTGGATCAGGCGGGCGTCGCCGCGGTTGTCCTCGATCAGCAGGACGCGAACCTCCCGCCGGGTCGGGCCGCGCTGGCCAGACCCTTCGGGGCGGGGTTCCGCGCCGGGTGGGCGGGCGAAGTACGGGAACGGCGTGGGGTCTTCGTGCCAGTCGGCGCTGTTCATGGGTCACCCGGGCTTTCGTTTGGCGAGCCTGCTGAGAGTAGATCCTACCACACCTCGCGCCCGGTTCCCGATTCAATTCCCGGCCGCCCGACCGAAGGGCAGAGGTGGTCCGGCAGGGTGAAGTAGAACGTCGTCCCGTGCCCCGGTGTGGATTCGGCCCAGATGCGCCCGCCGTGGCGCTCGATGATGCGCTTGCAGATCGCCAGGCCGATGCCGGTCCCCGGGTAGTCGGCCGCCGCGTGCAGGCGCTCGAACACGCCGAAGATGCGCTCCAGGTCCGCCTCGGGGATACCGATGCCATTGTCGCGCACGGCGAACCGCCAGCAACCCGTCCAGTACTCGGCCCAGATGTACACCCGCGGCAGGGCCGAGCCGTGGAACTTGATCGCGTTGGCGAGCAGATTCTGGGCCAGCTGGCCGAGTTGAGACTCGTCGGCCAGGACCGTCGGCAGCGCGCCGCGCGTCACCTCCGCCCCGGCCTCCTCGATCGCCCGCCGGAGGTTCGCGATCGCCCGGTCGAAGACGGCGGCGGTGTCGGTCGGGGCGAACGGTTTGCCGCGCGTCCCGACGCGGGCGTAGGCGAGCAGCTCGTTGATCAGCTGCTCCATGCGGGCGGCGCCGTCCACCGCAAACTCGAGGAAATCGTCGGCGTTTCGGTCGAGCTTGTCTCGGTAGCGGTCGCGCAGCAGCCGGCAGTAACTGGACACCATGCGCAGCGGCTCGCGCAGGTCGTGCGAGACGACGTAGGCGAACTGCTGGAGATCCTCATTCGACCGGGCCAGGTCGGCGGCGGTCCGTTTCAGGTTCTCCTCCGCCTGCCTGCGCTCGGTGACGTCGCGCGAGATGCCGATCAGACCGACGACGTTGCCGCGGCCGTCCCGGTACGGCGCCTTGGTGGACGAGAAGGTGCGGGTGACGCCAGCGACCGTGCCGACGTCCTCGTAAGTCAGCGGCCTGCTCTCGTCGAGGACGCGCTGGTCGCCCGCCATGATCGCGCGGGCCGTCTCGCGCGAGAACATCTCGCTATCGTCCCGGCCGAGAACCTCCTCGACGGTCCGGCCGAGGAAGCGGGCGCCGGCCGGGTTGATCATCAGATACCGGCCCTGGAGATCCTTGACGAAGATGGCGTCGGTGGTGCCCTCGGCGATGGCCCGGAGCAGGTCGTGGCTCTGGCGCAACGCCTCCTCGGCCCGCTTGCGCTCGAGGAACTGGCCGATCTGGCTGCCGAGGGCGACGAGGAGGCGGTGCAGGTCCGTGTCGATGGTCCGGGAGGTGCGATTGAAGAACTCGACCACCCCGAGTACCGTCGCCCGGCCCAGGAGCGGGAAGGCGAAGCCGGAGTGCAGCCCGTCGCGGATGGCCTCGGAAACGCGCGGGAAGTTCGCGTCCTCTTGCACCTCCGTGAGCCAGACGAGTTCGCGGGCCGTCCAGGTGCGCCCCGGCAAACCGACCCCCGGCACAAAGGCGTGGCGGCGCGTGGCCGCCTCGAACTTCGGGAACGCCAGCCCCGGGGCGTGCCAGACGTCCAGGCAGCACAGCACGCCGGCCGCCTCGTCCACCTCCCAGACCACCCCGACGTCCCACCCGTCGGCGCTCCCGACCGCCTCGAGCAGGCGCGGGACGGTCTCGGCGATGCCGCTGGCGTCGGCGAGGACGCGCGTGACGGCATACTGGACGGCCAGCCGGTGTTCGGCTCGCCGGCGGGCGGTCACGTCGCGGAACGCCGCCACCCCGCCCCGCGGCTCGCCGTCCGCGTCGCGCAGCGGGGTGGCGTTGACGCTCAGCCAGATGCCGTCCGGTCGGCCGGGGTGCCGGATGAGCACCTCCTCCTCGTGGATGGTCTCACCGCGCACGGCCCGGGCCAGCGGCAGGTCGGCGGGCGGGTAGGGGGTGACTGCGTCGGGCAAATAGCACCCGTAGCGCTCGGTCCACTCCGCGATCGGCGCCTCGACCAGGCGAAGGCCGAGGATCTCCTCGGCGGCCCGGTTGAAGTGGCGCAGCACCCCGGTTTCGTCGGCGATGATGACGCCCTCGCCGATGCTGTCGAGGACCAGGTGGAGGACGTCAATCTGGCGGCGCAGGACCGCTTCGGCGTGCTGGCGCTGGCGGGCGAACTCGCGCACCTCGTGCAGCGCGAGGTCGAGCCGGGCGGCCTGCTCGCGGACCGCCTGCTCGCGCAGGCGGAGGGCGTGTTCCGGGGTCGTAGGATCGATCGGCGGTGGTCGGTCGGCGCCTTCGTTCGTCATGGGAAGCGCTCCGCGAATGGCCTCTGAATTATCCCACGACGCGCGCGGGCGTCAAGACCCGGAGCCGGTTGGCCTTCCGCGGCTCACGGAGGCCCGCCCGCGGCCGCCAGGTCGCCGCCGACCAGACCGGCCGCGACGACCGGAAACAGCGCCTGGTCGGGCGTCGAGGGTGATTCCCCCGCCCGCGCCCATATCATGGTCTGGTGTCCGGCAGCGTAAGGGTGGATCAACGATCATGAGAATTCACATCCGCGCAGGCGACATCCACCTGACGCACGTTCGCACGCGCATGCCGTTCAAGTACGGTATCGCCACCATGACCGAGGCGCCGCACGCCTTTGTCCGGCTGCGCGTGGAGATCGACGGCCGGCTCGCGACCGGGGTAGCGGCCGACCACCTGCCGCCGAAGTGGTTCACCAAGGAGCCGCAGCAGTCCCTCGACGACGAGGTGGCCGAGATGCTGCGCGTCATCCGGCAGGCGGTCCGGCGGGCGCCGGGCACCCGGGCGGAGTCGGCGTTCGCCGCCTGGCGGCAGTTGTGGGAGGCCCAGGCGGCGTGGGGCCGGGCGGAAAAGCTGCCCCCGCTGCTGGTCCACTTCGGCACCGCGCTGGTCGAGCGGGCCATGCTCGAAGCTGTCTGCCGCGCCGCCGGCCGGCCCTTTCACCAGCTGCTGCACGCCAACACGTTCGGCGTCCGGCTCGGGGACATCCACCCGGAGCTGGCCGGGCGCGCGCCCGCCGACTTCCTGCCGGAGAACCCGCTCCCGGCGGTCCTCGCCCGGCACACGGTCGGCCTGGCGGACCCGCTGCAGGACGCCGACATCGGGCCGGACGAGCGCCTCGACGACGGCCTGCCGCAGTCGCTGGAGGCGAGCATCCGCGCCTACGGGCTGCGCCATTTCAAGGTCAAGGTCAGCGGCAACCTCGACCGCGACCGGGAACGCCTCGGCCGCCTCGCCCAGGTGATTGGGCGCGTGTGCGGCGTCGCGGACTACGCCCTCAGCATGGACGGCAACGAGCAGTTTCATTCCCTCGCCGCGTTCCGGGAATTCTGGCAGAACCTCGAACGGACGGAGGCATTGCTCCCCCTGTTCGGCCACCACTTGCTGTTCGTCGAGCAGCCGTTCCACCGCGACGTGGCCCTCCGCGCCGAGGTGCTCGGGTCGCTGCGCGACTGGCGGGAGCGTCCGCCGTTGATCATCGACGAGTCGGACGCCGACCTGGACAGCCTGCCGCAGGCGCTGCGGCTCGGCTACCACGGGACCAGCCACAAGAACTGCAAGGGGGTGTTCAAGGGCATCGCCAACGCCTGCCTCCTCGCCCACCTGCGCCGCGAGCAGCCGGCCGGCGGGTTCGTCAGTAGCGGGGAGGATCTGGCGAACATCGGCCCCGTCGCCCTGCTCCAGGATCTGGCCGTCTGCGCCGCCCTCGGCATCGAGAGCGTCGAGCGCAACGGCCACCACTACTTCGCCGGACTGTCGATGTTCCCACCAGGCGTGCAGCGGCAGGTGGCCGAGGCCCACCCCGACCTGTACCGGGCGAGCCGCGACGGCTGGCCGACCCTGACCCTTCGTGACGGCACCTTGCGGCTCGGCTCCGTAAACGCCGCCGCGCTGGGCGTTGGCCCGGCCATCGACGTCGAGCAGTTCGCGCCGCTCGACGCCTGAAAGCCTGCGGGTCGCGCCTCGCGGGCAATGTCCTGGCGACTTCCACCACGGGGCGCGACCCGTGGGCTTTCAGGCCCGGCTCTGACCTGCAACCCCGGACATCCCATGCCTACTTCCCCACAAATTCAAACCACGGTCGTCGGCAGCTACCCGATCCCGAACTGGCTGGCAGCGCTGCCGTCGGCGGTCACTCTGCGCGACGCGACGCTGGTGGTCCTCAAGACCCAGGAACTCGCCGGCCTCGACGTCGTCAGCGACGGCGAACTGTCGCGCTTCGACGTGAACCACCCCGAAACGAATGGGATGATCGACTACTTCGTGCGGCCGCTGGAGGGAGTGCGCGCGGCCCTGACGCGGGCGGAACTCGAGGAGTTTCGCCGCCAGGCAGGGATGGGCTTCCGCACCCAGCCGGCCGGCGTTGTTCACGGCCCGATCGGCGAGGGAACGCTGAACCTGCCGGCGGCATACACGTCCGTCAAGGGGCTGGCGGGGCGGCCGCTGAAGTTCACCGTCACGAGCCCGTACATGCTCGCCAGGACACTGCTCGACCGCCATTACCGCGACCGCCGCGCCCTGCTGCTGGCCCTGGCCGAGGTGCTGCGCCAGCAGGTGCAGGCGATCGACGCGGCGGTGTTGCAGGTGGACGAGGCCAATCTGCCCGGCACCCCGGCCGACGGTCCCCTCGCGGCGGAGGCGATCAACCGCGTTCTCGGCGGGGCGCAGGGTGAGCGGGCCGTCCACCTCTGCTTCGGGAACTACGGCGGCCAGACGATCCAGAAGGGCCTGTTCCGCGAGTTGCTGCCGTTTTTCAACGCTCTGGAATGCAACCATCTGGTGCTGGAGTTCGCTCGCCGCGGGTACGACGAGCTGGAGGTGTTCCGAGATCTGAAGCCGTCCGTGGCCCTGGGGGTGGGGGTGGTGGACATCAAGGACAACGAGGTCGAGGCGCCTGACGAAATCGCCCGCCGCATCGAGCAGGCGGCCCGGATCCTGGGTTCCGAACGGGTCCGCTGGGTCCACCCGGACTGCGGTTTCTGGATGCTGCACCGCTCCGTTGCGGACCGGAAGATGCGCGCCCTGGTCGAGGGGACAGCGCGATTCCTTCGTGGCGGAGGATGATCGTGGCCGGCGCGTCCGCACGCCGACGCGAGCCATGCCGGACTCGGCGCCCCATTGGGGACAGGCGCTGCCACGACAGGGTTTCAGGGTTTGCAACAGCAGGTTTGCCTCGGCCCCGTCTCCCAGTAGAATACCAAAGGCGGTTTCGCAGCCCGGGCTGGCGAGCCGTTGAGGATCGAGACTGGAAAGCGCGCCGAAGACGGAACAACCTGGGAGGCGTAGCTCAGCTGGTAGAGCAACGGACTTTTAATCCGTCGGTCGTGGGTTCGAATCCCACCGCCTTCAATGACTTACGACGAGAGAAGGTCGGAAAGGGTCCAAAAAGGGACCATGCCGGTTTGAGGGACTAACCACCGCTCACCTTTCCTTTCAGCACCTCGGGAACGTGCAGGCTGGCGACGGCATCATCCAGCTGCCGGCTCATGTTGATGTACACCTGGGTCGTCAGGTAGCTCTTGTGCCGCATCAGCGCCTGCAGAGCGTCCGGCGTCAACCGGTCGGCGTTCATGGTCGCGAACGCCCGCCGCAGGTCGTGGAACCCGTAGACGTGGCAGCTGGGCGTGTGCTCGTGCTTCCCACGGCACGGCAAGTGGATCCCGGCCGCAACCTGGACGCGCCCGAACTCGTCCCAGAGCGTCCGCTCGTCGTGGTTCCACGGGAACACGGTCGGCGTGAACCCGGGGATGCGCCTCAGGTGTTCGACCACGACGGGGTGCAGCTTGACCCGCTCGTCCCGCTTGCCCTTGTTGTCCTCGAGCCGGGTGATGGCGACGCCGGCCTCGAGGTCCAGGTCGGCGCGGGCCAGGCCCAGCATGTCCCCGATCCGCCACCCGGTCATGTACCCGGTGACGATGAGCCCGCGCCACCAGTCGGCCGGCGGGTACGGCAGCCCCTCCGGCATGGTCGCCTTCTCGCACGCGCCGTAGACGGCGGTGAAGTGGTCCGGCAGGACGTACCGGGGGAGCTTCTTCGGCTCGCGCTCCATCCGGAACTTCGGCAGCCGGGCCAGGTAGCCCCACTCGACCGCCACGTTGAGGGCCGCCTTCAGGTGGCGCAGGTCCTTGTTCACGGTCGCCGGGGAGACGAGGTCGCCCTTCTTCTTCCCCGGCTCGGTCCGCCGGACGGCGATGAAGTCGTCGATGTGGTGCGTGGCGATGACCAGCACCCGCACGGGCTTGATGATGCGTTCGAAGTGGTCCAGGGCCGTCTTGACCGGCTCGCGGCTGCGGGCCGCCAGGCGGGGCACGATGCGTCTCTCGTACTCCTGGCGGAAGTCGGCCCACTGCTTCAGGGGCGTCATCTGGTAGGTGCCGGCCATCAGGTCGTTCTCGACCTTGTTCTTGTACCGCTCGGCCTCCTTCTTCCCCCGGAACCCGGGGCCGAAGGACTTCTTCTTGCGCGTCCCGTCCGGCTCGTACCAGCCGACGTACCAGGAGGCTTTCTCCGCCCCCATCTTGTCAAGATCCTCGCCCTTCTGGAACACCCACGCGGTCGATGACATGGTGTTGGTCCTCCTCGGTGAAACGGTGCCGCCCCCTCACGCCGCCTCCCCCAGCCGGGCCACGAACCGCCCGGCCCGGAACCGGGCACGATTTCGTGACGCCACGAAGCCGAACCGGGCACAGTTCCGGGGGCCGGGCCATGTGCGGCGCGCGGCGCAGTTGGTCGCCCGGGGGAAGTTCCACACGGAGTAGACGCGGAGGTGGGACTCCTCCCCCTCGAAATCGCGGAAAATGCTACCGTCTTTCCCGTGGAACGATTCCTGCATTTTCTGCAGAAACGAGGAGACGGTTTGTCGCTCAAGCCCGACCGCCTCGGCGATGGCCTGGTGGGTGTGGCACGCCATCCACAGGCCGAACATCTTCTCCTCGCGCTCCTCCTGCTCCTGCTTGAGGATGCCCTCCAGGTACTTGGCCACGGTCGGCCTCGGAAAGCCGAGGACGTTGCCGGCAAAACGGTAGCACGATGCTACCGTTTTGTGTCTCCCCCTCTCCCCACCCATCGGCGACGTTGCCGGCTTATTCAGTGAATAAGTCAGCGGCGCGCACGGGCCGCGTCTCCCCCTCTCCCCACCCATCGGCGACGTTGCCGGCCGTGCCCCCGCCGGTGGTTGCCCCGTGGAACCACCGTCTCCCCCTCTCCCCACCCATCGGCGACGTTGCCGGAGCCGTCTCCGTAACCCGCTGCGCCGCAACCTCTTGCCTGGCCGCCCGCGAGCAGCTGCCGGCGGGCGGGGTGACGCGCCGGGGGCGCCCGGCGCGGTGCAATCGGACACGACTGCCCCGCCGAGGGTTGCGGCACGCGGGCGGGGCCGATCGGCGCGCAGTTTTGCGCGACCGCTGTCCCCGGTGGGCGGCGGCTTGGGTGACGGTGGCGGATTGATGACTGTCACATGGTCACAGTCATCAATGTCGGCTTCGGTCTTGCCCGACTTGCCACCCAGCCCGTTGGGTTGTTGCCGCCCGGCGGCTTCTCCACCAGCCGGTCGAACTCGTCCAGCAGGACGGTGCTCTCGGCGCACACCCGCCTGAGCCGGTCCAGGGTCGTGCCGAGCCCCCCGCGCTCCAGCCGCTGGGCGGCCTCCGGGTGGTCGCGGCGCAGCTTGCGGACGCGGCGGCGGGAGCTGGTTCCGGTCGGTCGAGAACAATGTTTATCGTTTGGTTCTTTATCAACATTGTTTTTCGCCGCGTTCTTGTTGCCCTCCGGGGCGCCGGGCTTGTCGCGGAGCGGCTCCCGGTTGCGGCGGGCCGGCGCCCCCAGGGCCCGCCCAGCAAGCGGCTCTACCGCCACCTGGGGACGTTCAAGGACTACTGCAAGCAGCGGTGGGGATATCGCAAAGCCAGCATTCATGGCCTCAGCGCCGCCGAACGAACTTTCAGAAACCTGGAAAAGTCCTGCGCGCAGGACTTTTTGCCCACCAGTCAACGGCAGGCCACACAACTCTCCCGCCTCGACGACCCCGGGCAGCAGCTGGCCGTCTGGGGCAACGTCGTCGCCCGCCACCGGCCCCTCCCGGTACAGCTGCCGGACCAGCTCGGGGGCCCGGAGGATGGCCCGGCGGTCGCGCGGCAACTTCGTCTGGTCGCCTGACGAAGTCCCCACGTCCGTCCGCCCCCCCCCTGGCGGCCGGGCGGGACGGTGACGGTCCCGTGACGGTCGCGTGACGGTCACACCCCGTCGAGGGCGTCCAGCTGCCGGCGGACGTCGGCCCGCTCGGCGGCCGTCAGCTGCGGCAGCAGGCCGAGGACCTGGGTTGCCGGCTCGCCCCTGCCGATGGCCTGGTCAAGGCGCTCGGCCTGCCACCCCAGCCCGAGCGGCACCGGGGCGGCACAGAAAGCCTCGTAGGTGGCAAACGGCTGGCGGTCCTCGCCCGCCAGTTGTCGCCACCCTTCGTGCCGGCGCATCAGGGCCAGCATGGTCTGCAGGTGGTCGGCGCTGCCCCGGAAGCTGGACAGCGCGGCCTGGAGTTCGAGGCGCACGGCGACCGCCCAGTCGCGCGAGCCGGGCGGCGCGGCCAGGCTGCCGACGTCGCCGAGGGTCGAGAACCGAGTGCCCATCAGTCCACCCCCCTTGCTCGTGCCCGCCGGCGCGCGAGGCTCCGCCGCTGGCGGGCGCCGCGGGCCGTCCCCGGCCCCCGGGCCGCCCGGCCCGGCCGGACGCGCCACGGGCGACGCCAGGGGCCTTCCCGGGCACGCCGCCCGGCGCCGGCACGACCGGCACGGGCGGAAGTATCGGGCGCCTGCGTTCTCAGCAAGCGCCCGGTCGCGTGTCAGTTCGACATCGGGTCGGGCAGATCCGGGGCGAGGATCGCGGCTGGAAGTTTCTCCGCGTCACCGGGACAATCGAGACAGGCCGTGAGCGTTCCCCTGAAGCGCCCCTCCCGCCTGCTGGCGACGATGGTGAAGCAACCCTCCTCGGCCGGCCCCGGATCATCAAGGCCGAGGCTGGCCAGCCTCGCCCTGGCGGTGGCCGCGTCGATCGGGTCGAAGGCGAGCGGCGCGTCGTCCAGGCTGTCCGTTGCTGGCATTGCCCAAATCACAACGCCCGCGGGCGCGCCTTGGCGGCGGGCCTCGCGGAACGCGCTGCGGAACAGGTCCCGGTGCCGCCCTACCCAGTCCTTGAGTGCCCTGGGGCCGGTGACCCTCGGCTTGACCGGGGCCAGCGTCCCGGGACGGGAAGGGTCTTGAATCATCCTGTCCACCGCGTCCGCCGTGGCCCGCAACGCCTTCGCGGTCGCGTCATCCTCTCCGTCGAGTTTGCAAGCGATGGTGCGGGCCTCGTCGCTTGCGATGTACGTCTTGTCCTCACCCAGCGAAATGGCAACGCCCACCCGCACGAGCGTGCCCGACTCCGGCACCAGGGCGATGTCCACCTTCCGCCTGGGGCCCCCGCCGCCAGTCGCCTGTCTTCGCTCCCGATTGTGCTTGCTCAATGGTCACCTCCTTGTGTCTGCGGCCCCCGACCCCCGGGCGCCGCCGGTCCCCCTGCTCCCCCGGCCGGGCGTGATACCCCGGCCGGGCCAGCCTGTCAAGCCCGCGCGCACCGCCCAACTCACCCCGCGGGGGTGGGTAAGGGCGGGTCAGTTGCTCGGCTGGGATTCGGCCGGGGGCGGCCAGAAGCCGTGCTTCTCAAGGAACTCGTCAAGCGCCGCATCAACGAGCACCTTCTTTGTCCACCTGAGCTTGGCGCGGCACGCCTCGATGGCCGCGTTCTTCTCCGGCGTGATCTCGATGTTCAGCGGAACGACCTCGCCGGTGTCCCGCTTGCGGACGCGCTTCGGTTGTTCCGACTTGCCAGGCTTCTTCGGCGGCACGGGGGACTCCCCCAACAGGTCGATGCACTCTTGAACAGCCTGGACCATGGTAACTCCTCGGGTCGTGGTAAGTCTAGCCGGGCCAAGGGCATTCTACACCCGCGGCCAAGCCGGGTCAAGTCTGACCAAGCCACGCCAATTTTTTTCAAGATTGGTCTTGACTTGTCTTGGTCACGCCGGTATCATGACCTCGTCAGTTGAGGCTCTTTGGCAATTCGGGTTCTGGCATCCGCACCTGACGACGACTCCGCCTGTCTGCGGACGAGGGATGCGGTCAACCGGCTGACGGCCGGGCCAGGACACGCGGGCGAGAGCCCGCCAAGCCCCGAACGCGGAACCGTGGGATCGTCACCACGGCGGGGCCCTCAGTCGAGCAGCGGTGAGACTTAAACCACCCGCGCGTCACAGCCAGACGTAACCACTCGCCACCGGAGTCCTGGCGCTAACTGACCGTCCGGCAGCGGAGCAGCTCTGCCTTACCACGACGCCCGTCCGACCCGGACGCAAACGAGGCGGCCGCGACGGTGGCCTAAAACCACGCTCCCCCGCGGCAAGCGAGCAGGGGCTAACTGCTGGCGGAATGCGAACGACGAGCTACACCAGTCGCGACGGCCCGGAGAGACGGGCATCCCCTCCCACCGGCCTGTGCGGGTTCGACTCCCGCGGGGAGGACTGTGCGGAAGAGAGGACGAGAGGCAAGAGAAAGGGCCGGCGGCGCTGGCAGGCGCCCCGGCCCGAGACACCCCTGTGATGGAGGGATGCAGATGCAGAGTACCACAACCAAGGTCCGCAGGCAACAGAAGCCCCTGGCCCCTGCGACCGGCGCCGTGAAGGTGCTGCGGGCGGTCGGCGAAGTCAACGACCGGGTCGGGGAGATCCGGATCGGGGCCGACGCGAACACGAAGGACTACTACGTCGCCGTCTTCCCCGGCGGCTACCGGCTCCACGGGTGGGACGGCAGGAAGGGCGAGCCGACCGTCTACGACCTGCCGGCCGACCTGTCCTCGTGCGACTGCCCCGACCACACCTACCGCGGCGAGCGGCCCGGCGGGTGCCGCCACATGCGGGCCCTGGCGGCCCTGAAGGCGGCCGGCCGGCTGCCGGAGCCGCCGGCGGCCGACGCCCCGGCCCACGACTACAAGCCCGGGCATTCGTCGGGGATTGCATTTTGACGCTCGCTCACCCCCTGCGCTCGCCCGGCGCAGGATTCACGGACGAACAACCCCAGCAGCTCATTGCCTCCTTCAGAGGTGAAGCATGGATGACCACGGCGTCTCCGTCCCCCCGAACAGTCGCCCGATCCCGGGCTACCTGGGCTACGCCGTCTCGGCTGACGGCCAGGTATTCTCCCGCTGGCGGCGCGGCTGGAACGGGGGACTCACCCAGTCCTGGTACGCCATGAAGCTGCGCCGGCCGCGCCGACGGAGCCCCTACCTCCGGGTGGGACTCACCCGCGATGGGAAGCAGAAGCAGTTCCCCGTCCACCAGCTGGTCCTGCTCGCATACGCGGGGCCGCACCCGGAAGGCAAGCCGCACACGCGGCACCTGGACGGCGATCCGCTGAACAACCGGCTCGAGAACCTGGTGTACGGGACCGCCAAGGAGAACGCCCTGGACACCGTCCGCCACGGGCGCGTCCGGCGCGGCCTGCGCACCCGCTGCGGCAAACTGACCGAGGCGCAGGCCGTCGAGGTTTACCGGCAGGCGAAGACCAACGTCCCGCACCGCCTGATTGCCGCACGCTTCGGGATTTCAGCCAGCACGGTCGGGGCGATCCTGGCGGGGCGTGCCTACGGCTGGGTTACAAAGGGAGTTGACGTGTCCGACATTATCCCCCTGCCGTGCGTGGTAGGCACGTTCGGCGAGTGGAATGGCTGCGCGAAACTGACCGAGGCGGACGTGCTGGAGATTCGCCAACGCTACGCCGCGGGAGAACGACAAACACACCTGGCTCGCGAGTTTGGCGTCACCCAGTCAAACATCAGCGAGATTACCCTGCGCCACACCTGGAAGCATGTGAGCGAACCACACCCCAGGGAGGTGCAGCTGCTCTTGGCCTTTTAGGCACAAGCCCCCCTTGGGGCACAGGAACAAAACCACCATGAAGACCACGACCCCGTCCGCCACGACGCTCGCCCTGGCCCGCGGCTGGTTCGCCCGGCTGCACGACTTCCTCCGCCACTTCGCCCTGAAGTTCTTCCGCCTCGTGCCGGACCACAAGCGCGAGGACCTCGTTGCCGAGGTGCTGGCCATCGGCTGGCGCTGCACCCTCGACCTGGCCCGCCGCCGCAAGTGCCCCATCCGGTTCCGCGGCCACTTCGCCCGCCAGCTGTGCTTCAAGGTCCGGTCCGGCCGGCGCCTGGCCGGGAAGGTCAGGTGCCGCGACCTGCTGGCCGGCCACGACAACCCGCGGGGCATCGCCGGCCGCCCCGGGCTGATGGCGCCGGACCACCCGCTCCCGGACCGGCGGGCGGACGGCGCGGCGGCCCGGACCGACCTCCGGCTCGACCTGAGCGAGCTGCTCGCGACGTGCCCGGACCGGGCCCGCCGGGCGCTGCAGGCGGTCGCGGACGGCACCCGCTTCAAGGACGCGGCCGAGCGGCACGGCCTGGAGGAGCACCAGCTGTACTTCCGCCGCCAGCAGCTGCGGGCCCGGTGGGTCGCGCTGCAGGCCCTGCACGGCCCGGGCGACTGACAACCCGCTGACACGGGCCGGGCGCACGTCGCGCCCGGCCCTCCCCCACCCACAGCGCCCGGCCCTCCCCCACCCACAGGAGACGCGACCATGACCTACAGCTACGACGACCTGTTCACGGTCGCCACCGACGTGCGCGGCCGGACGTTCCGCGTCCTGCTGGCCTCCGGCACCGGCAAGCGCGGCTTCCGGCTGGAGCCGTGGCGGGCGGACGGCAGGGCCGCCGCCTACCGCGGCCGGTACGTCTGGGAGGGCGACCCGCTGTTCCCCGGGCTGGAGGCGGCGGAGGCGGCCCGGCCGCGGAAGCCGGCGCCGCCCACGTCGCGGTTCGAAGCCGACTTCGCCTGACACCACATGAGGAGGACCGACCATGTTCGACACCGAGGAGACGCTGGACGTCCGCCCGTGCGCGCCCGGCTGCGCCTGCGGCCATTGCCGGCCGGCCGTCCTGCCGCTACGATCGGCCGCCCACGACCCGCTGCGGGAGGTGCTCGCCCACCTGGCGGCCCGCATCGACACGGCCCTCGCCCTGGACGGCGCCCGGCCGTTCGGCCCGCACGGGTTCCGGGCGGTGCTGCGGTCGATGCGGCTGGCCATCGCCGACGCGCTGGCGCAGTGACGTGACACCGAACAGGCAGAGGCACCGGCGCCGGGTCGCAGGCGCAAGAGAGGGGGCCGGGCGGTCTGACCACCGCCGGCCCCGGGAGAAACGGACATGGCAGCCTACACCCCTCCCTGATGGGCGCCAAGCCCGGGGCAGGGTGGGGCTGCGGAGGGTTCGACGATGGGTCAGACGAACGAGGGGCGCGGCCCGCGCGACGTGCGGGCCCGGCTCACCCTGAACGCGGGGCCGCTCCTGGAGATGGTCCGCGGGGCGGCCCGGGAGGCGCGGCGGCTGCAGGACACCCTGGAGCACTCCCGGGCGGGGGTGGCGTCCTGCCTCCAAAACGACCTCGAATGGGCGTGGCGGACCCTGGACCACCTGGCGGGCGCCCTCCACGGCCTCCCCGAGGAGGAGATGACGGTGGCCGAGTTCGATTACCGGAACCGGGAGGGCGGCGGGGCCGACGAGCCGGTCATCGGCGGGGCGAAGGAAGGGGGTGCGCGATGACCACCGACCGCAAGCGGCGGCCCGACGACGAGAACGTCCCGGTCACGCCGGCCACGGCGCAGCTCGTCCTCGGCCTGTGGGACGCCCTGGACGCCTACGACCGGCTCTGCGGGGAGCACGAGGCCACGGTCGCGGGGGGCGGCCCGTGCGGGTGCATCCTGTGCGAGGAGGCGGACGGCCTGTACTACCTCCTGGACCTGGTCGCGCAGCGGTTCGAGATGAACCTCCCGTACACCCCGGAGCGGCGGCTGGCGCTGGACTGGCTCCGGCGCCACGGCCGCCGGCCGCCGCGCTACCACGGCCCGCTGCCGGAGGCGGCGCCGGCCGACACGCCCGCGGTCGCGGCGGCGAAGGAAGGGGGTGCGGCATGACCCCCCTCTCCACACGGACCCGCCGGGAGCGCGCCCGGCGCGACCGGGACCGGGACACCATCGCCCTCGACGGGGCCCTCCTCCGGCGCCACCTGCGCGACGCCTGGACGGAGGTGAGCCGCCAGGGACATCATCTGACGTTCAGCGACGTCCCTGCGGGCGGGCAGCTGCGCCGGCACCTGCTGTGGCTCGCCCACACCATCCACCACGCCCTGGCCGTCCTGGGGCCGCTCCCCGACGCGCCGACGCCGCTGGCGGACTGGGAGCAGTCCGTGGAGCCGCCGGCGCCCGCGCAGCCGTAGCACCGGCCGCCGTGTCTGGCCCGCCGCGCCCCGGGACGGTCCCGGGCCGGCGGGCCTTCTTGCTGCGCCCGCGGTGCGGCCAGGGCTACCTCGACCCGCCGGCCTCCGCCTCCTGGAGAAGAAGGCCAGGCTCAAGCACGGCGAGTGGCTGCCGTGGCTCAGGGCGAACATCCGGTTCTCCCAGCAAACGGCGAGTAACTACATGCGGCTCGCCAAATTACCAGTTACTGGTAATTTGGAGGACGAGTGGCGCCGCATCCAGGGCAACGCCCCGGACCCGGGGGCCGACCCGGACGGCCCCGACCCCGGGCCGCCGGAGGATCTCTTCGCCGCCGCCGCCGACGAACCGGGGCCGGCGCCCGACGAATCCGCCCGGCGCCTCGCCTGCCCGCGGTGCGGCCAGGACTACCTCGACCCGCCGGGCCACATCTGCCCGGCGCAGGGGAGGGCCGCTCACCGGGCCGCGCCCCTCAGCGACAATGGACTGTCACCCCACCCCGCTCCCCGCCGAGGGCCCGTCATGCCGACCGCCGCCGTCCGCCCGTGGTCCCGCCCCGCAACCCCTGCGCCCGCCGCGCCGGCCGAGCCGACGACGGCCCTCCCGGGCAGCGAGGAGAAGATCCGCGTCCTGGCCGAACGGTTCGCCCGCGGGGAGGACCTCTGGCACCCCGACGACGCCCGGGGCGCCCGGGACGACGCGGCCGGGCTGGCCCAGCTGGCCCGCCTGCTCGGGCCCGCGGCGGAGACGGAGGGCGAGGCAGAGGAGGTCGAAGCCGTGGACGGCGTCGGGCCCGGGCCGGGGGGCACGGAGGAGGACGCCAGGGACAGGATCCATGAACGCCTGCTGGCCCGGTCCCGGCTCGACCCGGAGACAGGCTGTTACACCTGGCACGGCACCGTCCAGCGGCGGACCGGGATCGGCCTGCTGCGCGTGTTCGGCCGCCAGCGCACCGTGCAGCGCGCGGCCGCGTGGGCCTACGGCCTGCTCGCGGACCTGCGCGACGGGACGCGCGTCGCCAGCGCGACCTGCGGGAACCGGCGCTGTGTGAATTTCGAGCACCTGGCGGTTGTGGTCCGCGCGGACCACAACCGCCAGAAGGCGGCCCGGCTGAACGCCCGGCGCCCGGCCCGGCCCGCGGGCCGGCTGCCGCCGGCGCCCCGGCCCGTCGAGGACCGGCCGTGCCCGGACGTCGGGCCGCGCGCGGCCGCCGTGGACCGCGTCCTCGCCGCGGCGTGGGCCGCGCTCAAGCCGCTCCTGCCGCCGGTGACGTGGGCCCCCGGGTTCGGGACCCGGCCGTGGTCGAACCTTGCCGTCCTGCACACGCTCGTCTACCGGCGCGTCAACCGCGTCCCGTGGGCCAGGATGCCGGCCGGCTTCGTCGGCCGCACGCAGGCAAAGCGGCGGCTGGAGTTCTGGCGCGCCCTGGACGGGTTCGCGGCGGCGTGGGACCGGCTGGCGGAGGACCACCCGGAGCTGCGCGGCGCATGAAAAACGCCCCGGGCCGCGGCGGGGGGGGGCCGCGGGCACCGGGGCGCGGGAGGAAGCTTCAGGCGGGCGGCCGGGTCAGGCGCTCGACCTGAGCGGGACTGCAGCCGGCCCGGGCGGCGATCAGGCACTGGAACGCGGTCGGCTTGCGCGAGTTCCTCTGGCTGGCGTAGTTTAAGCCGTGACAGAACCGGCAGGCCAGGACAGTAGACCCGGGCGGGGCGTACAGCATCCGGCAGCGCCGGCGGCACAGCGGGCAGAGCCACCAGAGCCGGACCCCGCCGTAGTGCGGGGCCGTCGCCGTGACCTGCACGGCCCACCGGACCGTCTCGGCCCCGAACCGCCCCTCCAGGGGGATGACCCGGGGGCCCGGCCCGCGGCCGGGCGGGAACACCACGTCCCGGACCGTGAAGTCCGAGATGCAGACGCGCGTACACTCCTCGCAGTTCACGCGCCGCCGGTCCAGGGGCCAGGGGAGGGAGCCGCGCACGGACCACCCGAAGGTATTAAGGATATCGAGGTCCAGAATTGAGACTTTTTGGGCGGCCGCCGCCGTCAGCACCTGCACGTCCGCGGCCACCCGGCCGAACTGCGGCGGGTGGCGGACCTACTGGCCCCCTGAGTCCGGGCAGGGCACGCCCGCCTGTTTCCGCTCGCGTCAGTGCCGTTTCCCGGCGGCCAGGTCGGCGATGCTGACGCGCGGCTTGCTCGGGTCGCGCTGGCGCTTCCTCGCCGGGGCCGCCGGCTTCGCCTTCAGCGCCCGGTACGCCGGGTCGTTCGCCAGCAGCCACTTCACCCGGCTCGTGCCGGGGACGTAGGGGGTCATGTGGTGACCTCCACAACCAGGGCGCTGCCGACCGCGTTGCACAGGGTCGAGCCGACGGCGATCGTCTGCAGGTCGAACACCAGCGACAGCGGGCTGCACGAGCACCCCGGCTCCGGCTCGGCCGTCCCGCCGTCCAGGCCGTCCACCCGGACGTTCATGGCGAAGTCCCCGCACCCCTCCTGGGGGGTGTCGCAGAACAGCCGGAACTCCACGTCCTTGCCGTCGCAGTCGAGCACCGTCCCGCTCCACCACTCGTTCAGCTCGTCCCACGTCAGCTCCACCGACAGGTCCTCGGCCAGGGCGGCGCAGCACAGGGTGGACGTGGTGATCGTCAAGTACAGCGTCTCCGGCAGCGACGCGTCGCAGCACGTCGTCTCGACCGGCCCGCACGGCCCGCACCGGTCCCCGCACGGCTCGACCGTCAGGGTGGCCGGGGCCGCCGCGCACGCCGCCACGTTGTCCTGGGCGAACTCCCCGCCGGCGCAGCACCCCCACGCGGCCGTCGTGTACACGACGTCGTCCACCCCGGCCTGCGCAAAGGTCAGCGTCCCGGCCGTCGCGCTCGTCAGGGTCAGGGTGCAGGTCGCGTCCCCGAGGGTGCCGACCCAGGTGCAGCCGGTCGTCCAGCGCAGCTCCCAGTCGCCGTTCAGGGCGGCGCAGTCGCCGGTGAACCCCGACGCCGTGAGCAGGTAGGTGTACAGGGCGCCGCCCGGGCAGTGGGCGCAGTCGCAGACGGTCGGGCAGCAGACCGGGGTGGCGGTGATCGTCCCCGGGCAGGCGCACTGCGGGTCCAGCGTCAGTTCCGCGGGGGCCGTCCCGGTCGCCCCGCCGAGCACCTCCGGGTCGCCCAGCGTGGCGTCCGCGCAGCAGTCCGTGACGGGCGCCCCGGACCACCGGACGTACCCGCCGGTGCCGGGGTACAGCGTGAGGTGCCACCCGGCCAGCCGGAGTTCCAGGTGGCCGACCGCCGACCCCCGGGACGCCACCCACCAGCACGGCGACACGGCCGGGACGAACGCCCAGGCGCCGTCCAGCCCGGCCAGGTCGCCGGTGCAGCCGGCGACCGTGAGGTTGACGGCCGGCGGGGGGCCGTCCGCGCAGATCGCGCAGTCCTCGGCCAGCGGGTCGCCGGGGTCGCACCCGCCGTCGGCCGGGGTGAGGGTGACGGGCGCGCAGCAGTCGAGGTCCGCCGGCGGGCCGGCGTCGTAGACGACCGTGGTCGCCCCGTCCGTCAGCGTCAGGGTGTACCCGCCGCCGTCCAGGGTGAGCGTCCCGGTCAGCGTCACGCCGCCGACGAGGGCCGTCTCCGCCCAGGCGCAGGCGTCCTCCCCCGGGGTGAGGAACCAGTCCCGGTTGAAGGCGGCGTAGGCGGGGCCGAACCCGGCGACGGGGATCTCCCACTCCCCAGGGCTCTCCTCGCAGTAGTCGCCGCAGTCCCCGGGGGCGCAGCAGTAGGCGTCGTCGATGAGCTCGCACGCGCACAGGTCGAACACGAACCCGTCCGGGCCGACGATGTACGGCTTGCCGTCCGCCTCGTTGTACACGAACAGGTAGGCGTCCCCCTCGACGGTGACGTCGGTGATGTCGGTGATGTCGATGATCACGACCGGCGGCAGGCCGGCGTGGACGTGGTCCTCCCGGGCGAACCGCCCGCTCGTCCCGGGCAGGTTGGCGGCCCCGACGCTCTGGATGTTGGTGCCGAACCGGGGGACGACGTAGGCGTCCGACGTGCCGAGGACGGACAGGGCGAACGACCCGGCCGGGACGGTGATTTGCGTGGCCGGGGCGACGGTCACGCTGTCGTCGTCCAGGCGGACGGTGAGGCTGGAGGCGGCCCCGGCCCCGGCCCCGTTGAAGGCGAACCACAGGCACTCCCCGCCCCACGACCAGTGCAGCTCGACGACGGCCCCGACCGGGACGCTGGGGTTGCCGTTGATTTCGTACGCCGGCAGGTAGTCCGGGCCGCCGGACGCCTCGTCCACCGCGTCGGTGGCCGCGCTGCCGTCGGTGCGCGGGTCCTCGTGGCGCGCCCACGAATACTTCGGCGGGTCGCCGCCGTCCGTCGCCGTGATGACGGCCAGGAACGACTCCCGGCCGGGGGCCGGGGCGGCGAGGATGCCGAAGTCGAACCCGCCGCCGGGGACGGCGGCCCCGTACAGCTGCTCCAGCGCCTCGCTGTGGGCGTTGAGCAGGCCGGCCGGGACGCGGCGGGCGCCGCGGCGGACGCGGCGGAAGAGGGGCTCGGCCACGGGGCCTCCGTTCGGTTACGGCGGGGCGAACGCCGGGGTCCAGGACTTCGACGCGAACAGCCGGGTGCCGTCCCGGCGCTTGATCGGGTGGTAGCCGGGGCCGCCCAGGTTGGCCGGCCGGTTCCACCAGTAGAAGCTGTTGGCGTTGTGCTTGTACGCCTTGAGGCGGAGGGTGACCCAGTAGCACGGCTGGCCGTTGCCCATCCGCCGGATGTCCTTCTCGTAGTTCCCCATCACCAGTTGGCCGGCCTGGTACTGGCCCAGGAGGGACCGCGGCGCCCCGCCGCCGCCGGCGTGGGCCGGCGGCGGGGCCGGCGGGAACGCCTCGGCGTTGGTCGAGCCGATGATCTGGTCGAACCCCAGGTCGTTGAACCCGTCGAGCGGCAGGGGCCCCCACCGGAGGGTGATCTCCTGCTCCCACAGGGTGACGAACATGGCCGCGCTGACCGGGTACTCGACCGCCCCGGCGACGTCCCAGTACAGGCCGGACGCGGCCGGGATCGTCTGCGACTTCGTCACCGCCTTGACGGTGACCTCCATCGCCCGGTTGCAGTACGACTCGTGCGGCGTCAGGGCGCCCGCGGCGAGGTTCAGTTCGTCGGCGAACAGCCGGTAGCCCTTCTCCAGCGTCTGGAAGCTGACGCTCGCCAGCCCCTCGTCGAAGTCGGCCGTCCCGTCGTCGGTGATGCCGGCCTCCCCGGCCTCCGCCCCCTCGAACCGGTCGAAGCTGGTGGCGTGGTAGATGCCGAAGAAGTCCGGGTGGACGTACGGCAGGGTCCGGCTGACGTACCGGACGTTGTTCATCGTCTTGACCGCGGCGTACCCGAGGAACGCGGCCTGGGCGGCCCCGCTGCGCAGGTCGGCCCAGTCGAACCACAGCTGCTGGCCCAGCCGGGAGTCGCCCATCGGGTTGAGCGACCCGGACGGGCTGCCCTTGCGGCGCTCCCGGTAGCGGATCCCGTTCCACGTCGGCATGGGGGCCTCTGGTCACGGCGCGGCGGCGGCCGTATAATGAGGGGTCGGGAAGTCGGAGGGGCTGCCGTGCTGACGTGCGATCGCTGCCAGAAGGTCTGGAACCTGCCGCCCGGCCAGGACGGCACCTGCCCGGCGTGCCGCGGGCCGCTCGGCCCCGCGCCCCACCCGGGCCAGGACCCGCCGGCCGCCGCCAGGCCGGCGCCGCCGGCCACGACCTGCCCGCGCTGCGGCCTGCGGTTCCCCGTCGCGCCGGGGGCCCGCGGGGCCCGGTGCCCGCAGTGTCAGACCCCGTTCCCCGTCCGCCGGCCGGTCCCGGTCCTGTGGATCCTTGTCCTGGTCTTTTGCGGCCTGGCGTTCGTGGTGGCCCTGTTCGCGGCCATGTCCGACCGCACAGGCGGGCTCGGCCCGGTGACGGCCCCGGCGTGGGCCGGGGCCGTCACCGTACTCGCCTACGTCGTCGCCCGGGCCGCCGAGCGGCTCCAGGGCCGGTAGCCGGGCCGTCAGCTGCCCCACACCCAGTCCCACAGGTCGCCCACCCCGCCGTCGTCGGCCCCGACCGGGCCGCCCCCGCCGCCCCCGCCCCCGTTGGCGGCCGGCAGCCCGTCCCGGAGGGTGCCGAGGATCTGCCCCCACAGCCTCATCGAAGCCTGGAATTGCTGCTCCTGCCGCTGGTCCCGGACCAGCTCCTGCTGGACCTGGGCGTGCAAATCCAGGACGTCCCCCTGGCGGCTCTGGAACAGGCCGGGAAGCTGGGACAGGTCCGGGGCCCCGGGGCGAAGGTCCGGCGCCCGGCCGGTGCGGAGGATGTTCTCGGCCGTCTCGACGCGGGCCTGGGCGCGGACGGCCGGCTCGGCGATCGACCGGGACAGGTTGCGGATCTGGCCGCGCGTCAGGTTGAGGACGTCGCCGAAGTTCACCTCGTTGATGTTCGCCAGCTCGGCCGGCATGTCCTCGCCCGGCCGGTACTGCTCCCAGATGCGGCGCACCCGGGCCGCCTGCGCCATCGCCGTGATGTTGTCGCCGGCCCGGGCCGCCTGCTGGGCCCGGGTCAGCGCGTCGCTGAGGTCGGCCTCCCCCTGCCCCAGGTTCTGGCCCTCGCGCCGGCGCAGCTCGGCCCGGGCCCGGTCGCGCTCCTCCCGCGCCACGCGCAGCACCGCGGCGTTGTCGCCCTGCGCCTGGGCCCGGGCGATGGCGGCCGTCGCCTCCGGCGACAGGGCGGACCGGAGCCCGCCGGCCGTCGCCACGCCGGTCTGGCGCCCCTGGGACAGGACGCCCTGCGCCTCCTGCAGGTCCTCCAGCACCTCCGCGAGCGTGGGCCGGAACTGCTCGAACGCCTTCGCCAGCAGGCCGACGACGCCGGTGACGGCGCCGACCGCCCCGCCGACCAGGCCGAGCGGCCCGGGCAGGCCGGCCAGGGCCCCGGCCAGCCCCTGGACGCCGCCCTGGGCGGCGCCGGCGACCGACTGGACGACGCCGAGGGCTCGGTTAGCGTCGCCGCCGCGCCCGCCGCCCGCCGCGGCGAACGCCTGCTGGAGGCCGGCCAGGCCGGAGGCCGGCGCGGGCGGCAGGCCGGCCGGGGCGGGCACGCCCTGGGCCGCCGCCCCTGCCACCTGGGCCGCGGCCGGGGCGGGCACGCCCTGGGCAATACGCCGCAGCTCGTCAGCCTGGCGGCGGGCGGCCGGCACCAGCTGGTCCGGGCCCGGCACCAGGTCGATCCGCACCCGCACCTGCCGCTCCTCAGCCATCGGTGGCCTCCTCCCCCGCCGGGGCCGGCGGCGGCCACGGCTGGCCGTGCAGCTTCTGGTGCAGTTCGGCTACCTTGGCGGCGTCCGCCATCAGCTGCTCCTGGTCCCGGCGCGTCCAGTTCGGGTCGTGGCGCGAGACGCAGAGGAAAATCAGCTCGCCGACGCCGGCGTAGGTCACCCGCGCCCGTTCGCTGAGAGCCCCCCCCCACTGGAACTCGCCGGCGGCGGCGCTCAGCAGGGCCTCGCGCAGGGCCGCCCGGAAGTGGTCCTCGGTGCGCAGCGTGCCGCGCTGCCGAACGGCCGCCTCGAACGCCCGGCGCTCGAGCCACGCCTCCCACAGGGCGAGCGCCTCCGGGCACTGCTCCAGGACGGCCAGCGTGCGCGTCCTCCCCTGCCACTCGAACGTTGCCGTTTGCGACATGGTCACTCCGTAAAGGCCGGCGGTTAACTGCGGCGCCGCCGCGCCTCCTGCTGGCGGGCGGCGGCACGCGCCTTGTGTTCGGCAACGGTCCGCTCCCACAGCTCGGCGATGCGCCACTCCGGCAGGCAGCGATCCTGCCAGAACTCGAAGAACTGCTCGCGCGGGCCGCGCGGCGGCCGGCGTCCGCTGGCCGCGACCTGGCCCTTGCCGTCGCGCGGCGCGAAGTAGAGCGCCACGACCTGCCAGCGGTCCAGGTCCGCGATCCGGTCCGGGGTGAGCCGCCAGGGGTCGTCCAGCAGCACCGCGACCAGCTCGGACGGCGTCAGGTAGGCGCCGCCCTGGGCGGGAGAGGGTCGCCGGAGCCAGCTCGGGTGCGGCTCGGAGATGCGGGCGATGACCCGCGCCAGCTCGGTCAGCTGGCCCGGTTCGGCCAGCAGCCGGTCGTGGTCGGCGCGCGTCCAGTCCGGCTGGTGCCGGGCGACGCACCAGTACGACAGTTCGGCGAACCCGTCCGGCCGCCACGCCAGCGCGCGGCCCGGCGGGGAGGACCAGGCGAGGGCGTCCCCCGCGTCCGCGAGCACCGGGGCCGCCGCCGCACCCAGCAGGTCGGCGTGCCGGTCGAGGACGGCCCGCGCCCGTCCCTCCAGCCAGCGCTCGAAGTGCCCCTCGATGCCGAGGGTGACGCGCGACACGGTCAACGTGGCGGCGCCGCGGCGAATCGACCCGGGCAGCCCCAGGCAGCGTGCGACCTCGGACATGCGACCTCCCCCGAAATGGTGTCAGTTGAGGGACGGTTCCGGGGCGGGCGGGCCGTCGGCCAGGCCGGCCGCCTCGGCGAACACGGCGGCGGCGCCCCGGCACGCCTGGACCCGCCGGGCCAGCTCGGCCAGCGGGGCCTCCAGCCGCCGCGTCAGGGCGAGGGCCCTCGGCCCCTGCACCTCGGCCCGGCGGCGGTGGGTGGCCAGCCGGTCGCGCTGCCGCCCGGCCTCGGCGGCGTCACCCGCGGCCTCGGCCCGGGCCAGGCGGTCCTCGGCGTCGAGCAGCTGCACCCCGGCCCGGCGGACGCGCTCCCACGCGGCCTCGGTGCGGGCGGTCAGGTCTTCCAGCGATTCGGACATGGGCACTCCGATAAGGGTCAGGCGAGCCAGCGGTCGGCCGTGCCCAGGTACTCGCTCGCGAGCAGGCCGGGCTGGCGGCGCCGGGCCTGGCAGAAGGCGTTGACCAGCTTCATGGGGTCCGACCCCATCTTGCGGAGGCTGTGCCGTGCTCGCATGGCGTGGGCGAGCACCCTGCCCGCCTCGCCACCCCGGGCAGAGGCGGCCGCGCCGATGGGCACGGCGGGGCCGCCCCCGCGCGGGGTGCAGGTCCCCAGGTGGGGGGCGAACACCAGCCCGGCGTCGGGCGCCGGCTTGCGGCGGAGGCGGGCCAGCAGGCCGCGGGCCCGGTCCCGGAGGGTCGGCCGCGGGGCCGACGCGAAGCACACCCGGACCCGCCCGTGCCGCTGCGTGAACTGGGCCGCGGGCAGGTCGGCCAAGCCTTTCACCTGGGGCAGGGAGGCCCCGAGGACCGCCACGCGGTCCAGGCACCAGCCCGGAATCGTCTCGCCGTTCACCACCTTGTCCTTCTCGCACTCGATGCTCACCTGACGATAGGCGCGGCTGTTGATGAGGTCGGCCACGACCGCTGGCACGTCGGCGAAGTCGGCGAGCAGGCGGTCGCCGTCCCGCCACAGGCGCGTGACCACGCCGGCCGCCGGGATGCCGCTATCCTCGAGCAATTGCTGGGCGGCGGACGGGCTGTGGCCGAGGACGACCGGGGGGCGCCACAGGGGGCGGGCGAGGGCCGGGCTGCACCGCTCGTCAAACACATTGACCATGTTGTCGAGGTCGGCCGGCCCGAACCACGGGCCCTCCTCCTGGTGCTGGCCAGCGGAGAAGATCTCGACGCCCTCGACGCGGGCCAGGCGCGGCGCGGCGCCGCCCTCCGCGCAGCACGCCGGGGCGGGCGGGCGCGGCGGGGCCGGGGGCGCGGCCGCGAACCGGAGCAGGAGCCGGGCGGCGGCCTGGGAAAGGGCGGCCCGCCTGGGGCGGCGGACGACGGGCGGGCGCTTGATGCGGGTTCGTGGGTTAGCCATGTGTCGCTGGGTGTGAGGGGCGGGCGGGAGGAGGGCCAGGACGGCGTCGATGGCGGCCCGCGCCTCGGCGTCGTCGGCCGCCTCGTCGGCGTGCTGCGCGGAGGGCGGCCAGGAGCAGAGCCTCGGGGTCCGGCGGCGCGGGCGGGGTCACCGTCCAGTGGGCGAAGTCCGTGTCCAGGAACCGGGACCCGGTCGCCGCGGCGGCGGGCCCGGCGGCCGCGTGCTCGCGGTGGGTCGCGGGAACACCGCCGTCGATCTGCGTCATGTGGACGATGTACTTGCCCTTGTCGCCGCGCTCGATCCGGTCCACGCGAAATCCCGAATTGTGGTTGAGGAGCAACTCACGCTCGTGCTGGTTGACGCTGTACGGCATGGCGTCCAGCCCGTGGGTGGCGGCGATGCGCAGCTCCACGTTACCCTCGAACGGCTTGCCGACGCCGCCGGTGCTCGTGCTCGTGTACCCCGGGATGCGGACGGTCGCCCCGGTCTTCTGGGCGTCCTGCATCGTCTGAACGAACTCCCGGTAGCGCACCGGGTCGAGGAGGCGCATGCCTCGGGCCACCTGGACCGGCGCCGGGAACGGCTCGGCCTTGGCGAAGGCCGACTGGAGCCCGGCGTGAATCTGGTCGCTGTCCGGGTTCGCGACCCTGCCGGTGTTGCGGAGGGCGGCGTTCAGCGGCGCGTACTCGTCACTCGTGTAGCGCTCGACCGCGTCCAGCTCGCGGCTCGTCAGCTTCGGCCGGCTGTGGTCCGGCAGGTCCTTGTTCCCGTCGTGCCCGGCCGGCTGCCCGTTCTTGCTCTTGGCCTCGCCCTTGGGCGTGGGCGGGGCGGCCAGCGGCACCGGTGGGGCCGGCTTGGCCTCCGGCTTGGCTTTCGGCTTGGCCGGCTTCGGTGCCGGCTTGGGCTTCGCCGCCGGGGGCTTGGGCGCCGGGGGCTTGGGGGCCGGCGTGGGCTTCGCCGCCGGCTTGGCGGGCGCGGCCTTCGCCTTGACGGCCGCGACGGCCCGCTCGGCGATGGCCTGGGCCAGGGCCGCCTTGGGGCCCGTCGTGCCCTTCACGCCGAGCTTCGCCCGGACCTCGCGGATCTGGGCGACCGTCAGCGTCTTGAGGCTCTCCGCCACCTTGCGGACGTGCCGGACGTCGAGCCGCTTGCCCGAGCCCAGGACGGCCGCGATGTCCTTGTGGACCGAGTCAGCCGTCGGCTTCGGCGGTTTGGCCGGCGCCTTCTTCGCCGCGGGCTTCGCGGCCGGGGCCTTCACCGCCGGCTTGCCGCCGGCCGCCGGCTTGGCCTTCGGCGCGGGCTTGGGCGCGGCGGGGGCGCCACCCGTGCCCTTGGGGCACGGCCCCGGCTTGCCGGCGTTCGGGCCCGTCTTGCAGAAGCGGAAGGGTGCGAGGGGCATGAGGGCGGGGAGGTGGGTGGGGTCAGGCGGGGACGGGGGCCGGCTGGCGGGACGAGCGGATCAGCCGCTCGACCTCGTCCTCGGCGAACCAGAACTTCCGCGTCCCGGGCCGGAACGGCGCCAGCCGGCCGTCGCGGACCAGGTCGTAGATGGCGTCGCGCGACAGCCCGGTGGACTCACGGACCTGTCGGACGGAGAGGAGACGCGGGGGCATGGGAGGGACTCCTTCGGTGGGCCTCTACTCCAGTCTACACCCGCCCGCACCGGCCGGTGTGCGGGGGCGACTGCGGCCACCCACGCCCACCGGCCGGCGGGCGGTCGCGTCATTCGCCGTCGTCCTCCAGCAGGCGCAGCGCCTCGCCGCGCCGCACCGGCCGCTCCCCCAGCTCCCACAGGGCGTGGGCCAGGGCGGCCAGTTCCTGGAAGTCGTCGCCGCAGCGGTCCGCGATGCGGGCAAGGACGGCGTCGCGCTGGGCCGCCAGGCCGGCGGCCTGGTCCGTCAGGATCCGCCCCACCGCCTGCTCCAGGGTGGCCCGGGCGGCCTTCCGCGCGGCGTCCATCGGGCCGGCCAGGACCTCGACGGCCTTCTCGGCGGCGGCCCGCACATGGGCCGCCTCCGCGATCCGCTGGTCGCAGTCGAGCAGGGCGCCGGCCAGCCCGTGGGGCGGCGGGTCGGCCTCGATGCCCGCCCGCTCCCGGCGGAGGGCGTGCTCGTCGTTCCTCGCCTGCTCCAGCCGGGCCCGCGCTTCGGTCAACTCCTGGCGGGTCCGGCTGTACCGGGCGAACTCCGGGCTCGTGTCGAGGGCGGCCCGGACGGTGCCCATGAACTGGTGCCGGCCGAGGGCGTACGCCTGCTCGCCCACCTCCCGGCGGACCGGGCCCACGGCCCGGAGGGTCAGCGCGGACTGCGTCGGCAGGTCCGCCACGGCGGGCTGGCAGGTCGCGGTCCAGGGGGTGGGGGTGGTGCTCTTGGTCTTGGCCATTGGGTCCTCGTCGGAAAAGAGAGTTGGTTGGTCGGTCATCAGGCTTACTCCGGGGTGCCGGCGGCGGCGGCCGGGCGGTCGGCCAGGTCTGCGATCTGCTGCAGGCGGCGCCGCAGGGACGCCAGCTTGCTCATGGGCTGCTTGCTGGCGGTCTTCGTCGTGACGGTCGGCGCGGCCTCGGCGTCGGGGTCCAAGCCCAGCTCGCGGCCGACGCGCTCCTCCGTGTCGCGGCGCAGCCAGGCGCGCAGCCCCTGGATCCGCCACAGCTCATCCAGGGGGGGCGATGCGGCCCTGGCGACGGCCTGGAGGGCGTCGCGCTCCTGGCGGTCCAGGTCGGCCTTGACGTCGGCCAGGACGCCGGGCAGGGCCATGTTCGCGAGGGCGGAAACGTCCACCCCGGCCGCGTCTTCCTCGCCGACGGCCGGGAGCAACCCGACGAGCCGCTCCTCCAGCCGCCCGGCGATCGTGTCCAGCAGCTGCTCCAGCGCCCGCCCGATCTTGAGGGTGTTAGGCGGCGGCCTCAAGGCAACCAGGATACCCGGCCCGGCCCGGCGCGAGCCGGCGGCGGTCCACACCGGTCGTATCATCGTCGCCTCCTCTTCTTCGTGCGGCGCCGCCGCGGGCGGGCCGGGGTCGCGGCCTTGACGCCCAGCAGCTCGGCGGCCAGGTCGCAGCGGTCGGGATCCAGCTCGCCCCGGTCCTTCGCCCACCGGAAGAACCGGAGGGCGACCGGGACCGGGAGCAGCACCCCGCCGGCCGGGTCGGGCCGCGCCCACTCGGCGAAGCGCGGGTCGGTGGCGAGGAAGCGGCTGACCTTCGCGTCGAAGGGGCTCAGCGGCGGGGGCCGTTTCGTCGTCGGGGGCACGGGCACCTCCTCATTCGTCGCCGCATCCGGTGCAGCCGGTCACGGCGTCGAGCCAGGCCGGCGGCACCGGCGGTGGCGCCGGGCACGGCGCCGGACCATCGTCCTGGGCGACGGTGCCGGCCAGTCCGTCGTGGAGGCCGTCCAGGTCGTTCGCCATGCCGTCCACGGCCACCAAGCTCCGGGCCAGGTCCAACGTCGGGATCTGCTCGCCGGTGGCGGCCAGCAGCTGTTGCAGCTCACGGCCGGCGCCGCACAGCTCGCCGAGCCGGCGGCGCAGGGCGTCGAGGACATCAACCACCTCACACCTCCTCTTCGTCGTCTTCGGGCGGGCCGACGGCGTCGGACACCGCGTCGAACGCCCGGGCCGTCGCCGTCGCGGCGGCCTCCAGCGCGGCCGCGACGCCGGGCACGTCGCGCAGCCGGATCTCGCCGTGGCGGTCGCGGATGAGGGACTGGAGCAGCTCGGTCGATTCGGCGAGGGCGTCAACGCGGTCGGTCAGGTCGGTCATGGGGGCTCCGTGGGAATGGGCCTGGGAATGCGAGAATCATTCGCTGGCGCGTCGGTCAGGGCCCGGTGGCTTCCGGGCCGGGCGACGGCCCCGGCGTGGCCTGGCGGGCGGCGGGCGCGGGCACCGGCTCGCACCCGACGTTGCGCAGCCCGTAGGCCCGCAGGGCGGCCTTGAGGAGCTTCTTCATGCGGACCTCGATCGGCGGGCCGTCGCCGGCCGCCTCAAAGGTTACCCGCCACCGCTCGGATGGTGAGCGGCCCATGTCAGCTTGCCTCCGCCCGGCCGCCGGCGCCGCACATGCACCCCGCGGCGCAGGCCGGCAGGGCGTTCAGGACGGCGTGGTACGCGACGTCGTAGGCGTCGGAGCTGATCAGCTCCGGGTTGGCGGCCTGCCACCCGGCCAGCCGGGACAGCCGGCGCTTCAGGCCGTCGCCCCGGGTGGAGTACCCGAAGAACGTGTCCATGGCGCAGAACGCCGGCGGCGGGTCGCGGCGCAGGGCCCGGACCTCGTCCATGAGGCGGCCGAGGCCGGGTTCGAGGGCGGCCAGGCGGTCGAAGGACGGGCGGGCGGCGGGCGCGAGGGTGGCGGTTGTAGACATGGGGTGGGACTCCAGAGCGGAGATGTGTGGATGTGCGCTAACCGCGCTAACCGCAGTGACCCAGGCTGGTTGGTCGCCGGGCATCTCGTTGCCCCGACTGCGGATACAGCTCTCGCGGGTGGGTCATTGGGCGGTCACTGGGCGGTCACCCGGTGGGGCGGCGGAATCAATCCAGGTCACTGCGGTTAGCGCGGTCACTGCGGTTAGCGCGGTCACTGGGGTTAGGGGCTACCGTGTATTTGCCGTCCGATGTGTGTTCCAACTGCCCGGCTTGCGCCATCCGCCAGAGCAGGTTCTTGGCGGCGTTGGGTTGCTTGCCCAGGAGAGGGGCGGCCTCCGACGGGGAGAGGGGCCGGCCGGCCCTACACAGCAGCTCGATGACATCCTTGCGCTCCCTGCTCAGGCGGAACTCTTCCGCCTCGCCAAGCAGGGACCAGGTGCAGTACGCCGGCTCCCACTGCAGGGCCAGCTCTCGCTCTTCCACGTCGCGGCCGGTGATGTGGAGGGCGGCGTCATGTTGGCCGCGGTCGCGCCTCATGACCAGGATGGCGTCGGCCGCGCCGGTCAGACCCAGGGTGCCACTAACCTCCTCCAATGGATCGCTCGCCCCCATCTTCCGACAGTGGTGAAGGACGAGGACGGCTACTCCGTACTGGTCCGCCAGGGCCTTCACCTCACCCGCGTGGCGGTAGTCCTGCTCGTAGTCGTCGCCGCCGCGCGTCTTGGGGGGGCGGAATTTTGCCCAGGTGTCAATGATCACCAGCCGCGCCGCCTGGTGCCGGTCGAGCCACCGGGCGATCGCCCGCAACCCGCCGCGGTCCTGGCGCGGCCACTCTGTTGCGATGTGTGCGTCGGTGGGGGGCGCGGCGTTCGTGCGAGACAGGAGCTTGTGCAGTCGGTCCTTCAGCCGGCGCTTGGTGTCCTCAAGGGCCAGGTACAGGACTGGCCCGGCCTGCACCCGGATCGAGCCCAGCGCGACGCCGCCGTCGGCCACCGACAGGGCAAAGTTGTAGGCGAGCCAGCTCTTGCCTAGCTTCGGCTTGCCGGCGAGGATGTTCACGCCCTGGGCAACGATGCCGTCGATGGCGAACTGCGGCGGCGGCAGGTCCATCGCCATCAGTTCGGCGGCGGTGAACGTCGGCGGCGCGTCGGTCTGCGTGGGCGGGCTGTTGGGGCCGTGCAGCCGGTCCGCAGGGTGCTCCCACGCCTCGCCACGGAGGGCGGCCGATCTGCGGGCCGCGTCAACCATCGCCAGCAGTCTCGACTTGTCGTTGCCAGGGATCTTCAGCCAGTCCGACACATCCCCCTTGGGTCCCAATCCGGGCAGATCGACGGTGGCCACCGAGGCGGCCACCCCGGCGAGCGCCCCCGCCACGTCCCGGGCGTGCTTGCCTCCGACCTCGTCATTGTCCGGCAGGATGACGACCTCGCGGTCGCGGAGCGATTCGTTGTACTCGGGCCGCCACTTCCCTGCGCCCATCGGGCTGCAAGTGGCCAGGACCCCAATGGCGGCCAGGTCGTCAACCTTCCCCTCACCCTCGGTGATGAACACCAACCGGCGGTCCGGCCAGGCAGCCACAATCTCAGGCAGTCGATAGAGCACCCGCCTGACATCGCCGAGACCATTGGTCCAGCCGCCCTTGCCATTCGGTCGCCGCTGACGGAACGTCTTCCTCTCGCCATCAAACCCGGGCTCGTAGCGCTGCACCTGGTAGAGCAGCTCCCCGGATTCGTCGCGGTAGTCGTAGGTGGCCACGACCCGCGGCTTGCCGTTGGCGGTCGGGTTGCCGCGCCCGGGCGGCGAGATCCGGCCCTCCCCCATTACGCACCGCCCTTCCGGCCCGGGCGGTCGCGCCGGCGCGCCGGCGGCGCGGCGGGCTGTCCGCTGGCGAGGTGGCGTTGCACGGAGCGGCCGGGATGTGATAGAATGGGGGGTAGGTCAAACACGAAGCACCTGCAAAAAGCCGGAATCTCAGCATTACCCTCGGGCTGGCCCCCGAGGGTTTTGCGTTTAGCTGCTACCTAAATCGGGAATGTCAGCGGTCGGGCTGCGCGGCTTGCTCGGCGGGCAGAAACCCACGGCGGCGCATCGCCTCCTCGATGAGCGGGATGTCGTCCTCGCTGAGGAGTCGATACTGACCGAGGCGGGGCGGCTCGGGCAAGTCACCGTCCTCGAAGAGTCGGCGGACCCGCCATTCGTCCCAACCTTTCAGCCGCGCCAGACTGCCGGTCGTGAAGGTGCGTTTCATTGCTGGCGCCTGGGATGGGTGTGAACTCACAGATTCCATTGTCTCATGACTGCGCGGGGGCGGTGAGCGGCCTCACCCCGCACCGCCCGCGCACGCCTCCCGCGGCTGCAGATCAGAACGGGATCTCTTCCGCGTCGTCCTCGCGGTCGCCCATCGCCAGGATCTCGCGGGCCAGGCGCGCGACGGCCAACTCCGCCTCGTGGTGGCCGTGATCACCCAGCCACTTCGCCACGTCGCCCCGGTCACCCTGCGGGTCGGCCAGGCGGAGCAGGACGGGCATCGCCTCGCGGACGGACTCTTCGTCGCGGAACGGGATGTCGCGGTGGGGCTTGCTGGTGAGGACGTAGAGGCCGTCCGTGTCTCTTTCGTCGCCCTCCTCGTCTTCCCCCGAGGCCGCCCCGGCGCTGCACACCTGAACCCGCCAGTCGCCCCCGCCGTCGGATCGGGTCATGAGGAGAAACGGCTTGCCAGCGGCGAGGTGGCCGCGGATGGCGTCCGGCGCGTCATCGGGAACGCGCAGATCCTCCCAGTCGCCCGTCTGGCCGCCCAGGCCCGTGCGCACGTCGAGCCACCCGGCGGCGCACCCCAGGCGCTTGCGCATCGGGTAGTTCTCGAACCGGTTGTCCAGCCACCGGCAGAACGCTTTCCGCTCCTCGGCCGTCAGCCGGTCGTTCGCACGCCCGGCCTCCTCGTGGGCGTGCTTCGCCCTCTCCAGGTTCGTCATCGCCGATCGTCCTCCTGTCCTGAGAAGACCCCGCCCCAGCAGCCAGGGCGGGGCCGGTCCCTGATCACGACTGCGGGGCGACCATCCCGACGACAAGCTCTCCCGGCCGCCTCCATCTGTGTCGGATCATCGACGCCAGCCGCCTCGCCTCCTGCGCGGCCTCCGGGCTGCCCCGCCCGTCGAGCCACTTCACCAACCCGTCGAGGCGGCCCATGTCGAGGCCCGACCGCTGGTCGGCGAACGGCAGGAGGAGTGGCGCGGCGGCGCGGATGTCGTCGAGGGTGGGGAGAAAGAGGAGTAGCCACGACTCCGAGATCTCGACCACCTCGGGGGCCGGCTCGCCGCCCACGACCGCCTCCCCGTCCTCGTCCTCCTCGTCGCGGCCCAGGGTCCGGCGCCGGGCGACGGCCGTTGTGGCCACCCACCCCGAGTGGTGGTTGTGCCCGCCGGCCATCACGAACGGCGCGCCGCCCAGGAGGCACGCCCGGACCGCGGCGGGCCCGTTCCACTCCGGGAAGTCACCGGCCGGCCCGAACACCCGCCCCAGGTCGATGCCGTCGTCGCCGTCCCGCTCGTACATGCCGACGCACAGGTCCGCCTCGCCGGCCTCGCAGAAGACGCGGGCGACGGAGCATTCCCACGGCTTCGCCCCGGCCCACTTGACAAACTGCTCCTGCTCCTGCGGGGTCAGCCGCCCGTAGGCGAACCGCGCCACTTCCTCGATGTGGTTGCCCATGCGTTCTCCTTCGCGGCCGCTCGGTGCGCACCCCGCCGCGGCGGCCGCGGCCCGCGGGGTGGTGGTTGGTTGTGGTCGTGGTCGGGGTGGCTACTCGGACCGCCTGCGTGTCAGGTACGCGAGCAGGTCCTCGCGCGTGTAGAGAATCTTCCGGCCCGGCCCGCGCCCGCTGGCCGTGACCTCGCCCCGGAGCCGGGCGTCGCGCAGCTGGTGGGGCCGGAGGGACACCAGCGCGGCCGCCTCCGGCTCGCTCCAGGCCAGCTTGTGGCCGAGGGCTGCGCGGGCCGCCTCCAACTGGGCCAGGGCCTCCTGCACAACCTCAGCAACCAGGGGACGCAGCGCCTCGACGGCCACGGGCAGGTGAACGGCTCCCTCAGTGGCCATACGCCACCTCCGCCATCGTCCGGATCGTCACCCGGGCTTGCTGGGCGCGGCGCTGCCGCCGTTCCAGGAGTCGCAGCAGAGATCGCAGGAAGTTCGCCTCGGTCGCCAGCTCGGAGAGGCGGTGGCGGATCTGCTCGGGGGTCGGGAGTGGGGGTTCGGGGGACGCCGGGTCAATCATTGGGCACCTCGCGTTGGGTGAGTCGCTTGCCGACGACACCCAAATATAGCCACGAGGGGCCCGCCCGGGGGTTAGCGCTAACCGTGGGCGCTAACCTTCTCGCGTCCCGGTTGGCCGGGCAGGAAGTACCCCGGGCGGCCTGGGTGGCGAACGACGCGCCCCCTCCTCTTGAGGTGGGCGAGGCGGATCTTCACCGACCCGTAGGCGTACCCGGCCTTGTTGGCGATCTCCGGCCCGGACAGCCCAGGGTGGCGCTCGACCACCTCCAGGATAGCCAGGTCGGTCGGGGTGGGCTGCCGCGGAGGGGCGGGCGCCCCCGGTGTGGCGTCCGTAATCGCGGCCGGTGGCGGGAGCGGCGGGGCCGGCGTGCCGCCCGCCCCGGCCGCCGCCAGCCTTTGGCGGTGTATTTCCTCCAGGCGGCGGGCGAAGAGCCGGCCCCCGCCCGCGCGGGCCCGCCACCACGGCGGCACGGGGGGCGGCACCTTCGGGGCGGGCGGACGCACCTCCATCCGGCGGGCGACGGCCCGCAGCGACGGCGGGATATCGTTGCCCGTCCGGGCGAGCCAGGAGACGGCCTCGGCGGGCGTGAGTTCCTCGCCGACCATCCCCTCCTCGGCGGTCAGCCACAGGAGCCAGTACGCGGCCCCGGCCACCTCGTAGAGGGTCGAGCAGCCATGCCAGGAGGTGCGGTAGCGCCACCGGCGGGTGACGCGCCAGTCAGGCAGGAGGCGGGAGGCGCCGGTGCCGGCGTCGGTGAACTCGGTGTACGAGACGGGGGCGTGCGGATCGTCCATGATGTCGCACCTATGTTGTCCGGGCGCTGGACCGGCAACGCCGCGGCATAGGTGCGACCGCCGCGTCACCGGCCCACGCGGCCGTGAAGGTGGCCACCCCCACGACGCGCCCAGGGGCGCGATTGTACGCCGGCCCGCCAGCCGCTGGCAAGCCCACTTCAGGGGGGCCGTCGAGGGTCCAAAAAGGGACCATAGCAGGTGTGGGCGCGAGGGCTACGCCACCCCCGCTCCCGCGCCCTAAGTCCAAGTCCTGACTGCCCTCCCCGGCGGCCCGCCCGTAGCCCTCGGTAGCCCTCAAAAGCCCTCTGGCAAGACTTTTAATCCGTCGGTCGTGGGTTCGAATCCCACCGCCTTCACTGATTGCTGCGAACATGCCCCCGCGTGTAACTACCGCCGGCTGCCCCGCCCCCGAGATGGCAGCGGGTGAATACTTCCCTCCTCGCGGACGTCTGCAACACAGGGGGAAACCCCACCCCCGTGGAAAAAGATCCTTGACTCTCACCCTCCGGATCACTATCCGAGATGGTGGAGTAGGGTAAATCATGTTGTCCGTCCTTGCCTGCCTCCGACCTGCATGCGCCGCGCGAACCGTCTGGTTCGCCGCAGGTCCGTCTTACGGGCAGGGGTTTACCTGAGTCCACACTTCCTGATGGCACGTTAGTCTAACGGTCCTGAATTTCCCACCGACTCCCTGGCTGCCCGCCTACCAGTCGCTGTTGCCGGTGGCTCTCTGCCGTCATCCCCGCTGACGCTAACTCCGGCCGAAACAACTCGGACCGGGATCCCTCCGAACGGCTATCCGGCTATTCCTCTTCCCGCAGGAAAGGAGAGTCCATGTTCACACGCATCGAGCGACGAACCGGGTTCACGCTGATTGAATTGCTGGTGGTCATTGCGATCATCGCAATTCTGATCGGCCTGCTGCTGCCCGCGGTGCAACAGGTGCGCGAGGCCGCAAACAGGGCCGAGGCGATGAACAACCTCAAGCAACTCGGGGCCGCCGCCCACAACGCCCACGACGCGCTCAAGAAGATGCCGATGATGTACGGCGCGTACGGCGGCAAGGATGGAACGGTGTTCTACCACCTCCTGCCGTACCTGGAGCAAACCCCGCTGTGGAAGCAGGGACCGAACGTCGCCCGCCAGATGACCCTGCCGGTCCTCCGCCACCCGTCTGACGTGACCTACGGCGAGACTGGCAACGGCGTCTTCTCGCTGACGATCGCGACGGACATTCCGCCGTGGGCGACCGGCAGCACGAACTGGGGGCTGAGCAGCTTCGCCGCCAACTGGCAGTTCTTCGGCGACAATGGCGTCCGGCTCACGGAGATCCAGGACGGAACGTCCGCCACGATCATGTTCAACGAGAAGTATGCCGTCGCCCGGAACGGCGGGAATGTCACCGGCGCCGCCCTGTGGGGGTACGGCGTCCGCCCGACCCTGACCGTCGCCCAGCGGCTCGCCATGAGTCCGCCGCCGAAGTTCCCCACCACCCCGGGAGCTTCCCCGGACCTCGACTACATGTACTCCAAGGCCTGGTGGGCGCGGACCGGGTACGTCAACAATCCCGGGTCGGCGGGCGCACTGGGGGTATGGCCGAACACGGCGACCACCCTCGTCAACTGGGAATTCAAGTGCATGCGCTGCGCCGAGTGGCGCCCCAACCCGAGCACGATCAATGCGTTCAAGTCGCAGAGCATCGGGTCTGGCGGGATGCTCGCGTGCTTCGGAGACGGCAGCGTGCGCGCGATCGCCGAGGGCACTCCCGATCAGATCTTCTGCGCGGCGGAAAGCCCCCGCGGTGGGGAGATCGTCGCCCCCGAGTGAGGAAACCGCGCCGCGTGGCCGGCCCGGGGGGGCGGTCCTCGCCCCCCGGACCCGAGATGAACCCATGACAAACCGATCGATCTACCCCCTCCTGCTGCTGGCCCTCCTCGCCCCCCTCGCCTGGGGGTGCGCGGCCGCGCAGCCGCCGCGCCCTCAGCCCGGGGATCGGGTCGTGCCGGAGATCCAGCTCGGCGATAAACCCTGGCGGGCGGGCGAGCCCGTCACCCTCGTCGTCTGTCTGCAGGTCAAGGGATCGGACGCAGCGGACGCCCGCCTGCTGCAGGTGGACGAGGTTCCGAAGGAATCGGTGCCTGCGATTACCTTCCGGTTCTGGAAGGACGAGGAACTTCTGGAGACGATCCCCAACGTTCCGCTGGTCCGGGATTGCTGAACGAGCAGTGGTCCGTTTTCGGCCTCGGTCGAGGCCGTCCGCATCCCGTCGAACGCCACGTCGGCGCGCGTGAACGTCTCGTTTTCGATGCCGCGGCCGGGCGTCGAGTTCCGCACGACGGAACAAACGATCCCCGTGCTGCCGGCCGCCAACCCCTGAACCGAGCCATGACAAGTATCCTGCCCCCGGCCCGTCGCAGCGCGTTCGCCTTCGTTTTGCTGGTTTACCTCTCCGGCTGCGGGGCCGGGCCGGACCTGAACCGGGCGGAGGCGGCGGTGAAGACCTGCATGGACAAATGGAAGGAAGGCGGAACCCCACAACAGCTGGCCGACAAGACCATCGAGATCACGGATCCCGACTGGAAGGCCGGCTACCGACTGCTCGATTATCAGCTGAAGGCGGTCTCGGCCCAGCCGCAGCAGGGGCCGCGGGTTATCGTGACGCTCAATCTCCAGAGCCGCGCCGGGAAGAAGATGAAGAAGGAAGTGGCTTACGAGGTGCTGATAAAGGACAAGGTGCAGATCGGGCGGGATGCCTTTCACGTCGGATCGTAGGTCCGGTTCCCGGGTCCGGGGTCACGGCTCTACCAGCCGCGAGCGCCAGCGCGTGGTCCACCCCGCGCGTTGGCGCTCGCGGCTGGTCAACCCATCAGCACTAACGGAGCGCTAGCTCGTCCCTGCCTTGCTGCCTCTTTTCATCGACCGAGGGCGCCCGGAGGGTTGCATCGCAGCCGCCCTGGGATCCGGTGCCGGGGTCGCGGCGACCGGCGCGGCCGGTGGGGGGATCTCTTCCTGGAGGTGAGCGGCCAGCCACTTGCGGAACACCTCGGCCTCCGGTCCCTTGCCGGTCCAGCGCGCCCGGTCGAACAAGGTCAGTGCCATCAGCAGCGCGTGGTGCTGGCCGGCCCGATCCTCGGCCATCGCGAACTGCCGGTACAGCCGGTCGATCAGCTCGACGCTCGCCCGCGCCGTCTCCTCGTCGCGGAACCCCAGCCGGCCGGCGAAGTACTTCGAGTACACGTTCATCGGCTGGTTGGTGGTCGTGTACAGGTCGAAGTACCCGGTCATCAGACCGGCATCCTGGAGCACCGAGGCGACGTAACTCGGCCGCGTCTGCGTCAGGTGTGCCAGGTCCGCGATCTCCTGGATGCCGGCGCTGAAGAGCGAGAGGATCTGGTCCTTCTTGGTCGGCTTCTTCGGGAGGGCCGTCTCGCCCCGCTGCGGTGTTCGGTCGGGTTCTGTCGGTTTCGCGCCCATCGTCACTCCTCCCCCTGACCACGGTTTCACACCATGCCCCAGCGCCGCCGGAGGAACCATTCGAGGCACAGCAGCGTGACGAACAGCAAGAAGCACGCCAGCATCCCCGACCCCCACAGCGCCGCGAGTTGCTCGCCGGCCGAGAGGGACTGCGGCGCCTGCTGCCAGCGCTGCCAGTTCGGCCAGCTGGCCGTCTCCGCCTGCCGGCGCAGCAACGGCTGAGCGAGCAGCCCTTCGAGGAACTCGGTCATTCTGTCCTCGCCGCCCAGGTACGCCGTCCCACCGCTGGCCGCTGCCAGCTTCTTCAGGAACTCGTGGTCCGCGGCCGGGCGCAGGTGCTCCAGATCCTCCGCGAACGTCAGGAACTTCGCTCTCCCGGGCGGCCCCTGCACCTCCGTCCCATCGGCGTGCCGCGCGTGGGCCTCGATAACGTACTCGCCCGGTTCGTTCGTCCGCCAGAAGTAGCCGCGCATCTGTCCGCCCTCGACGGCGACGCGCACGTCGGTCGCCTCCTTGTTCGGCCCGATCACCTTGACCTTGAACTCGGCGTCGGGGATGGGGGCGCCGCCCTTGCCGAGCGCCTCGACCGTGAACCCAACCTGGTTGTTACCGCCGGCCGCCACGCGCCGCGTGTCCGGGATGACGCGCACATTGCCGCCCGCGTCCTCGCGCTTCGCCAGCCACAGGATCACCTGCTTCCAGAAGCGCTCGTAGGCGCGGACCGCCTCCTCGGTGCGCCGCCACTGCTTCCACGTCGTGTCGCCGCCGAACACCAGCGTCCGCCCCTCGCCGAACCTCGTCGCCGCCATCACCGGCTGGTCCGCGTCATCGACGGCGAACACCGTCGCGTCCTTGCGCACCTTGCCGAGTTTCGTCATCCCGTCGAGCTTGGCGAATACGCTCTCCCAGACGTGCTTCGGGTTGTCCGACAGGCGCAGCACGTAGGCGAGCCCCGCGGCGGTCGGGTTCACCCGGACGCGCGCGCTGATCTGTCCGGGTTCGTTCAGCTCGACCGGCAGCATGGCGGTGAACTCCGGGAACACCTGCCAGTCGCTGTTGGCAAACGTCTCGTATCCGCCGAGCATCGCCAGGCCGGTGCCCCGCTCCTTGACCATCTGACGGATCTTCGCGAACACCTCCTTCGGGTTCGCGCCGCCAAAGCGGCCGGCGGAAATGTCGCCGATCACGATCACGTCGTAATGGCGGTCCTCGAAGTGGAACCAGTCCTCCCCCGGCGCCGGGGGAACTCCCTTGAGCCGCTCGGTGTAGAAGACGCTGAAGCGCCTGTCCCTGGCCAGGGCGTGGCGGATCGCGAACACCGACTCGAAGGCGCGTTTCTTGCCCTCGACCCAGAGGACGCTCACGCCCTCGGCGGTCACGGTGACGAACGTCTCCAGCTTGTTGTTGGCCGTCGTCACCTCGCCCTTGACTTCCTCGACCTCGACGGTCACGCGAACGTCGCCGACCCTGTCCGGCCGCACCTCGCCGACGACCACCTCGTTGCCGGTCGTCCTCTTCAGCGTGACCGGCCGGACGTCGCCGGCCTGCTTGCCGTCGATGAGTAGCTTGACGTTGACGGTCTGGCCCTCGAAGTTGGGGGCGTTGATGACCGCCTTGACGACGAGCTTGTTCTTGATGGGGACGATGGGCGGATCCGGGTGGATGGCGACGACGGCAATATCCTGCTGCTTCGGATTGGTGGCGGGACTGCCGAGGGCGAACGTGTAGATCGGGCACGGGATGCCGCGCATCCGGGCTGCCTGCTCCAGGGCGGGGAAGCGTGTGCCGTTGTCGGCGCCGTCGCTCAGCAGCACCAGTCCGCGCAGGTGCTGCTCGCCGCCGTGGGCCTTCACCAGCGCCTCCAGCCAGCCGCCGATGTCGGTGCGCTTGCCGGCGGCCCTGCTGGTCGGATCGAACTTGCGCACCGCTGCGGACGCCTGATAGTAGACGATCTCGACCTTCTGGTCGGCCTGCAGCCGGCGCAGCAGGGACTCGACCGCGGGCGCCTTGAGGAGGCGCAGCGCGGCGTCCCAGCGCGACGCGCCGGCGAGTTCGTCGCTGATGTTCATGCTGGCCGAGTCGTCGATAAGGACGATCAGTTTCGACGGGATCGTCGCCTGGTCGCGATCGGCGAACGACGGACGCAGCACGACGAGGCAGGCGACGAGGAGGGCGCCGAGGCGCAGCAGCACGACGGTCAGGACGCGCTTCCAGGATGCGGCGCGCACGCCGAGGTAGGTCCAGACGGTGAGCGCGGTGAGCACCACGGCGACGACAGTCAGCGCCGTCAGGCCGCCGGGTAACGACCACGGCCACGCCGGATCGAGGATCAGCTCGGCGACGGGCACGCTCATAAAAGTTCTCCAGAGCCCACGGGGCGTAACCCGTGGGCTTTCCGGGCCGTCACCCGGCCGGTTCCGGCTCCCTGCGGTAGAACCTGTTCGCCAGTAGGTTCTCGACCGCCAGCACCAGCAGCAGCAGCACCATCAGGAACGGGAACAGCTCGACCGGCTGGCTCCAGTGCCCGCTCAGGCTGTCGCCCAGCTCGGCCTGCACGTCGAGGGGCAACACCGAGCCGCGCCCGAACACCGCCTCGACGTCCTTCACCGGCACGCGCGTCAGCAGCGCCTCCTCCGTCGTCAGGTTAACACTGAAAAAGGCGGTCTTTTTGCCCTCGCCCGCCACCGCGTAATTCCCGGGCGCCGCTGCCTGAGGGAAGCGCAGCTCGTTGAGGCTCTCGTCCGCCGCGACCGTGTCGAGCAGGTCCGGCCCGCGCCACAGCGCGTACTCCTTGAACCGCGGAGCCAGCGGCAGCGGGACGACCGGGCTTTCCTGGCCGGACAGGAAGTTGAGCCGTACCGGCTGCGTGTCGCCCGCGAGGTAGCCGGTCGTCAGGTTCGCGAGCACCACGTAGAAGGAGTTCAGCCGCTCGGCGTAGTTGTTCCACGCCTGGGCGCGGTCACGCAGGTCCATCGTGGTGGTGAACAGGATCGCCTTCCCGGGCCGCCCGCCCTTCGCGCCGATCAGCCGCTCCAGCAGGGCCGGCGGGCTGCCCCTGGCGGCGTAGGCGGCCAGGGCGGTCACGTCCTTCTCGCGCGGCGCGACCGGCCAGTACCACGTGGCCGAGCGCGGGTAGCGCACGAAGTCGATCCCCCGGTCCCCCTTCCACGTCCGGAACGGCGCCATCAACGCATGCTGATAGGCGAGTTTGTCCCAGTCCCACCGCCCGGCCTCCTCGCTCGCCGCCTTCGCCGGGTTGTTGCCCAGCTTGCCGGGCAGGACGGCCTGGGCCGCAGAGCTGTTGTACCGCCCGACGACCACCGTCGGCCCGCCTGGCACCACCGCCAGCCCGCCGCCCTTGTTGACGTACCCCTCCAGCAGCCGCCACAGGTCGTCCGACGGCGCCTCGACGTTGAACAGCCAGACGGCATGGTAGTCCCTGAGCAGGTCGGGGCCTTCCTTCAGCGCCTTCTCGATCTTCTGGATCGTGAGGCGGAAATCGCCGACGGCGTCGTGGGCGTCCTTCAGCAGCTGGGCCGCGGGCGGCTGGTCGGTCAGCACCAGAACCTGGCGCGGCTGGCGGATGGCGAAGGTGAGGTAGCGAAGGTTGTTCGCCGGCAGCAGGTCGGTGCTGACGAACTCGGCGACCAGCTGGTGCGGGCCGGGCTGCAGCTGCTTGCCGTCGATGGGGAAGGCGAACGACTTGCTGGAACCGGCCTTGATCTCGACCGCCTGCTCCTCCTTGCGCGCGCCGAGCGTCCACCGCAGGACGTTGCTCAGATCCTTGCCGGTCGCCTGCACCGTCGCCCGGACCACGAACTTCTCGTCGGCTGCGAACAGCTGGCGCGGGGCGTTGCGGCGCCCGTCGCGCGGCAACTCCAGGTCGAGGATGGCTCCGTCGGCGGGATCGTCCACGCCGACGTCGAGAAAGACCTCGTGCGCCCCGCGGAGGTCGTGAAGCACCGCCCCAACTGCCTCCAGCACGCGATCCCGGTACTGCTTCGCCTCGTCCCCGAGTTTCGCGTTCAGCCCCTCCAGGGCGGCGAGGAGTTCCCTGGCCCGGCCGCGGGCGGCGCCGACGAGCTGGTTGAACTTGCTGTCGGGGTACGCCGCCTCGCTCAGCCTGCCGCCCTCCTCCCGGATCCTGTCCAGCAAGTCGATCAGGGCCGCATCCGGGAGTTCCTGCCCGGTCGAGACGGGGACGCGCGTGCGCAATTCCTTGAGCAGCTCGATCACCCCGGGGATGCGCCCGCCGACGAGGGCGACGCGGTCGAACGGCAGCGGCACCCGGTCGCGAGCCTCCTGGAGAGACTTTACCCGTCCAGCGTCCCAGCCGCCGGTCGTCCGGTCCGAGAAGACGCATACCAGGCGGGCCAGCTGATGCGCCTGCTCGTCCCGGGCGCGGCCCAGGTCCGCCAGCAGGCGGTAAACCTCCTCCAGCCGGGCCGTGACCGTGCCGCCGGGGCGGACGCGCAGGGCGTCGATACGCTTGCGGGCCTGGAGGGCGGACGTCAGCCAGTCGCCCTTGCCGGCGGGGACCGCCTCGGCCGTGTCGAGGATCAGGTACTTGCTCCCGGCGGGCAGCCGGTCGATCATCTCGTGCCCGCGCCGTTTCGCGTCGTCGAGGCGCGTCAGCTTGCCGTCCTTCGTCGAAACCGTGTACTCCATGCTCGGGCTGGTGTCGAACAGCAGCACGGCCGCAACCGGGCGGTCGGTCCCGAGCTTGAGGGCGTCGCTGGAGACGGTCAGGCGGGCGGCGGCCAGGCAAATGGCGACGATGAGCAGAATGCGCAGCGACAGCAACAGGAGGTGCCGGAGGCGGAGCTTGCGCAGGTTCGTCCTGTGGCGCTGGACGAGGAACCGGAACGCCGGAAAGAGCAGCGTTTTCGGCTTCTGGCGCATGATGAGGTGGATCAGCACCGGAATGCCGACCAGCACCAGCCCGCCCAGAACGAAGGAGAAGACGAAGGTCATGGGTGTCGTTCGCAGGGGACAGTGCCCAGGGAAGGCTTGAGGGGGTAAAGTCCACGGGCTGCGTCCCGTGGGCCACCCCTCGGCGCCTGGCCCACGGGACGCAACCCGCGGGCTTTAACTCCGGGCTCCTCAGAACCGCTTCCGCCGCTGCAACAGGTACTCCATCAGCGCCCGGTCGAAGTTGACGCTCGTGTCCATCGGGACGTAATCGATGTTCGCGCGGGCGCACTTCTGGCGATAGAACTCCTGGAACTCGCCCAGCGCTTGCAGATAGTCGGTGCGCATGTTCCGGGCGTCGAGCGTCAGCTTCTGCTCTTCCTCGACGTCCTGAAACTCGATCACGCCCTCGAAGGGGAAATGGACCTCGGCCTCGTCGAGGATGTGGAACAGGATGATCTCGTTGCCGCGGTGGCGCAGATGGGCGAGGCTTTCCAGCACCGGCTCCGGGTCGGTCAGCAGGTCGCTGAAGACCATCACCAGCGCCTTGTGGCGGATCATCGCTGCCAGCTGGTGCAGGCAGTGCGCCAGGTCGGTCTTGCCGGCCGGCTTGAGGTTCGCCAGGATCGCGAGGATGTTGCCGAGCTGCGTGCGCTTGCTCCGCGGCGGCAGACACGCCTGGATGCGCGTGTCGAACGTCACCAGCCCGACCGGATCCTGCTGGTGGATCATCAGGTAGCCGAGGGCCGCCGCCAGGCAGATGGCGTACTCGAACTTCGTCAGCTCCTGGCGGTACGTGTACGCCATCGACGCGCTCAGATCCATCACCAGATAGCCGGTGACGTTTGTCTCGGCCTCGAACTTCTTGACGTAATAGCGGTCTGTCTTGGCGTAGATGTTCCAGTCGAGGTCTTTCAGGTCGTCGCCAGCGACGTACTTGCGGTGCTCGCTGAACTCGACCGAGAACCCGTGGTACGGGCTCGCGTGCAGGCCGGCGAGGAATCCTTCCACGATGAACTTGGCGCGCAGGTCGAGGCGCGATACCTGGCGGATCACCTCGGGTTTGAGGTACTTCTCGGTGTTCATGTCAACCCTCGGCAACGAGGAGCGCCCCCTCGGCGTCGCGGAAACCCTCGCCGTCCGCCTGGTACACGCCCTCGGTAGTGCGGGCCAGGAACCGGGCCAGCGCCGCGCAGAGCGCGCGGGTCGCTTCGGCGTCGTCGCTGTCTCCCCCGGCGTGCAGGGTGTAGACACGCCGTGTGCCGATGAGGTGGAGCATCAGTCGATCCTGCACCGGACCGGGCGCCGTCGTTTCCAGCCACGCCGCCCAGGTGAGCAGTTCCTGCCGCACGCCCTCCTCGGTGGCGAGGTAGCACTCGGCCTCGACGCTGCCGCCCTCATCCGGGAGGCTGAGGTCCGCCCGAAACCACCCCTGGTCGTCGCCGCGGAAATGGCCGCTCACCTCCAGCCCGGTCCCGTGCAGGTGCTCCAGCAGGGCGGCCGGCTCGGGGTGGGCGTCGTTGCTGGCGAAGACGCGATACCAAATGGTCATCGTTCTTCCCCCGCACCTCCAGGCCCCCTCTCCCCTGGTGGGAGAGGGAGGCCGGGGGGTGCGGGGGGATCCTCACACCTTCTTGCGCTTCTCGTATCTGGCCGGCTCGGGCTCGCCGACCACCTGGAGCAACTGCGTGATCACGTCCTCGCTCGTCTTCCCCTCCGCCTGCGCCTGGAAGTTGGTGCTGATGCGGTGGCGCAGGACCGGAATGGCGACTCGTTTGATGTCGTCCACCGCCACGCTGAACCGGCCGTCCATCGCCGCCACCGCCTTCGCCCCCTGGACCAGGAAGATCCCCGCCCGCGGTCCGGCCCCCCAATCGACCATCTTGCGCACGAAGTCCGGCGCCTCCGGCTTGTTCGCCCGCGTCGCCCGTACCAGCTTCGTCGCGTAATCCCGGACGTAATCGCCGACCGCGACCTTCTGCACCAGCTTCTGCATGTTCACGATCGCCCGCCCACTCAGCACCTTGATCAGCTCCGTCGGCTCGTCACGGGTCGCCATCTCGAGGATGCGCTTCTCCTCGTCGAAGTCGGGGTAGTCCACCTTGATGTTGAACATGAAGCGGTCGAGCTGGGCCTCGGGCAGCGGGTACGTCCCTTCCTGCTCGATCGGGTTCTGCGTGGCGATGACGAAGAACGGATCCGGCAGCTTGTACGTCTCCTGCCCGATCGTCACCTGGCGCTCCTGCATGGCTTCGAGGAGGGCGGCCTGCGTCTTCGGCGGCGTGCGGTTGATCTCGTCGGCGAGGATGATGTTGGCGAAGATCGGACCCTTGACGAACCGGAACTCGCGGCGCCCGCCTTCCTGCTCTTCCAGGACCGTCGTCCCGGTGATGTCGGACGGCATCAGGTCGGGCGTGAACTGGATGCGCTTGAACGTCATGTCGAGGATCTGGGCGATCGAGCTGACCATGAGCGTCTTGGCCAGGCCCGGGACGCCGACGAGCAGGCAGTGGCCGCGGCTGAAGATCGCCGCCAGGATCTGTTCGACCACCTCCGCCTGGCCGACGATGGCGCGGCGGAGTTGCTCGAGCATCTGGACGCGCGCCTGGCTGAACTGGGCCAGGTATTCGCTGATGCGGTCGTTGGACACCGGTGGCGTTACCTCGCGGGGCCAGGGGCGACGGGGGCCACGATACCTGCTGTATTGTAAAGGATGGGCGGCGAGAGGGGAAATGGCCGCGGCACCTCGCCTGGTCCTCGCCTTCGCCGCGGACGCGGCCGCTGCTTACAATACCCGCGCGCTCCCGCCGCGGGCGGGAGCAGGGAAGGGGCCGTTCCCCACTCATCCGAGGTCACGTCATGACCCTGACACGCCGCGCCTGGCTGAAACTCCTCCTCGCCGGCCTGCCTCTGTCCGCTCTCCGCGTGGGCCGCAGCGAATCGGCCCAGCCGGAACGACGGCCGGCACCACTCAAGATCACCGGGCTGCGCGTCACGCCGGTGGCGCTCCCCGACCCGCCGCTGCTCGCCGCGAGCGGCTGCCACGGCCCTTACTTTCTCCGCAATGTCGTCGAACTCGAAACCGACGGCCGCCTCGTCGGCGTCGGCGAGACGCGGGGCGGAGAGGCCACGACGCAGGGGCTGGAGAAGGCTCGCGCCCTGGTCGTCGGCCGGAACGCCTTCGCCTACCGCGCGTTCGCCCGGCAGCTGCTCGCCCTCAGCCCGGCCGTTTACGCCGCCGTCGAGATGGCGTGCCTGGACGCCTGCGGCCGCGCGACTGGCCGGCGGCTGTCCGAACTTCTCGGCGGTCCGGTGCGCGATGAGGTCGAGTTCGCCGCGTACCTCTTCTACCGCTACGCCGCCGACCACCCGCGGCTGCTCGCCGACCGCCGCCTCGTGGACCGGCGCGGCCGCGGGAAGGAGGCGCTTGACGACTGGGGCGAGGTCCGCACTCCGGAGGCGATGGTGCGCACGGCCGAGCGGTTCCGCCGCACCTGGGGCTTCCGCGTCTTCAAACTCAAGGCCGGCGTGCTGCCGCCGAGGGTCGAGCTGGAGACGATGCGCGCCCTCGACGCCCACTTCAGCGGCAAGATGCCACTGCGCATCGATCCGAACGCCCGCTGGCGCACCGAGACGGCGATCGCCGCCGCGAAGGATCTGCGCCGCGTCAACCTGGAGTACTACGAGGATCCGGTGCGCGGGCAGGAGGCGATGGCGGAGGTGCGACGTGCCACGATGCTCTGCATGAGCACGAACATGTGCGTCACTCGCTTCGAGCATGTCGCGCCGGCGGTCAAGCTGCATCCAATCGATGTGGTGCTGTGCGACCATCATTACTGGGGTGGGATCCCGGCGTGTCAGGAGTTGGGGCGCCTCTGCGCGGCGCTCGGGTGGAGTCTGAGCCAGCACAGTAACAATCACGCTGGGCTGACGATGGCGGCGATGATCCACGTCGGCGCCTGCGTCCCGCAGCTGACGATCGCCAGCGACACGCACTACCCGTGGCTGCCCGAAGGGGCGGACCTGATCCAGGGGCCGAAGCTGTCCATCCGCGAGGGGCGGATGCGGGTGCCGGAAGGGCCGGGACTCGGGGTGCAACTCGATCGGGATAAGCTGGCACGAGCGCACGAGGTGTATCGCAAGTGCGGCATGCGCGAGCGCGACGACGCCTCCACGATGCGGCTGGTCGAACCGGGCTGGAAACGGGAGTTGTTCTGAAACGCTGACCGGCTCGGTGCTGGCGTGCCTACCCGCCCGCAGCGTCAGCGACGGGCGCTGCAAGTGTCCGTCGCTGACGCTGCGGGCGGGTCGGCACGCTTCGCGTTCGGGACAAGCACTCTACCGACCCGTCAGTCCACTCTTCAGCGCGCCGTTGGGCAGGCGGATGGCCGGGGCGGGAACGCGGCCGTTGGGCGTCCGGTTCCGCCACGGGAACGGATCGACGATCTCGACGGGCCGCGTCGAGATGCGCTCGCCCAGGATGCCCTCGAAGATGGAGGCGTACAGCTTCTCGATCGGCTGCAGGCTGTGGGCGGCCAGGAGCATGTGAACCCGGCCCTGGTTACCCAGCACCCAGCGGCGGCCAGCCCGGTCGGCGACCGGGGCGGCGCCGAGCGCGGCCCTGACCTGCGCCGTCTCTTGCAGATGCCGGAACTTGACGTCCGGCCCGTTGATCGGCACCGGCTGGAGCTTCGGCGCCAGCGGTCGGCCGCTTGGGTCGCGGTACGTCAGCTGGCTGTTCGCATCCTCGTCCACCGGCGGATCATAGGTGACCGGCTCGACAGCCAGGCCGTGTTCGGTGCGGAGCCTGGCGGCGTGAGCCTTGCGGAAGATCGCCTTGAACGCGGCCCCGTTGCCCCTGGCGTCGGCGAGGGCCTTCGTGGCGGTCTCGACCACCCACTTCGCCTCGCGCAGCATGGTCGCCGCGTTCACTGGCCCGGCGACGCAGTGCAGCACCCGGCCATCCTGGGCGCAGAAGTAGGCGGCGACGTTCCCGCCCTGTTTTTGCTTGCCGACGATGCGGAAGGTGCCGACCTTCTGGTAGGCCGAGCAGAAGTGTTCGTTGAGGTACGTGCCGACCTCAGCGTTCGCCAGCGCGTTGACACGCAACGCCTCGGCGTTGTTTCAGGTGAAGTCCGGGTTTTCAAACAGCCCGGAGATGTGCAGCACGAAGACGAGTTTCTCCTCCTTGAGAGCGCTGCGGGCCGCCTCGCTCGGGTTCTTGAAGAACTTGACGGCGGTGCCGTGGTCGCCGGTGCATTCGGCAGCGGGTTTGTCCAGGACGGTGCCCGTCGGTTTCACCTTGCCGCCGGCCGGCTCGCGCGCCCCGGCGGAACCGAGCAGTCCCAGGACGAGGAGCAGCCCAGCCGCAGTGTACAGAAGGATTCGACGCACGCTTGACCTCCTTTACGAAGCTGGTCCCCGGTAGGCCAACCGGGGTCAGGGGCGGAACAAGCCCACACAAGACCCTTCATCAGTTTAGACGAACCGATTTCGGAACCCGATTGGGGTTTTGCGCCCTTGTTACAAAGGCTGGCGCCCCGCGGGCCAGATCTGCCCGGCAGTTGGCCCACGAGGCGCCACCTGTGAACTTTTCCCAATCCCTTGCACACCATTCCCCCTGTCCCTGCACCAGGCTCAAATCAGGCACAATTCCCGTCAGTCCTCGACGGTCCGCTCCAGATCGTACCGATCCAGCCCCTTGCCGTAGCCGTCCGGCGTGACGCCTACCACCCGGAAGCCGAGTTTTCGGTAGAAGCCGACCGTTTCGTTGCTGGTGTTCAGCACAATCCTGTCAACCTCGGGAAGCTGGGCAATGCGCTCCAACCGGGCCAGGGCGAGCGCGCGGCCCAGTCCCTGCCCGTGCCGGTCGCGGTGGACCATCCCCCAGGTGAGCACCGCCGTCTTCCCTCCGTCGCGCACCCCGAACCCACCGCACCCGACCACGGCTCCGTCGTCGTCGCACAGGATGCCGAAATAGCCGGGCTGCGCATCCAGGAAGGCGCGGAAAGCGTCCCGGTCGCCCGGTCCGAAGTAGCGGTCGGCGTTGCTGTCGAAGATGGCGAGGCAGGCCGGATGGTCTGCGGCGAGGCAGGGGCGGTAGAGCATGGCAACGTCCCCTCCGGACGGAAGCCTACAATGTCGTCATGAACCAGACGCAACTCCGGGGTCTGACTGCCGCCGAGGTGGCTGAGCGCGTGCGCCGAGGGCAGGTCAACCGCACCCCACGCTCCGAATGGAAAGCGTACGCCCGCATCGTGGCGCGGAACCTGTTCACCTGGTTCAACGCCATGGTGGTGCCGGCCGCGGTCGCCCTCGTCGCCCTGCACGAGTACCAGGGCGGCATCGCCGTCAGCGGAATGGCGGTCGCCAACACACTCATCGGCCTGGTCCAGGAGATCCGCGCCAAGCGCCACCTGGACAGGCTCGCGATCCTCGTCGAGTCGCGTGCTCGGGTGGTACGCGACGGGGTCGCGCAGGCCATCCCGGCCGGCGCGGTTGTCCTGGGGGATTGTATCCTGCTGGCGGCCGGCGACGCGGTCGTCGCCGACGGGCTGGTACTCGACGCCCGGTTCCTGGAGGTCGATGAGGCGCTGCTGACCGGCGAGTCCGACCCGGTTCGCCGTCAGCCTGGGGACCGGCTGCTGTCCGGGAGCGTGTGCGTGGCCGGCGAGGGCGCTTACCGGGCGGAGAAGGTCGGTGGCGAGGCGTTCGCCCAGCACACCTCGGCTCAGGCACGCCGCTACCACTACACCGCCAGCCCGCTGACGCGCGTCATCGACCGGCTGATTCAAATCCTGTCGGTGACGGCGGTCGTGCTGTGCCTGATCTACACCACCGTCTACCTGCTGACCAGCTATCACGACGTGGCCGCGGTCGAGTACCCCGACCTGATCGACGCCAGGCCGCGCGAGGCGGAGCGGCGCGTCTACGTCCGCATGGTGGCTGCCACCATCACGTCGATGGTCCCGCAGGGTCTGGTCCTGACGGCAACCCTCGCCTTCACCATTGGCGCCGTCGTGATGAGCCGGCGCGGGGCCGTCGTCCAGCGCCTGCACGCGGTCGAGGCGATGGCAGCCGTCGATGTCGTCTGCACCGACAAGACCGGCACCCTGACAACCAACCGGCTGGAACTGGACCGGGTGGCGGCGCTCGGCGGCGGACCGGGCGCGACGGAGGTGCGCCGGCTGCTGAGCGTGTTCGCATCGGTGTCGATCGACCAGAACAACAAGAACATCCAGGCTCTGCGCGGCGCCCTCGGGGAGGCCCGCGCCGACCTGCTCGACCAGATGCCGTTCAAATCGCAGAACCGCTACAGCGCAGTCCGCGTGCGTGACGGCGAGGGCGAGCACGTGCTGGTGATGGGCGCGTGCGAGGCGCTGCGTCCGCACCTCCGGGGGTCCGGGCCGGACGGCTGGGAGGCCACCTGGAAGGAGTTGATGACGACCGGCCTGCGCGTCCTGATGTTCGCCGAGTCCGACCACCGGGCGCCGTTCGCCGGGACGCTCGACGGCTTCCCGCTGCGGCCGCTCGCGCTGGTGGCGTTGAGCGACGAGCTGCGGCCGGAGGCTGGCGCGGTGCTCGAGAAACTGGCGACCCAGGGCATCACCTTCAAGGTGATCTCCGGCGACAACCCGGAGACGGTCCGGGCGACGGTCGCCCACCTCAACCTGCCGCTGGCGCACGAGCCGGTCGTCACCGGGGACATGCTCGAGTCGGCCCCGGACCGGGACGAGCTGGTCGAGCAGCGGAGCGTGTTCGGCCGCGTCTCGCCGCAGCAGAAGGTGGCCATCGTCCAGACGCTGAAGGAGCGCGGCCGGTTCGTGGCAATGATCGGGGACGGCGTCAACGACGTGCTGCCGATCAAGAACGCGCAGCTTGGGATCGCGATGGGGGAGGGGAGCCAGGCGAGCAAGGCGGTCGCCGGGCTGGTGCTGGAGAACAACGACTTCGCCCTGCTGCCGGAGACGCTGGAGGAGGGGCGGACGATCGTCCGCAACCTGCGCCGGTCGGCGAAGCTGTTCCTGACGAAGAATGTCTACTCGCTATTCCTGCTCCTGCCGGGAGCGGTCGGCCTGCTCGGGCTGCCGTTCCCGTACGTTCCGCAGCAGGTGACGCTGCTGAACTGGCTGGTGATCGGCATGCCCGCCCTGGCGATCGCGCTGAGCCGGGAGCGCTCGCAGACGCCGACGCGGACCGACTTCCTGCGCGAGGTCGGGTGGTTCGCGCTCCGCACCGGGGTGGTGTTCGCGCTGGCCGGGCTGGTCGTGCTGGTGTTCGCCATGCACGTGTGGGCCGTATCCGACCCCGAACAGACGGTCCGCCGGGCGCGCACGTTCCTCCTGACGACACTGGTCTTGCTGGGGATCACGGCGTTGTTTCGCGCGCTGCGCGACGGCGAGAGCCAGCCGCTGCTGGGCGACCGGCGGTTCCGATGGGTGATGGGGGCAGCCGTGCCGGTGTATCTGCTGGCGATGTACTGGCCGCCAGCGCGGGAGTTCTTCCAGCTGGCGGCGCTGGACCTGACCGACTGGACGCGCGTGCTGGGGATCGCGCTGCCGGCCTGGGCGCTGTCGGTGCTCAGCGATCGCATCCCCTACGAGCGCGTGTTCCCGCCGCCCCGCGCGCGCCGGGCGCCGTCCGCGCCCGAAGCGTAAGCGCGGGATCTTGGCTGGCCCGTCGCTGGCGCTCCGGGCTGGTCGGACGGCGCCAGCGGAAGCCCGGCCAGGCTTCAGCCGCGCTCGCCCCCCGGCGTGGCCGTCTCGCGCCGCGCGACGGTGGGCCAGACGGCCTCGACGCGGTCGCCGCGCATCGCGTACAGGCGGTCGTACAGGTTCACGGTCGGGTCGCAGTGCGGCACGAGGAACTCCAGCCGCTCGCCGAGGCGCGGCAGCAGCGCCCCCTTCGTGGCGGTGACGGTCCCGAACTCGTCGCCGGCGCGGGCGTAGGTCAGACCGTCACGCCCCCGCGCCTCCGGCCGGTGCGGCCCGTCGGTGGAGAACGCCTTGGTGCCGGCATCGATGGTGACGCGGTCCGGGTGGGTGGCGCTGACCACGGTCGTCAGCACCGTCAGGCTCGGCCGGAAGTCGGTGTAGACGGGGCCGTCGCGGCCGCCGATGCGCCGGTAATCGACGTCCATGAAGACGTAGGAGCCGACCTGCAGCTCGGTGACGCCGCGCACGGCGCTGTCGATGTTGTATGTGCCGGTGCTGCCGCCCGAGAGGATCGGCACGTCGAGCCCCGCCTTCGCCAGCAACTCACGCGTCTCGGCCGCCAGCGTCATCGCGGCGCGCGACACCTTCGCGCGGTTTGCGAAGCCGACCGCGTGCGAGGCGTGGCCGGCGTAAGCCTGCACCCCCCGCAGGCGCAGCGACCGCTCGCGGGCGATCTGCTGGGCCAGCCGCAGGGCGGGCTGGCCGGGCTGAATCCCGGTGCGCCGGTCGCCCACGTCCACGTCGATGAGGACGTCCACGACCACGCCGGCCGCCCGCGCCGCCTCGACGAGCAGCTCGACCTGCCGCACGTGCCCGACCGCCAGCAATACCGCCCCCGGCCGCCGCGCCAGGGCGGCCATGCGGGCGAGCTTCGGCGGCTCGAGGACTGGGGAGGTGAGCAGCACCCCGCGGACGCCGGCGGCGACCATCGCCTCGGCCTCCGGCACGGTGGCGACGCACACACCGAGGGCGCCGGCGGCGACCTGGCGGCGGGCGATCTCCGGACACTTGTGGGTCTTCGCGTGCGGCCGCAACCCGCACCCGGCCCGCTTGCCGTGTTCGGCCATCGTGCGCAGGTTCGCCTCGAAGGCGGCGAGATCGATCAGCAGGGCCGGGGTGGGCAGGTCGGCCTTCGTCAGGGGCCGCGGCGGTTCGTGGGGCTGGGCGGTGGCCGCGGCCAGGCCGGCGGCCAGGCCGGCGCCGAGAAAGGTGCGGCGGGGGAGAGGCATGGTGCGCTCCTGGTGGTACGAAGGCGACGGTAGCCTGGCGACGTTGTTGTCCCAGTCCGGGCTGCCTTCGTCAAGGGGCAGGGTCCGCCCCGCGCGGTGGCCGGGTGGGCGCTGCGATCGCGCCGAACCGTGCCGAGGCCGCTCAGGGCCGCGCGCAGGAGCATTTTGGTCTGGCCAAGGTGCGCGGGGCGGGGCAGAATAACCTGTGGTGTGTGTCGTCTGACGCTGACGTGTCCTGGTTCCCTTTCTCGTCCGAGGATTGTGACGCCATGAGGAAGGCCCCGTTCATCGCCCTGACTCTGCTGGCCCTCTGGGTCCGGCCCGCCGGCGCCGTGGATATCAAGAACGTTCGTGCGGTCTACGGGCCGTTCGGAGGGGAGCGAGCCAGCAACAAGTTCCTGCCCGGGGACATTCTGTTCCTCGCCTTCGACGTGGAAGATCTGTCGATGGACACGGCCAGCGCCCTCGTCCAGTACAAGATCAAGCTGGAGGTGTTCGATGCCACCGGCAACCGGCTGTTCGGACGCGAGTCGAAGAACCAGCACTACCTGACCCTCGGCCAGGCGCGCGTGTCAGAGCGCGGCCAGGTCGTGACCGGGACCGAGCAGAAGCCCGGGAAATACACGGTGAAACTCACGGCGACCGACGTGCGCCTCAAGGAGCCGAAGGAAAAGTCCATCAGTTACAGCTTCGAGATCCTGCCGGCCGACTTCGGGATGATCCACCTCAGCTCGCCGGCGGTGGCCGTTCCGCTGCAGGAGTACACGACCCACGTCGCTCTCGTCGGGTGGGCCAAGGACGCCAAGAAGCTGCCCAACATCGAGGTCCGTCTGCGCATCCTCGACGCGACCGGCAAGCCGACCCTGCCCAAGCCGTTCGTGACGAACATCCCGAAGGATCTCCCCGAGGAGGTCGATCTCAAGGACCGGAGCATCCTGCCGCTGCCGTTCCCGATCACGATCAACCGGGCCGGACGGTTCACGATCGAGATCGAGGCGACGGACAAGATGGCGTCGAAGACCAGTCAGGTGCGGTTCCCGCTGCTGGTGCTGGAGCCGAGCGCGGCCGTGGCAGGCAAGTAAGCGGAGGGCGTGCGGCGGGCGGCCGGGAGCCGCCCGCCGCACGCCTGCAGGAGTTTTCCATGGATCAGAAGCAAGAGCTGCTGGCGCGGATCGCCCAGTTCCGCAAGATGGCGACGGACGACCCGGACAA
>JAANMY010000108.1_pt1 | contig 106725 bp, 101 predicted proteins | sample 7279691 | NCBI WGS metagenome assembly JAANMY01 (sample SAMN14094543, study PRJNA606508) | bioreactor metagenome | isolation source: A lab-scale SPAN reactor treating ammonium-rich wastewater day 388 | place: Ireland: Galway | collected 2018-02-07 | reverse complement strand
GGTCGCCTCGGGCGGCATCCACGCGGGCCAGATGCACCAGCTGATCGACCTGTTCGGCGACGACGTGGTGCTGCAGTTCGGCGGCGGCACGATCGGGCATCCGCAGGGCATCCAGGCGGGTGCGGTGGCCAACCGGGTGGCGCTCGAAGCGATGGTGAAGGCGCGCAACGAGGGTCGCAACCTCCCCGAGGAGGGGCCGGCGATCCTGCAGCAGGCCGCGGCGCACTGCGGGCCGCTGAAGGCGGCACTCGACACCTGGAAGGACGTGAGTTTCAACTACGCCTCGACCGACACCAGCGACTACGCGGTCACGCCGGCCGCCGCCACCTGACACCACGAAGCCCTACCGGCATCGACGACATCCGGGAGCACCGAACCATGATGACCAACCCCACCGGTCGCCTGACGCAGGGACAATTCAGCTTCCTGCCCGACCTCACCGACGCCGAGATCGCGATGCAGATCGAGTACGGGCTGAACAGGGGTTACGCCTGGAGCGTCGAGTACACCGACGATCCGCACCCGCGCAATACCTACTGGGAGATGCACGGCCAGCCGATGTTCGACCTGAAGGACGCGGCCGGCGTGATGATGGAACTGGCAGGCTGCCGCAAGGCGTTCCCGAACCACTACATCCGCATGCTGGCGTTCGATTCGTCCGCGGGGGTGGAGTCGATCGCGATGAGTTTCATCGTCAACCGGCCGGCCGAGGAACCCGGCTTCGCGCTCGATCGCACCGAGACGGTCGGACGCACGCAGCGCTACGCGGTGCGCGCCTACGCTGCCGACCGGCCCGAGAACCAGCGCTACTGACCCGCGGGCGCGACGCTCCGCTCCCGCCGATCGGGCCGACGATGACTGCCCCGCTGTACCGCATCCCCGGCACCACGCCTGCGACGGGTGCATCGCCGGCCGGGGCGCCGTCGACCTCCGGCGCAACATCGGGCGAAGCCGCGTCGCCGGCACCGCGCACCGTCGCCGAAGTGCTCGCGAGCAGCCAGGTGGAGGCGGTGCTCGATGAGCTGGAACGCGAACTGGTGGGGCTCGCGCCGGTCAAGCAGCGCATCCGCGACATCGCCGCGCTGCTGGTCATCGACAAGCTGCGCCTGAACCTGGGGCTCGCCGCCCAGTCGCCGTCGCTGCACATGAGCTTCACCGGCAACCCCGGCACCGGCAAGACGACCGTGGCGATGCGCATGGCGCAGATCCTGCATCGGCTGGGCTACGTGCGCAAAGGCCACCTGGTGGCGGTGACCCGCGACGACCTGGTCGGCCAGTACATCGGACACACGGCGCCGAAGACGCGCGAGGTGCTGAAGAAGGCGATGGGCGGCGTGCTGTTCATCGACGAGGCCTACTACCTGTACCGCCCCGAGAACGAGCGCGACTACGGGCAGGAAGCGATCGAGATCCTGCTGCAGGTGATGGAGAACCAGCGCGACGACCTGGTGGTGATCCTGGCCGGCTACGCCGAACGCATGGACACGTTCTTCCGCAGCAATCCGGGAATGAGCTCGCGCATCGCCCATCACCTGGATTTTCCCGACTACGCCGAGAGCGAGTTGCTGGAGATTGCCGAGCGGATGCTCGCGCAACAGAACTACCGCTTCGGCGCCGGCGCGCGCGAGGCCTTTGCCCAATACCTCGCGCACCGCGTGCGCCAGCCGCACTTCGCCAATGCGCGCAGCGTGCGCAATGCGCTGGATCGCGCACGCCTGCGCCAGGCGAGCCGGCTGTTCGCCGAGCGCGATCGCGAACTCTCGCTCGACGACCTGTGCACCATCACCGAAGCCGACATCCGCGCCAGCCGCGTGTTCGCCGCACTCGCGGCATCCGTCACCACCGAAGCGGGATCCGGCGACCGATCCCGTCCGATCACCGGGAGACCCCGATGACGCCGACCGACCTGCACGACTGGCTGACCACCGCGACGCCCGCGCTCGCCGCCACCATCGAGACGCTGGCGCGCTCGTGCGCGCGCATCGCCGAGTCGGCCGCGCTGGGCGAGCTCGCCGGCACGCTCGGCGACATCGGACAGTGCAACAGCCAGGGTGAGAAGCAGACGCGGCTGGACGTGTATGCCGACGAGTGCATCGCCGGCGCGCTGGCCAGTTGCCGGCACGTCGCCGGCTGGGCCAGCGAGGAGCACGACGAACCCTCGATCTCCGAACGGCACGCCGAAACCGGTGAATACCTCGTGGTGTTCGATCCGCTCGACGGCTCGTCCAACATCGACGCCAACATCTCGGTGGGCACGATCTTCTCGATCCTGCCGCACCCGTTTCGCGGCACCTCGCCCGGCGCGGCCGGCTTCCTGCAGCCGGGGCGCCGGCAGGTCGCGGCGGGCTACGTCATCTACGGCCCGGCCTGCGTGATGGTGCTCTCCTGCGGCAACGGCGTGGCGGCGTTCACGCTCGATCGTCGCGACGGCCGCTGGCGGCTCACCCGTGACGCGATCCAGGTGCCCGTGCAGACGCGCGAATTCGCGATCAACGCATCGAACCAGCGCTTCTGGGAAAAGCCGGTGCAGCGCTACGTCTCGGAGTGCCTGGCCGGCGAGAGCGGCCCGCGCAGCAAGGACTTCAACATGCGCTGGGTCGCCAGCCTGGTCGCCGAGGTGCACCGGATCCTGAGCCGCGGCGGCGTGTTCCTCTACCCGCGCGACACGAAGACGCCGTACCGGCCTGGGCGGCTGCGGCTGATGTACGAAGCCGCTCCGGTCGCCTGGCTGATGGAGCAGGCCGGCGCAGGTGCGGTGACCGGCACCCGCCCGCTGCTCGACGTCGTGCCCGACACGCTGCACCAGCGGGTGCCGGTGATCGTCGGCTCGCGCGAGGAAGTCGACCTGATCGTGCGCTACCACGAGGATCCGAACGAAAACGTGTCGTGGCAACTCTTCGGTTCGCGCTCGCTGTTCGTGCGTGCCTGAGCCGCCCCGGACCCGCACCGCCATGTCCAGAAAACACCCGATCATCGTCGTCACCGGATCGAGCGGCGCCGGAACCAGCACGGTCAAGCGCACCTTCGAGACGATCTTCCGCCGCGAGGGCATCACGGCCGCCACGATCGAGGGCGACGCCTTCCATCGCTACGAGCGCAAGGAGATGAAGGAGCGGATCGCCGCGGCCGACCGAGAAGGCCGGCCGATGAGCCACTTCGGGCCGGACGCGAACGAATGGTCCGCACTGGAGAAGCAGTTCGGCGCCTATGCGCGCGACGGCCGCTGCCGCACGCGGCTGTATCTGCACAACGAGGCGGAAGCCGCGCCGTGGGGCCAGGAGGCGGGCACCTTCACGCCATGGCACGACACGCCGGTGGATACCGACCTGCTGTTCTACGAAGGGCTGCACGGCTGCGTGAAGACCGGCGCAGTCGATCTCGCGCGCCACGTCGACCTGAAGATCGGCGTGGTGCCGATCATCAACCTGGAGTGGATCCAGAAAATCCATCGCGACACGAAGGATCGCGGCTACTCGAAGGAGGCGGTCGCCGACACGATCCTGCGCCGCATGCACGACTACATCCACTACGTCTGCCCGCAGTTTGGCGAGACCGACATCAACTTCCAGCGCGTGCCGGTGGTCGACACCTCGAATCCGTTCATCGCGCGCGACATCCCGACCGCCGGCGAGAGCATGACCGTGATCCGCTTCCGGAACCCGCGCGGCATCGACTTCCCCTACCTGCTGTCGATGATCGGCGAATCGTTCATGTCGCGCGCCAACACCATCGTGGTGCCGGGCGGCAGGATGGATCTGGCGATGCAGCTGATCCTCACGCCGATGATCCTGCGGCTCATGGAGATCCGGCGCGCCCAGCTCGCCTGAGCGTGGCGTTCAGCCCGGCGGCCTGCGGGCGATCACCGTCGAGAACCACTTCGAGGTTCCGCCCGGCGCCGGAAAGCCGTCGATTCGCGACTCGACGATCCGCCAGGCAGCGAAGTGCCGCACGAGATCGTCCCTGCCGAACAGGCAGTACGCCGAGGGGTCGAACATCTCCAGGAAGGTCGTCCCCTCGCAGAGCACGTTGACGATCGCCACGCCCCCAGGCCGCACGCGCTCGCGGATGTTGCGGGCAACGCGGTCCGCGGTATCGCAATCGAAGAACATCAGCAGACCGATGCAGGCGATCGCGTCGAACTCGCCGTCGATGGTCCAGGTCGCCAGGTCGACCGCGCGCGCGTCCACGTCGAGCCCGGCGGTCGAGGCGCGCGCGCGCAGCGCGGCGATGGCCGTCTCGCTGGCGTCGAGCGCCAGTACCCGGCACCCGCGCCGCGCGGCCTCGAGCGACAGGTTGCCGAGGCCGCAGCCGAGATCGAGTACGCGCCCGCGCAGGTGCGGCAGCGCCGACCGCTCGAACGGATTGAGATGGAAATCACCCGCCTCGACCTGGTCCCGGAACTGGCGGTCGAAGAAGCGCACGCTGCGGTTCGGGCCGTTGCGGTGCATGTCGGCACGTCCACGCGCGGTGCGGGCAGGATCAGGTGCTCTCGGGCGCCGGGCCCGGATACCAGTTCGCCGGTCGCTTCTCGCGAAACGACGCGAAGCCTTCGGTCGCCTCGGCCGACTGGCGCCGGAGCGCGTGCTGCGCGACCAGACGCTCGAAGACCTGTTGCGGCACGTCGCCCCAGGCGTGTTCGAGCGCGAGCGCCTTGGTCTGCGCATTGGCTTGCGGGGCGTTGTGCAGCAACTGGTCCACGATGCGCGCGCCCGCCGCGGCGAGCGAAGCGGCAGGGACGACCTCGTGCACCAGCCCGATGCGGCGTGCCTCCTGCGCATCGAAGCGCTCGCCGGTGAGCGCGTAGCGCCGGACCTGGCGCGCGCCGATCGCGTCGACCAACTGCGGAAGGATGATGCCGGCCATCAGCCCCCAGCGGGTTTCGGCGATCGAGAACTGCGCGTTGTCGGCCGCGAGCACCACGTCGCAGGCGGCAACGATCCCGGTGCCGCCACCAAAACAGGCACCCTGCACCAGCGCCACCGTGGGTACCGGCAGCGCGTTCAGCCGCTGTACCGCGCGCGCGGTGAGTCGCGAGGCGGCGAGATTGTCCTCCGGCGATCCCTGCGCAACCCACTGCAGCCAGCCGAGGTCGGCCCCGGCCTGGAAGTGCCGTCCGGCGCCGGCAAGCACCACGACACGCAGCGAAGGCTGTGCGCCGAGCCCATCCATGGCCGCCAGGATGCCGTCGAGCAGGCCGGCGTCGTAGGCATTGTTGACCTCGGGGCGATTGAGCGTGACCGTCGCGACACCGCGCGGGTCGATTTTCCACAGTACCGGGTCGTGGTTCATGGCGTCGATGTTCCAATGGGCACGTGCAGTGGCACGCGTAAACCGGGTTCAGCGCAGCAGCATCGCGTGCGCGTCGAGATCTTCGGCGGAGAAGCAGCAGAAGACCACCTCTTCGATCACCGGGAGGGCGGCCAGCGCCGCGCGAACCGTGTCGACCGCGATCGCCGCCGCAGCCTGGCGCGGATAGCCGCAAGCGCCGGTGCTGATCGACGGGAAGGCCAGCGAGCGCAGCCCGGCGGCGCCCGCGACTTCGATCGAGCGCCGGTAGCACGACGCCAGCAGCCCGGCTTCCCCATGCGCGCCGCCGCGCCACACCGGACCCACGGTGTGGATGACGTGGCGGGCACGAAGCCGGTGGCCGGCGGTGAGCTTCGCGTCCCCGGTGCGACAACCATCCAACGCGCGACACTCGTCGAGCAGGCCGGGGCCGGCCGCGCGATGAATCGCCCCGTCGACGCCGCCGCCACCGAGCAGCGTGGTGTTGGCGGCATTGACGATCGCGTCGACGTCGAGCGTGGTGATGTCGGCCAGTACGGCGCGCAGGATCGCTGTCATCGCGGCGATTGTCCGGCGGGCGGCCCGGATCGTGCAAGCACCCGGGATCACGCACGGCACGGACAACGCCTGCGATAAGCGGCTCGAACAACCCGCTTCTCGACGCCTGGCTGCGCGGCACTTGCCCCTAGAGTGGGGCTCACCTCGGCGGTGCGGGCCGTTTGTGCCCGCACCCGGATTCGCCAGAAGGTCCGCTTAATGGCTTCGCCTCGCATCGCTTCGCATGCCGATCCTGCTGCACCCCAGGGCACTCAGGCCGTGCTCGCGTATGCCGGCGCTTCCCGCGACGGGAAGTCCGGCGCATCGAGGCAGCCGGGAACCCGCAAGAGCGGCGCAAACCCGGGCGCGGGACGCGGCAGCCGACAGGCCGCCGCACACCGGGCCTGGGAGCGAGGCGTGCAACTCGGCCGCCACGGCCGCCTGGACGACGCAGCACGGATGTTCAGGCAGGCCGTGCGTGACGACCCGCACACGGCGCTCTACTGGCTCAACCTCGCCAGCGTCACCAGCAAGCTCGGACTCACCGTTGAATCGATGAACGCCGCACGCCGCGCTTTCGAACTCGATCGCAGCAGCATCCTTGCCTGCCACCTGGCGGCCGAGTTGCTGCGCCGCAACCGCCGCCACACCGAGATGCTGCAGACCCTGCAGATGCTCGACCCGGCCACGCCGCGCGACCTGCACTACCACCGGCTCGTGGCGGTGGCGTACGCCGGACTGGGGCTCTGGCAGGAGGCGGCGCTGGCCGCGCTGCAGGTGCTCACCACGAAACCGGCCGACATCGAGGCCTACGGACAACTGGGTGCCGCGATGGCGCAGCTGGCACGCTACCCGGAAGCGGCCGAGTGCTATCGCACCATCGTGATGCTCGAGCCGAAGTCGTTCGTGGCGGCGGTGTATGCGGCGCACTACGCCGGCTGGTCGTGCGATTGGGTGAACTTCAGGCAGGACATGGAGCGGCTCGGGAAGGCACGCGCGCTCATCGGCAACGAGGGCAACGGCGAGGCATTCAGCCCGTTCTGCCTGCTGTCGATGAACGACGACGCAGCCCTGCACCGCTGGGCAGCCGCGCTCGAGGCGCGCCGCATCACGCGCCACATGCGGTCGCTGCCCGACGCGGCGTCCTGGCGCCCGCTGTGGGAGCGCCTGGTCGTCGGACCGGATGCCTACCCGGGCATCGACGTGAATGGCCGCATCCGCATCGGCCTGGTGTCGAGCGACTTTCGCACCCACGCCACGAGCACCCTGCTGGTACAGGTCCTCGAACTGCTCGATCGCTCGCGCTTCGAGGTGGTGCTGTACTCGCATGGCAGGGACGACGGCACGGCGCTGCGCAGGCGCATGATGACGCTGGCCGATCAGGTGGTCGAGACGGCCGAGCTCGATCTGGTCGAACACGCCGACCAGGTGCGCAAGGACGGCATCGGCATTCTCGTCGATCTGAACGGTTTCACGCTGGGTTCGCGCGTGGACCTGTTCGCGCTGCGTCCCGCGCCGATCCAGGTGCTGTGGCTGGCCTACCCGAGCACCACGGGGTCGGACTTCATGGACTACGTCATCGGCGACCCCGTTCTCACGCCACTGGCGCATCGGGACGACTTCAGCGAGCACATCGCGCAGCTGCCCGTGTGCTACGCACCCACCGACCGGCTGCGCGAGCGCCCGGCCAGGCTCGGGCGCGCCGAGTGCGGCCTGCCCGAAGACGCCTTCGTGTTTGCCTGCTTCAACCAGAGCTACAAGCTCACCGAAGAGATGTTCGACGTGTGGTGCCGCATCCTCGAGCGCACGCCCGGCAGCGTGCTCTGGCTGCTGATCCCGCAGGTCGATGCGCAGGAGCGGTTGCGCGAAGAAGCGCAGCGGCGCGGGATCGACCCGGCACGGCTGGTCTTCGCGCCGTTCGTGCAACCCGAACAGCACCTGGCGCGCCTGCCGCAGGCGGATCTGTTTCTCGACACCTTTCCGTACGGCGCGCACACCACCTGCAACGACGCGCTCTGGATGGGGTTGCCGGTCCTGGCGCTGCGCGGCCGCTCGTTCTCGTCGCGCGTGGCGGCCAGCCTGCTGCAGGCGGCGGAATTGCCCGAGCTGGTGTGCGATACGCCCGGGCACTACGAAGCGATGGCCGTGGTGCTGTTCAGCGACCGCGCCGAATTGCAGCGCGTGCGCACCCATCTCGAAACGCGCCGCATGGACCTGCCGCTGTTCGACACCCCGCGCTTCACGCGCGAGCTGGGCGCGCTGTTCGAGCGCATGACCGCGCGCTGGCGCGCTGGCCTGCCCCCGCAGACGCTGCCCGCCGAGCCCCCTTCGCCAGGAGAACACGCATGCTCACCTTCGTCATCGCCCGCTTCGAGGAAGACATCGGCTGGGTGAACCAGCTGCCCGCCGACGCGCGCATCTTCGTGTACAACAAGGGGGCCGCCATCGAAGCCGGCATCCTGCGGCGCAACGACGTGCAGGTCATCGCGCTGAAGGATGCGGGACGCCAGTCCGGCACCTATCTGCAGCACATGATGACCGGTTTCGACGCCGGCGCGGCTGAGGATTTCACCGTCTTCACCGGGGGCGATCCGTTCGCGTGCGCACCCCATTTCCTCGACCTGATCGAGGTGTCGCAGAGGTGGCGCGACGTGCAACCGCTGGCGCTGCAACGGCCGTCCGGGACCGGAATCCCACCCGCGAGGCTTGCCGAAGAAGACCAGCGCGACTGGATCGATGACCTCCCGGTGCGCCCGGAGCACTTCAGCCTGGGCACCTGGGCACCGCTGGCCTTCGACGACGACGTCGCACGGGAGAACGGGCGCGCCTATCGCCAGAAGCACCTGCTGCCCGAGGGCAGCAACCTCGCCCGGCACTTCCTCGAATTCGTCGGCCTGGACGAACTGGCCGCACAAGCGGGCGCAGCCGACATCGGTGTTTTCTCGTACGGCGCGATCTTCGCGGTGCGCAACCGCCGTATCGCAGCCTTCCTGCGGACGGGCCGGCGTCATCTCGGGAAGATGGAGATCCTGGCGCGCGCCGACCCGGACTGCGACGGCATCTACGAACGCCTGTGGCTGCATCTGTTCGGCGAGCCGTTCATCACGCTGTCCGCGCTGTCGGCCGGCACGACCACTGCCAGCGAGACCGCCGTCAGTGCGACTGCCGCCAGCGCGGTTCCGGTACCGGGCCGGACCAATCCGCAATTGCGCCACGCCGCCTACGTTGCCGGCTCCGCCGGCCGCATCGACGAAGCCATCTCGCTGCTGCAGACGGCGCTCGGCACCGATCCGGAAGATGCCGATGCGTTGTCGGACCTTGCGACGCTGGCGCTGGGCGCCGGCGACCAGCCCGCAGCCATGATCTTTGCCGAACATGCGCTTCGGATCAGACCGTCACACGGGGCGGCCACCTACGTTCGGGCGATGTGCGCACTGGGCCAGGGCGATGCTCCGACCTGCCTGAGCCTGCTCGAGACCTTGCAGAGCGGCGAACCCGCCCTGCAACTGCACGCCGAAGCGCCCGAGCTGGTGGCCGTGGTGCAGCAATCGATCGAGCGGCTGCGCGGACTGGGTCGTGCCGCGCGCCAGCAAGCGTCGGCTGCGGCCACGAGCTGAGCGCTGCGGCCACGACCTGCGCGCCGCGGCCGCCACGACCCCCCGGAAACCGGCTGTCCCGACATGCTTGCCCCGCCGTTGCGCACTGCGCGCAAACCGACGCGCCCCAGGCCCGCCCTGGCGCGCAACGAGTTCACCACGCCCGCTGAACGCGCGCGCGAGGCCCGCTGGTGGGCCACCTACGCCTGGATCGAAGAGCGCTTCTACTGGGTGCTGCCACCCGATCTGCAACCGCTGGCGCGCCGGCGCTACGTGCAGCGCATCGCCGACTTCCTGCACGACGCCGTGCACGTGATCGACTACGGCTGCGGCAATGGCTGGATCGCGCGTGCGCTGGCCCGGCGGGTGCGTGCCCGTGTGACAGGACTGGACTTCTCGCCCGCGCAGATCGCGCTGGCCCGGGCCACCGAAGTGCCCGCGGGCGCCCGCATCGACTTCCAGTCGCTGGCGGGCCCGCAGGATCTGCCGGTGGCCGACGCCTATCTGTTCCACGGCGTGCTGCATCACCTGCCGGCCGCGGAAATCCACGATCTGATGAACCAGGTGCAGCGCCTCGCACCCCGCGGCGCACGTCTGGTGTTCGTCGAACCCGCCTGCTTCACGGGCCAGCCGGTCGGCGACGCGCAACGTGCGCTGCTCGATCGCATCCAGGTGCAGGTGGAAGAGCCTGCGGCCGCGTTGCGCCGGCTCGGGCGCGTGCCATCCGCAACGGTGCAGCGCCTGCGCGGGATCTCGTCCGAACGCTGGTGGGGCGAGCAGCCCTGCGGACCGTCACCCCTCGAGCGCCCGTTCACCGGCACCGAGCTGGGCACGGTGGTCGCGCATTATTTCGAACCACCCGAACTCGCGGTCGTGCAGTACCTGCCCGCCTCGCTGGCGGTGGCCAGCGAACTGGCGATGCTGGCCGAAGACGCCCCCGAGCTGGCCCGATCCATCGCCCCGGCCCTTCTCGGACAGGTCGACGAACTCGAAGGCCTGCTGCTCGCGTCGACGCCACTGCCCGACAGTGGCTGGTACCTGCAGATGCTGACCGCCACCGTGCCGTGATCGGCACCCGACGCAGGGGTCAGGACGTCTCGCTCACGGCGACGGCGCTGCTGCGCACGGCCGCCTCGTCCTGGCTCGGCTCGGGCGGCGCCGGGAAGCGGATGGGGACGTGCCCGAGCGTGTGGTTCAGCGCAATGCGCAAGATGGCGCGCGGATAGCGCGCGGAACCGTTCGATCCGCCGGCGCAGAAGTCGAAGTGATTCGACAGATAGCGCGTGAGCTGCAAGGCGCTGATCGCCTTGCCGTTGCACGACACGATCAGGTGGCGCAGCATCGTGTCGAGTTCGCCCGCCGTGCCGCCGATCACGATGGGGTCGCCCGACTGCAGCAGACCGGCGTAGTTGATCTGGAAATCTGCCGGTCTTTCGACGCCATACATGGCGCTGGTCAGCCAGTCCTCGTGGGCCGGCGCGAGGCCCGCTTTCCGGCTGAAGGCGTAGTTCGGCCCGCCAACCGGACGGGTGTGCCGGACGGGTGTGTCGTCGATGATCGCCACCTTGCCGAGCTTCGTATAGTGAGGCCACACGGCGTCGAGCCCGTAGCCGCTGATGTTGCCGGCCAGCGTGGGATGGATGCGCGCCAGCATGTCGATCGACAGCACCGGCGCCATGATCTCGACGAAGCTGGTGAAGCGCACCTGGAACTCGCTGTGCTGCAGCGTGATGACGTGCGTGTAGTACGAGTCGGGCGTCAGCGCCGGCTGGGCCAGATCGAGTTGCAGTTCGTCACAGATGGCGAACATGCGCGACACCTGCTCGGGCACGCAAAGCAGGTCGTCGTCGGGCAGCCAGACGTAGCGGTACGACTGGATGGCGTCCCAGTACGTCCGCAGCGTGTGCTCCAGGCCAGGCCACTTGGCACCCTTCTGCATGTGTACGAATGCCGCATCCGGTGCCTGCGGCGGATCGTCGCCGAACCACGACAGGGCGTAGTCGAAGTTCTGCTGGTCCAGGCGCTCCACGGCTTGTGGGTGCAGTGAATTGCGGCCGGCGCGAAACAGGGCGAGGTACGGCTTCGTCATGATGGCGTGTCCTTTCTGGTCCGCGACGGAGTCGATCCGGCGAATCCCCGGGCGCGTGACAGCCCGGCGATTCAGTCTGGGGTCTGCCGCGCAACCGACAAGTCCGGAAAAGACCCAGAAAACCGCGCTTCCTCCCGGCGTGTCACCCGACCGGCACCGGCTCTTCGCGCAGCAGCTTCGCGGTGAGTGCCAGCGCCGCAGCCACCACCTGGTCCATGTTGTAGTAGCGGTACTGCGCCAGACGGCCGATGAAGTACACGTTGCGCTGCTGCGCGGCCAGGCGCTCGTAGAGCCTGAACTGCCGTTCGTTGTCGGGGTTGGGCACCGGGTAGTAGGGGTCACCCCCGGCACACGGCACCTCGCGCACGATCGAGGTGCCCGCGCACACCTGCCCCGTGAGGTGCCTGAATTCGGTGATGCGGGTGTAGGCGTGGTCGTTCGGGTAGTTCACCGTGCCCACTTCCTGGTAGCGCTGCACGCCGCTCAGGTGCTCGTGCTCGAAGCGCAGCGAACGATAGGGCAGACGTCCGTGACGGTATCCGAAGTAGGCGTCGATCGGACCGGTGTAGACGGTGGCGTCGCGCCCGATCCGTTCTCCGACCCCGGCGAAGTCCACCCCCAGGCGCACCTCGATGTTCGGGTGTCCGAGCATGCGATCGAACATCGCGGTGTAACCCTCCGCAGGCATCGCCTGGAACGTGTCGGTGAAGTATCGATCGTCGTCGTTGCTGCGTGTCGGGATGCGCGCGGCCACGCCCGCGCTGAGCTGCGACAGGTCGAGCGCCCACTGCTTGCGGGTGTAGCCGCGGAAGAACTTCTCGCACAGATCCCGGCCCACGGACGACAGCACCACGTCTTCGCTGGTCCTGATGGTGTCGCGCGGCTCGCGCACCTTCGCGAGATACGCGGCCACGCCGGATTCGTCGAGATCGAGTCCATAGAGCTGGTTGATGGTGGTGCGATTGATCGGGATCGGGTATTGCCTGCCCTCGACCACGGCGCGCACGCGGTGCTCGTAGGGCCTCCAGGACGTGAAGCGCGACAGGTAGCACCAGACGCGCTCGCTGTTGGTGTGGAAGATGTGCGGACCATACTCGTGAATCAGCACGCCGTTGGCGTCGCGCCGGTCGTAGGCGTTGCCGCCGACGTGCTCGCGCCGGTCGATCACCAGCACGCCGTTGCCGGCCTCGGCCAGTTCGCGGGCGCAGACGGCGCCGGCGAATCCGGCGCCAACGATCAGGTAGTCCATGGCTGGCGTCCTTGCGCAGAACGGGGTTCACTTGCCGGGCACGACTTCGCGCCGCGATGATTCGAGACCCCGCACCAGTCTAGGAACCCGCGCCGGATCGGTGTGGCCTGAAAAGCGTGGCAAAGGGGCGCCAGATCAGGGCTCGAACCGGTGCCGCGCGCCATGACGGGAGTGCGCCCGTGCCGGGCGCACCAAAGAAAAAGGGCAGCCGTGGAAGGCTGCCCTGGCCACGGTTGGCGGGCGTCCGGGTTACTTCAGGTGCTTGCCGACCAGGCCGGTCATCTCGAACATGTTGACCTGCGCCTTGCCGAACACCTGCCTGAGCTTCTCGTCGGCGTTGATCAGGCGCTTGTTCACCGCGTCCTGCAGCTTGCCCTTCTTGATGTAGTCCCAGAGCCGCTTGACCACCTCGGTGCGCGGCAGCGGCTTGTCGCCGACGATCGACGCCAGCGCGGCGCTCGGAGTCAGCGCCTTCATGAAAGCGGCGTTCGGCTTGCGCGCCTTCTTCGCGGCCGGCTTCTTCGCAGCGGCCTTCTTCGCCGCCGGCTTCTTCGCGGCGGCCTTCTTCGCGGCCGGCTTCTTCGCGGCGGCCTTCGCCGCCGGCTTCTTCGCGGCCGGCTTCTTCGCGGCGGCCTTCTTCGCGGCCGGCTTCTTCGCCGGGGCCTTCTTCGCAGCGGGTTTCCTGGCAGCCTTCTTGGCAGTGGCCATTCTCGATCCTCCTGAATCCATGGGTGCGATGTTCGTTTCGAACAACGCGGTTTCAGAGGGAAAACGCGTGCTCTCCACAGGAGCGAAGCATGACGCGTCTTGCACGGAACGCCAACAAAAACAAGCGCTGCAAAGGCACCGTTCGTCGGGAGTGTTGTATCGGCGACGCAAACCTTCGCGTGCAGCGGCAGCACGGTCGTTCCCGAGGGGGCACACGGTACATGCGACAATCGCAGCCCGTCCTCTCCCGCGCAGCCGTCGATGCCCGCCGCTCCCCATCCGTTCGACGAGGCCATCGGTCTCGAAGCGCTGCCGGACGGCGCATTCGCGGGACACGCCAGTCCGGCCTACTGGAACATGGTGGGGCCGTACGGCGGGATCACCACCGCGCAACTGCTGCAGGCGCTGCTGTTGCGACCCGAACGCCACGGCGATCCGGTTTCGCTGACGGTGAACTTCGCCGGCCCGGTCGCCGAGGGGCGACTGCAGATCCGCACGCAACTGATGCGCTCGAACCGCTCGACGCAGCACTGGACGGCCACGATGGTCCAGACCCAGGACAGCGGCAGCGAATCGGTGGTCGCCGTGGCGATGGCGGTGTTCGGCACGCGGCGCCCGGTCTGGAGCCACACCGAGGCGCGGCCTCCGTCGATCGCGCCACACGACGCGTTGCCCCGGCTGTCGCACCCGCAGGCGCCGGCCTTCACGCGGCGCTACGACCTGCGCTTCGAGCGCTCGCCGTTCGAGCACCCGCCGGCCGACAGCAGCAGTACCTGCTGGATCGCCGATCACCCGCCGCGCCCGCTCGACTACCCGGCGCTGGCGTCGGCCTGCGACGTGTTCTTCCCGAGGATCTTCCTGCGCCGCGGCAAGCTGGTGCCGGTCGGCACGGTGTCGCTGAACGTCTACTTCCACGCCGACGCGGCGGCGCTGGCCGAACAGGGCGCCACGCCGATGCTCGGTGCCGCGCAGTGCCAGATCTACGAAGGTGGCTACTTCGACCAGCACGGCGAACTCTGGGGCCGCAGCCAGCGCCTGCTGGCGACCACGCACCAGATCGTCTGGTACCGCGAGTAAGTCGCCTGATGCGGGCCGGCACTGGCCCGCCGCCTGCCCGCGCCCGGCCCCGATCCGTACCCGCCTCCCCGATCCGCGCCCTGTCCCGATCCGCGCCGGACGCCACCCGGCGCGTCAGGCAGCCTCGGCTTCGCGCACGGCGCGCTTGCGCTCGTGCTCCTTCAGATGGCGCTTGCGCAGGCGGATGCTCCGCGGCGTGAGCTCGACCAGCTCGTCCTCGGCGATGAACTCCACCGCCTTCTCCAGCGTGAGCTGGATGGGTGGCGTGAGCACGATGTGCTCGTCCTTGCCGGAGGCGCGCACGTTCGTGAGCTTCTTCTCGCGCACCGGGTTGACCACCAGGTCGTTGTCGCGCGAGTGGATGCCGATGATCATGCCCTCGTACAGCGGATCGCCGGGGCTGACGAACATCCTGCCACGCTCCTGCAGTTTCCAGAGCGCGTAGGCCACCGCCGCACCGTCGTCCTGCGAGATCAGCACGCCGTTGCGGCGATCCTCGATGTCGCCGGCCCAGGCGCCGTAGTCGTCGAACACGTGGCTGATGATCCCGGTACCGCGGGTCAGGTTCAGGAACTCGTTGTGAAAGCCGATCAGGCCACGCGCGGGCACGCGGTAGTCGAGCCGCACGCGGCCCTTGCCGTCGGGCTCCATGTTCTGCAGCTCGCCCCGGCGCCGGCCAAGCAGCTCCATCACGGCGCCCTGGTGCGCGTCCTCGAGGTCCATCGCGACCAGCTCGTACGGCTCCTGGCGCTCGTCGTCGACGTTGCGCAGCTTCGGCCTGGGCCGGGAGACGGCCAGCTCGTAGCCCTCGCGGCGCATGTTCTCGAGCAGGATCGTCAAGTGCAGCTCGCCGCGGCCCGAGACGACGAAGGTGTCGGAGTCCGCGGTGAACTCGACGCGCAGCGCAACGTTGCTCTTCAATTCGCGCTCGAGGCGCTCGCGGATCTGGCGGCTGGTCACGAACCTGCCTTCGCGGCCCGCCATCGGCGAGGTGTTGACCATGAACTCCATCGACATCGTCGGCTCGTCCACCTTCAGCACCGCCAGTGCCTGCGGGCGGGCCGGATCGCACACCGTCGAGCCGATGTCGAGCTGCTCGATGCCGTTGATCGCGATGATGTCGCCGGCCTGCGCCTCCTCGACGACCACCCGCTCCAGGCCGCTGAAGCGCAGCACCTGGTTCACCCTGGCCACCACCGGCGCCACACCGCTGTGCGCCGGGTCGCCGTACAGCACCGTCACCGGCTGGCCGCCGCGGATGCGTCCGCGGTTGATGCGGCCGATGCCGATCTTGCCGACGTAGCTCGAGTAGTCGAGCGCCGAGATCTGCAGCTGCAGCGGGCCGTCGGGGTCGTCCTCGCGCGCCGGGACCTGCTTCAGGATCGCCTCGAACAGCGGCTTCATCGACAGCCCCTCGGAGGCGGCGTCGCCCGGGCCTGCGACACCGCCCTCGGGGAGATCCGCCAGGCGCTCGACGGCGAAGCCGTTGACCGCCGACGCGTAGACCACCGCAAAGTCGAGTTGTTCCTCGCTCGCACCGAGCTTGTCGAACAGGTCGAAGGTCTGGCTCACGACCCAGTCGGGACGCGCCCCCGGGCGGTCGATCTTGTTCACCACGACGATCGGCTTCAGGCCCTGTGCGAGTGCCTTGCGGGTCACGAAGCGCGTCTGCGGCATCGGCCCCTCGACCGCGTCGACCAGCAGCAGCACGCCGTCGACCATCGACAGCGCCCGCTCGACCTCGCCGCCAAAATCCGCGTGTCCGGGGGTGTCGACGACGTTGATCCGCGTACCGGCGTATTCGACCGCGCAGTTCTTCGCGAGAATGGTGATGCCGCGCTCGCGCTCGATGTCGTTGCTGTCCATCACGCGCTCGACCACCTGCTGGTTTGCCCGGAACGTGCCCGACTGGCGCAGCAACTGGTCGACCAGCGTGGTCTTGCCGTGGTCGACGTGGGCGATGATCGCGATGTTGCGGATGGCGAGACTCATGGGGGACTTCCGGTTCGATGTGTTTCGTTCGCGCCGGCGCCGGTGGCGATCAGCCGTTGCGGCACCAGCGTGCCGTCGCGCAGCGCGGCCACGCCCAGCAGGCGCCGCGCGCCATAGACGCGCACTCGTGCAGCGTCGCCGCTGCCCGCCGTGGCCGGGGCGCGCAGCGTCTGTCCATTCAGGAAGCGCGCCTCGGCCGCCGCGTCGATCTCGAGGCGCGGCAGGTCGACCAGCAGCGCGTCGGGCGGCGCGAGCCGCGCGCGGCGCGCCGGCAGATCGAGCGCCTCGAGTGCCTCGAGGGTGATCGCGTCGGCCACCGACAGCGCGCCGACCCGCTCGCGGCGCAGCGCGGCGAGGTGCGCGCCACAACCGAGTCGCTCGCCGATGTCGGTCGCCAGCGTGCGCAGGTAGGTGCCCTTGCCGCAGTGCACCCGGATCGTCGCGCGGGTCCCGGCAAACGCCAGCGTCTCGATCGCGTGGATCACGATCGGCCGCGGTGCGCGCTCCAGCGTGACGCCGGCACGCGCGTAGGCGTACAGCGGCCGGCCGTCGCGCTTGAGCGCCGAATGCATCGGCGGCACCTGGTCGATTGCGCCGACGAAGAGCGCGGCCGCGGCGCGGAACTGCGCTGCGTCGCAGCCGACCTCACGACGCGCGAGCACCCTGCCCTCGACGTCGCCGGTGTCGGTGCTCGCGCCCAGCGCCAGTTCGGCCAGGTAGGTCTTGTCGGCGTCGAGCGAGTCGTGCGCGAACTTGGTCGCTTCGCCGAACAGCAGCGGCAGCAGACCGGTCGCCAGCGGGTCGAGGGTGCCGCCGTGCCCGGCCTTGCGGGCGTTCAGCAGGCGCCGCGCGCGCACGACGGCGTCGTTCGAGCTCAGGCCCTTCGGCTTGTCGAGCAGCAGGACGCCGTCGACCGGTTCGCGTTGTGACTTGCTGGGGGACATGCGACCTGCGTTCGCCGCCGGCCCCGGCGGCTCGCGCTTTTCCGTCTCAGTCGTCGGCGTGCTGCCGGTTCGCCTCGTCGATCAGCTTCGACATGGCCATTCCCCGCTCGACCGAGGCGTCGTGAACGAAGCGCAGCTCGGGCGTGGTGTGGATGCGCACGCGCCGCCCCAGCTGCGAGCGCAGGAAGCCGGCGGCGTGGCGCAGGCCCGCGAGGGTGCTGGCCACCGTGACCTCGTCGTCGGGCAGTACGCTGAAGTAGACCGTCGCGTAGGCATAGTCGGGCGTCAGCGCGACGCCGGTGATCGTCACCATGCCCACGCGCGGGTCCTTGACCTCGGCGCGCACCAGTTCGGCGAGCTCGTGGTGCACCTGCCCGGTAACCCGGACGCTGCGGCTCGTGCCGCCTGGTCGACGAGTGGCCATGGACCCGGCGCACGCCTCACAGCGTGCGCGCAACCTCCTTGATTTCGAACACCTCGAGCTGGTCGCCTTCCTTGATGTCGCCGAAGTTCTTCAGCGACAGGCCGCACTCGAAGCCCTCGCGGACCTCGCGCACGTCGTCCTTGAAGCGCCTGAGCGAATCGAGCTCGCCGGTCCACACCACCGTATGGTCGCGCAGCAGGCGCACCCTGGCGCCGCGTCGCACCACGCCCTCGAGCACCATGCACCCGGCGATGTTGCCGACCCTGGGCACGCGGATGATCTGGCGGATCTCGACCAGACCGATCGCCTCTTCCTTCTGCTCGGGCGACAGCAGACCGGACATCGCCGCCTTCACGTCGTCGACCGCGTCGTAGATGATGTTGTAGTAGCGGATGTCGATGCCGTTGGTTTCGGCCAGCCGCTTGGCGAGTTGATCGGCGCGCACGTTGAAACCGATGATCACCGCCTTCGACGCCGTGGCCAGGTTCACGTCGTTCTCGCTGATGCCGCCCACGCCCTGGTGCACGATCTGCACCTTGACCTCGTCGGTGGACAGCTTGAGCATCGCGTGCGCAAGCGCCTCCTGCGAGCCCTGGACGTCGGCCTTGACGATCAGCGGCAGCGTCTTCACCTCGCCGGCGGCCATCTGCTCGAACATGTTCTCGAGCTTGGCTGCCTGCTGCTTCGCGAGCTTGACGTCGCGGAACTTGCCCTGCCGGAACAGCGCGATCTCGCGCGCCTTGCGCTCGTCGCCGAGCACGATCACCTCCTCGCCGGCAGCCGGGACATCCTGCAGACCCTGGATCTCCACCGGGATCGACGGCCCGGCCTCGGTCACCGGCTTGCCGTTCTCGTCGAGCATCGCACGCACGCGACCGAACGACGAGCCCGCCAGCACGACGTCGCCGCGCCTGAGCGTGCCCGACAGCACCAGCACCGTGGCCACCGCGCCCTTGCCCTTGTCGAGCCGGGCCTCGATCACCAGCCCCTTGGCGGCACCTTCGCGCACCGCCCCGAGCTGCAGCACCTCGGCCTGCAGCAGCACGTTCTCGAGCAGGTCGTCGATGCCCTCGCCGGTGCGCGCCGAGACCGGAACGATCGGCACGTCGCCACCGTACTCCTCGGGAACCACCTGGTTGGCCACCAGTTCCTGCTTGACGCGTTCGGGATTCGCCTCGGACTTGTCGATCTTGTTCATCGCGACGACCATCGGCACCTGCGCCGCCCTGGCGTGATTGATGGCCTCGATCGTCTGCGGCATCACGCCGTCGTCGGCCGCCACCACCAGGATGACGATGTCGGTGGCCTTCGCGCCGCGCGCGCGCATCGCGGTGAACGCCTCGTGCCCCGGCGTGTCGAGAAAGGTGACCACGCCGCGTGGCGTCTCGACGTGGTAGGCGCCGATGTGCTGCGTGATGCCGCCGGCCTCGCCGGCGGCGACCTTCGCACGCCGGATGTAGTCGAGCAACGAGGTCTTGCCGTGGTCGACGTGGCCCATCACCGTGACCACCGGGGGGCGCGGCTCGCGCGCCACCTCGCCCGAATTCACGTCCTCGACCAGGAACGCTTCCGGGTCGTCGAGCTTGGCCGCCAGCGCCTTGTGTCCCATCTCCTCGACCAGGATCATCGCCGTGTCCTGATCGAGCACCTGGTTGATGGTGACCATCTGGCCGAGCTTCATCAGGGCCTTGATGACCTCGGCAGCCTTCACCGACATCTTGTGTGCCAGGTCGGCCACGGTGATCGTTTCGGGCACGTGCACTTCGCGCACGATCGGCTCGTTCGAGACCGCGGGCATCGAGCCGGCCACTTCCTGGCGCGCACCGGCACGATGGCGCGCACCCCCCTTGCCGCGCCAGCCTGCGTCGGCGGTGTCGCCGCGCGTCTTGATTCCGCGCTTCTTCGCCGCCTCTTCCGACCAGGTCGACGACAGCTTCTCGCTCTTGACGTGTTTCTTCTGCGGATCGCCCGCCGGCGCCGCTCCCGGACCAGGCCGCCCGCCCGCGGGGGGGCGATGCAGCGTGCCGGTGACCTTCGCCTTGCCGGCCGGTGCCCCCGGCGCGCCCGCCGCCGCCGCGACGGGTCGGACGCTCGCCGGCGCTGCCGGCGCCTCCACCGGTTTCTGCGGGGGCTTGCGCTGCAGGCTCATCAGGCGATTGATCTCGGCGACCTCGTCTTCGACCGCCTTGCGCGCGCGCGCCTGCTCGGCCGCCTCTTCGGCAGCCTTGCGCGCCGCCTCGCCGGCAGCCCGCGCCTCGGCCTCGGCGCGCTCGCGCTCGACGCTCGCCGAGACGGTGTCGATCGCCGCCGCACGCTCGGCTTCGCGCCGCGCCTCCTCCTCGCGCCGCGCGGCCTCGGCCGCAGCCTGCGCCTCGCGTTCGCGCTCGCGTTCGAGCCGTTCCTGCTTCTCGCGCAACTCGGCGGCCTGGCGCTCGAGCAGTTCGCGCTGGCGCGCCTCTTCGGCTTCGCGCAGACGCTGCTGCTCCTCGTCGACCACCGACCGCAGCGGCGCGGGCGCCGCCACCGGCTCGGCCGGTGCGAGTTCCACCGCCGCGGTGTCGCCCGTGTCGCGCTTGACGAACACGCGCTTCTTGCGCACCTCGACCTGGATGGTGCGTGCCTTGCCGGTGGCATCGGCCTGCTTGATCTCGGAGGTCTGCTTGCGCGTCAGCGTGATGCGACGCTTCGGCCCCTCGTCGGCGCCGTGCGCACGGCGCAGCGCGAGCAGCAGCTGCTCCTTGTCGGCCTCGGTCAGGTCGTCGTCGGCAGAACGCTTGCTCACGCCGGCGGCCTTCAGTTGCTCGAGCAACGCCTCGGCCGGCATCTTCAGCTCCGCCGCAAACTTCGCCACGTTCGTACTCGCCATGCTCATCCTTCCCGGACCTCACTGCTCAAACCGCACCACCTGCTTCGCCGCACCCCGGTGCGAAGCCGGGCCACGCCCGGGGCCGCGTCGCGGCCCGTCGCCGTCGAATGTCCCGCTACGCCTGCGCCCGCTCCTGCCCGGGCTGCGCCACGGCCGCCGGCTCGTCTTCGAACCAGTGCGCGCGCGCCTTCATGATCAGGTCTTTCGCGCGCTCCTCGTCGATCGCCGTCGCCTCGACCAGCTCGTCGACCGCCAGCTCGGCGAGGCCGTCGCGCGTGTGCACGCCGGCATCGGCCAGCTTCGCGGCGAGCTCGCGGTCCATGCCGTCGAGCGTCAGGAGATCTTCGGCAGTCGTGCCGATCTTCTCCTCGGTGGCGATGGCTTCGGTGAGCAGCGCGTTGCGCGCACGGTTGCGCAATTCGTTGACGGTATCCTCGTCGAACGACTGGATCTCGAGCATTTCGTTGATCGGCACGTAGGCCACCTCCTCGACGGTGGTGAAGCCCTCGTCGATCAGGATGTCGGCAATCTCCTCGTCGACGTCGAGCCTGGCCATGAACAGATCGCGCACCGCCTGGCGCTCGCCCTCGTTCCTGGCCTGCGACTCCTCGGCGCTCATGATGTTGATCTGCCAGCCGGTGAGCTCGGAGGCCAGGCGCACGTTGCGCCCGCCGGTGCCGATCGCCAGCGCGAGGTTGTCCTCGTCGACGACCACGTCCATGCTGTGCTTGTCCTCGTCGACGACGATCGACGAGACGTTCGCAGGCGCCAGCGCGCCGATCACGAACTGCGCCGGATCCTCGGACCACAGCACGATGTCGACGCGCTCGCCCGCCAGTTCGCCGGTGACCGCCTGCACGCGCGAGCCGCGCACGCCCACGCAGGTGCCGATCGGGTCGACGCGCCGGTCGTGCGAGTGCACCGCGATCTTGGCGCGCACGCCCGGATCGCGCGCCGCCGCCTTGATCTCGAGCAGCCCCTGCTCGATCTCCGGCACCTCGTTGGCGAACAGGTGGCGAATGAAATCGGGTGCGGTACGCGACAGGAACAGTTGCGGGCCGCGACCCTCGCGGTTGATCTTCGCGACGTAGGCGCGGATGCGGTCGCCGACCCGCAGGTTCTCCTTCGGGATCATCTGGTCGCGCGGCAGGCGTGCCTCGACCTTGCCCGACTCGACGATCGCGCCCTCGCGGTCCATCCGCTTGATGGTGCCCGACAGGACCGACTCGCCGCGCGCGAGGAAATCGTTGATGATCTGCTCGCGCTCGGCGTCACGGATCTTCTGCAGGATCACCTGCTTGGCCGCCTGCGCGCCGATGCGACCGAGGTCGACCGGCTCGAGTTCCTCTTCGATGAAGTCACCCACCTGGATGTCGCCGATGTGTTTCTGCGCCTCGGACAGGATGACCTGGATGTCGTGGTCCTCGAGTTCGCCGTCGGGCACCACCGCCCACCGGCGGAACGACTCGGACTCACCGCTCATGCGGTCCACCGACACGCGCACGTCGACTTCTTCCTTGAAGCGCTTCTTCGTCGCGGATGCCAGCGCGCTCTCGAGCGCACCGAAGACGACTTCGCGCGCGACGTTCTTCTCGCGCGCCAGCGCGTCGACCAGCAGCAACACTTCCCGGCTCATTTCCGCCTCTCCTGGAACATCGGCTTCGGCACCAGCCGGGCACGCTCGATCTCGTCGAGCACGAACACCAGCTTGCGCACCGTCGCGGCCGGGTCGCCGACATCGGCGTCCCGCGGCCCCTGCGGCGGGCGCGCCGCCTTGACTGGCGCGCGTTTCGCGCCTGCCTTCGAACCTGCCTTCCTGCCCTTCGCGCCCGACCTGCGATCCGCCTCGGGCTGCCGCTCGATCAGTTCGAGTCCGTAGCGCCCGTCGCCCTCGAACGTGAGCACACCCTCGAAATTACGCCGCCCCCCGAGCGCGCGGCGCAGCCTCAGGCTGACCTCGGCGCCGGCGAAGCGCTCGAAATCGGCCGGCTTCTTCAGCGGCCGGTCGAGCCCCGGCGACGACACTTCCAGCCGCGCGTAGTCGATGTCTTCGACCGCCAGCACGTGCGACAACTGGCGACTGACCTTCTCGCAGTCGTCCAGCGAGATGCCCGCTGGCGCATCGATGTAGACACGCAGCAATCCGTTCTGCGCACGCTCGATGTCGACGAGTTCGTAACCCATGCCCGCGAGGGTGCGCTCGATGATCGCCTGCATCGACGTCATCTGTGCGGACACTCGCGAACCCCCTGCCGGCTGCCTGCCGACGCTGATCGGTCTGCCGCCGACCCCATGCCGGCGCAACCGGAAAAAAAAATGGGCCTGACGAGCCCATTTCTTCGAGCACGCCGCCCGTGCCCGATGCGCCTGCACCCCGGATGACGTCGTCCGGATCGCGATCGCGCAACTGCCGAAGCGGCGATTTTGTTAATTGCGCATTATAGCCCGAAAACGCCGCTTCGGCACGGTTGCAGCGTGTCGCAATCAGCCCTCGCCGCGCGGGCCGCCCCCCGAGCGCCCGCCGCGTCGACCGCCGCCCGACCGCCCGCGGGGCGCGCCCTGATTGCCGCCCTGACCCGTGCCCTGGGGGCCGCGCCGCCCCTGCCCCTGTCCATGCGGGTACCCTTGTCCCTGGCCCTGCCCTGGCGCTTGTCCTGGCCCGTACGCGCGCTTGCCCGGCCGGCCGCGCGCGCCCGGTTGGCCGCCGCGTGCGACGCCCCCTTGCCCACCGGCAATACCTCCCGACCTGCCGGTGTCCATCGGACCGGTGAAGCTCACCGTCCCCGCCGCGCGACCACGCGCCTTGCCGAAGCTGCCGCGCCTGCTGCCGGCCGGCTTCGCGCCATCGCCCTTGCGCACCGTGCGGGTGATGCCCTCGAGGTGCGCGTTGGCCGAGCGTGGCTGCCAGTCATCGTCATCCATCGGATCGCGCCGGGGCGCGACGTCCTCGGGCAGCGCGCGGTTGCCGATCGAATCGGCGGGATCTTCGTCGTCGCCGTATTCGTCGCGCCGGTACGCGTCGTCGCCCGCATCGCGATCGTGGCCCGTTTCGCCTGGCCTCGCCTCGGGCGCGGCGACCGCTCGCGGCTGCTCGTCCGCCGCCATCGACACTTCGGCGCCCACGGGCCGTCCCGGTGCGCCAGCCGTCTGCGCGCCCGGGGTCGCAGCGCGCCGGATCGCCTGCATCAGCGCCTGCACCTCCGTGTCGCTCAGTTCGGCCCAGCGGGCGCGCACCAGGCCACGCGGCAGCGCCAGCGGGCCGAATCGCAGGCGCACCAACCGGCTGACCGTCAGGCCAACCGCCTCGAACATTCGCCGCACCTCGCGATTGCGGCCTTCGGCGATGACCGCCCGGTACCACGCATTGGCGCCATCACCGCCGAGGTCCTCGAGGAGCGCGAACTTCGCCGGCCCATCGTCGAGTTGCACGCCGGCGAGCAATGCGTCGCGCGCATCGTCCTCGATGCGCCCGAGCACCCGGACCGCGTATTCGCGCTCCCAGCCGTAACGCGGATGCATCAGCTTGTTGGCGAGGTCGCCCGACGTGGTGAACACCAGCAGACCTTCCGTGTTGAAGTCGAGCCGACCCACCGCAACCCAGCGCGCACCTTTCAACCTGGGCAGGCGCTCGAACACCGTGGCGCGCTGGCCCGGGTCGTCGCGCGTGCAGATCTCGCCCGAAGGCTTGTGATAGAGCAGCACGCGCGGCGCCGCAGACACTGCACGGCGGTTGATCGTGCGACCGTTCACGCGCACCTGGTCGGTCGGCCCGATGCGCTGGCCGATGTGCGCCGGCTGGCCGTTCACCGAGACGCGTCCGGCAAGAATCAGCTCTTCCATGTCGCGCCGCGATCCGAGTCCGGCATCGGCGAGCACCTTGTGCAGCTTCGGCTGGTCTTCGGCCGGTGCGCGGCGCGCCGCCCGCTTGCGCGGATCAGCGGCATCCAGCCCGATCGCGGCGCCGCTTGCGTAGGCCGGCAGCGGGTCGGTATCGGCCTGCGGCCGCCTGGCGGGAGCATCGTCGGACCGGGTCTGCGTGTCGGCACCGCCCGCCGCCGAATCCGACGCGGCTTCGTTGCCCTGGCCGTCGCGTGCCGTGTCGCGGCCACGCCGCGGCCCGGCACGCCCGCCGCGGCGCCGGTTGAACATGTTGCGCGGTGCGCGCGCACCGCCCGATGGCGTACTCGCGGCTTCACCGCCCGCCGCGTCTGCGTCGGTGGTCGATGACGGTGCAGCTACGGCTTCCGTCGCCCGGTTCTGGCCGGGTGCGTCGGAGTCGGCCAATGCCGCGTCGTGCCCGTCTTCGCTCGAATGGTCGCTGTTCAAGAGTGTGCCCTCGCGCAGTTCGTTACAGAGGAATGGCGTCCGCTTCGGCGCCGGTGCCCGCTGGCGCCTCACCGTCGAATGCGCGTTGCGCCTCGACGGCCTCGGCGACCTGCGGCCCGGAGCGATCAGCGAGAAGTCCGGTCTCGGCGACCATGGCTTCGAGGGCGCCAGGTGGCTGCCCGGGCTCGAGCAGCGGCGGCAGTTCGCCAAGCGAGCGCAGGCCGAGATCGTCGAGGAACTGGCGCGTGGTACCCAGCAGTTCGGGGCGCCCGAGCACCTCCTTGTGACCGATGACCTCGATCCAGCCACGCTCTTCGAGCGTCTTCACCAGTTGCGAGGAGACGGTCACGCCGCGGATCTCCTCGATGTCGCCGCGCGTGACCGGCTGCCGGTAGGCGATGATCGCCAGCGTCTCCATCAGCGCCCGCGAGTAGCGCGGCGGCTTCTCGGGATGAATGCGCTCGAGGTACGGCGCCATCTGCGGAGTGCTCTGGAAACGCCAGCCGGTCGCGAGCGCGGCCAGCTGCACGCCGCGCCCCTGCCAGTCCTGGCGCAGTTCGTCGAGCAATGCACGCACCGTCTCGGCGGCGATCTCCTCGTCGAAGAGACGGCGCAACTCGGCGACGTTCATCGGCTGCGAGGCACACAACAATGCGGCCTCGAGGACGATCTTGGCTTCCTGCGTGTTCATCGAAACAATACGTATCGGCGCTGGCTGGCGCTCACTCGGCACGGCTCGTGCGAAAACGATCGAATACGACTGGAACCGGTGATTGGCCATGCCCGCGGGCACGGACCTCATGCGTCAAACGGGCCGAGCCGAACCGCGCAATGACGGCAACCACGACATCGACGGATTCGGGCCGGACGGCGCCGGGCAATGCCGGAGCAGCGCGTCGGAACCCGGGGGACTCTCGTTCGGCAACCGCTGCGGGACCGGGGGGGCGCCCTGTGGCGGCTCGGGCCGCCCGCCTCCACCCCACCTGCTTCGGCAGCGTGGGAATGATACACGAAGTGTCGGCGAGCCACGTGCGCGATGTCGTGGGAAATCAACCACTGCGGTTGCTTCAATGAGGCCGGGTCTCGATCGTGCAGGAAGGCGCGCAGGTCTTCGCCGACGTGAAAATGAAAGCGCCGGCCCGATCGCTCGAGGCCGGCGCGTCTCTGAATGTGGTTGCGGGGGCAGGATTTGAACCTGCGACCTTCGGGTTATGAGCCCGACGAGCTGCCAGACTGCTCCACCCCGCGTCTGGAACCGGTAATCATATCAAAAGCACGTTCACCAGACAACGTACATCAGGGCCCAGCTCGATGCACCGATCGCCACCGGCAACAGGTAGAGCGCGATCGCCGCCACGCGCCGCGGCGCCGATGCCGGCGAACGCGCGACGATGCGCAAGCCGAGCCACGCCGACCAGACGATCGCACCGCCCAGCAGCAGCGCGCGCGCGACGGCGACACCCGGCGGCAACCAGCCCTCGGCACGCAACTGATTGAGGGTGGTCATCGACAGGCCGACGAACAGGCCCGCACCGCACATCGGAACGAGGCCGAGCGCGAGCGTCTTCCAGTCGAAGCGCGACGCGCCGGCCACGCGTGCCGCCGTGCGCAGCGCGAGCCACGCCAGTCCGCCGGCAATCGTCGCGTAGCCGACGATGTACGTGACGATGCCGATGCCGTCGAGCCAGGTGAACACGTCGTTCGCCTGCGGATAGTGCGTGAGCAGCCACCACGGCGCGTCGTCGCGCAGCAGCGCGTAGGCGTCGTGTTCGACGAGCCACTGCGCCGCCCACTGCCGCATCGTGACGAACCACGGACTGAGCGTCCACTGGAAGGCGCCGGTGGCCAGTCCGAACATGCCGAAGACGAGCAGCACCGCCGATCCGGTACCGACGTGCCGCGGGCTGGCGGCGAGAATCTCGGCGTTCGGGCGGCGCAGTGCAAGCGCGACTGCATCGCGATGGCCGCTGCAGCGCCCGCATGCGTGGCAGTCGGCGGCGCCCGTCATGTGCCGCACGTCGATCAGCGGCGCGCAGTCGATGCGCCCGGGGCGCCCCGGATGGCGCTTCCATTGCGCCTGATCGACGGCGAAGTGCACCGGCGCCACCCTGGCGAGCAGCCCGAACACGCCGCTGACCGGACACAGGTATCGACACCAGACGCGACTGTTGCGCCCGTAGACGAAGCCCACCGCGACCGCCAGTACCGTCGAGCCACCGAGGATCAGCAGCGCCGCGCGCGAATACTCGTAGACGCTGATCAGCTGGCCGTAGATCGTCGTGCAGGCGAAGGCGACGAAGGGCCAGCCGCTCCAGCGCATCCAGCGCGGAATGCTGCGACCCAGTCCGTGCCGGCTGGCGAACTCGGTCAACGCGCCCTCCGGGCAGAACACGCCGCACCACGCGCGGCCGACGAGAAACATGCTCGCGATGACGAAGGGCCACCAGATGCCCCAGAACGCGAACTGCGCAAACAGCGCGAGATCCGAGACCATGCTCGCCCCGGCCGCGGGCAACGGGAGGAAGGCCGGGACGACGAGGAGCAGCGCATAGGCGCCGACGACGACCCACTGGATCGCGAGGATCACGCGCCGCTGGCGCTGCATCGCGTCGCCCAGCCGCGCGAGCGCACTGCGCCGGCGCGGCGTTGCACGCTGCAACAGCGAAAGCGGCGCCGGCGCGTTCATCGCGGCAGCCTGCGTTCGGCGGTGCGATGCACGCGCCCGCCGGCGAGCACCGAGAGCCAGAAGAGCAGGTACGCGAGCAGCAGCGTCGCAGACGGACGCGCGCGATACCCGAGGAGATCGGCGAGCGCCCGGCCCACGCCGCGGCGGTCGTCGAGCAGCGCCGAACTGTCCCAGACGGGGTCGAGCATCGGCGGGATCCAGTCCATCGCGATCATCCGGTCGATGCCGCTGGCGAGCAGCGCCGCGGCCACCAGCAGCAACAGGATCTCGCTCGTGCGAAACACCAGCCGGTGGCTGAGAAAGCGCGCACCGCGCGCGACGAGCCAGGCAGTGGCCGCAGCGAGCACGAAACCCGCGAGCACGCCGATGATCGCAGTGACCCGAGCGCCTCCCGCCTCGATGCCGACTCCATAGAGGAAGACGACGGTCTCGGCGCCTTCGCGCGCCACGGCGAGCGCAGCGACGATCGTCAGGCCGAGGCCACCCGCCGCCTGTGCGGCGCGTTGCTCGAGTTCGTCGCGCATCGAGCGCCCGTGCCGGCGCATCCACAGCACCATCTGCACGATGAGCACGGCGGCGAAGAGCATCATCGCCACCTGGAATCCCTCGAGCGTCTCGCCCTGCAGCTGGCTTTGCGCGAGGAAGGTCGCCGCGCCAAGCAGCCCCGCGAGCGCGACGCCGCCGGCCACGCCCTGCCACAGCGCGCGGCGCAGCGGCGCAGCCCGAGGCTGGCGTGCGATCCAGGCGAGCAGCACGCCGATGACGAGCATCGCTTCGAGGCTTTCGCGCCAGACGACGATCAGGGCGTTCATCGCGGATCCGCCGTCACTTCGCGATCAGCAGCATCTCCGACGTGTCCGGATGGAACTCGTCGAAGAAGCGATAGGTGCCGGGGCGCGGCCGGTGAATGACGACAAAGGAACTCGCACCGGGCGCGAGCACCTTCTCGACCCGAAGGTCGAGGTTCTCGAATTCGCAGGGCCCCGATCCCTCGTTGCGGATCGTGAGCTTGATCTTCGTGCCCGCGGGCACTTCGAGCCGCGCCGGCTCGATCCGTCCGTCGCGCACGACGACGGCGTGCGTGACGACCGCGTCGGCCGCCGCAGCGGTCGAAACGCCGACGCCGCCAGACAGCGCGGCGCACAGCACGGCGCACAGCGCAACGACCCGCGAGGCAACCTGCGAGACGCACACCGTCAGAACCCCACCCTGGCACGCAAGCCGACGATCGTCGTCGAAGCGGCCGGATCGCCGCCGACGTGATGCAGGCGCTGCACGCCAGGCGTGATCTCGACGTGGTCGTTCAGGCGAAGGCGGTAGTAGAGCTCGGCGATGCGAATCGATCCACGGGCGGCGTACCCGAGCAGCGTGCCGTCGGCGCTCGCGCGGCGGAACGCGTCGCTCGTGCCGAGCCAGCCGACTGCGAAGCCCACGGCGTCGGCTGCGCGCTGCCAATCGCTGCCGCCGAGTTCCGCGCCCACCGTGAGTGCCCGATCGAAGCGGCCATGCCCGCTCGTGCGCCGGCCGTATCGCCCGAACAGCGTGAGGGTGTCGTCGACGCGCTGGTCGACCGAAGCGCCCCAGCCCGCGTGCAGCGCCTCGCCACCGTCGAAACCGTTCGCGCGCGGATTGCGCCACGCATAGACGCGATAGTTGCCGCCCAGGCCTTGCAGGATGCGGGGCGAAGCCTCGAGCTGGGCAATCACGAACGGGCGCCCCGGCGAACCGGAGAAGTTGGCGCCGCTGCCCGCGCCGAAGGCACCGAGCGACGCACCCCACCTGAGGCCCGGGTCGCGGTCGTCGGCATACGCCGCGCGCACCCCGGGCGAGAAGCCGTACTCGTCGGCGCCGACGTCACCGCCGGCATCGAGCAGCGGATTGTGGACGAAGGCGTTGTTGGCGAAGCGCACGGTCTCGTCGTCGGCAATCGCGTTCTGGTCGAAGAAGGCGAAGGGATCGATCTTGCCGACGTTGAAGACGAGCCTTTGCTTCGAATGCGGGGCGAAGCCGGCCAGCGGCAGCGGCACCGACAGCTGGTACCAGGCCTGCGCGAGAATGCCGAACGAGGAATCGGGTTCGGTGACGCCGCCGACCTCGAATGCGATCGAGTTCGGGCTCGCGAATGAACGGCGCAGGCCGATGCCGGTTCCCTGGCCGAAGCGCAGGTGCGTGAAAAACGAGCCTTCGGCGCTGCCGAACGAACCACCCGGCAGCGTCACCGACAGGTCGCCGCGGTAACCCAGGCGCGACTGCGTCGCGCCGGTGTCCGAATCGCCGGCGCCGACGTGCTGCGCCATCGTCGTCAGGCTGGCGCCGACGCTGATGCCGTCGAGCGTGTCGATCCGCCGCGTCTGCTTCTGCATCGACGAGGTCTGGTACTCCAGCGCCTTGAGCCGCGTGACGAGTTCGGGCTCGTTCTCGCTCAGGCGCTCGGTGGCGAGCGAACGCTCGGTGCGCGCCTGCATCTCTTCGAGCGCACGGTTGCGCTGTTCGAGTCGCTCGACACGCTCGGTGAGCATGCGGATCTGCGCCTCGAGACGCGCCGTGTCGCTGTCCGCGTGGGCGTTCGCGCCGAAGGCACCGAACGCACCGAACGCCAGCCCGATCCACGCCGCCCGGCACACGGTCAGTACCCGCCCTTCTTGCCGATTCCGGCGTAAGTGAACTCCCACTCGAGCTCGAACGGCCTGAACCACGGCCGTACGCCGGTGGCCCGATCGATGTGCCGTCCGAAATGCGCGCCCGCCGGGTTCTCGGGCGCGTTGGGGGGAAAGATCCTGAACCTGAGCCGGTATTTGCCCGGCCCCTGCAGCTTGACGTTGTCGCCGTAATGCGGCCCGTCGCTGGCCACCATCGGCATCATGTCGCCGCGTATCGTCTCGTTCGATCCGACCCGTACGATTTCGTAGCGCACCAGCAGAAACGGAATCCAGACGCCCTCGGCATAGCCGTTCGCGTTGCCCGCGAGCGCGTGGATGTCGGCTTCCAGATGCACGTCGGAGTCGGCCGCCTTGCGCATCTGCCCCTCGGGCTCCATCTCGATCGGCTGCAGGTAGACGGCGGCCACCTCCATGCCCGCCACGTTCTGCGGCGAGCCGATCGGGTATTCGAGCGCAAACGCCCGTGAAGCGAACAGCGTGAGCGCGGCACCGACGATACAGGCCAGGAGCTTCTCCGGAATCATGGTTGTCCTTGCAGGAGAGAAACCGACGAAAGTGAAAGGCCGGGCACCGGTCGCATATACCTTGAATGCGAACGCTTCGCGCTTTCATTTGTAATCATGAACCTGGCCCCGGCGGGAATCAAGCGCTCCGACGGGTACGCGACGCCGCGGCCTGGGCGGCGGCCGGTGCGAGCCCGCGCCCGAACGCGCGCGCCAGCGATCGGCCGGGCGCGTCGCAAGACGCCCAGCGCGCACTGCTACACTCGCGCGAACCCCTTCGCAGCTCATGAAATTCTGTTCGGTTTGCGGCCATGAAGTCCTGTTGAGCGTGCCGCCTGGCGACAACCGGCCACGCTACGGCTGTCCGCATTGCGGAACGATCCACTACCAGAACCCGAAACTGGTGCTGGGCACGGTACCGGTGTGGCAAGGCCGGGTCCTGTTGTGCCGACGCGCGATCGAGCCACGCTACGGCTTCTGGACGCTGCCGGCCGGCTTCATGGAAAACGGCGAGACCACCGCCGAGGGCGCGCAACGCGAAACGGCCGAAGAGGCGGGCGCACGCATCGCGCTGGGCGAACCGTTTTCGATGCTGGACGTGCCGCACGTCAACCAGGTGCACGTCTTCTTCCTCGCCGAGATGCTCGATGCGTCGCTCGATCCGGGTCCGGAGAGTCTCGAGGCGAAGCTGTTTGCCGAAGCCGACATCCCCTGGGATACGATCGCTTTCCGTACCGTCGAGCAGACCTTGCGCTGGTACTTCGCCGACTGCGCACGCGGGGCCTTCTCGATGCACATCGGCGCGTTTCGACACCCGGCACGGCGCAAGGACTGACGCGCGGCGCAACCGCCCGACCGCGGGAAGATGGCTGCGCCTTCGCCACGCACGCTCACCTGGATCGGCCCGAACGATCCACTGCCCGATCCGTCACGGGCGCTGTGCGAGCCCAATGGCCTGCTCGCCGCGGGCGCCGACCTGTCGGCAGCACGACTGCTCGAGGCGTACCGGCACGGCGTCTACCCCTGGTACACCGAGGGACAGCCGGTGTTGTGGTGGTCGCCCGATCCGCGGATGGTGCTGCACCTCGACGAATTCAGGGTGAGCCGCTCGCTGCGCCAGACGATGCGACGCGCGCGCCGCGAGCGGCGCTGGCGGCTGAGCCTCGATGCCTGCTTCGAGCGCACCCTGCGCGAATGTGCGCAGCCGCGCGACGGCCGCCGAGGCACCTGGATCACGCCCGGCATTGCGGCTGCCTATGGCGACCTGCACCGCATCGGCGCAGCGCACTCGGTGGAAGTGTGGCAGGACGACCGGCTGGCGGGCGGACTCTACGGCGTGTCGATCGGGCGGATGTTCTTCGGGGAATCGATGTTCACGCGCGTGCCCGACGCATCGAAAGTGGCGCTGGCCGCGCTCGTGCAACTGCTGCGCGACAACGGTTTTCGCGTGATAGACTGCCAGCAGGACACCCGCCACCTGGCTTCGCTCGGAGCGCGCGTGATTCCCCGCGCATCGTTCCTGCGGCAGCTCGCCGAGCTCGTGCGACAGCCCGGACCCGACTGGCGGGCCTCGTGCATCGAGCTACCGGACGCATGACGCACCTCGAGGCACTGCCGTTCGCGGCACTCCAGTTCTACGCGACCGCGCCCTATCCCTGCAGCTATCTGCCCGGGCGCCAGGCGCGCTCCCAGGTCGCCACGCCGAATCACCTGATCAACGCCGACGTCTACAGCGAGCTGGTGAAGGCCGGCTTCCGGCGCAGCGGCATCTTCACCTATCGGCCGCACTGCGACGGCTGCCGGGCCTGCGTGCCGGTGCGCGTACCGGTGGCGAGCTTCGAACCCACGCGCAGCCAGCGGCGCGCGTGGCGCGCGCACCGCGGCCTGCGCACGCTGGTCGCGCGGCTCGGTTTCTCGCCGGAGCACTACGATCTGTACCTGCGTTACCAGTCGAGCCGGCACGCCGGTGGCGGCATGGACCACGACAGCCGCGAGCAGTACGCCCAGTTCCTGCTGCAAAGCAAGGTGAACACGCGCCTGGTGGAGTTCCGCCAGACCGACGGCACGCTGTGCATGGTGTCGATCATCGACATCCTCGAAGACGGACTGTCTTCGGTCTACACGTTCTTCGATCCCGGCTGGCCGGGTGCGAGCTTCGGCACCTACAGCATCCTCTGGCAGCTCGAGCAGTGCCGTCAGCTCGGTCTGCCGAACCTCTACCTCGGCTACTGGATCGCCGAGAGTCCCAAGATGGCCTACAAGGCCAACTTCCAGCCGATCGAATGCCTGGCCGACGGTCGCTGGGCGGCGTGCGCAGACGCCATCGCCAGCGGCGCGTGATGAATCCCTATGCGCTCGCGCGCCCCATGCTGTTCGCGCTCGACCCCGAGGACGCGCACGAGCTGACACTGGGAAGTCTCGATCGCGCCGCCCGCTTCGGCGCGCTGCGGCTGGTCGCCGGTTGCCCGGTCGAGGATCCGGTCGAGATCATGGGCTTGCGCTTTCGCAACCGCGTCGGACTGGCGGCCGGGCTCGACAAGAATGGCGCGCACATCGACGCGCTGGCGGCGATCGGCTTCGGTTTCATCGAAGTCGGCACCGTCACGCCGCGGCCCCAGCCGGGCAACCCGAAACCGCGGATGTTCCGGCTGCCGCAGCGCCAGGCGCTGATCAACCGGATGGGCTTCAACAACGCGGGGGTCGAGGCGTTCGTGGCCAACGTGCGCCGCGCGAAGTGGCGCGGAGTGCTCGGACTGAACATCGGCAAGAACGCGGACACGCCGATCGAACGTGCGGTCGACGACTACCTGGCCTGCCTCGAGCGGGTCTACGTGCACGCGGGCTATGTCACGGTGAACATCTCGTCGCCGAACACGAAGCACCTGCGCCAGTTGCAGGGTGGCGACGCACTCGACGAACTGCTCGCCGCACTGCAGGCACGCCGGAGCAAACTGGCCGTGCTGCACGGCCGGCGCGTGCCGCTCGCACTGAAGATCGCACCCGACCTCGACGACGGGCAGGTGGCAGCGATCGCCGCCCTGCTCGCGCGCCACCGGATCGACGCGGTGATCGCCACGAACACGACCGTCTCGCGCGACGCGGTCACCGGCCTGCCGCACGCCGACGAATCCGGCGGGCTCTCGGGCGCACCGGTGTTCGAGCCCTCGAATCGCGTGATCCGCGAACTGCGCCGCGCGCTGCCCGCCGACTATCCGATCATCGGCGTGGGCGGCATCCTGAGCGCCGACGATGCACGCGCCAAGGTCGCCGCCGGCGCGACACTGGTGCAGCTCTACACCGGGCTGGTCTACCGCGGACCGGCACTGGTCGGCCAATGCGCGCGCGCGCTGGCCAGCCCTGCGCACGCGTCTGTCCGGCCGGTGCACGCCTGACCGTGCGCCGCACGCCATGGGCGCGACACACCGGGCGGCCGGATCAGACGGGTGGACCCGGACTTGACCACCCAGAAACACATATTTTAAAGTCATCTTCGTGCGATTCCGCCACACCCCTCCTGGAGCAACTCCGATGCCTGAAAACGCGCTGCCCATCCTCGGGCAGGACACCTACGGCTTCGATGCGCGCGGCATCGCCAAGCGCTTTCGTCACGCCGCGATCTTCGGCGCGCTGTCGGCGCTGCACCCCGGCGAGACGATGCGCTTCATGAACGACCACGATCCGCTACCGCTGCTCAACCAGATCGCCGGGCATTTCGGCGACCAGGTCGAGATCAGCTACGTGAGCCGCAATCCGGGCGAAATCGTCATCGACTTCCGGGTGCGCTGAGCTGCGCTGCCGCCGGCAACGTCGGCGCCGCGGCGCCATGCCGGTGCCGCGGCGCACCAGCGTGCGACGCGCAGTTCGTCTGATGTCTCTGATCGACTTCTATCCGCAGGCGCGCTTCGCGCACATTCTGCTGGTCACGCTCAGCGGCAGCCTGTTCACGCTGCGCGGCCTTGCAACCATTGCCGGGGCGCACTGGCCCGGGCTGACGCCGGTGCGCCGCGCCAGTTACCTGATCGACACGGGACTGCTGGCCGCGGCGCTGCTGCTGCTGGCGATGCTGCGCCTGAATCCGTTCGTCGAGCCGTGGCTGGCGGCCAAGCTCGCGCTCCTGCCAGCCTACGTGGTGCTCGGCGTCATGGCGCTGCGTCGCGCGCGCTCGCCGCGCAGTCGCATCGCATGGTTCGTGGCCGCGCTCGCCTGCTTCGGGATGATGGTCTCGATCGCCCGCGCGCATCACCCGCTGGGCTTTGCGCACGCACTGCTCGGATAGCGCTGCACCTCGGCAGGGGTCGGCCGAGGCGGGGCAGGCGCCGGTTCAGGCCTCCGGCCGCATCCACAGCCAGGCGGCCACCGTCGCCATCAGGCCGGGAACGGCGAACTTCAGCCACAGCGGCGCCGCCGACATCGCGAGGATCGCTGCACTCACGACCATCATCATCGAAGCGAGCCACTTGGCGCGTCGCGGGACCGCGCCGTGATCGCGCCAGCGCTGGATCGCCGGCCCATGCGCCGGATGCCCGATCAACCAGGCCTCGAGGCGCGGCCAGCCGCGGCTGCCGGCCCATGCGGCCACCAGCAGGAACGGCACCGTCGGCAACACCGGCAGCACGGTGCCCAGCAGCGCCAGCGCCACGCAGGTGATCGCCAGCGCACGCCACAGCGCGATCGCCATCGAACGCCTGATCATCGGTGTGCGCCTCCGCGCTGGGGGGACAGCGCAAGTTTAGCGGCGCCGCGCGGGCGATGCTACGCTGTGCCCGCCGTGCCCGAGATCGCAGTGCCCGACATCCTTGTCGTCACGCTGAACTGCCGCTACAGCCACGCGTCGCCCGGATCGCGCGCCCGGTTGCGGTCCTGCAGCGCATCGCACCGGACCTCACGCTGGTACTGGGCGGCCCCGAGGTCAGCCACGAGACCGATGCGCAGCCGATCGGCCACGACACCGACTTCCTGGTCACCGGCCCCGGCGATCTGTCGTTCCCGGAACTGTGCCGGCGGGCGCTCGCCGGCGATCCGCCGCCGGTGCGCGGGCTCGTCGCGTGGTTGCACACGCACGCGCGCCTGCACGTCGACCTGATCGCGGGGCTGCCCGGCGAAGATCTCGCGAGCTTCGCCGCGGACTTCGACCGCCGGCACGCGCTCGATCCGCACGAGATCCGGATCGGGGGGCTCGAGCGGCTGCGTGGCGCGCCGGCGCTGCGGCAGCCGGCGCAGCCGCAGACCCGTGCGCGACCGTCGTGCCGGGCGCGCGTTTCGAACCCTTCATGGCCTTCTCCGAGTGGTTTGCCGAACGCGTGGGCGAACGTGCGCCGCCATCGGCGGAACGACTCTGCGAGTTCGTGCACGCGTGGCTGCGTACGGCGGCGCGCTGCAGCGCCAGTCGCGCTTGGCCGCTCCCGCAGCGGGCAATGTCGCAGCCGACGAGGCTGGCAACGATTTTCACAGCGTGGTATAAAATCCCGCCGATCCGTCGCGTCGCGCACGGCTGCGCGATCCACCGCCGATGCCACGCCCCCGACTCCCGAAGAACGAAGACGGCCGCACCGCCATCCAGGTCATCGAAAGGATGGTGTCACTGCTCGATGCGCTGGCCGAACAACCCGATCCGGTCAGCCTGAAGGCGCTCTCCGGCCGCACCGGCCTGCACCCGTCCACCGCGCACCGCATCCTGAATGACCTGGTGACGGCGCGCTTCGTGGATCGTGCCGAGCCCGGCGCTTACCAACTGGGCATCCGGTTGCTCGAACTGGGCAACCTCGTCAAGGCGCGACTGAACGTGCGCGATGCGGCGGTCGCACCGATGCGCGAACTGCACCGGTCCACCGGACAGCCGGTGAACCTGTCGATCCGCCAGGGCGACGAGATCGTCTACATCGAGCGCGCGGTCTCCGAGCGCTCCGGCATGCAGGTAGTGCGCGCGGTGGGCGGACGCGCCCCCCTTCACCTGACCTCGGTGGGCAAACTGTTCCTCGCCGTGGACGACCCGCGCAACGTGCGCGCCTATGCCACGCGCACCGGCCTGGCCGGCCACACGAAGAACAGCATCACCGATCCGGCGCGGCTCGAGCGCGAGCTGGCGCTGGTGCGCGCACGCGGCTATGCCCGCGACAACGAGGAGCTCGAGCTGGGGGTGCGCTGCATCGCTGCAGCGATCCGCGACGACAGCGGGAAGGTGGTTGCCGGCCTGTCGATTTCGGCGCCCGCCGACTTCATCCAGGACGAATGGATCGACCAGCTCTGCAACACCGCCGCCGGCATCTCGACGGCGCTGGGCTACGAATCGCGCGAGGGCTGAGCCGCGCGCTGCTGGGCGCTGACCTTGTGCGCGCCCACACCGATCCCGTCGTCGGTGCGCGGGGCGCGCTCGAGCCACTGGCGAATGCGCTGCGCGTCACCGATGCGCGCCACGCGCGCCTGCGCGTCGAGCAGCACGATCACCACCGGCCGGTTGTCGATGCGGGTCTGCATGACCACGCAATTGCCGGCCTCCGAGATGTAACCGGTCTTCTGCAGTTCGATCTCCCAGTCGGGGTTGCCGACCAGGCGGTTGGTGTTGCGGTAGCTCACCGTGCGGTACCCGGTGTCGACAGTGAGGCCGCTGGCGGTCGAGTACTCGCGGATCAACGGATAGTTCGATGCCTTGCGCACCAGGGTCGCCAGATCGCGTGCGCTGGACACGTTGTTGCTCGACAGGCCGGTCGGCTCGACAAAGCGGGTGCTGGTCATGTCGATCTCGCGCGCCTTGCGGTTCATCTGCTCGACGAACGCGGACATGCCGCCGGGATAATGGCGTCCGAGCGCGTGCGCGGCACGATTCTCGGAGGACATCAGTGCCAGTTGCAGCAGTTCGCCGCGCGACAGTCGCGTGCCGGTGCCCAGTCGCGAGCGCGTGTTGCGCTCGGTGTCCACGTCGTCCTCGGAGATCGCCAGCATTTCGGCCAGTGGCAACCGCGCATCGAGCACCACCATCGCGGTCATCAGCTTGCTGATCGACGCGATCGGCAGCACCGCCTGCGAGTTCTTGTCGATCAGGATCTCGCCGGTGTCGCGGTCGACCACCAGCGCGACGGCTGATCGCAGCGACAGGGGATCGCCGACCGCGTGCAGGCCGATCGCGTGACCCAGCGACGGCCGCGGCGCGTCGACGGTTCGGGCGTGCCGGACGGGACTGCCCCCGGCCACGGCGCCGTTGCGCGAAACCGCAGACCGGGCGCGCTTTGCCGTTTTCGCCTTGACCTTGCCCTTGGCGACGCTGGCGGGGCGCTTGGCCGACGGCGACGCCTCGCGCGCCGTGGCGTCGGCGACCGGCCAGGACAGGACGAGCACGGCAGCGCACAGGATCAGCGGCGCACCGAAGCGGGCAAACCCGATGGAACCCAGGCGAAACATCGTCGCTTTCCCTCCAGCGAGCGGAAATGGATGGCAGACCGCCACCGATGGTAACGAATTACTACGCCGACAGAAGGGCTTACGTGCGATCGCTCACACTGATTCTCGATGGTCGGTGGTTTTTTTGCGACAAGCGTCGCCACGCCACCACACCGGTGCCAGCGGCGCAACACGGCGCTCAGGTCCGCAGATCCTGCAGCGCCGCGCGCAACGGCGTCGGCAACGCGGTCGGTCGTCGCGTCTCGCGGTCCACGTAGACGTGGACGAAATGGCCTCGAGCGGCCGCCGTTGGCGCCTCGCCACCGAACAGCCCCACCTCGTAGCGCACGCTGCTCGTACCCAGTCGCGCAACCCGCAGGCCGGCATGCACGGTCTCGGGAAACGCCAGCGGCGCGAAGTAATGACAGCCGGTCTCGACCACCAGGCCAATCACCGATCCGCGGTGAATGTCGAGCACGCCGCGCTCGATCAGGTAGCGATTGACCACGGTGTCGAAGTACGCGTAGTAGACGACGTTGTTCACGTGCCCGTACACGTCGTTGTCCATCCAGCGGGTGCTGATCGGCAGGAAATGGCGGAAGTCGCCGCGCGTGAACGGTCGCAGCCGCGCTGCCGGGTCGCTGTGGTGCGGCGCGTCATCCCTGGTCATCGTCGATCGTCTCCAGATGGGCTGTCCAGCCGGTGGAAAGGGGGGCAGCGTGCATTTCATGTCAGCCTGACGGATCGCTGTCCTGCGAATTATCTGTTTCGAATCAGTCAATTGGCATCAGATACCGAGCATCGGCGATCTTTTGCTGCGTCGCATCAAAAAGTTCTTGACTTCGTGCGCTCGAGCCGTACAATGACGATTGTTGCGATGCACAAACGAATGCGTGGCACCTTCCTGGCCCAGCCCCATCAACGGTTACGGAGAATCGAAATGGTCACCACCCCCGAGCAGTTCATGCAGATCCAGAAAACCGCGCTGGAAGTCTTCCAGAGCGCCACGATCACCTCGATCGAGGGCTTCGAGAGGCTCGCCGCACTCAACGTCCAGGCCGCCAAGGCCTCGATCGACGAATCGACCGGCGCACTGAAGTCGATGACCGACGTCAAGGACGCCAAGCAGCTGGCCGAAATGGCCTCTGGCTCGGTGCAGCCGGCGACCGACAAGGTTACCGCCTATTACAAGCACGTGTACGAGATCGCCAACGAAACCGGCGCCGAACTCGCGAAGCTGTTCGAGAAGCAGGTCGCCGAAGGCAATCGGCAGCTGTACGCCGCGATCGACGCGATGGCGAAGAACGCGCCGGCCGGCTCGGAAGGCCTGGTTGCACTGGTGAAGCAGGCTGTCTCGGCCGCAAACACTGCGTTCGACCAGGTGAACAAGGCCACCAAGCAGGCTGTCGAAGTGGCCGAGGCCAACATGGCCGCGGCCGCGAAATCGACCGGTGTCGGCCGCGCGCGCAAGGCTGCCTGAGCGCCGTCGAAGCCTCCCCGGTTCCGCGGCGGCCCCCTCCTCCGCCGTCGCGGACACCGAGCCCGGCCGAAAGGCCGGGCTTTTTCCTGTGCTGCGCGCGCGTTCGCGTGCATCAGTGCGCTGCGGCCGTCTCGCGGGTCGCGAAGTATTCGTCGAGCAGCTGCTGCCGGCGCATCAGCGCCGCCTTCAGGTTACGCTCCTTCACGTGCCCGAACCCGCGGATCTCCTCGGGGATCGAAGCGACCTGCGCCGCCAGCGGCAGCCTTTGCGCATCGAGCGCGGCGAGCAACCGCGTGAGGTCGGCCTCGTAATCCGCGACCAGCCGGCGCTCGATCCGGCGTTCGGCGCTGCGCCCGAACGGATCGAACGGCGTGCCGCGCAGCCCGCGCAGCCGCGCCAGCAGCGCAAACGCCTTGAAGATCCACGGTCCGTATTCACGCTTGACCAGCTCGCCCCTGGCATTGCGCCTCGCGAGCAGCGGCGGCGCGAGGTGAACACCGAGCCGGAAGTCACCCTCGAAGCGCTCGCCCAGCCGTGTCAAGAATTCGCCGCTGGTGTAAAGACGCGCAACCTCGTATTCGTCCTTGTAGGCCATCAGCCTGAACAGGTTGCGCGCCACCGCTTCGGTGAGGGCGAGCGGGCCATCGCCGACCAGCGCACGCTCGGCCACCTTCACGCGCTCGACGGCGGCCGCATAGCGGCGCGCATAGCGCTCGTCCTGGTACTCGACGAGTTCGTCGATGCGACGCGCGACGAGCTCTTCGAGCGACCCTGAAAGCCGCCGCGACACCGGCGGCGCCCCGGTCGGTCCGATTGCCGGCTCGATCGCCGCTTCGAGGCGCGCGGGATCGACCGCCGCGACGCGGCCCCAGGCGAACGCGGCCTTGTTCTGCTCGACCGCCACTTCGTTCAACTCGATCGCGCGTTCGATCGCTGCCGCGGAAAGCGGCACCAGCCCGCGCTGCCACGCATAGCCGAGCATGAACAGGTTCGCCGCGATCGCGTCGCCGAGCAGCGCGGTGGCGAGCCGCGTGCCGTCGACGAACCACGCGCTGTCGTCGCCGACCGCGTCGACGATCGCCGCTTCCATGGCGCCGAGCGGAAACTGCCAGTCGGGGTTGCGGGTGAATTCGGCGGTCGGCACGCGCGCGACGTTGGCCACGACGCGGGTGCGCCCCGGCCCCATGCGCGAGAGCGCCTCGCGCCCGGCGGTGACGACCACGTCGCAGCCCAGCACGGCATCGGCTGCCGCGGTGCCGATGCGCGGCGCATACAGCGCCTGCCCCGGCTCGGCGAGGCGCACGAAGCTCATCACCGCACCGTTCTTCTGCGCCAGGCCGGTGACATCGAGCACCGTGGCGCCCTTGCCTTCGAGGTGCGCAGCCATGCCCAGCAGCTGGCCGATGGTGACCACGCCGGTACCGCCGATGCCGGTGACCAGCAGGCCGTAACTGCCGCGGATCGCCGGCAGCGTGGGCAGCGGCAGGCCGGCCGCTGCGTCGGCTGACCTGGCCGCCGCCGTCGCTGCATCGGTCGCTGCGACCGCTGTGCCCGCCTGCGCCGACGATTCGCGCGCGCCCGCCGGCGCGCGCCGCAGGCGCCCCCCGTGCACGGTCACGAAGCTCGGGCAGAAGCCCTCGACGCAGGAGAAGTCCTTGTTGCACGAGGACTGGTTGATCGCGCGCTTGCGGCCGAACCCGGTCTCGACCGGCTCGACCGACACGCAGTTCGACTTCACCCCGCAATCGCCGCAGCCCTCGCAGACCGCCTCGTTGATGAACACGCGCCGCGGCGGATCGGGGAACTCGCCGCGTTTGCGCCGGCGCCGCTTCTCGGCCGCGCAGGTCTGGTCGTAGATCAGCACCGAGACGTCGGGGTATTCACGCAACTCGCGCTGCACCTCGTCGAGCCGGCTGCGGTGATGCACGGTGACGTCGGCGTCGAAATAGCCGGCCGGGTACTTGTCGGGCTCGTCGGTGACCACGACGACCTTGCCGACGCCTTCGGCACGGACCTGCTGCGCGATCATCCGCGGCGTGAGCTGGCCATCGTGCTTCTGGCCGCCGGTCATCGCGACCGCGTCGTTGAACAGGATCTTGTAGGTGATCGGCGTCTTCGTCGCGACCGCATGGCGGATCGCCAGCGACCCCGAGTGGAAGTACGTGCCGTCGCCGAGGTTCTGGAAGACGTGCTTCGTTTCGCTGAACGGCGCCTGGCCGACCCAGGTCATGCCTTCGCCGCCCATGTGCGTGAAGGTGGCCGTGGAGCGGTTCATCCACATCGCCATCGTGTGGCAGCCGATGCCGGCCAGCGCACGCGAGCCCTCCGGCACACGGGTGGAGGTGTTGTGCGGACAGCCGGAACAGAAGTACGGAATGCGCTCGATCGTCCCGAACGACTTCGAGGCGCCGCGCTCCTTCGCGTCCAGGCGCGCCAGCTGCGCGTCGATGCGCGCGACGAACTCGTCGGGCAACGCACCGCGCGCGTCGTTCGGCTGCCCGGCCCAGCGCTTCAGCCGCCCGGCGATCAGCCGCGCGCACAAGGCCGGCGATATCTCGCCGTAATCGGGCACCAGTGCCGCGCCGCGCTCGTCGAACTTGCCGACCACGCGCGGCCGATCCGCGAGCGGATAGAGCACTTCCTTCAGCTGCGACTCGATCAGCGCGCGCTTTTCCTCGACGACCAGAAGTTCCTCGCAGCCGGCCGCGAAGCCGCGCAAACCCCCGGGTTCGAGCGGCCACGGCATTGCCACGCGCCACACCTTGATGCCCGCGGCGTGCGCCGCAGCCTCGTCGAGACCGAGGTCGGCCAGCGTCTGCATCACGTCGAGCCAGCTCTTTCCGGTGCTCACGATGCCCAGCCGGGCGGGCTCGCCATCGCGGCGCCCGAACGTGTGACGGTCGAGCCGGTTGGCGCGCGCATAGGCGATCGCCGCCGGGATCTTCCAGCGCACGAGCCGCTCTTCGAGCTGCAGGAACGAGCCCTCCGGCCAGCGCAGGTTCAGCCCGCCTTCGGGCATCGCGTAATCCGCGGGCAGCGCAATGCGCAGGCGCTGCGACGAGACGTCGACGATACCGGCACACTCGATCGTGTCGGTGACCGCCTTCAGGCCGATCCACAGGCCCGAGAAACGCGACATCGCGAATCCGTGCAGGCCGAGATCGAGATAGTCCTGCACCGTGGCCGGTGCGAGCACCGGCATGCCTACCGCCTGGAAGACGAAATCCGTCTGCGCCGCCATCGTCGAGGACCTGGCGCCGTGATCGTCGCCGGCCACCGCGAGCACACCACCGTACTTCGAACTGCCCGCCTGGTTGGCATGGCGCAGCGCATCCCCGCTGCGGTCCACGCCTGGCCCCTTGCCGTACCAGATGCCGAAGACGCCGTCGTACTTCGCCCCGGGAAAGGCGTTCAATTGCTGGGTACCCCAGATCGCGGTCGCCGCGAGATCTTCGTTCAGCCCGGGCACGAAACGCACGTGGTGCGCATCGAGCGGGCGCCGTGCTTTCCACAGCGCCTGGTCGTAGCCGCCTACCGGCGACCCCCGGTAACCGGAGATGTAGCCTGCGGTGTTCAGCCCGTTGGCCGCATCGCGCTGGCGCTGCATCAGCGGCAGGCGCACCAGCGCCTGCGTGCCCGTGAGGTAGACCGGCCCCTCGGTCGCGTCGTAGCGATCGTCGAGCAGGACGTCGCGAAGAGCCGGCACAGACGGTGCGTTCATCCCGATCTCCCCGAGAACATCGCGGTTCAGCGGATCGCGCCGCCCAGTTCGCGCGCGCCGGCCTCGAGCCGCGCGCAGGCCGCCTCGACCAGCGACGCCGGCCCCCTGACGCCCAGTTCGATATGCCGGCGCACGCCGTCCTCGCCCATCGACGGCAGGCTGAACACCCGGATACCCGGGAAATCGCGCTCGATCTCTTCCATCAGCGGCGCCGCCGTCGACTCGGCCAGTTCGTAGACGAGAAACGAACGCTCGGCCTGCCGGTTGCGATGGAACAGATGGGCGAAGTGGGCGTCGAGCACCGCCTCGATCATCGGCCAGGCCATCACCGGAAAGCCGGGCACGAAGAAATGGTTACGGACCGCAAAACCGGGAATCCGGTTGAACGGATTGGGCACGATCTGCGCACCGAGCGGAAATTCGCCCATCCGCAGCCTCTGCCGGTTTTCGGGCAGCGACATGTCCGGGCTGCCACGACCCTCGCGCGCCATCTCGGCGGTGCGCTCGGCGATCAGTCTGGCCGCCTCCGGATGCAACGCGAGTTCGACGCCGAGCGCCGCGGCGGCCGCCTGGCGCGTGTGGTCGTCGGGCGTCGCACCGATGCCGCCGCAGCAGAACACCGCATCATCGCTGGCGAAACTGCGCGCCAGTGCAGCGGTCAGCCGCTCGCGGTCGTCGCCCAGGTAGTGCGCCCACGACAGGGCCAGGCCGCGTCCGCCGAGCATCTCCACCACGCGCGCGAAGTGCTTGTCCTGCCGCTTGCCCGACAGGATCTCGTCGCCGACGATCATCAGCCCGAAGTTCATGCGTTGGCAGCCACCGGACGCACGGCGCGGCGCTCGCGCAGCAAGGCCAGCGAGTAGTGGCAAAACGCCAGCGCCGAGAGCACCGGCGTGACCAGAAACAACGGCGGCACGTAGTTCAACGCGGTGACCAGCAGCGCGAGCAGGTAATACTCGCGGCGCCGCGTCGCGATCGCCTCGCGCCGCTCCGCGGTACTGGCATGTTCGACCAGGCTGTCGAAGCGCATCACGCGGGCGGTCAGCCAGCTCCAGCACAGCCAGGGAAGCACCAGCGCCAGCGGCGGGATCAGCCACAGAGGCATCGATACGAGGTAGGCCGCGACGAACAGCAGCGACGCCGACACCGCGTTCCAGACGCTGGCAACCACCGACATCGAACCGAGCCGCTCGACGTCGCGCCACGGTCCGCCGCCCAGGTGGCGCACCACGATCGGCATCGCGAAGATCGCGATCAGCACGACGGCCGTCGCGAACATCACCGGCACCACGACCAGCAGCGCGACCAGCGCCGCAAGCCAGTCGCGCAGGCCACGCAGCCCGTAGGTTGCCACCCAGCCATCGACGCGCGCCATGAAACCGCCGTCGAACATCCACCCCTGCAACCAGCCGGTAAGCGGCGTCCAGATCAGCCAGGCGGTCAGCACCCAGAAGACGATCGCAAGCAGGAACGGGACGACCAGCAACGCGAGCATCTTCGGATGCAACTGGCTGACGACGGCGCGACCGAACGCGGTGAGGGCCCTGTGCATCGGTCAATGATACCGGGGTGCGCGCCGGCGCTGCCGGGCCTGCGGTGCCGGGCCTGCGGTGCGGCACCGACAGTGCCTGGCCGAGGGCACGCGGTCGGCCGCACCCTGCCGCCCGTCGCACCGCCACGACATCCGCTGAAGGTCACGGCTACCCTCGGGGTGCGGGGACTGCCGCGGATGTCATCGCCGTGCGCGCGCAGGCTCGCTGGCGCCGGCACTGTCGAACATGCTCAACCTGCTCGTCCTGCTCCGATTCGAAGGCTTCGAGGCAACCGCGTCGCCGGAGCGCGAGGCCTTGCTCGATTACGCGCGCCGGGTGCACGACAGCGGCGGCCGCGTCGTCGACCAGGACGGCGATCAGTTGCTGGTGTGCCTGACCGACATGCGCTGGGGGCTGCAGTCGTTGCGCAACCTCCTGGCACTGGCGCGCCGCGACGGCTTCGCGGTGCGCGCCGCAATCGTGCAGGCAGTTCTCGCCCGCACCGGAGGCACGCACGAGGGCAGCGGCTTCACCGCACGCACGCTCGAGACACTGCTCAGGCTGGCCGGGGAGGTTGGACGACAGCAGGTAGGCATCACGCCGAAGCTGCTGAGCCTGATCCAGTTGAGCGCGCCGGAGTTCGCTGACCTGTTCGCCTCGGCTGACGCGCCGGCGCGCGCCCTTCCCGGCGAACATGGCCCGCAGCCGGTGCTGGTGATGGCGGGGTAAGGGGTTTCGGGTTTCGAGGACCGGGAATCGGGATCTCCCGGAAACCGGGTGCTTGCGCCCGTGAAACGCGTTCCACGGACGAAGACGCTCGAATCCCGAGCGCCCCGTCTTGCCTGACCTGCACCCGGTTCCCTTCGTCGGGAATGCGCCGACCCTGGTGTGTGTCGGGTAGCACGGCCTGGTTCTCATTGGGGCACCCAGCCCTGGATTCGCGCCGATCGCGCGCCGATCGCGCGCCGCCGCTCGGTGCCGCAGACCCCGGCGGCTGCCCGGAATTCGGGCGATTTCGTTCGTGGAGCGGACTGCAAGACGCAAAATACTCGAATTCCGGGCGCCATCAACGAACCGGTGACTGCTTCGACGCGTCCGTACCGGCCTGCGTCAGCTCGCACGCCAGGGGGCCGCTCCGGACACCATGCTTCCTGCCGCCGCACTTTTTTGCCGACCTGCTGCTTGCCGACGCGGGTCGAACCGCCGCAAGCCGAGAGGCGTCTGCGCGACATGCCGTGATCCCTTCCGAAGGTGCCGGTCAGCTGCGCAGCACCTCCAGCGCCTTTTGCAGGCGCCTGGCCGATACCGGCATCGGCGTGCGCAGTTCCTGCGCGAACAGTGAAACGCGCAATTCCTCGAGCAGCCAGCGCAGGTCCTCGAGCCGGGCATCCATCCGCCCGCGTCGCTGCGCCGACAGGCGACGCCACGCCTGCAGCAGCGGTGCCAGTTCGGCCGCCTTGTGTGCGTCGCGTGCCGGATCGCTGCGCAGCTTGTCGAGCCTGAGCACGATCGCCTTCAGGTAGCGCGACAGGTGGCCCAGCTGCGCGGGCGGTGTCGCGGTGACGAAGAACCTGGGCATCAGTGCCTGCAGTTGCGTGTCGATGTCGGCAGCCACTGCGGCGGGTGGCTTCGTCGTGCCGAGCCGGCGCAGCACTGCCGTGTGTCCGGCAAGGATTTCCGCGACGGTGCGCGCCAGCTCCTGGCCGACCAGGTTGATCCGCGGGCGCGCCTCGGCCACGCGTGCGGCGAAGCTGTCCACATCGACGGGCAGCGGATCGCCCATGCAGGCGCGCTCGAGCGTCGCCGCGATCAGCTCGCGACGCAGGTCCCCGGCACCACCGAAACCCGCGTAGAGCAGCGACGTGCGCTGGAACTCCGGGATGTGCTTCTCGAAGTATTTCAGCGGCTCGCGCAGTGCGATCGTGAACAGTCTGCGCAGGCCGGCACGATGCGTTGCTGCCGCCCGGGCCGGATCGTCGAACAGCTGCAACTCGACCGCGTCACCGAAGTCGACCAGCGCGGGATAGCCGATTGCGGTCTGCTCGCGTCCGCCCACGCGTTGTGTGAGTGCCAACAGGTCGGGCAGCGCGCCGAACGACCAGTCCGTGTAGCGACGGCCTGCAGTTGGCAATGCAGCTGTCGCCTGCGTCGTGGAGGCCGCTTGCGATGCCCCGGCCGCACCTGCCCCTGCGCCCGTACCCGCACCTGCGGCCGTACCCGCGCCCGCGCCCGTAGCTGCGCTCACCGTCGCAGCCGCAATCGGCGCTGCCGCGATCACGGCCCTGCTCGCCTGCACCGGCACAGGCGCGTACACCGGACCATCCGGTATCTCCCCGCCCGACGCCGATCCGCCCGACGCCGATCCGTCTGGCGCCGACCTGTCTGACGCCACCGTCACCACCTTTGTCGACAGCGCCGCGAACGCTGCCTGGAACGCACCCTGCGCACGCGGGCCGTGTTCGGCGCGCAGCGCCCCAAGCTGGCGCGAGCTCGCGAGTACGCCGCCGTGCGCATCGACCACCCGGAAATTCATCGACAGGTGCGGCGCCAGCGTCTCGGGCCGGAAATCCGCGGGCGACGCGCGCAGGCCCTTGTCCTCGCGCAGGTCCTCGATCAGCGCATCGACCAGCGGGCGACTGCCCTCGCGCCCTCGCCAGCGCTCGACGAAACCTTCTGCCCAGGCAGACAGCGGCACGAGGTGCCGGCGCAACCTCTGCGGCAACGATTTCGCGAGCGCCTGCACCTTGTCCTTCAGCATGCCGGGCACCAGCCACTCGCAGCGCAACTCGTCCACCTGGTTCAGCATCGCCAGCGGCACCGACAGCGTGACGCCGTCGTCGCCGGCGCCGGGATCGAAGCGGTAGCCAAGGTCGAACTCCAGGCCGCGCATGATCAGGCGCTGCGGAAACGATTCGACACCCACCGCATCGGCGCCCTTCCTGAGCAGCGCATCGCGCGACAACTGCAGCAGCGCGGGATCGGTGCGCGACGCCTCGCGCCACCAGCGCTCGAGCGACTGCGCCGAATGCACGTCCTGCGCAATGCGTGCGTCGTACCAGTCGAAGAGGTCGCGCTCGTCGACCAGCAGATCGGGGCGGCGGATGCGCTGCTCGAGCGCTTCGATCTCGGCCACCAGGCGCCGGTTGTGCACGAAAAAGCGCAGGCGGCTGTCCCAGTCGCCGCCGACCAGCGCGCCGCGAATCAGCAGTTCGCGCGACCGCCGCGGGTCGATCGACCCATAGTCGACGCGCCGCTGCGCGTAGATCGTCAATCCGTAGAGCACGCCTCGCTCGCTGGCCACCGCGTGGCCGGCACGCCTGGACCACGCGGGATCGGACCAGCTGCGCCGGATCAGGTGCGCGCCGGCACGCTCGATCCAGGCCGGCTCGATGCGTGCCACGGTACGCGCGTACAGACGCCCGGTCTCGACCATTTCGGCAGCCATCACCCAGCGTGGCGCCTTCTTCGCCAGCGCCGAGCCGGGATGGATCACGAACTTCGTCTGGTGGGTACCCGAGTACTGCAGGTCGTCGGGAGCCTTGAAGCCCAGGTTGCCCAGCAGGCCCGCAAGCAACGCCTGGTGGATCGCCTCGTAGCTCGCCGGGCGCAGGTTCGCCGGCCATCTCAGGGCGCGCACCGCGTCGGCGAGTTGCGCGTGCACGTCGGCCCACTCGCGCAGCCGGCGCGCCGACAGGAATTCGCGCCCGAGCCGCTGCGCGAGCCTGCGATTCGATTCCTTCTCGACCTGCGCCTGCGCCCAGTAGTCCCACAATTTCACGTATGCGAGAAAATCGGACTTCTCGTCGACGAAGCGGCGATGCGCCTGGTCGGCCGCCTGCTGCGCATCCAGCGGCCGCTCGCGCGGATCCTGCGACGACAGCGCCGCGGCGATCACCATGACCTCGCGCAGGCAACCGGACTCGTGCGCCGCGAGCAGCATCCGGCCGATGCGCGGGTCCACCGGCAACAGCGAAAGCTGGCGTCCGACCGCAGTGAGCTCGCGCGCTTCGTCCACGGCACCCAGCTCCTGCAGCAGCGCATAGCCGTCGGCGATCGCCTTGCGCGGGGGCGCATCGAGGAACGGAAACTGCTCGATGTCGGCCAGCCGCAGCGCCCTCATCCTCAGGATCACCGCCGCCAGCGACGAGCGCAGGATCTCGGGGTCGCCGAATCGCGGCCGCTTCGCGAAATCGGCCTCGTCGTAGAGCCGGATGCACACGCCGTCGGCGACACGCCCGCAGCGACCCGCGCGCTGGTTGGCGGCGGCCTGCGAGATCGGCTCCACCTGCAGTTGCTCGACCTTGCCGCGATAGCGGTAACGCTTCACGCGCGCCAGTCCCGGGTCGATCACGTAGCGGATGCCGGGCACGGTGAGCGAGGTCTCGGCAACGTTGGTCGCCAGCACGATACGCCGCCCGTTCGAGCCGGCGAACACGCGCTGCTGTTCGCTCGCCGACAGGCGTGAGTAGAGCGGCAGGATCTCGATGGCGCCACGCGCCCAGGGCGAACCGCCCGGTGAGCCACTGCGCGACGCACTCGCGCGCGCGTGCAGGCGGCGCAGATGCTCGGCGACGTCGTGGATCTCACGCTCTCCGGGCAGGAACACCAGCACGTCGCCCGGCGCCTCGCGCCACAGCGTCTCGATCGCCTCGTCGATGCGCGACGGCAGGTCCGATTCGTCCTCGTCGTCGCGGTGGCGCTCGTCGAAACCCTGGTAGCGAATCTCCACCGGATACAGGCGCCCCGAAACCTCGATCACCGGCGCAGGCCCGATGATTGCGTGGCCGTGCCCGTCGACGCCGCCAGTGACGCGCCCGAAATGCCGGGCGAAGCGCTCGGCGTCGATCGTCGCCGAGGTGATCACCAGTTTCAGGTCTTCGCGTCGCGGGCCCTCGATCAACTGCTTCAGGTAGCCCAGCAGGAAGTCGATATTCAGGCTGCGCTCGTGCGCCTCGTCGACGATCAGCGTGTCGTACTGCGACAGCAGCGGATCGGACATCGTCTCGGCCAGCAGGATTCCGTCGGTCATCAGCTTGATCGTGGCGCCGGGCGACAGCGTCTCGTCGAAGCGGATCTTGTGACCCACGTGCACGCCCGGCGGCGAGTCGAGTTCCTCGGCGATGCGCCGGGCCACCGAGGTCGCGGCCAGCCGCCGCGGCTGCGTGTGGCCGATCAGCCCGGCGCGGCCGCCGCCGGCCATCGCGCAGATCTTGGGGAGCTGGGTCGTCTTGCCCGAGCCGGTCTCGCCGCAGACGATGACCACCGGATGGCGCCGGATCGCCGCGGCGATCTCGTCACGGCGCGCCGAGACCGGCAGTGACTCGGGAAACCGCAGCGCAGGCAGCGCCCGCAACGGCGCCACGGGCCGCTGCACGGTGCGCTGCCGGGAAGACATGGGCCGAAATTATAATGACGCGATGAACGCACCCGTCCAGCCCGCTCCTCCCCCCGCGGCGCCAGCCGCATCCGCCACCGGCGCCGCCGGGCCCGACGATGTGGCCGCACCGGCGTCCACGGGCCCCCAGCAGGACGAAGCACGCTTCGTCGCCTGGCTGCGCCGGGTCGCCCCTTACATCCACGCATTCCGCGGCAAGACCTTCGTGGTCGCGGTGCCCGGCGAGCTGATCCAGGCCGGCTGGCTCAATCCGCTGGTGCAGGACCTCAGCCTGCTGCACGCGATGGGCATGCGTATCGTGCTGGTGCACGGCTCGCGCCCTCAGGTCAACGAGCAACTGCGCCTGCGCGGCGTGCAGGCGCACTACGCCGAAGGGCTGCGCATCACCGACCCGGTCGCGCTCGAATGCGCCAAGGAGGCCTCCGGCGAAATCCGCCTCGACCTGGAGGCCGCGTTCTCGCAAGGGCTGCCGAACACGCCGATGGCGCACTCGGCGGTGCGTGTGGTCTCGGGCAACCTGGTCACGGCGCGGCCGGTCGGCATTGTCGACGGCGTCGACTACCAGCAGACCGGGCTGGTGCGCAAGATCGACGTGCAGACGATACGGTTCGCGCTCAACAGCGGCGCGATGGTGCTGCTGTCGCCGCTGGGCTATTCGCCCACCGGAGAAGCCTTCAACCTGAGCATGGAAGACGTCGCCGCCAGCACGGCGATCGCGCTCGACGCCGACAAGCTGATCGTGCTGGCCGAAACCGGCGGCGTGTTCGATGTCGACGGCACGCTGCGCCGCGAAGTCTCCGAAGCCGAGGCGAAGGAATTGCTCGCCGCCGGCACTTTGCCGGAGGAGATGGCGTTCACGCTGCGCCACGCATTGCGCGCCTGCGAAGGCGGCGTGGCGCGCGCGCACATCATTCCGTATGGACTCGACGGCAGCGTGCTGCTCGAGCTGTTCCAGCACGACGGCGTCGGCACGATGCTGGTCGAGGAAACCCTCGAAGCGCTGCGCGAAGCCGGACCCGACGACGTCGGCGGGCTGCTTGCGCTGCTGCGCCCGCTCGAAGACGACGGCACACTCGTGCGCCGCGACCGCGGCCTGATCGAGCGCGAGATCGGCAACTTCACGGTGATCGAGCACGACGGCGTCATCTTCGGCTGTGCCGCGCTGTACGCGTTTCCCCGGGACGGCATCGGCGAGATGGCAGCGCTGGCGGTCAACCCGCTGGTGCAGGGGCGCGGCGACGGCGAGCGGCTGCTGCAGCGCATCGAGCAGCGCGCGCGCGCGGCAGGGTTGAAGCGGCTGTTCGTGCTCACCACGCGTACCATGCACTGGTTCCTCAAGCGCGGCTTCGTGCTCGCCTCGGTCGACCAGTTGCCCGGGCAGCGCCGCGGCCTTTACAACTGGCAACGAAAATCACTGGTGCTGATCAAGCAGCTGTAGGAGTCCGAATGTCGCGAATGGTGTTCTGCATCAAGCTGCAGCGCGAGGCCGAGGGCCTCGACTTCCCGCCCTATCCGGGCGAGCTCGGCAAGCGGCTCTACGAAAACGTCTCGAAGGAGGCCTGGCAGGGCTGGATCCGCCACCAGACGATGCTGGTCAACGAGAACCGGCTGAGCCTCGCCGATGCGCGCGCCCGCAAGTACCTGGCCACGCAGCTCGAAGCCTATTTCTTCGGCGCCGGCTCCGAAAGACCGCCGGGCTACGTCCCGCCGAACGCCTGAATCGAAGGCGCCACGCGTGCGCGTGACCGTGCCCGTACGTCAGCGTTTGCGCCAGCGATACACCCGCATCGGCGGAATGTTCAGGAACTCCGCCGACACTTCCGGCTCCCCGAAGATCGGTCTGGCGCGATCGGCGACCGCGCCGCGAAACTGGTAGGCCACGAAACAGCCGCCCGGTGCGAGCACGTCGCGGATCGCTTCGATGATGCGCGTGCCGGTTGCTTCGGGCATCGTCGAGAACGGAATGCCCGAGAGGATCGCCTCGGGCGGACGCAGCCGGTGCGCCATGATCAATTCGGCCAGCTGCTCGGCGCTGCCCTGGTGGACGATCAGGCGCCGGTCGTCGATGTCGCGGGTGTGGTCGACGAACGCCGGATCGAGCTCGATCGCCAGCAGCGTTGCCGATTCCGGCATCGCGGCCAGGATCGCCCGCGTGGTGCCGCCGGTCCCCGGTCCGAGTTCGACCACCGACTGGGCCTGGCCGATCCCGGCCATGCGCACCATCTTCCTCTCGAGAAAGCGCGAACTGGGAATGACCGAGCCGACGTCGCGCGGTTGCCGCAGGAACCCCTTCAGGAACGCAAGCCGGTCGTCTTGCTGCGGCCGCAGCGCCTCGAAACGAAACATCACGCAGTCCCCCCCGGACGATGTCGGTCCGCTCGAATTGTCTGGTCGTGTCGGTCTGGTCGAATCGGTCCGGGCGAGCCGCCCCGGGCTGGCCGACGGGCCCGGGTTCCCCGACCCGGCAGTACTAGCCCCTCGCCCCGGGCGCTGCGCGCCGTTCGATGCCTGCTGGCGACGCAATGATAACCACGTCGGCCCCGGACCTGGCAAACAGGCCGACGGTGACCACGCCCGGCCACTGGTTCACTTCGGTTTCGAAGGCGACCGGATCGTCGAACCGCAGGCCCGAGACGTCCAGGATCTGGTTGCCGTTGTCGGTGACGAAGCCTTCACGCAGCGCCGGTTGCCCGCCCAGGCCACGCAGCCGCGACGCGACCAGCTCGCGCGCCATCGGGATCACCTCGACCGGCAGCGGAAAGCGCCCGAGGCGCTCGACGCACTTCGACGCGTCGACGATACAGACGAAGCGCGCGCAGGCCGCCGCGACGATCTTCTCGCGCGTGAGCGCGCCCCCGCCGCCCTTGACCATGCGCAGCGCCGGATCGATCTCGTCGGCGCCGTCGACGTAGACCGGAATGCCGTGCCCTTCGGCGAGCACCCGATTCAGGTCGAGCACCTCGATGCCGTTGGCGCGCAGCCGCTCGCTGCTGCGCGCCGAGCTCGAGACTGCACCGGCGACGCGTGCGCGCCGCGCACCCAGCTCGTCGATGAACAGGTCGACGGTGGAACCGCTGCCCACGCCCGCGATCGCACCGTCGACGAGTTCGTCGAGCGCTGCGCGCGCCGCGGCGCGCTTCAGTTCGTTGCGATCCATTCGCGCAGTTTACCCGGACCGGCTCCAGCCGGCCGGACTGCCTTCGCGGCGTCAGACCGCGAGCAGGTCGGGCGCGGACAGCGCCCGCACCACCGCGCGATTGCAGTGTTCGAGCGGAATCGAGCACGCATGCACGGCGCGCATCACGGCCGCGCCGTGTCCGCTCTCGATCGCCTCGAGCAGACGCAGGTACGGCAGGTAGGGGCCACGACCTTCGACCAGCGTCTCGCGCACGCGCACGGGCACCCGCAGCGTATCGAACAACCGGGCGAACGACTCGTTCAGCATCCGGTCGAGCAGCGAGAAAACGCCCAGGATGAACACTTCGTCGCGCACGCGCTCGTCCTGGCCGGTGTCGATCAATTGTTCGAGTATCAGGCCGCGCCGGAACGACGCAATCATGACCGGGCGCATGGCCGGGTCCTTCGACGCGGTGGCAAGCAGCAGCGCGAGCCAGCGCGCGAGCCGCGCATAGCCGAGCATCATCACCGCGTGGCGAAACGACTGAACCTCGACCGTCAACCCGAAATCCGGCGAATTGATGTAGCGCAGCAGCCGCCAGGCGAGCACCGGATCGCGCCGGATCAGCGTCTCGATGGCCGGCGCATCGTCGCCACGCGCGATCATCGTCATCAGCTGGATGATGGTGGCGTGATCCGGGCTGGTCCCCGTCCTGCGCGGCCCGTGCGGGATGTCGTCCATCGGCCAGCCGACGACGGCGGCCGCGCCGCGCGCGAAGCAGGCACGCATCGCGGCGGCGGTGTGCACGCCTTCCTGCGCGAACGGGATCGTGCGACGCCCGGCCAGCGCAGGATCCGGCGGCGTCGACGCGGTCGCGCGGCGATCTTCGTCGACGTGGACCAGCGACAGGTGAAACGCTGCCCGCAACTCGTCGGGCAGCGCATCCGCGGGCGGGCCGGACAGCACCATGCGCAGACCGTGCTGGTGCATCGCATCCAGCAGGACCTGCCCCTTCCGCGTCGACGCCAGCGTCGCAGGCACCTCGATCCACAGCGAATCGACCGGCTCGACATCCAGCAGCGCATCGTCGAAGGCGGCGGCACAGCGGATCGCGATGGCGCTGCCGCCACCCGGGACCAGCGCCGAGAGCGCGTGGTACAGCGCCGCCTGGCTGGCCGACCGTTCGTGCAACGCGATCGTCGCGCGCATCGCCAGCGCATTGCCGTCCCGGTCGAGGATCGGCTCGTAGCCGATCAGCGCGCGCGCGAGCAGTGATTCCGGCATCGCACGCGCCACGCTCACAGGTACTGGAACAGGCTCGAGCGCGCGACCTGGGCGTAAGTGATCATCGCCGCTTCGAGTGCGGTCTGGTTCTGCTGGTGTCTGGTGATCGTCGACGCGTAGTCGGCATCGACGAGATCGGAGATGCGCCCGCTCAGCTCGATTTCCCCGCTCTCGATCAGTCGCTCGCGCGAGTCGATCGCGCGCATCTGCTCGCCGGCGCGCGTGCGCGCGAGCAACAGGCGCCCGAGCGCCGCGTCCACGCCGTTCAGGGCAGTGTCCAGACCGGCGGCACGCGCGTCGCCCGGGGCGCCGGCATCGTCGAGCAGCGCGATCGCATCGTCGATGGTCCGGAAGATGCTCTGGCGCGTGCCGGTGCCGTCGAGATCGACGAACACCGCGCGGCCGTCCTGGCTGGTGGTGAACGGCACGTCCAGGCCGGTGGATTGCTCGCCGGCGTGCGGCAGCCACGCCGGTGTGCCGCTCGCGTCGAACGGCGCACGCGCGCTCCCCTGTCCACCGAAAACGTAGCCGCCGGCGCCGTCGGGACGGTTGGCGATCGACAGCAACTCGTCGCGGGCGCCACGCAGCGCATGGGCAAGCATCGTCCGGTCGGCGGGCGCGAGCACGCCGCTGCCCGCGGCGATCAGTGTCTCGCGCGCCCCCTGCAGCGTGTCGCTGGCACCCGCCATGGCGCTCTCCGCCTGGCCCAGCATGGTGCGCGCGAAGTCGTTCATGCGCCGCTCGATGTCCAGCCGGGCGCGCTGCGAACGGGCACGCTCGGCCTGTGCGACACCGAGCGGATCGTCGCCCGGCGCATTCACGCGCCTGCCGGTGGACAGCTGCATCTGGCTGCGTGCCAGCGCGACGCGCCGCTCGTTCATTGCGTCGAGGCTGCGTTCGAAGGCGTACAAGGTGGGGATTCGGGTCATCGTCGAGTCTCCGTGCCGGTTCGCCGCGCGTGCACCGTCAACGCCCCGTGGCCTGCAACAGCGTGTCGAACATCGTCTGCGCCGCCTGGATGACTTTCGCCGCGGCCTGGTACATCTGCTGGTACTGCATGAGCCGCGCCGCCTCCTCGTCGAGGTTCACGCCCGAAACCTGCGCCTGGGCCGCCTGCGCGTCGCCGAGCAGGCGCGTGGAGACCGACTCGCTGGCCTGCGCCGACTGCGTGCGCGTGCCCACGTCGGCGAGCAGCGCGGCGAACGCCTCGTTGAAGCGCGCACCGTCCGCCAGCGGCTGGTCGGCCAGGCCGATCATCGCGCGCGCATTGCGGTTGTCCACCGAGGGGTCGCCGGTCGGCACGATCTCGATCCGGTCACCCGGCTGCGGGGTGCCCTGCAAGGCGAGCGTCCACCCGTTGTAGTCGATCGGCTGACCCGGCGACCAGGCGACCCCGGTGGGGTTGCCGGTACCGGCGCCGCTGACGTCGAAGGTGCCGGACGCCGTGAAGGTGAGCGTCACCGGCTGCGCCAGGTTCGCGTCGGCCGCGTTCACGGCGAATGCGGACACGGACACGCTGCCGGTGTTGCTGGCGGCTCCCGCGGCGCTCACTGCATAGCCGGTGGCCAGGCCGGCGCCCGAAGACAGCGCGCGCTCGAAGCCGGCGGCGATCGTCGTGGCGCTGCGCAGCTCGAAGCGGTCACCGGCTGCCGGCACGCCACTCGCCAGGCCGATCCGCAGTCCGTCCACCGTCTGCGGCAGCGTGGCGTAGCTGCGCTCGAGCCCGTCGGCGCTGCGCGTGACCAGGTATTGCACGCCGTCATGGCGGATCTGGTAATCGCTGGCAGCCAGCTGCGTGCCGTCGACGACGCTGGCCACGATGCGTGCCGAACCGGTGTTGGTCGAGGCCGCAGTCGAGCGCGGCTCGCCCGAGGCGAACAGCGGTTGCCCGGCGACACCGCTCGCGTCGGCGCCAAGCGACTGCTGCCGGTTGAAGGCCGCAGCGATGGCACCGGCCAGTTGGCCGATCCGCGCGCGTGCTGCCTGCAGGTCCTGATCGCGAAAGTGCAGCAGCCCGGCAATCGAACCGCCGCCCAGTGTCGTGGCAGTCATCGGCAGCCCGGTCGCACCCAGCGCGAGCACGACACGTTGCCGCGAAGGATCGAGCGGATCGGGCTCGGCGCGCAGGATGGCGGCACGATTGCCGGCCACCAGCGCCTCGCCGCCGGCCGCGAATACGCTGACGGTGCCATCGTCCTGCGTGTAGACACCGGCCTTCAGGAAGCCGTTGAGGTCGAGCAACAGGCGGTCGCGCTCGTCGAGCAGGTCGTTGGGGGGGTGCCCGGTGCCGGCATTCGCGGCGATGCGTTCGTTCAGACCCGCGATGCGACCGAGCAGATCGGTGGCCAGGCTCGCGGCGTGACCGATCCGCTCGTCGGCTTCGTGCCCGAGCTGCTGCAGTTGCGCATCGACCGTGCGCATGCGCAGCGCGAGCGCGTCGGCGCGCGCCAGCACGATCTGCCGTGCACTCGCGTCGGCAGGGCGATTGACCAGGTCGGCCAGCGCGGCGTTCAATTCGTCGATCGCCACGCCGATGCCGTTGTCGGTGTCGGCCAGCAGATGGTCGAGGCGCCCGAGCTGCCCGGCGCGCGCGCTGTCGGCGGCCGCCAGCGCGGTGCTCGACGCCAGTTCAGCCGCGAGGAAGCGGTCGTAGCGGCGTTGCACCGTCACGATATCCACGCCCTGGCCGAGAAAGCCGCTGCCGCCATACTGACCGCCCGCGGTGGCCAGCAGCGCTTCCTGGCGGGTAAAGCCGGGCGTGTTGGCGTTCGCGACGTTGTGACCCGCGGTGCGCAACTGCGCGTAAGCGGCCAGCAGCGCACTCTGGCCAACGGAGAGCAGTGCCGACATTGCGTGTCTTCCTTCAGGTCGCCGCGCGTCCGAGCATCAGCGCCCGGTTGATCGTGCGTTCGAGCTTCTCGCCGTAGCGCGGATCGGTTGCGTAGCCGGCGCGCTGCATGCCGCTCGCGTATCCCTCGACCGAGCGGCTCGCGCGCAGCACGGGCGCGTAGCGTTCGTGGCCGGTCATCAGCGACGCCCAGTCGCGGAATGCCTCGGCGTACGATCCATAGGCCCTGAAGCGCTCGACGCTGCGCCGCGCGCTGCCGTCGACGTATTCGGTCGTCGTGACGTCGACGCTGTCGCCCTGCCAGCCGGCACCCGCCTTGATGCCGAAGAGGTTATGAGCGCTGCGTCCGTCGGCGTGCCGGATCTCCTGACGACCCCAGCCCGATTCGAGCGCCGCCTGGCCGACGACGTACGCCGCGGGAACGCCGGTGGCGCGCTGCGCCGCGAGCGCGTGCGGCCACACACGCTCGACGAATGCCGCCTGCGCGACGTCGATGCCGCGCGACAGCACGCTCTTCAGGCGTTCGGCAGCCTGCGGATCGAGCGATGCGGTGCTGCGTTCCCGCGGCAGCGACGCACCCGCGGCGAAGCCGTCGCGCGCGGCGCCACGCTCGCCCACCATCGCCGAAGCCGTGCTGCCGGCAACCGCGCCGGCGTCCGGCGCCGGCAGGTGGCGCGCCAGCTGTTTCACGATCATGTCGGCCAGCCCGCCGGGCCGATCGGACAGCGACTGCGACAGTTGCTGGTCGAGCATGCCGACCCAGGAATCGTGATCGGTACCCGCGAACAGGCTGCTTCGGGGCATCGCGTCGCGCATGCTCTTCAGCAGTTGCTGCATGAACAGGGCCTCGAACTGGCCGGCAGCCTTGCGCACCGCTGCCTGCGGATCGCGCGCGGCGTCACGACGCAGTCCGTCGAGCGCGCGTGCGTCGACGGCCAGACCCTGCGCGGACACCGACGGCAACGACATCAGATGATCTCCAGCTCCGCCTTGAGACTGCCGGCGGCCTTGAGCGCCTGCAGGATCGCGATCAGGTCCTGCGCGCTCGCTCCCAGGCTGTTCAACGCCTTGACGACGTCGGCCAGCCGGGCCGAGCCCTCCAGCATCATCAGCGAACCGCCTTCCTGACGGATCGTGATATCGGCCTTTTCGGCCACGACGGTCGAACCTTGAGCGAAGGCGTTCGGCTGGCTGACGATCGGCGTGGTCTGCACCGTCACCGACAGGTTGCCGTGCGCCACCGCGCTGGCGGCCAGCATCACCGACTGGTTCATCACCACCGAACCGGTGCGGGCATTGACGATCACCCGGGCCTGCGGCTGCGCCAGCGTCACTTCGAGGTTCTCCAGTTCGGCCAGGAACGGCACGCGCAGCGCCGCGTCCTGCGGCATGCGCACGCGGATCACTCGCGCGTCCAGCGGTTCGGCGATCGGCGCCCCCGTCTGGACGCCGGGCAGCGCACGCGCGTTGATCGCTTCGGCGACGCGACGCGCGGTACCGAAGTCGGTGTCGTTGAGCTCGATGTGGATCGCCTCGGCCGACAGCGTGTGGTTCGGCACCACGCGCTCCACCGTGGCCCCGCCGGGCACGCGACCCGCGCTCAGGTGGTTGATCTGCACCTTGCTGCCGGCCGCCGAGGCGCCGGCACCGCCCACCACCAGGTTGCCCTGCGCCATCGCGTACACCTGCGCGTCGGCGCCGCGCAGCGGCGTGAGCAGCAGCGTGCCGCCGCGCAGGCTCTTGGCGTTGCCGAGCGACGAGACGGTGACGTCGATCTGCTGTCCGGCCTGCGCGTAGGGCGGCAGCTGCGCGGTCACCATCACCGCGGCGGCGTTGCGCAGCTGCGGCGTGATGCCGGGCGGCAGCTGGATGCCCAGCTGCGAGAGCATCGACTGCAGGCTCTGCACGGTGAAGGGCGCCTGCGTCGTCTGGTCGCCGCTGCCGTCCAGACCGACCACCAGACCGTAGCCGATCAGCTGGTTGGCGCGCACGCCCTGGATCGTGGCCAGTTCGCGCACCCGTTCGGCCAGCGCCGGCGCGCAGGCGACGGCGGCGAGCGCGAGCGCCGCCAGCGTGCGCAGGATTCTTCGGGTCGTCGTCATGGCATCACCCGGCGCCGTTCAGATCGGCATGAAGCTGAGGAAGAAGCGCGCCAGCCAGCCCACCGTCTGCGCACTGTCGATGTCGCCGCGCCCGCGCACCTCGAGGCGCGCGTCGGCGACCTGCGTGGAACTGACGATGTTGCCCGGCAGCACCGTCGCAGGATTCACCACGCCCGAGAAGCGCAACGCCTCGACGTTCTGGTTGATGCCCACCTGCTTCTCGCCGGCGACGACCAGGTTGCCGTTGGGCAGCGCCTCGACGACGGTCACGGTGATCGTGCCGGTGAACAGGTTCTCGGAACCGGTGGCGCCCTTGCCTTCGAAGTTGTTGCTCGTGCCCCCCGCCACGCCCAGCTTCGGAATCAGGCTCGAGGTCCGGGACACCAGCGGCAGCCGCGTGATCGACGCGTCGACGCTGCCCTTGCGGTCGACCGTGCTGTTGGAACTGCTGCGTGCGGTGGTCTTCTCCTGGATCTGGATCGTGAGCAGGTCGCCAACCAGCCGCGCGCGTCGATCCTCGAACAGACCGCGATGGCTCGACGGGTGGTAGATCGCGCCGTTGGCCTGCGGCGCGCGCGCGGCTGCAGCCGCTGCCGCAGTCGCGGTGGTGGGTTCCGGTCGCACCGTGGTCGGCTCGAGCACCGCCACGCGCGGCGTGGTCGCCAGGCAGCCCGACAGCGAGATGCCGGCCAGAAGCGCCAGCGCCAGCCTGGGCGCCAACCTGGGCGCAGCGGACAGAGCCGAAACGCGCATCGCCCCCTCCATCACAACTGCGACAGCCGGCCCAGCATCTGGTCGGACGTCTCGATCGCCTTCGAGTTGATCTCGTAGGCGCGCTGCGTCTGGATCATCGCCACCAGTTCCTCGACCACGTTGACGTTCGAGGTCTCCACGTAGCCCTGGTTGATGAGTCCGGCACCGTTGACCCCCGGCGTGCCCACGGTCGGCGCGCCCGAGGCCGCGGTCTCGGTGAACAGGTTCTGGCCACGCGGATCCAGGCCGGCCGGATTGACGAAGGTGGCCAGCTGCACCTGGCCGACCTGCACCGGGCTCGACTGCCCGGCCTGCATCGCCGAAACCACGCCGTCGGCGCCGATGGTCACGCTGAGCGCGTTGGGCGGGATCACGATCGGCGGCGACATCGGCATGCCGTTCGAGGTCACCAGCTGCCCCGAGGCATCGACCCGGAACGACCCGTCGCGCGTGTACGCCACGCTGCCGTCGGGCATCTGCACGCTGAAGAAGCCGTTGCCGTTGACCGCCATGTCGAAGGTGTTGTCGGTCTTCTGCAGGTTGCCCTGGGTGAACAGGCGCGCGGTGGCCACCGGGCGCACGCCGGTGCCCAGCTGCAGGCCGGTGGGCAACACGTTCTGCTGCGTCTCCTGCCCGCCAGCCTGGCGCATGTTCTGGTACAGCAGGTCCTCGAACACCGCCTGCGAGCGCTTGTAGCCGTTGGTCGCGACGTTGGCGAGGTTGTGCGAGATCGTGTCGAGCTGCGTCTGCTGCGCATCGAGCCCGGTCTTGGCGATCCAGAGCGAACGAATCATGGTGCAACTCCCTTCGCGGACGGCGCTCGCAGCGCTCAGCCCTTCAGCGACAGCAACTGCGCTGCCTTCTGTTCGTTGGTTTCGGCGGTCTGCAGCAGGCGCATCTGCATCTCGAACTGGCGTGCCAGCGCGATCATGCCGATCATCGACTCGACCACGTTGACGTTGCTGCCCTCGAGCGCGCCCTCTGCCAGGCGCACCGTGTCGTCCGACGATGCCGGTTCGCCGTCGGCGCTGCGCACCAGGCCGTCGGCACCCTTGCGCAGGCTGGCCATGGGCGGATTGACCAGCTTGAGCCGGCCGACCTCGAACGGCGGCTGGCCGCCCAGTTTCGCGCTCACCGTGCCGTCGGCGCCGATGGACACCTCGGCATTCGGCGGCGCGCTGAGCGGACCGCCGTCGCCCAGCACCGGCTGGCCGCTGCGCGTCTGCAGCGTGCCGTCGGCGCCCAGTTCGAAGGCGCCGTCGCGCGTGTACGCTTCCTCGCCATCGGCGCCCTGCACCACGAACCAGCCCGCACCGCGGACCGCCGCGTCGAGCGCGCGCCCCGTCTGGCGCAGCGGCCCGGACTGCGCGTCGAACCCCGCGCTCGCCTCGAGCGACCACACGCGCGTGGTCGCGGTGCCGCTCTGCCGGCCCGGCACCGCACGAAACGCCATCAGGTCGGTGCGAAAGCCGGTGGTGTCGGCATTGGCGAGGTTGTGGCTGAGCGCGTCCTGGCGTTGTGCCAGCGCCTTGGCCCCACTCATCGACAGATAGATCATCCGGTCCATGTGAGCTCCCCGCCGGCACGTTGCCGGTCAGTGCCTGCGCGTCGCGCCCGCGTCAACGCAGGTTGACGATCGTCTGCATGATCTGGTCCTGCGTGCGGATCGCCTGCGCGTTGGCCTGGTACAGGCGCTGTGCGGTGATCATGTTGACCAGTTCGGCGGTCAGGTCCACGTTGGACTGCTCGAGCGCACCCGACTGGATCACGCCCAGGCTGCCCGCACCGGGCGAACCCGCCATCGGCGAGCCCGAGTCGGCGGTTTCCGCCCACTGGTTGCCGCCGATCGCGGCGAGGCCCTGCGGATTGGTGAAGTTCGCCAGCACGACGCGACCCTGCGCCAGCGTCTGGCCATTGGTGTAGCGCGCCAGCACGGTTCCGTCCGAGCCGACCGAAAAGCCCGACAGGCGCCCGGCCGCCGAGCCGTTCTGCGACAGCTCGGAGACCGAGAACGGCGAGCCGAACTGGGTCATCTTCGCCAGGTTGAAGGTCACCGGCAGCGTCCCGCCAGCCCCCGCCGGGATCGGCACGGACACGGCCAGCGTGGTTGGCGATGCGGGCGCCAGGCGACCGTCGGCACCGAAGGTCAGGCTCCCCAGCGGGCCGGCACCGATCTGCGTGCCGTCGGCTGCGCCATAGACGTCCCAGGTATTGTCGGCCGACTTGCGGAAGTACACCGCCACGGTGTGCTCGGCACCCTGTGCGTCGTACACCGCGACGGTCGTGGCGCCGTTGTAGCTGGTCGCGTCGTTCACGGCGAACGCGGCCGTGGGCACCTTCGCCGCGGCATCGAGGTTCGCGGTCACCGCACCGGTGCTGCTGGCACGCGGAGCGATGTCGCCGGTCTGCAGTTGCAGGTCGCCCGGCACGCTGGCGTTGACCAGTCCGTTGGCATCGGCCCGGTAGCCGGTGAGCCGCCCGCCCTGCGCGTTGACGATGTAGCCGTCCTTGTCGAGCTGGAACTGGCCGTTGCGCGTATAGGTGATCTCGCCGTCGCTGGACATGCGAAAGAAGCCGCGCCCGTTGATCGCCATGTCGAGCGCGCTGTTCGTCGTGGTGATGTCGCCCTGGGTGAATTGCTGCGTCACGTCGGCTACCGAGATGCCGATGCCGCCAAAGGCGTTGCTGCCCGCGCCGTACAGCGAGGTGGCGTAGACGTCGGCGAACTCGGCACGCGAGGCCTTCGCGCCCACCGTGTTGGCATTGGCGACGTTGTTGCCGATCACATCGAGGTTGCGGGCTGCGGCGTTCAGACCGCTGAGGCCTTGCTGGAAAGACATGGTGTGCGCTCCTGTCGAAAGTCGATGGTGGAAGTTCCGTGCGTGCGGCGCCGGCTGCTCAGAGCACCGCCCGGATCGCCGAGGTGGCCACAGCCGGCCGGCCGCCCAGTTCGACGCGTGCACCGCCCGCGGCCTGCGCGATGCCGGTGACGCGCACCGGTGTCAGCGTTGCGACATCCAGTGGCGCACCGTCGTGGCTGGCCGCCGCCGCGCGCAACCGGTAGCTGCCGGCGACTGCCCGGGTGCCGTCGGCATGCCTGCCGTCCCACTCGAACGTGTGCACGCCCGGCGCGACGCCGGCGAGTTCGTGCGTACGCACCACGCGGCCCGCAGCGTCGACGATCTCGACGCGCACCGCCCGGGCTTCCGCCGGCAATTCGAAACCCAGGCGTACGGCAGGCGCCGTTGCGGCCGCAGCGTCGACCGCCCCCGGCTCGCCACCGGCCACGCCGGGAGCCGCCTCTTTCCAGTCGAACGTGTCCCCGGCCACCAGCACCTGGCGCCCGAGCAGGCCCACTGCCGCGAGCGGCGACACCTCGCCGGAAACCGCAGCCATCTTCGACATCGACGCATTCAATTGCTCGATGCCGCGCACCGTGTTGATCTGCGCCAGCTGACTGGTCACCTGCGCGTTGTCCAGCGGATTGAGCGGATCCTGGTTGCGCATCTGCGCCACCAGCAGCCGCAGGAAGCGGTCCTCGGTGGCCGCGGCGCTGTCGGCGCCGGCCGCCGCGCCCGCGAGCACGGTCGCGCCGCCGCTCGCCGAAGGGGAGGCGGCGGCAACGCGCGTGCCCGCGGAGGCGTCGATCGTGGTGTTCACGCGATGCGCTCCTTCGTCACTGTCCCAGCTGCAGCGTCTTCACGAGCAGCTGCTGGGTGGTATTCATCACTTCGATGTTGTTCTGGTACGAACGCGACGCGGAGATCATGTTCACCATCTCCTCGATCACGTTGACGTTGCTCTGCGCGACGTAGCCGTCGGCATCCGCCAGCGGGTGCGCGGGATCGTGAATGCGCCGCGCCGGGGCCGGGTCCTCGACCACGTTGCTGACGCGCACGCCCGAGACGCCGCGCGCGGCGCCCGCGGAATGCTCGGCCTGGAAGACCACCTGGCGGGCCTTGTACGCCTGCCCGTCCGGACCCGCCACGCTGTCGGCGTTGGCAAGGTTCGAGGCGACGACGTTGAGTCGCTGGCTCTGCGCCGAGACGGCGCTGCCCGAAATGCCGAGGATGTTCAACAGGGACATACCGTGCTCCTGGGTTGGGCGTGAGGTTGGGGGCCAGGTCGTGCGCGCGGGTTGGTTCAGTCGCCGCGGATCGCGCTCAGCAGGTTGCGTACATTGCCGTTGATGAACCTCAACGTGGCTTCGTAGCGCAGCGAGTTGTCGGCGAAGCTGGCGCGTTCGCGATCCAGGTCGACGGTGTTGCCGTCGATCGACGGCTGTTCGGGCGCGCGCCAGGCGAGTTGCGGGCTGGCGGCCGCTGCCGCGCCGGAGGTCTTCAGGGGCAGCCACGCGGGCGCCGCACCCGAAGCCGTGGACGCCGACGCACTGGCCGTGACGACCCGGCCGGCAGTCGCCTGGCCGATGGTCGCCTGGCGCAGCGCCTGCCCGAAGTCGAAGTCGCGCGCCTTGAAGTTCGGCGTGTCGACGTTCGCGATGTTCGACGCGAGCACCTGCTGGCGCTCGGCGCGCAACGCAAGCGCTTCGCCGTGGAACTTCAGGTTCGCAGTGAGTCGGTCGAGCATCGGGTGCCTCGGGTTCCTGCCGTTGCTGCCGATTATTCGCGCGACGGCCAGCGTGCATCGCCCGGAAAAGCGGCGCATTTGCCCCGCATCTCCGCTCCTGTACACGCTGCGCGGGCGACTACGCTGCGGCTGTCGGATGGCGTGAACGCACCGCAGACGCGCCCCGCCCCGATGCATGGATATCCACACGAGGACGACGCGATGCCGCAGACCCCGCACCTTCACGGACGATGGCCGGTGCGCCGGCACACGCCGCCGTGCACCCGGTTGCCGACGCGGCCGCACACCGCCGCACGGCTGGCCCCGGTCCTGCTCGCGATGATCGCGGCGCACGCTTCGGGGGCATCGGCCGTCGCGCCCGTCCCGTCGGCGCCTGCCACCCCATCGGCGCCGGTTGCGGCGCACGCCGACGAGGCAGTGCCGGACAGCGGCCGACTGCAGCGCTGGGTCGAGCAATCGGCCGCAGCCGCCTGGTCGGGCAAGCGCGAACGGGCTGCGGGCGATGAAGGCGCCGGCCCGAGTGCCGCGGCCGCGTCGACGATGCGTGTCGAGGTCAAGGTCGGACCGTCGCAAGCGGGGACGAAACTCGCCCCCTGTGCGCGGATGGAACCATTCCTGCCCCCGAACGCCCGATTGTGGGGCCGCAGCCACATCGGCGTGCGCTGCGTCGAGGGCGCATCGTGGAGCACCTATGTTCCGGTGACGGTGTCGGTGTTCGGTCCGGCGTTGGTCGCGAACCGGGCGCTGCCCGCGGGCGCGATCGCCGACCCGCAGTCGTTCGGAGTCGAGGAAGTCGACCTCACGACCGTGCACGGACTGGCGCTGTCCGACCGGGCGGCGCTCGCCGGGCGCACGCTGGTACGCCCGCTGAGTCCGGGCACGGTGGTCCGGGCCAGCGACCTGCGCGTACCGCAGACGATCGCAGCTGGCGATCCTGTCAGGATTCGGGTGATCGGCAATGGGTTCACGATATCCTCGGAAGGTTTCGCCGTGGCGGGTGCCGGCGAAGGTCAGACGCTCAGGGTGCGCACCGGCCAGAACAAATTGCTGCTCGGCACCGTGCATGGCCGGGTCGTCGAGATCCGGCTTTGACCCACCCGCAACGTCCTGGCCACCGGGCCTCAAGTTCGGCCGGGCGCTGCCGATGAGTCCATCATCCCGACCCGCGACGGAGCATCCGAAGGGGGATTCATGAAGATCGGCAAACCTTGCGAGATCCAGCCAGGCGTCGACGTCACGCTGCGCTCTGGCCTGGTACCGGGTGGCTCCCGGGCGCCGCGCGACACCGGCGAAGTCGAGCGGCCAGCCGCCGACGAGGTGCGGCTGACGCGCACTTCGCGCAGCCTCGTCGGCGCAGCCAGCGACCCGCTCGACGCAGTGCGCACCGACAAGGTCGAGGAAGTCCGCAACGCGATCGTCGAAGGTCACTTCCAGGTGCGGGCCCGGGTGGTCGCCGAGCGGATGATCACGGAGGCGGCGCAACTGCTCGAAACGCTCACCCGGGCCCGATGAACGTGGGCGCCAGACATCACCACACGGCGCCGGCGCCGGCCGATCCGGCCGGGTTGCTGCAGCGCGGACTCGAACTGCTCGGGGCCCATCGCGCAGCGATGGTCGACGGTGATCCGATCCGGCTGGCGACGGCCAACACCGGCCTCGTCGCGTGGCTGGCGGGCCTGTCGAGCGCACTGTCGGCCCAGGTCGGCAGCGACTCGAGTTCGATCGGCCGCGCCGACGCGGCCCGGATGCGCGCTGCGCTGGAAGCCAACGCGGCGGTGGCGCAGCGCGCGGCGGCCAGCACGCAGCGCGCGCTCGCAGCCTTGCTCGCACCGCCGCAGGCGCGCACCTACGAGGCCGACGGACGTCCGTCGGAGCGCGCGGCGGTTCGCACGTCGCTGCAGGCCTGAGTCGCAGGTTCCAGCGGAAGTCAGGTCCAGACGGTCATCTGGGTGCGCAGCCGCGCCACGGCCTGGCTGTGCAGTTGCGACACGCGCGACTCGGTCACGCCGAGCACGGCGCCGATTTCCTTCAGGTTCATGTCCTGCTCGTAGTACATGCCCATCACGAGACGCTCGCGCTCGGGCAGCCGCTCGATCGCATCCACCAGCGCCCGTGTGAAGCCTGCGTCACCGAGGATCTCGGTCGGATCGGTGCCCGCGGCCGGAACGTGCCGGTCGAGGAATCCCTCCTCGCCGTCGTCACCGAAATCGTCGAGGTAGACGAGTTGCGCGCCGCGCGCATCGGCGAGCATCTGCTGATAGGCGTCGAGCCGCAGGCCAAGCTCGGCGGCGATTTCGGTTTCGCGCGGCGCACGCTGCAGTTTCTGCTCGGCAGCGTGGATCGCCTGCTCGATCGTGCGCTGGGCGCGCCGCACGGAGCGCGGCAGCCAGTCCGAGCCGCGCAGTTCGTCGAGCATCGCGCCACGCACCCGCTGCATCGCGAAGGTCTCGAACTGCGCGCCGTGGCCCGTTTCGTAGCGCGACAGCGCATCGAGCAGCCCGATCATGCCGGCCTGCGCGAGGTCGGCCGGATCGACATTGGCCGGAAGCTTCGCCGCGAGCTGACTGGCGATTCGCCGGACCATCGGGCCGTAGCGTTCGACCACCGAGTCGCGATCGAGGGTGCCGTGGGCGGTGTACATCGACGCGGTTCCGTGCACGCGTTCTCAGCCCGCCGCTGGCATCCGTACGCCGTGCAGCGGACACGCCCAGCCGATGGCATCGGCGGCGAAGCGGTCCCAGGCCCGGGGGTCGCGGTCGAGCGCCGGAATCAGTCCGCCGAACTCGACGGCAGCGCCCAGGAAGCGCGCTGCGGTGTCGGCCAGCCGACGATGGGCGTCGAGCGCCACCTGGCGCGAGCGCGCGTCGCGAAACGCCGCCACGTAGCGGGTCACGCCGTGCGCCAGTCGCACCGCCTTGACCTGTGCGTACAACTGCGCGAGCGACGACGCATCGCCCGGCGCGAACAGTACGATGCGGTCGTTCAACGCGGCTGCCACGTCGGCCAGCCGCAGCGGATCGGCCATCACCAGTGCGAGGTCGGGCTCGGCGCCGCGCCGCCGGCCTTCGCCGCGCAGCCGCTGCGCGAGCGCGACGAGGTCGCCTGCGTTGGCGATGCGGCAGCCGCGCTCGCCCAGCAGGTCGATCAGCACCGGCCGCCGACCGGCACGCTGCAACGCGCGCGCCAGTCCGGCCACACCAGCCTGGTCGGCAGCGTCGCCCCGCGCGCACCCCAGACCGAGCAGCAGCGGCGGCGCTGCGAACATGCGCCTGAGGCCGAAGGCCTGGTCGAGTCCGCTTTCAAACACCGCGCGCCTCGGCCCGGGCTGGCCCCGCATGAACGGGACGGGCTGCCATCAGCATCGCCAGCTCGGCGTCGTCGAAATCGAACGGCGTGGGCCGTGCATCACCGGCACTGGCCAGCGCGCGCTGGACCAGCGTGCCGATATCGGGGCGGTGCCAGTCCTCGGGCACCCGCTGGCCATCGGCCACGCCCTGCAGTTCGAGACGGCGGCGAATCAGGCAATCCAGCGCGCCGCCCAGCTGCACCGCTTCGTCGACTTTGGAGAGCACGACGCCTGCCGCCTGGTCTGCCTGATAGACGGTGGCGACCTCATCGATCGCTTCGGCCTGCATTGCCGCGTCGATCACCACCACCCGGCGCACGCGGGTCGACGACAGCGCCGCGAGCAGCTCGCCGACGCGCTCGTCGCGCTGGCCCACGCCTGCGGTATCGATCAGGACCAGCTTGCGATTCATGAACAGCTGCAGGAAGTCGGTCAGGCCGGCGACGTCGTGCGCGACATGCACCGGCACGCCGAGCAGGCGGCCGAAAGTGCGCAGCTGGTCCTGTGCGCCAACCCGATAGACGTCTGCGGTGATCAGGCCGACCGACTGGACCCCGTTGCGCAGCGCGAACTGCGCAGCGATCTTGGCCGCTGTGGTGGTCTTGCCAACACCGGTCGGCCCGAGCAGTGCGAACACCCCGCCTTCGTCGAAGATCGTCTGCGCGGTCGTGATGCAGGGCAGCTCCTGTCGCAGCGCCTCGTGCAGCCAGCGTTGCGCCTGCGTCTCGTCGACGTCGTCCGGCAGCCGGCCCATCAGCGTGCGCGACAACGACGGCGAGAAGCCCGCGCGCAGCAGCCAGCGCAGCAGGCGTGCCTGGACCGGTCGCTTGCGCATGCCCTCGAACCAGCTCACCGACTCGATCTGCTCGGCGATGAAGCCGCGCATCGCGCGCAATTCGGCCATCAGCTCGGCGGTGCCCCCGGCGCCGCTGCGCGGCCGCTCGCCGAACGGGTCAGCACCGGGCAGCCCCGCAAGCGTGAGGTCACCGGCGCGGTCGATGACCGGCACGGGCTCGCTGCGGCGCTGCTGGCGCTCGCGCACGTAAGTCTGGAAGTCCACCGTGCTCATCGCAGCGCCGGCCGGCGCCACGCCGTGTGCGTTCGTCGTCGCCGCGCGCGCCACCGCAGTCCGGCCAGTCTGCGCACCGGGCACGGCCGCCTCGGCCATCGCCACGATCTCGACGCCGGCAGCCACCGGCCGGTTGGCCAGGACGATCGCGTCGGCGCCGAGCTCGGCGCGCGCCTGGCCCAGCGCTTCCTTCGCGGTTCGCGCGACATAGCGTTTCATGTTCACCTGGTTTCTCCGATCAGTCGTCCGATACGAATCGAGTGGGTGTCGGGAATCTCGGCATGGCCGAGCACGCGCAACCGCGGCGCGGCCTTCTTCAGCAGGCGCGCCAGCGGCACGCGAATGCGATCGGGCACCAGCAGGCAGGCCGAGTGCCCGGCGTCCTCCTGCGCCTGCGCAGCCTGCGCGCTCGCCGTCACCAGGTACTCGGCCACGCCCGGTTCGAGCGAGCCGCCAGCACCCTGCGCGAGCGCCTGCACCAGCAGGTTCTCCAGTTCGGGTTCGATCGCCACCACGCTCAACTCGCGCGAAGCGCCCCAGGCCTGCTGCACGATCGCCGGCGCGAGCGCGACGCGCACCTCGCGCGTGAGCTCGTTCGGATCCTGCGTGCGTGCGCCGTGCTCGCCGAGCGTCTCGACGATGCCGCGCAGATCGCGCACGTGCACCGACTCCTCGAGCAGGTTCTGCAGCACCTTCTGGAACACCGGCATCGGCACCAGCTTGGGCACGATCTCGTCGGCGAGCTTCGGCGCGTAGCTGGCCAGGTGGTCGAGCAGCTGCTGCGCCTCGGCGCGGCCGAACAGTCGCGCCGCGTGCAGTTGCATCAGGTGATGGAGATGGGTGGCGACCACGGTGGCGGGATCCACCACGGTGTAGCCCGCGGCCTGCGCGTTCTCGCGCTGCCGCGCGTCCACCCAGGTGGCGGGCAGCCCGAACGCGGGCTCCCTGGTCGCAGTGCCCTGCAGCGGCTGCGTCGCGTTGCCGGGATCGATCGCCAGCAGCATGCCGGGGAACACTTCCGCCTCGCCGATCACCACGCCCTTGAGCGTGACGCGATAGGCGGTGGGCTTCAGCTCGAGCTGATCGCGAATGTGCACCGAAGGCGGCAGGAAGCCGACCTCCTGCGCGAACTTCTTGCGCACCCCCTTGATGCGCGAGAGCAGGTCACCGCCCTGCTCGCGATCGACGAGCTGGATCAACCGGTAACCCACTTCGAGCCCCAGCACGTCCACGGGCACCACGTCGTTCCAGCTGGCCTCGGTATCGACTGGCGCCGTCTCGTCGGTCGGCGTTTCGGCCGGCGTGCGCGACTGGCGCTCGGAGAGCCACCAGGACAGATAGCCGATGCCGGCCGCAAGGGCCAGGAACGCCAGGTGCGGCATGCCGGGCACCACGCCCAGCAGCGCGATCACGCCGGCGGTGAGACCGAGTGCACGCGGCAGCGACAGCAGCTGCTTCATCACCTGGCCGCCGACGTCGTCGTCGTCGGCCACACGCGAGACGATCAGGCCGGCCGCCACCGAGATCACCAGGGCGGGAACCTGCGCCACCAGCGCATCGCCGATCGCCAGCAGAATGTAGTTGTTGGCCGCCTGCTCGACCGACAGCGAGTGCTGAACCGTGCCGATCAACAGCCCCCCGATCACGTTGATGAACACGATCAGGATGCCGGCGACGGCGTCGCCGCGCACGAACTTCGAGGCGCCGTCCATCGAACCGTAGAAGTCGGCTTCACGTGACACGTCCACGCGCCGCCGCCGCGCCTCGGCCTGGTCGATCTGGCCGGCGTTCAGATCGGCGTCGATCGCCATCTGCTTGCCGGGCAGCGCGTCGAGCGCGAAGCGGGCCGACACCTCGGCGATGCGCCCGGCACCCTTGGTCACCACGACGAAATTGATCACCGTGATGATCGCGAAGACGATGATCCCGACCGCGAAATTGCCACCGATCAGGAAGCTGGCGAACGACTCGATCACCTTGCCGGCGGCGTCGGTGCCGGTGTGGCCGTGCATCAGCACGGCGCGCGTCGAGGCGACGTTCAGTGACAGGCGCAGCAGCGTCGTGACCAGCAGCAGCGAGGGGAATACCGCGAAATCCAGCGGCCGCACCGTGTAGGCGGCCACCAGCAGCACCAGCAGCGCCAGCGCGATGTTGAAGGTGAACAGCAGGTCGAGCAGCGGCGCCGGCAGCGGCAGGATCATCATCGCCAGCACCAGCACGATGACGACCGGCGCGGCAAGCGCCTTCCACGGCGGCAGGTTCAGCATCACGCCGGCCACGCTCACGCGCTGCCCGCCGGCTGTCCCGGGCTGCGGGCTGGTCGTCGCGCCATTCATCGCAGCGTCTCCGGCGCGGCTGCAGCCGGATCGAGACCGGCAGGCACCCCGAGCTCGTCCGGCGCCACCGGCGACGCGCCGCGGCCCGGGCTCCAGTGTCGCAACTGGTACACGTAGGCGAGCACCTGCGCGACCGCGTTGTACAACGCGGCCGGAATCTCGCGATCCACCGCCACGTGAGCGTACAGCGCGCGCGCCAGCGGCGGCGCCTCGAACAGCGGTACGCCGGCCTGTGCGGCAATCTCGCGGATGCGCGCGGCGATCACGTCCGCGCCCTTGGCCACCACGCGCGGCGCGCCCATCGCCGATTCGTCGTAACGAATCGCCACTGCGTAGTGACTCGGGTTGGTGATCACCACGTCGGCCAGCGGGATCGCAGCCATCATGCGACGCCCGGCGAGCTCGCGCTGGCGCGTCCGCATGCGTCCGCGCAGCATCGGGTCACCCTCGGATTCCTTCGCCTCGCGGCGCACTTCCTGGTGGCTCATCTTCAGGTCGGCGCGGTGCCTGAACCACTGGAACGGTACGTCGACGAGCGCCACCAGTGCCAGCACGCCCACCAGCGCCACCAGGCCGGAGCCCATCAGCGAGGCGCCGCCAGCCAGGCCGGTCACGACGGGCCCGGCCGCGAGCGCCACGAACTCCGGAAGGCTCGCGACGACGAACCAGGCGCCGATCGCGAACAGCGCGATCGCCACGACGATGAGCCTGGCCAGGTCGAACGCGCCGCGCACCGAGAACACACGCCGGATGCCGTTGCGCGGACTGAGCCTGGAGGCCTGCATTCCGAGCGATCGGGCCGACAGCACCATGCCGCCCGGAACCAGCGACGCGACGATCGCCGCCACCGCAAGCCCGGCGACCAGCACCAGCACGACCGTGAACGCGTCACCGCCGAGCGACGTGAACAGCTGCGGCAGACGGTCGGCCGACAGTGTGCCGGGGCGCTCGAACTGCAGGCCGTTGCGCACCATGGCGATCGTCTCGCGCGCGATCGACGGCCCGAGGGCAAGCGCAGCGAGCAGCGCCGATCCGAGCACGACGAAGTGCCCGAAGTCGCGCGAACGCGCAACGCGACCTTCCTCGCGCGCCTTCTGCAGCCGGCGTTCGGATGCTGGGAGTTGTCGGTCTTCGCGACTGGCTTCGTGATCGGCCATGGCGCCTGCGCAGCGGCTCCGGTTCGGGACTCGATGCCGATTATTCGCAGTGCGCGGCGCTCTCAAGCGCCGAAAAGCGGGGTTCGCGGCCGGCTATTCCGCCTGCGTGGCGGGTTCGTCGATCCGGGCCTTCATGCCGGCGTCGCTGCCGGCGTCCGACAGCGCGGTGTCGATCTGCGCGCTGTCCGGGGCATCGACTTCGGTACCCTCCAGGATGCGCGCCTCGGCGTCGCGGTTGAGCACCACGATCATGATGCGCCGGTTCATCGCATTGAGCGGATTGGCCGCATCGAACATCAGCGACGGGCCCAGTCCGACCACGCGCAGAACCTTCGATTCGCTCATGCCGCCGGCCACCAGTTCGCGGCGCGAAGCGTTGGCACGATCGGCCGACAGCTCCCAGTTCGAGTAGCCGCGCTCGCCGCTGCCGTAGGGCGCCGCATCGGTGTGCCCCGACAGGCTCACGCGGTTGTCCACGCTGTTGAGCAGCTCGCCGATCTCGCGCAGCAGTTCGCGCATGTAGTCCTTCACCGCGGCGCTTCCGCGGTCGAACATCGGCCGGCTCTGCGCGTCGACGATCTGGATGCGCAGGCCATCGCTGGTCAGGTCGATCCGGATCTGCGAGCGCAGCCCGGCAAGCGCCGGATTGAGATTGATCATCTCTTCGACCTGCGCCTTCAGGCGACCCAGGCGCTGCGCCTCGGTGCGGCGCAATTCGGCACGCAGCGCCTGCAGGTTGACCTTCTTCTGTGGCGCCGCGACTTCACCGCGACGTTCGTGACCGACGGTGCGGGTCAGGTCGGTGCCCCCGCCCTTGATCACCGAGGAGCTGTCGCCGGAACCGCTGCCGCCCATCAGCGCCACTTTCAGCGGCGTGCGGAAATAGTCCGAAATGCCCTGCAGGTCGCCGCTGGTCGTGGAGCCGAGCAGCCACATCAGCAGGAAGAAGGCCATCATCGCCGTGACGAAGTCGGCGTAGGCGATCTTCCAGGCGCCGCCGTGATGCCCGCCACGGCTCACCTTGCGCACGCGCCGGACGACGATCGGCTGGACCTTCCGGTCTGGGGCGGCCACGGTGCGCGCTCCGCGTCAGGCCTTCTTCTGCTTCACGTGCGCCTCGAGTTCGACGAAGCTCGGCCGCTCGGTCGAGTACAGCACCTTGCGCCCGAACTCCACCGCGATCGACGGCGCATAGCCCTGCATGCTGGCCAGCAGCGTCACCTTCACGCACTGCAACTCCTTGGTGGACTCGTCGGCCTTGTGCTCGAGCAGCGTCGCCAGCGGCGACACGAAACCGTAGGCCAGCAGGATGCCGAGGAAAGTGCCCACCAGCGCGTGCGCGATCATCTGGCCCAGTTCGGCCGGCGGCTTGCCGACCGATCCCATCGTGTGCACCACGCCCATCACCGCGGCCACGATGCCGAAGGCAGGCAGCCCGTCGGCCATCTTCTGGATCGCGTGCGAGGGCACCATCGCCTCGTGGTGGTGGGTCTCGATCTCGTTGTCCATCAGGTTCTCGATCTCGAGCGCGTTCAGGTTTCCCGAGGACATCATGCGCAGGTAGTCGGTGACGAATTCGATCAGGTGAGGGTCGCCGCTGACCGTCGGATGACGCTGGAACAGCGCGCTCTCGGCCGGATGGTCGACGTCGCTCTCGATCGACATCAGCCCTTCCTTGCGCGCCTTGGACAGCACGTCGTAGAGCAGCGCCATCAGCGCCATGTAGCGCTCCTTGCTGTACTTCGAGCCCCTGAACAGCGACGGCAGCGTCCCGAGCACCGCCTTGAGCGCCTTGCCCGAGTTCGACACGACGAACGCCCCGAGCGCGGCGCCGGCGATGATCAGCAACTCCAGCGGCTGGATCAGCGCCGCGATGTGGCCGCCGGCCAGCAGGTATCCACCGAGGACCGAGCCGACGACGAGGAGGTAACCCAGGAGAACGAACATGCGCGACGAGACCTCGGGAGGACCGACCGGACCGGCCCCGCGGGCCGTCTCTCCTCATTTCGGTCGCAGGGCGCGCTTCTTGAGGCGGGCGCCGGAACGCGGCGACCACGGCGGCCGCGGCAGTACCCCGGACGGCGCGCCTGAGATGCCGTGCGGTCAGTGGATCGCGCCGCTGCGCCGTGCCTTGCCGGCGCGCGCCGGCGGCTCGCACAGCCCGCAGACGTAGTCGCGTTCGAGTTCGTACGCGTGATTCACGAAGTGCCCGCCGCAGCGGCAGCAGCGCGTGGTGGTCAGCATGCCCGAGTCGACGAAGCGCACCAGTCGCCAGGCACGGGTGATCGACAGCAGCGGCTCGACGCCCAGCGTGGCGACTTCCGAAGCGTACAGGCGGTACGCCTTGATGATCGCGTCGACGTCGTCGAGCGGGCTGGTCTTCAGCAGATAGGCGTAGATGTTGAAGTACAGCGACGCGTGGATGTTCGGCTGCCAGGACACGAACCAGTCGGTGGAGAACGGCAGTTGTCCCTTCGACGGCGACTTGCCGGCCACTTCCTTGTAGAGCCGCAACAGGCGTTCGTACGGCAGCGCGGTCTCGGACTGCAGCATCTGCAGACGTGCCCCCAGGCCGATCAGCTCGACGGCGCGCTGCACCTGGCGGTTGTCCTCGAGCAGGCTGCGCGCGCTCATGACCCGATCGCCTCGTCGTACCTGCCGGCCATCAGGATGCTCGCGTGCAGCCGGTGGGCGCTGCGCTCGCCCTCGGCTTCGCCGGCGCGACCATGGTCGGTGAGCAGGCCCCACAGCATCTGGTCGTCGAAGCGGAAGCGGCACATCAGCATGTTGCCGGCGGCCACCTTCAGCAGCTGGCTCGGCGTGAGCGCGTCCAGCACGCCGGCGGTCTCCTCCGTGACACCGAGCCGATAGAGGGCCTGAGCCTTGTCGGCGCGGATCAGGCGCTGTGCAAGGATCAGGTAGGAGAGGTTCGCCTCCCTTATCTCGGCCATCGTCCTGTCGTCGATCTGCATCGCTGGCTCCCGGGTTCCGTGTCGGTGCGCGCTCGGTGCGCGTCGTGGTTCGTCCACGTCGCCAGTGTCGGCCTGCTGTCCCGTTCCATGAATCCGAGTTCGCCTGCATCGCGCATCGGACGAACTCCGGCGGGCATAGAAAGAATTCCTACCCCCGTGGCGCGACACACCACGCCACGCGCCGCACGGCGCCCCGGACCCGCCATTCGTACCGTGAACTCAAGCGGGCCGGCACCCCGCCGATAAGGCATGGGCCGGGGCCATCCCCGCACATCCGCCAAGGGGTCGACTTCGCACCTACCCTGACGGAGCCACCACTTCAACCGCTCGAGGAGTCCGATCCATGGCACAGATCATCAACACCAACCTGGTTTCGCTGAACGCTCAGCGCAACCTCACCAATACGCAGAACGCGCTGGCGCAGGCCGTGCAGCGCCTGTCGTCGGGCCTGCGCGTGAACAGCGCGAAGGACGACGCGGCCGGCCTGGCGATCGCCGAGCGCATGAACACGCAGGTGCGCGGCATGAACGTCGCGATCCGCAACGCCAACGACGGCATCTCGCTGGCGCAGACCGCCGAAGGCGCGCTCGGCAAGGTCGGCGACATGCTGCAGCGGATGCGCGAACTCGCAGTGCAGGGCGCCAACGCGACCAACGGTTCCGACGACCGTGCGAACCTCAACGCCGAGTTCGTCGCCCTGGGCGCCGAGATCACCCGGACCATCAGTGCAACCAAATTCAACGGCGTGTCCATCCTGGCGACGACCGCGGCACAGGTGTTCCAGGTGGGCGCCGACGTCGGCAACACGATCTCGGTGACGAGCACCGACCTGACTTCGGGTGCGATCGCCAGCGCCGCCGGCCTGACGATCAGCGCCGATGCGGCCGCCAACACCGCCGCGATGACGGCGATCGACACCGCGCTGACTTCGCTGAACACGCAGCGCGCCACCTGGGGCGCGGTGCAGAACCGCTTCGACGCGGTGATCTCCACGCTGCAGGTCTCCGCCGAGAACCAGGCCGCCGCGCGCAGCCGCATCATGGACGCCGACTTCGCGGCCGAGACCGCGGCGCTCACGCGCGCCCAGGTGCTGCAGCAGGCGGGTGCCGCGATGCTGTCGCAGGCCAACTCGATCCCGAACAACGTGCTGTCGCTGCTGCGCTGACCGGCCATCCGTGGCCGCGCCGGCAGCCTGCGGCGCGGCGCAGGGCTCTTTCCCCGCGGTCCACCGACGCCGAAAAGCGCCGGCGGACCGCTGCTTTTCGGCTCATCCGCCGTGCCGTTCGATCGGCACACTGCCGCCGGTCAACCCGTCACAGGAAACGCGCCGTGAAGCCGATCGTCAATCCGTGGGCACCGCCATCGGCGGCGCCACGTCAGCCTTCAGCGGCCGGCGCGCCGGCCGTTCGATCCGGCGCAAGCGACGCCGGCGATCCGGCACGCGCGGCCGCAACCGCCCCTCCCGGAACCACCGGCGAGCGTGCGACCGCGTCGACCGGACGTGCCCGACCCGTCACCGCGGCGCTGGCGCCGCTCCATGACCGCGCGGGCGCCGCTGCATTCGTCACGCAGTTGTGCGAACAGTTTCAGCGCCATCCCGATCTGGCATTGCGCGCGCATGCACCGCCCGTGGCCGAGGCCGCACTGCGGCGGTTCGGCGGCTGAAGCCCATCGCATGATGTCCCGCACCGCGCCCGATTCAAGAAGCGGCGCGCGGCGCCGAAAGAACACAGGCACGGGAGCCGCAAGGCGGTTCCTGCCGTGGGTCGATACCACCGGAGAGCGCCCATGACCCCCATCGGCAGCAGCAGCATCGACGTGAACGGCATCGTCTCGCAGCTGATGCAGATCGAGCAGAGGCCGCTGCAGGCCCTGAAGAAAACCATCTCCGGCATCGAGACCCGGCTGTCGGCGTTCGGCAAGCTGCAGTCGGCGCTGGCATCGATGCAGGACGCCGCGCGCACGCTGACGCGCGCCGACACCTGGCGCGCCGCCAGCGCGACGAGCAGCGACGAGACCGCCCTCCGGGCCACGGCCGGCACCGGCGTGATCCCCGGCGGCTACACGGTCGAGGTGGGACAGCTCGCGCAGCGGCAATCACTGGCCAGCCACCGGTTTGCCGACAGCGCGGTCGTGATCGGCGGCGGCACGCTGCGCATCCGCATGGGCACGCTGGACGCCGCCGGCACCGCCTTCACGCCCGACGCCGCACGACCCGAGGTGGCGGTCGCGATCGCCGCCGGCGCCACGCTCGCCGAGGTGCGCAACGCCATCAACGCGGCCGGCCCGGACATCGGCATCACCGCTTCGCTGGTGGCCGACGGCACTGGCCAGCGACTGATGCTGCGCAGCACCGGGAGCGGCGCCCCGGAGGCCTTCGCCGTGGCGGTGGATGACGCCGACGGCGGCAACGGCGATGCGAGCGGCCTGTCCGCGTTTGCGTTCGACCCGGCCGCGGCGAGCGGCAGCGGACGCAACCTGCAGCTCACCCAGGCGGCGCAGGACGCGCACGTCACGATCAACGGGCTGGAGGTCACCTCGACGACGAACCGCCTGACCGACGTGATCGAGAACCTGACGCTCGAACTGCGGCGCACCACGACGGCACCGATCGACGTCAGCGTGGACAGCGACGCCGCGGCGCTGCGCAAGTCGCTCGACGGCTTCGTCGAGGCCTGGAACGCGGTGAACACGCTGATCGCCGAGCAGGTGCGTTTCGACCCCGCCACGAAGACTGCAGGCGTGCTGCAGGGCAACCAGACCGTCGTACGCGTGCAGCAGCAGTTGCGCGAGATCCTGCGCTCGAGCGTGGGCACCGACGCGCCGAACAGCCTGAGCGCGTTCGGCGTCGAATTGCAGCGCGACGGTTCGCTGAAGGTCGACGACACGCGTGCCGGCGCGGCGCTTGCCGACCCGAAGACGGCACAGGCCTTTTTCGCCGCACAAGGCGCAGCGCCCGGCGAGCCAGGCGGGATGGCACGGCGTGTGCTCGCCAGCCTGGACGCGCTGCTCGCCAGCGACGGCGCGATCTCCGGCGCCACCGAGTCGCTGCGCGCACGCGAACGCTCGGTCGCCCAGCAGGAGGAACGGTTGAACGCGCGCCTGAACGAGATCGAAAAGCGTCTGTTGCGCCAGTACACCGCACTCGACGCGAACCTCACGCGCATGGCCGGATCGCTGTCGAGCGTGCAGAACCTGCTTGCCGGCCTCGAGCGCACGGACTGACCCCACAGGAGCCCGATCGGCATGTTCTCCTCGCACCGCCCCGATGCCAGCGCCTACCGCAGGCTCGATCTCGAGACTTCGGTGGCGCAGGCCGATCCACACGCGCTCGTCGGCATGCTCTACGACGGGGCACTCGCTGCGATCGCGCAGGCCCGCGGCGCACACCGCAGCGATGACATCGCGGCGCGCGGCCAGGCGACCACGCGGGCCCTCAGGATCCTCGAAGAAGGCCTCAAGGCTTCGCTCGACCGGCGTGGCGGCGAAATCGCATCGAACCTCGAGGCCCTGTACGATTACATGATCCGGCAGCTGCTCGGCGCGAACGCCGCGGGCGACGACGCGCGCTACGCCGAAGTCGCGGCCATGCTCGGGCAGCTGCGCGGTGCCTGGAACGCGATTCCGCGGCCGGCGCGCGCAGCCGCGGTCGTCGTCTGAGCGGACTGCCGGGAGCATTCATGCCCATACCCGACCGACACGAACCCATCGACTTCGGCCCGATCGTGCTCGATCACTACCGCGAAATCGAGAGCGCCGCCATGGTCATGCTGCAGGCCGCCCACGACGACGACTGGAAGCGTGTGGCGCGCATCGAGCGGGCCATCCGCGAGCTCGCGACCCGCCTGGACGGCCTGGCCCCGCACGACAGGCTCGACGCCGGTCAGCGCCACGAGCGGCGCCTGATCGTCGGACGCCTGCTGTCGATCGACGCCGACGTGCGCCGGCTCGCGCACCCGTCGAACCGCACACTCGACGCGATGTTCGCGCCCCGCCCGGCCGGCGGCGAGCGACACCGCTGCTGAACGCAGCGCGATACCCACCCGGTCATCCCTCTTCGCCGCACCCACCCCGCCATGCCGACTGGCCGCCCCGACACGGTCTTTCCCGATCCGGTGTCGGCGCTGCCGGCCGACTTCCGCATCGGTGGACGCCTCGCGGTGCGCGCGATCCTGCGCGAACTGGGCCATCGCCACGTGCTCGTCACGCTGTACGCCGACGAGCGCCACGACGCGTTCGCGATCACCCGGCTCACGCACGTCGGCGACACCGAAATCGAGTTCGACCTGGGCGGACAGGAGTCCTTCACGCGTGTGCTCGCTTCGGCCCGCGACGTGGCCGGGGTCGCGTTTCCCGGCCAGATCAAGACACAATTCCGGCTGGACGCGTTCGCGGTGGCCGAGGTGCGCGGCGAAACCCTGCTGCGCGCCTGCATGCCGGACGAGTTGTACCGGATCCAGCGTCGCGACGCGTTTCGCGTGCGGCCGCCCGCTTTCGACGAGGCCTGCTGTGTGCGCCGGCTGGCTCCGGAAAGCGAGGTGCGCTATCCGCTGCGCGACCTGAGCGCCAGCGGCGCGTCGTTGCTGCTGCCGCCGGGCGAGCCGCCTCCCGCAATCGGCACGGTCTGGCCGCACTGCCGGATCGAAGCGGTGGGTGAGAGCGCGATTCCCTGCGATCTCGTCGTGTGCCACGTCGACGAGCACCCGTCGGGCAACGGCAGTCACCGGGTCGGCGTCGGATTCCACGCGATGCCCGGCGACGTGCTGCGTCGGGTCCAGGTCTACGTGATCGGCGTCGAGAAGCGACTGCAGCGCTCGGCCTGAAACCGCTGTCGCAGGACTCGTCGGCCACCCGCCGCGCGCAGCGCCGATCGTTGGCGCGCCTTCAGACGGGCATGTTCATGATGTCGGTATAGGCGGCCACGAGCCGGTTGCGCACGGTCAGTGCCGCCTGGAAAGCGATCTGCGAACTCTGCATCGCGACCATCGTCTGCTCCAGGCTCACCTGACCGGCGCCGAGCTGGAACTGACGTTGCAGCGCCGCGCTGTCTTCCTGCAGCGTGCTGACCGTCTGCAGCGCATCGCGCAGCACCCCGGCGAAGCCCGCCTGGCCCGCCTGGTCGGCAGAAACGGCCCTGGGCGCCGCCGCGCCGGTCGCGACGCTGCCGGCGCTCGCGGTCGCAGCCGCCGCAATCGAGGGGAATCGTACGTCCATCGTGACCTCCTGGCGCATGGCACGAAGCGGCGCAGCGCAACGCCGCCGCAGCGACATCGTCGCGCGCCGAACGCGCAGGCGATGCGTGAAATAGCGGCATTCCGGCCCGCTATTCGATCGATCCGCGTCCCGAGGGCGTGTCGATAATCGGTCACATGAACGCTACTGCCCACCCTCTGCCGGCGTCCGCGCCGACCACGGCCCGCCTCGCCGCGACACCGCTCAGGCGCAAGCTGCCCGTCATCGTCGGGGCTGCGGCGCTCGTTGCGATCGTCGCCGCGTCGATCATGTGGTCGCGTCAGCCCGAATACCGCGTGCTGTTCACCAACCTGTCGGACCGCGACGGGGGTGCGGTCATCGCATCACTCACGCAACTCAACGTCCCCTACCGCTTCTCGCCCGGCGGCGCCGCGATCATGGTTCCCGAGGATCGGGTGCACGACGCACGCCTGAAGCTGGCCTCGCAGGGCCTGCCGCGCGGCGGCAGTGTCGGCTTCGAGTTGCTGGAGAAACAGAAGTTCGGCATCACGCGGTTCCAGGAGCAGCTGAACTTCCAGCGCGGCCTCGAAGGCGAATTGTCGCGCTCGATCCAGTCGCTGGCCGCAGTGCGCAATGCGCGTGTGCACCTGGCGCTGCCGGCGCAGAGCGGCTTCCTGCGCGAGCAGCACAAACCCTCGGCGTCGGTGCTGCTCGAACTGCACCCGGGGCGCACACTGGAGCGCGCCCAGGTCGCCGGCATCGTGCACCTGGTGGCGTCCTCGGTCCCCGAACTGAGCGCGAAGCAGGTCAGCGTCATCGACCAGACCGGCGCGCTGCTCTCGGTCAACGGTGAAGGACTCGCCAACGGACTGGACGGATCGCAGCTGAACCACGTACGGCGCCTGGAATCGGAATTCAGCCAGCGCGTGCTCGACCTTCTCGAGCCGATCGTGGGTACCGGCAACGTGCGCGCGCAGGTCACCGCCGACATCGACTTCACCCAGAGCGAGTCGACCGCCGAGCAGTATCGGCCGAATCAGGGCGCCGAGCCGGCTGCGGTCAGGAGCCAGCAGGTCCTCGAATCGACCGAACCGTCGGCCGCGACGGCCCAGGGTGTGCCGGGAGCGTTGTCGAACCAGCCGCCAGCGCCGGCGAGTGCTCCGGTCAACGGTCCCGGGCAGGCGACCGAGGCGGCAACCCCCAGCCGCAGCGGCGGCGCCACCGGCGCGCGCCGCGAAGCCGTGACCAACTACGAAGTCGACAGGACGGTACGCGTGACGCGCAACGCCACGGGCACGATCCGGCGGCTGAGCGCGGCCGTCGTCGTGAACCACCGCCGCTCGGTGGATGCAGCCGGCAAGGCCACGCTCTCGCCGCTTTCCCCCGCCGAACTGGAAAACATCGAGTCACTGGTGCGCGAAGCGATCGGTTTCAGCAGGGAACGCGGCGATTCGCTGAACATCGTCAATGCGCCTTTCACCGAGATCGAGACGCCCCGCGAGGTACCGCTCGAGTTCTGGGAGAAGCCGGAGAACATCGCGCTGGCTCGCGACCTGGGCAAGCAGCTGGGGGTGGTGCTGCTCGGGCTGATCGTGGTCTTCACGCTGATCCGCCCGGCACTGAAGGCGATCGGCCGTTCGCCGGCGCCGGCGCCGGCGGGCACGCTGAACGCACGCGTGGACGACCCGGTGCAACTGCCACTTCCCGCCGGTGCGCAGACCGCGCCGGGGATGCTGCGCCAGGAAGACATCCTGAAGATCGCCCGTGACAACCCGGCCGCCGTGGCCAGCGTCGTGCGCACCTGGGTCGGAACCGGAGCGAAGGGAGCCTGAGCCGTGAATGACGAAGGACTGGTCGACAGCGCGATCCTGTTGATGACGCTGGGCGAGGACGCCGCCGCCGCGGTGTTCCGCCATCTCGCCCCCAGGGAGGTGCGCCGCCTCGGCGAGACCATGGCCAGACTGCACACCACCAGCCGCGAGAAGGTCGATGCGGTGCTCGGCCGGTTCCACAGTGCCTCGGCAGGACTGAGCACGCTGGTCGGAAACACCGACGAATACGTCAGGTCGGTGCTGCGCCGCGCGCTCGGCGAGGAACGCGCCGGACTGTTGATCGGCCGCATCCTGCAGGGTGACGGCGTGTCGGGCATCGAGAACCTGAAGTGGATGGATCCGCGCTCGATCGCCGACCTGATCCGCAACGAGCACCCGCAGATCATCGCCTCGATCCTGGTCCATCTCGAACGCGAGCAGGCCTCGGGCACGCTGATGCAGTTCGACGAGGCGTTGCGCAACGAAATCGTGCTGCGTATCGCCACGCTCGACGTGCTGCAGCCGGCGGCCCTGCGCGAACTCGACGAGGTCCTCGAACGCGTGCTGGCCAGCGGCGACGCGCTCGGGCGCACGCGCCTGGACGGCAGCAAGACCGCCGCCGAGATCATTGCCGCCCTGGGCGGCACCACGGGGGCGCTCACGCTCGACGCGCTCAGGGAGCACGATCCCGATCTGGCGCAGAAGATCGCCGACCTGATGTTCACGTTCGAGGACATCGATCGGCTCGACGATCGCGCCATTCAGTTGCTGCTGCGCGAGGTGCAGGGCGAGTCGCTGATCGTTGCGCTCAAGGGCGCCGACGCGGCGCTGCGCGAGCGCATCTTCCGCAACATGAGCCAGCGTGCCGCAGAAACGCTGCGCGAGGATCTCGAATCGAAGGGACCGGTGAGGATCTCCGAGGTGGAAGCCGAACAGAAGGAGATCCTGAAGACGGTGCGCCGCCTTGCCGACGAAGGACAGATCGCCATCGGCGGCGGAGGAGACGATGCTCTCGTCTGAATCGCAGCACGACGTTCCCGCGCGCGACGAGCGCGTCCCCGCGCGCGACGAGCGCGTCCCCGCGCGCGACGAGCGCGTCCCCGCGCGCGACGAGCGTGCCGCGCAGGCCGGCAGTGTACCGCGCACCGGCAGGCGCATCATCGCCGCGGAACGGCTCGCCGGCTTCGCACCCTTCACGCTCGACGAGCTGTCGCGCGACAGCACCGCGCCTTCGCCGGGGCGGCAGGCGTTCGAAGCGCCCGGCGCAGACGTGCGCGGGCCAGCCGATGATCCGTTCGAACGCTTCGATTCCGATGCGGGCACCGACCCGCTCGGCCGCGAGCGCTTCGAGGCCGGCTATCGTGCCGGCCGCGAAACCGGCTACGCGGAAGGGCTCGAGCGCGGCTACGCCGCAGGGATCGAGCGGGCCGGCCATCAGCAGCGCGAGGCCGAGCAGCAGGCCGGCGCGGTACTGTCAGCGCGCATCGCCTCGTTGCAGGTCGCCCTCGAAGCGGAATTCCAGCAGGTCGAGCGCTCGGCTGCCGATCAGGTGGTGACGCTGGCACTCGAGCTTGCGCGGCACGCATTGCGCGCAACACTCGCCGTGCGTCCGGAGACGATCGTCCCCGTGGTCCAGGAGGCGCTTTCGGACCTGTTCGACGAGCGCGTGCGGGTGCACCTGCACCTGAACCCGCGTGACGCCGGGCTGGTGCGCGCCGAGCTCGGCGAACGTCTCGATGCGCGCCACTGCGAGATCGTCGCCGACGCGTCGATCGAGCCGGGCGGCTGCCGCGCCCAGACAGCGCGCGCCGAGATCGACGCCACCGTTGCGACGCGCTGGCGACGCACCCTGGCCGCAATCGGTCGCGACGCAGATGGCTCGCTCGCCGGGCACGCCGAGGCGGGGCCATGAGCCTTCCGGCCCGCTGGCACGCGCTGTTCGACGATCACCGGCGCATGCTCGAGGCGTCGTCGCCGATCGAGGCGCACGGCCGCCTGGTTCGTGCCGCCGGCCTGGTGCTCGAGTCCTCGGGACTGTCACTGCCGGTCGGCAGCCTGTGCAACGTCTCGCAGTGCGACGGCAGCCCCGGCGGCCCGGTCGAAGCCGAGGTGGTCGGATTCGCCGAAGGGCGCCTGTTCCTGATGCCCACCGGCGAGACCCTGGGCCTGTCACCCGGCGCGCGCGTCACGCCGCTGGCGTTGCCGCTGCGCGCGCCACGCCTGGGCCGGCCTTCGCATCCGCTGCGCCGCGCCGCTGACCGGATGCGCCATCTGCCGCTGGGCGACGGCCTGCTCGGTCGCGTGGTCGACGCCGCGGGCGAACCGCTCGATCGGCGCGGCCCGCTTCTCGACGTGCGCGCCGGTGCAGTGAATGCGCGCCCGATGAACGCGATGGACCGCGAACCGATCCGCGAGCCGCTCGACACCGGCGTGCGTGCCATCAACGCGATGCTCACGGTGGGGCGCGGCCAGCGGCTCGGCCTGTTCGCTGGCGCCGGCGTCGGCAAGAGCGTGCTGCTCGGCATGATGGCGCGCTATACCTCGGCCGACGTGATCGTCGTCGGCCTGGTGGGCGAGCGCGGCCGCGAGGTCAAGGAGTTCATCGACGGGATCCTCGGCGAGGAAGGTCTGCGGCGCGCGGTGGTGGTGGCCGCGCCGAGCGACGCGCCGCCGCTGGCGCGCATGCAGGGGGCGGTGTACGCGACCGCCGTGGCGGAGCACTTCCGCGACCGCGGCAAGCACGTGCTGCTGCTGATGGATTCACTCACGCGCTACGCGATGGCCGCGCGCGAGGTGGCGTTGGCGATCGGCGAGCCGCCGGCGACCAAGGGCTATCCTCCGTCCGTGTTCGCGCGCCTGCCGTCGCTCATCGAACGCACCGGCAACGGCGCCAACGGCTGCGGTTCGATCACCGCGTTCTATACCGTGCTCGCCGAGGGCGACGACCAGCAGGATCCGGTGGCCGACGCGGCCCGCTCGTACCTCGACGGGCACGTGGTGCTGACGCGGGTGCTCGCCGACGCCGGGCACTATCCGGCGATCGACATCGAGCAGTCGATCTCGCGGGTCATGAACAACGTCACCGACGCCGCGCAGATGACGCAGGCGCGGCGCCTGAAGTCGCTGTGGTCGCACTACCAGCGCAGCCGCGACCTGATCGCCGTAGGCGCCTACGTGGCCGGCAGCGATCCCGATACCGACCTGGCGATCGCGCTGCTGCCGCAGATCTCGCGCTTCCTGCGGCAGGACATCGGCGAACGCTGCGACATCGATGCCTCGCGCCAGGCGCTGGCGCGGCTGGTCGCCAACGCCGGGACAGGCGCAGGCGCCGCGAAAGGAACGCATGCATGAAACGCAGCCCGTTGCAACGCCTGATCGAGCACGCGCGGCGCCAGCGCGACGACGCCGCCGCGCAGGCCACCAGCGCCCGGCACGATGTCGCGCGGGCGCAGCAGACGCTCGACATGCTGTCGTCGTACCTGCATGAACACCTGGGGCACCTGCGCACGCTGGCGCAGACCGACTCGCCGTTGCTGCGCATCCGCGAAGGCTTCACGCGAAAGCTCGGCGTCGCGATCGACGAACAGACGCGCCAGCGCGACGGACTGCGCGACAGCGCCGAGCGCGAACACGCCGAACTGCTCGAGCGCCAACGCCGGCTGCTCGCCTTCGAAACGGTGCAGACCCGGCGCGAATCGCTGCGTCGTGTGCGGCTGCATCGCGCCGACCAGCGCCACACCGATGAAATCGCCGCCCAGCTGCTGCAGCGGCGCCAGAGAAGACCCGCCGATGAATCCTGAATCGCCCCTGAACGCACCACTGCCCGGTCGCGACGACCGGACCGCCTTGCAGGCGCCCACGCGTTCGCGTGTCGATGCACGCGGTGCCCTGGGCCACGGCGCCAGCCGCGGACGCCCCGACGAGCCGCCCCCGTCATTCGGGGACATGATCGCCCGGGCGCGGCGCGATGCCGAACAGCAGGCAGGCACGCGGGTGAACGAATGCGCCGCCGATCCCGGTGCGCGCACTGCCGGCCACAGCGCTGCGCGTGGCCCCACCGGCCAGCGCAAGACCGTGGCGCACGACGAAGCGGCGAACGGTCAGGCGGCGCAGCGCGAACCGGCTGCGCAGCGGACCGATGTCGCTGCCGCAACGCCCGACAAGGAACCGGCCGCCGACGCGGCAGCAGTGCCACTCCCCGACGCGGCCGCCGTTGCCGCGGCGCCCGTCGCCGTCGCACCCGCCGTTGCCTCCGTTGCCGCCGTTGCCGCTGTCGCCGCGGCAACGGTGGCCGCGGCACCCGTCGCGGCCGCCTCCCCCGCACCGAGTGCACCGGTCGCTGACGACAAGGCAACCGTTCCAGCGCATCCTGCAATGCCGCTCACCACCGTCGACCGGGTCGCGCAAACCGTCGCCGGCCAGCCGCCGCAGGCGCCGACCGCATCCGGCGAAGCCATCAGCGCCCCGCGGGCACCCGGCGCGGCGCAAACCGTCGATACCCCGCCTGCGGAGCTGCTGCCCACCACGCCCGCGGGGACCATCACCACGGTACGCGACGCAATCACGGCGCTCGCGCCAGCCGATACCGGGGAGCTTGCGCGCGCCGCGTCCCGCCCCCCGCCGGGGTCTTCGCCGAATGCTGCGGCTGGCCCCCCCGAGGCGCTCGCACCGGTGTCCGACGCTGCCGGGAGCGACGCAATCGACAGCACCGTGGGCACCGATCCGCTCGCGCGCGACGCCGCGGCGCTGTCGCGCCCGGCGCCCGGCGATGCCGTCGGGCGCGCCACCCCGTCCGGCGGCACCCCGTTTGCCGCCGCCGCGGTCGGTGGCTCGTCACCCCTGCCCGGCGCTCCGGCTGTCGCACACCCGCCCGGGGCGCACCCGCCAGCCACGGGTTCGATCGCGACGCCGCTCGCGCACCCCGCCTTTGCGAACCACTTCGCCACCGAGGTCGCATCACTCGCGCTGCGTGGCATCGAGCGCGCCGAGATCGTGCTCAACCCCAGGGAACTCGGACCGGTCCGCATCGAACTGTCGCTGAACGGCGAGGCTGCGCGCGTCGCATTCAGCGCCGTGCAGCCGCAGACGCGCCACGCGATCGAGCAGACACTGCCGATCCTCGAGAGCATGCTGGCCGAGCATGGGCTGATGCTGTCGGGCTCCAGCGTATCCGACGGAAGTGCCCATCGGGAATCCGGCGCTGGCGCTGGCGCCGGCACCGATCGCCACGCCACCGGCGCCGCCGGCAGCCGGGCATCGGTGTTCGAGGCGTCGCAAATCCGCCTTTCGACTGCAGTCACCCCGGTTCGCACCACGCCCGGTCTGCTCGATCTGTACGCCTGACACGCCACGCGCACCCGGGCGTGGCGCGCCTGGGCAGGCGAACAACGGGTCCCGGACAGCGCTTTTCCGCCGATCAGCAGGCGGTCACGCCGTCGACAATCGTTTTCATGGAGGCCGCTTCGGCTCGAGCGCTCACCCCACACAGGAATTGCAATGCCGGACCTTGACCACTCCCAGGATGCCCCACCCCGGAAACCCTCCGGCAAGCGGACCCTGGTCGTCGCCGCGCTGCTGACCTGCGCCGGCGCAGGAGCGGTGGGCTGGTTCTTCCTCGGGCAGCTGGACGCGGCGCCGGCTGCGACGTCGGCCGAGGCGCCGCGCGCCCGAACGAATACGGTGTTCGTGCCGCTCGAGCAGTTCACCGTGAACCTGGCCGATGAAGGCGGCGAACGTCTCGCCCAGATCGCAGTCACGCTGGAGGTCGCCGACACCGCGGCCGAACAGTCGATCAAGGCGCGCATGCCGGCGATCCGCAATGCGATCCTGATGCAGTTGTCGTCGCTCGAATCGAAGCAGTTGCTGACGTTCGCCGGCAAGGAACAGCTCGCCCAGAGGATCCTCGTGCTCACCGCACACGAGCTGGGCTGGCAGACACCCACGGCCCACGTGAATGCGGCCCCGGCAATGACCGCCGACACCGCGCCGACGCGGGGCGGTCCCGCCGCCGCCATGAGCCCGCTGGCCGCCGTGCACTTCTCGCAGTTCATCATCCAGTGACAGCGCCGCCACGGCCCGTACGCGCACAGACATCATGACCGAAGCCTTTCTCTCCCAGGACGAAGTCGACGCGCTGCTCGACGGCGCAATCGATGCCGGCCCGGGTGCCGCGCACGACGACGCAGGCGCGCGCCTCGACGATACGGTGCGGACGTTCGACCCCGGGCGCCGCGAGCAGCTGGTGCGTCCCCACATGCCGGTGCTGGAACTGGCGCACGAGCGGTTTGCGCGCCACCTCGCGACTGCGCTGACCGGCTTTGCAGGTCGCAAACCGCTCGTGAGTGCCTCGCCGGCACGCATCCGGCAGTACGCCGAGACGATGCACGAAATCGCCGCGCCGGCGCACTTCAACCTGATGCAACTCGAGCCGCTGCGCGGGCACGCGCTGCTGGTGTGCGAACCGCAGCTGGTCTGCGGCGTCGTCGACGCGCTGTTCGGCGGCGCGGGCCGCGCTGCACCATGGCTCGAGGAACGCGAATTCTCGACCGCCGAGCTGCACATCGGCCAGCGCATCGTCGAGCTCGCCTGCGAGGCCTGGCAAAAGGCCTGGGCGGGAACGTACCCACTCGTGCTCGAGCATGTGAGATCGGAGTCGCATCCGCGGTTCATCGGCATCGCGGCCGCTGGCGACCTGGTGGTGTCGACGCGGTTCGACATCGAGATCGGCCACGGGGGCGGCGCGCTGCACCTGTGCATCCCGCACGCGGTGCTCGAGCCGATCCGCCAGACGCTGTACTCCACGCAGCCCGGCGACACGCGCGCGCCCGACCGTCGCTGGATCGCCAGGCTATCGCGACAGCTCGAAGCCGCCGAGGTCGAGGTGGTGGCCGAGCTCGGGCATGCACGCGCCACGATGGCCGACCTGATGGCCCTGAAGGTTGGCGACTTCGTCGAGCTCGACCTCGACCAGACACTGCAGGCGACGGTCGACGGCGTCCCGGTGCTGTCGTGCCGCTACGGCATCTCGAACGGACGCTACGCGATCAAGGTCCAGTCCTTCCTGACCGTTCACCCCGACAACCCCAACGGAGCTCCCCATGGCGAGCGATGATACCGACAACGTCGTCCAGGCGATCGCCGAAGAGATCCCGGCACCGGCCGGGCTGGCCGCGGCAGAGCTGTTCCCGAAGCTCTCCGGCGCCGGCAAGGACGGCCACCACGACATCGACATGATCCTGGACATCCCGGTGCAGCTGTCGGTGGAACTCGGGCGCACACGCATTCCGATCCGGCACATCCTGCAGCTCGCGCAGGGCTCGGTGATCGAACTCGACGCGATGGCCGGCGAGCCGATGGACGTGCTGGTCAATGGCTGCCTGATCGCGCAGGGGGAGGTCGTCGTCGTCAACGACAGGTTCGGCGTGCGTCTGATCGACATCGTCACGCCGTCCGAGCGCATGCGCCGGCTCAACCGCGCGTGAGCACTGCGATGCCCTCCGCGTGGCCGTCCCTGCTGGTGTTCGTGCTGGTGCTCGCTGCGATTCCCGCCACCGCGTGGCTGCTGCGTCGCGGCCAGTGGGCCGCCGCCCGGGGCAATGCCAGCCTGGCCGTCGCGGCGGCGGTCACCGTGGGCGCGCGCGAGCGCATTGCCCTGGTGCGCGCGGAACGCAAGTGGCTGGTAGTCGGCATCACGCCGCAGGCCATCACGCTGCTCACCGAACTGGACGCCGCGCCCGGCACCGGCGAAGACGCCGTCGCCGCGACACCGGGAGGATTCCCCGATCTGCTGCGCAACCTCGCCCGCCGCCATGCGCGCAGCGCCTGAACCGTCGATCGGCACCGCGGCGCGCCAACGCGCCACGCGACTCGTCGGCGCGGCGATCGGCATGGCCGCGCTGCTCGCGCCGGCCGCCCTGCAGGCCCAGGGGATGCTCACGCTGAACGCCAGCAGCGGGCCTGCCGGCACCACCTATTCCGTGCCGGTGCAGACATTGCTGGTCTTCTCGGCTCTCTCGTTCCTGCCGGCGGTCCTGCTGCTGATGACCAGTTTCACGCGCATCGTCATCGTGCTGTCGCTGGTGCGCCAGGCGCTCGGGCTGCAGGCGAGTCCGCCCAACCAGGTGATCCTCGGCATGGCGCTGTTCCTCACGTTCTTCGTGATGGGACCGACGCTGGACCGCATCTACGAGGACGCCTACAAGCCCTATTCGGAACAGCGCATCGGCTTCGAGCAGGCCATCGAGAAAGGCAGCCAGCCGCTGCGCGAGTTCATGCAGAAGCAGACCCGCGAGCGCGACGTGGCGCTTTTCAGCCGCATCGCACGCGTCGAGCCGGCCTCGGCCGAGGAGGTACCGATGCGCGTGCTGATTCCCGCCTTCGTGATCAGCGAGCTCGAAACCGCGTTCCAGATCGGCTTCATGGTCTTCGTTCCGTTCCTGCTGATCGATCTGATCGTCGCCAGCGTGCTGATGTCGATGGGGATGATGATGCTCTCGCCGGTGCTGGTGGCGCTTCCGTTCAAGCTGATCCTGTTCGTGCTGGCCGACGGCTGGAACCTGCTGACCGGCTCGCTGGTGGCGAGCTTCGGGTAGACCCATGGGCCCCGACGCCGTACTGACGTTCGGCCGCCAGGGTCTGGAGGTGTTGCTGGCGGTCGCGGCGCCGGTGCTGCTGGCCGCGCTCGCGGTGGGGCTCGTGGTGAGCGTGCTGCAGGCGCTCACGCAGATCAACGAAGCGACACTGTCGTTCCTGCCCAAGCTGGTGGCCATCGCGGTGACACTGATGCTCGCCGGACCGTGGATGCTGTCACTGCTGGTCGACTACCTGCAGCGCGTGCTCGCGGGGATTCCCGCCGCGATCAGCGGCAACGCACTGCCGTGATCGGGGTCGGCGAGAGCCAGCTGCTCGCCTGGCTGAGCGCGTTCCTGCTGCCGTTCTTCCGCATTCTCGGGCTGTTCACCAGCGCGCCGATCCTGTCGCAGCGTGCCATGCCGGTGCGCGTGCGGGTGGGCGTGTCGTTGCTGCTGGCCGCGCTGGTCGCGCCGCTGATACCACCCGGCCCCGCTGCCGACCTCGCCGCTGCGTCGGGCTGGCTGGCGGTGGCCAGCGAGGCGCTGATCGGCTTCGCGATGGGCTTCGTCGCACGCGCCATCCTCGCCGCGGTCGAGGTCGCCGGCGAAGCCATCGGCCTGCAGATGGGTCTGTCGTTCGCCGGTTTCTTCGACCCCGACAGCGGCCAGCTCAACGCCGTGAGCCGGTTGATGAACACCTTGTCGCTGGCGGCGTTCGTCGCCTTCCACGGTCCGTTGCTGCTGGTGGTGGCGGCGGTGCACAGTTTCGAGCTGATCCCGCCGGCCACTGCGCTGTCCGGCTGGCTGGCGCGCGTCGATCCGGTCAGCCTCGGTGGTGCACTGTTCGGACTCGGACTCACGATCGCGCTGCCGTTCATGGCACTGCTGCTGTTCGCGAACCTCGCGCTGGGCGTCATCTCGCGCATCGCTCCCCAACTGAACATCTTCGCCATCGGATTTCCGGTCACGATCGGGGCGGGACTGGTCCTGCTCGCGCTGGGCCTGCCGCTGCTGCAGGCGCCGCTCGAATCGATGTTCGAACAGGTGCTCTCGGCACTGAGAATGTAGGAACCGGACAGCGCCGCCACGGGCCGGATCGCCGCCGCACGCCGGGACGCCGTACAATCCGGCAGTTTTCGAAACCGGCGCCCGCCAGAGTGACTGCCACTTCCGTCGAGCCGCTGCCGGCTCCCCACAGGCTTCGCCTGCTCGTGATCGAGGATTCCCAGCTCGACTACGAACTGCTGCTGGCAACGCTGTCGCGCGAGCCGTTCGACGTCGTCGCCCGGCGCGTGGAAGAGCGCGCCGAACTGCTCGAGGCGCTCGCGCAGCAGGCCTGGGACGCGGTGATCTCCGACCACCACCTGCCGCGTTTCTCGAGCAGCGAGGCCCTCGGGGTCGTGCGTGCAAGCGCCCCGGACCTGCCGTTCATCATCGTCTCCGGCCTGATCGGCGAGGAGACCGCCGTCGCCGCGATGCGCAACGGCGCTGACGACTACCTGATGAAGGGGCGCCTGGCGCGGCTCGGGCAGGCGCTGTTGAACGCGCTTGCCGCCCGCGAGGCGCGGCGCGAGCGGCTCGAGGCGGAGCGCTCGCTCGGGGAATCGCAGCAGCAGTTGCGCGAGCTGCTCGCACACCTGGACAACGTGGTCGAGGACGAACGCGCCGCGATCGCGCGCGAGATCCACGACGACGTCGGCGGGCTGTTGACCGCCCTGCGCTTCGATCTCTCGTGGATCGAACGCAACGGCGACCCCCGCAGCGCGGAGCGCGCGCGACACGCCAGGCAGACGCTCACCCAGGCGATGCAGGCGGCGCAGCGCATCCAGCACGACCTGCACCCGCCGGTCCTCGACGCCGGTCTGGTGGCCGCGCTGCACTGGCAGGTCGAGGAGTTCCGCCGGCGCACTGCCATCCCGGTGGACTTCTCGTGCAACGTCGAGCGCCTCGCGCTCGACACCACCGCGGCAATGACCGTCTATCGCACGCTCCAGGAAGCGCTGACCAATGTCTCCAAGCACGCGCACGCGACGGCGCTGCGGGTCGGACTGGTCGCCGGCGACGGGCAACTGTCGCTCGAGATCGCCGACAACGGCGTCGGCCTGGGCGCAGGCGACCTGCAGAAGCCGTCCTCGTTCGGCCTGCGCGGCCTGTCCGAGCGTGCGGCCCGGGCCGGTGGCTGGATCGACGTCTCGCCCGGGCAACGCGGCACCTGCGTCCTGCTGTCGCTGCCGATCCCGGACACCGCCGACGCTGCCGAGGGAGGCTGCCGATGATCCGTGTCGTGCTCGTCGACGATCACGCGTTGATCCGCAGGGGTCTGCGCGAGACTCTGGGCGACGCGCACGGCATCGAGGTGACGGGCGAAGCCGGCGACTACGCGGGCCTGCGCGCGCTGTTGCGCAAGGTGAGCTGCGACGTGATGCTGCTCGACCTGAACCTGCCGGGGCGCAGCGGCATGGATGTGCTCGCGTCGCTCGCCGCAGAAGGCAGCACGATCGGTGTGGTGGTGCTGTCGCAGCATCCCGAAGACCAGTACGGCATCCGGGCACTGCGCGCGGGCGCGATGGCCTACCTGAACAAGTCGGCAGAGCCGCAGCAGATCGTCGAGGCGGTGCGCGCCGTGGCGAGCGGACGCAAGTATCTGACGCCCGAGATCGCCCATCTGCTGCTCGACAACGTCACTGGCAGGAGCGGCGGCGAGCCGCACGACCAGCTCTCGGAACGCGAGATGCAGACGCTGCTGATGATCGCGGCAGGCCGGCGCCTGTCCGAGATCGCCGAAGCACTGACGCTGTCCCCCAAGACCGTGAGCGTCTATCGCGCCCGCGTCCTGGAAAAGCTGGGCGTCTCGAGCAACGCGGAGCTGGCCTCGTACGCGCTCAGGCACCGCCTGATCGAGTAGACCTGCCGGCTACTTCTCCGGCACGTGCGAGGCGATGCACACGCGGTTCTTGCCGGTGCGCTTGGCCTCGTACATCGCCTGATCGGCCCGGGCAGCCACTTCCTCCAGCGTGCCGGCGCCCTGGACCTGCGCCACGCCGGCCGAAAAGGTGATCGCCACCCACTGCCCGTCGTACGTGAAGACGTCGCTGGTGAGCGCGCGCTGGATCCGGTGCACCGCTTCGGCGGCCTGCTCCTCGATCACACCGGGCAGCACGACGACGAATTCCTCGCCACCGTAGCGTGCGCTCAGATCCTCGGGGCGCAGCCGCGAGCGCGTGACCCTGGCGAGGTGGCGCAACGCATCGTCGCCCGCCTGGTGACCCAGGACGTCGTTCAGACGCTTGAAGTCGTCGACGTCGATCATCGCGAACGACAGGGGCCGGCCATCGGCGCGGCAGCGCGCGGCCAGTTCCCCGAACGATCGCTCGAGCCCGCGACGGTTGAGCAATCCGGTCAGGTGATCGGTGTTCACCTGGACGCTCGCGCTGCTCAGCTCGGTCTCCAGACGGCTGACTTCCTCCTCGAGCTGGCGGGCGCGCTCGCCGGCCTGGGTGAAGTCCTCGCGCGAGCCTTCGAGCTCGACGTACATCGCGCGCGTTTCCTCGATCAGGTGGCGCACCGTGCCGGCCAGCGAAGGCAGGTCGCTCGAACGCTCGATCTCTTCGACGAAGCTGCCGAGCCGGCTGCCGAAGCGACCGCTGGACGCGGTGAGCGTGCCGAGCCAGTCGATGCACTGCGCGATCATCGTCTTCATCATCTGCAGCGAGTCGCGCCGCATCTTCAGCAGGCGCTGGTGCTCGTCCACCGTGCGCCTGAGCAGTTCGCGCGCATGCGTCAGGTCCTGGGGGTCGGGCAACCCGCGTGCCGGATCCAGCATCGCGCGGATGCTCTCGAACTGCCGGCGCACCCAGGCTTCCTCCTCGACCATCCGGGGTACGGCGTCGCAGACCGCAACCAGCAGTTCCGTCATGTCGGCGAGCACGCGCCCGAGCGCCGCCACACGTGCGCCGGCCTCGGGTACCGCGGTGAAGTCAACGGGTGCGGCAGCGTCAACCGGTGTCGCGGCGTGACCCGGTGTCACGGCGCAAACCGGTGCGGCGGCGTGCTTGGCCGCCTGCGCACCATCCGCGACAGGGTCCGGTTCCACGGATTCCAGGGTCGTCGCCGTCGGCGCTTCGCGCCAGCTGTCGACCAGCGCCTGCAGCCGCTCGGACAGTCTGCGCGGGTCCGAACCGTGCAGGGCAAGCACCCGGCCCAGCGCTTCCTTCTTGCGCGCCGACGTCCAGTGGCGGTGCGTCGTGTCGAGCTGGCGCAGCACCTCGGCGATGGCCTGCCCGATCTGCGGAAGCGCGGCGGCGGCGTCGGCGCCGCCGCGTCCGTCCGGAATCGAGCCGCCGACGGCGCGCCACGCGAGGCTGTACTGGTCGGGCGTCGGCGGCAGGCGCCGCTCGGCCAGGTGGCGCAGGGCTGCACGTGCGAGATCCGCGGGCGCGGCCAACGACGGATCTGCAATCTTCGTGGTCGCGGAATTCATCACGGTCTGCCCTCGCACGCGGGTTCGGGGTGATCCGGCGACGCAGGCGCGGCCCGACCGGAGACCAGCCCGCAACGCTGCGGAATCCGGCTGATCGCCTCGGGCAATTCCGCCGCGCGCACCGGGCGCGCGAACAGGTAGCCCTGCATCGCGTGACAGCCGCTGTCGAGCAGCGCGCGCGCCTGCGCGATCGTCTCGACGCCTTCGGCGACCAGTTGCAGCCGCAGGCTGCGCCCGAGTGCGATGATGGCGCGCACCACGGCCTCGCCCTCGACCGACATGCCGAGCATGCGCACGAAACTGCGGTCGACCTTGAGCTTGCCGATCGGCAGGCGGGTCAGGTACGAGAGCGACGAATAGCCGATCCCGAAGTCGTCCAGCGACAGCCCGACACCGAGATCGCGCAATTCGTGCAGCGCCTGGAGCGTGCGGTCGAAGTCGCGCACCATGCAGGATTCGGTGAGTTCGATCTCCAGCACGCCGGGTTCGAGATGATTCTCGCCGATCGCTTCGCGGGCAGTCCTGGCCGGCGAACGCTGCTCGAAGTGGATCGTGGAGATGTTGATCGCCACCTTCGGCACGTGAACGCCAGCGTCGCGCCACGCCCGCATCTGCCGGGCCGCCTCGCGGATCGCCCACTCCCCGATCGGCACGATCAACCCGCTCTGCTCGGCCAGTGCGACGAACTGCACCGGCGGAACCGAAACACCTTCATGCTGCCAGCGCGCCAGCGCCTCGACGCCACCCAGCGCGCCCCGGGCCACGTCGACCCACGGCTGGTAGCGCAGCGACAGTTCGCCGCGCTCCAGTGCCTTGTGCAATCCGTTGAGCAACTTCAGGCGCGCGCGCCCGTGCACGTCCAGCGGCCGCACGTACCACGCCACCGACTGGCTGCCGCGGCGCTTGGCATCGACGAGTGCTGCGTCCGCGCGCGCCAGCAACACGCCGGCGGCTTCGCCGTCGCGCGGATACAGCGCCACGCCGGCGCAACACGACACGAAGCACTCGGCCCCGGCCAGCGTGAGCGGGCGCCCGAATCCACGCAGCAGCGCCTGCACGACCGCCGAGACTTCGGCCGGGTCGCGCACCTGCGGCAGCAGTACCGCGAAGCGATCGCCCGGCAGCCGCGCAAGCACCGCGCCACCTCTCGGGTCGGCACCCGCCGCTGCCCCGGTCACCCCGATCCCGCCAGATCCGTCGCACAGCGCAGCCAGGTCGCCCTCCAGGCGCTCGCCGACGATGCAGAGCGCCTCGTCACCCGCGACCTGCCCGAGGGACTCGTTGATCTGCGCGAAGCGATCGAGATCGAGCACCACGACCGCCACGCCGTATACGCCGTGCTGCGCGCCGGCGATCGCCGTCGCGCACGACACCAGAAAGGCATTGCGGTTCGGCAGGCCGGTGAGCGGATCGGCGTTGAGCATCCGTTCGATGTCGCGTTCGGCGCGCTGTCGGTCGGTGATGTCGCGAATCACGCCACGCAGCATCGTCACGCGCCCATCGGCATCGCGCAGCGGTTCGGCCGCGACGCGTATCGTCATCGGACGCCCACCGGCTCCGGTCAGCGGCAACTCGAGCGCGACCGGAGCCGCTTCGCGAATGGCCCGATCCACGGCGCATATCAGCGATTCATGGTGTTCGGCGGGCACGAGCCGCATGAACTCCTGTGCGCTGACCGCGGCACGCATCGCATCGAAGCCGAGGATCGCGAAGCTGCCGGCCGAACCATGCAGCATCGACGATCGTGGATCGAAATCGAACGTTCCCACGCCGGCCAGCGCGTGAGCCTTCGCCAGCCGGTCACGACTGGTGGCCAGTTCGAACTGCACGCGGGTCATGCGGCACAGGCGCCCGACGCGCTCGATCAGCAGCGACCAGTGCGTCGTCCGGACGAGAAAGTCGGCGGCCCCGCCAGCGAGCGCGCCGCCAATCGCCTGTTCGTCATAGATGTCGGACAGCAGCAGCAACGCAACGCCGGCAAACCGCGCGCGCAGTTCGCGCGGCAGCGTGCCGAGGACTTCGCCGCCGGCGCCGATCGACGCCACGTCGACGATCAGGAGATCGGGAACGGGCGGCGCATCATGCGCCAGTCCGGCCAGCGATGCGCGGGCATGCACCTCGTAGCCCGACTCGCGCAGGACGGTGGCGGCGGCCGCACGCCATTCGGCGTTCGCATCGACGAGAACGATCATCGCGTGCTGTTCCATCGTGGCTGGGGCGGGTGCCCCGATCTCCTGGTCGCGTGTCGTTTGCGTGCCGATTTCCGGAAGGTTCCGATCGATCGCCGGCGCAGCCGGCAGGCATGCGCGCATCGTCTCTTGGCATCGTCTCTTGTTTTCGTCCCGCGTTCGGGTAGATTTAGCCCTGCACACCGACCGTTCGTCATCTGCCGACCTTGACCAAACCACGCGCCACCGGCACACACCGGTCGCATTCCCCCGTCGCGCTGGCCATCCTGGCCACGTTCTCGATCCTGGTCCTGGGCCTGGCGATTGCGGGCCGACCGCCGGCCGGCGCGACACCCGCCAACGGCGGATTCGATGCGTCGACGCCCTACCGGATCACGCTGCTGCTGGCCGGCGCGTCACTGATCGCCGCCTGGCTCGCATTCGCCGCCTGGCGCGGCTGGGTCGCTTCGCAGGCACGCCTCGACCGTCTTGCCGCCGACGCGACGCGCATCGCGCTCGGCGAGTACACGTGGCGTGCGAGCGACCACGGCCGCCCCGTTCTCGAGCCGGTGGCCAGCGCGCTGAACCGCCTGGCCACGCTGGTTGCGGCAACGGATTCCGTGCTCGAGGATCGCGATCGCCAACTCGAGACGATGCGCAACCTGGGCGATGCCGCGTATTGGGAGACCAGTGTCGAAGGTCGGATCGTGCGGGTCGAATACGGTGCGTCGTGGCCGCCGCGGCGCTGGACGCTGCGCGCCGGGCAGGCACAGTTCGAAGGCGCCGAACCGCTGGACCCGATGCGCTGGGTCGCGTCATCACGGGCGATCGCGGAGCGGCGCGCCTGGCACGGCCTGCCGCTGATGCGCGCGAATGCCCAGGGCCGGCCGGTGCAGGTGCTCGAGTCGGGCGTCCCGAGATTCCGCGCCGACGGGCACTTCGTCGGCTACTGCGGCGTCTCGCGCGTCGCGGCCAGCGACACCATCAGCGCCGACGACAGCATCACCGCACGTACCGCCGCCGAGACCAGCGCGGAACCGATGCTGGTGATCGCACTCGACCAGGACATCGTCACCGTGCGCCGCTCGAACGACGCCGCGCACCGTCTGTTCGCCTGCAAGGCGCGCGAACTCCTCGACCGGGCTCTCGGCACGCTGCTCGGCGGCGGCCAGGAGGCGGCGCTCGAAGCGCTGCACGAAGCGCTGTCCGGGCGCACCCCGCTGCGACGCACGCTGGCGATCCGCAACCGCTACGGCGAGCGCGTCGAGGTCCTCGCACGTCTGGAGCCCGTGCCGCAGCACCCGGCGCTGGCCGTGCTCGTCCTCGATGCGCGCGCGGCCGAACTCGCGGCACTGCGCAGGCATTCGGGCGACGTCTCGCAGTTGCGCCTGCGCCTCAGGGCCCAGGCGCAGCGCATCGAGCGCCTCGAGCGCGAATCCGAGGTATTCGCCAGCGGCGTCTCGCACGACCTGCGCGCACCGCTGCGTGCCGTCGACGGCTTTGCGAAGCTGATCCACGAGCACCACGAGGGCCAACTCGACGACGTGGGTCGCGATTATCTCGACCGCATCCTCACCGGCTGCGCCCGCATGGACCGCATGATCGACGCCGTGCTGGCGCTGTCGCGCGTCAGCCGCGTGCCGCTGGTGCGCGCGCCGGTCGATCTCGGCCGCATCGCGCGCGAGGTCGTCGACGGGCTGCGACGGCAGGATCCGCAGCGCGAGGTCGACGTGCAGTTCGGCGACGCGCTGCACGCACACGGCGATCCCGCGCTGTTGCGCGTCGTCCTCGAGAACCTGCTGGGCAATGCCTGGAAGTACACGGCCGAGACGACGCAGGCCTGGATCCGCCTGGACGCGACACACGATGCCGGAGGCGAGCCGGTGTTCTGCGTGGCCGACAACGGTCCCGGTTTCGACATGAACCACGCCGACCGGTTGTTCGGCCTGTTCCAGCGCCTGCATCCCGAGCAGCGATTTCCCGGAACCGGCGTCGGCCTGGCGATCGTCAAGCGCATCGTGGAAGGACACGGGGGCGCCATCTGGGCCGAGTCCGAACAGGGGCACGGAAGCCGCTTCAGCTTCACGCTGCATGCCGCCGTCCCGGCCCGGGACACCGCCCCTGCGGACCCCGCCCCTCGCCTGCCCGAGGACGAAGTACGCTACAATCCCGTTCCTCCGGGGCGTAGCTCAGCCTGGTAGAGTGCTTGCTTTGGGAGCAAGATGTCGGAGGTTCGAATCCTCTCGCCCCGACCATCGCGCGCTTCCGATGTCACCCGCATCCGATCCGGCATCGAGCGCGCCTTCGGCCCCGACGGAATTCTGCCCGTAGCTCAGTTGGACAGAGCATCAGCCTTCTAAGCTGAGGGTCACAGGTTCGAATCCTGTCGGGCAGGCCATCCCGATGGTGGGCGTAGCTCAGGGGTAGAGTCCCGGATTGTGATTCCGGTTGTCGTGGGTTCGAATCCCATCGCCCACCCCATTTTCAGGCCGTTGTCCGCACTGCGTCGGCCAGCCGCGTGGCCATCCGGGCCGCGAGCGTCTCTTCACGCGCCTCGACCATCAGCCGCAGCAAGGGCTCGGTGCCCGACGGACGGATCAGAATGCGGCCCGCGTTGCCCAGTTCGCGCTCGACCTCCTCGCGGGCCTGTGCGAGCGGCGCGCTCGTCTGCCAGTCGAAGCCCTCGGCGATGCGCACGTTGACCAGTTTTTGCGGGTACAGCGTCAGGTCGGCGCACAATTCGGCCAGCGTCGCGCCGCTCGCGCGCATCGCCGAGAGCACCTGCAGCGCGCTGATCGTGCCGTCGCCGGTGGTGTGGCAATCCAGGCACAGCAGGTGCCCCGAGCTCTCGCCACCGTAGCGCCAGCCCTTCTGCTGCAGCAGCTCGAGCACGTAGCGGTCACCGACCCTGGCACGCTCGAACTGCACGCCCAGGCGCCCGAACGCCTGCTCGAGGCCGAGATTCGACATCAGCGTGCCCGCCGCGCCGGGCACCGGTTCGCGCTCGCGGCGATCGCGCACGATGACGTAGAGCAGTTCGTCGCCGTTGTACAGGCGTCCGTCGGCGTCGACCATCATCAGCCGGTCGGCGTCGCCGTCGACCGCGATGCCGAGATCGGCCTGGTGCTCGAGCACCGCACGCTGCAGCGCCGCGGTGTCGGTGGCGCCACACCCCTGGTTGATGTTCAGGCCGTCGGGCGACACCCCGATCGGCACCACGTCGGCGCCCAGTTCGTGGAACACGTGTGGCGTCGTGTGGTAACCGGCGCCGTGCGCGCAATCGACCACCAGTCGCAGCCCCCGCAGATCGAGGGTGCCGGGAAAGCAGCTCTTGCAGAATTCGATATAGCGCCCCGCTGCGTCGTCGATGCGCCGCGCCCGGCCCAGGCTGCGTGATGCCACGCAGCCCACCGGTTCGTCCATCCGGGCCTCGATCTGCGCCTCGACCGCATCGGGCAACTTGTTGCCATCGGCCGAGAAGAACTTGATGCCGTTGTCTTCGTACGGATTGTGCGACGCGCTGATCACGACGCCGGCCGACAGGCGCAGCGCCCGCGTGAGATAGGCCACCGCCGGCGTCGGGATCGGCCCCGACAGCAGCACGTCGACGCCGGCCGCCGAGAACCCGGCCTGCAGCGCCGCCTCGAGCAGATAGCCCGAAACCCGCGTGTCCTTGCCGACGATCACCGCCGGCCTGCCGCTGGCGGCAGCGCTGCCGATGCCGCCCGCCCCCTGCGCCGCCGGCGCGCCGGCCAGCACCTTGCCGGCTGCATAGCCGAGGCGCAGCACGAACTCCGGCGTGATCGGCACCTCGCCCACCCGGCCGCGCACCCCGTCGGTGCCGAAATACCTGCGCCCCATCGCATTGCTCCCTGTTGCCGCCCGTTACGCCGTTGCCGGCCGCTGTGCCATTGCCGCCCGCTCGCTGCTGCCGGTTCGCCGCTGCCGCAACACCGCCGCTGCAGCGCTACGTCGCCCCGTCGATCGCCAGCCAGACGCGCAGCGCGTCGCGGCTCTCGGCCACGTCGTGCACCCGCACGATCGCGGCGCCCCGCGCCACCGCCGCCAGCATCGCGGCCAGGCTGCCGGCGAGCCGCTGTCCGGCCGGCCGGCCGGTGAGTTCGCCGAGCATCGACTTGCGTGACACGCCGACCAGCACCGGCTGGCCGGCGGCCACGAGTTCATCGAGCGCGCCGAGCAGCAGCAGATTGTGCCGCAGCGTCTTGCCGAAGCCGATGCCCGGGTCGACGACGATGCGTTCGCGCGCCACACCCGCCGCCTGCAATGCCGCGATGCGCTCCCCGAGGAAGTGCTCGACCTCGGAGACCACCTCGTCGTAGACCGGCGCCTGTTGCATCGTCGCCGGCACGCCCTGCATGTGCATCAGGCACACCGCGCAGTCCGCGTCGCGCAGTGCGTCGACCGCACCCGGGGCGCGCAGCGCGGCGACGTCGTTGATCATGTCCGCGCCATGCGCGATGGCCGCACGCATCGTCGCCGGATGCCGCGTGTCGACCGACAGCGGCACGCCGCAGTCGCGCAACGCATCGAGCACCGGCGCCACGCGTGCGATCTCCTCGTCGGGCGCCACCGGCGTGGCGCCCGGGCGCGTCGACTCGCCGCCGATGTCGATGAGGTCGGCACCGTCGGCGATGAGCCGATGCGCATGCGCGATGGCGGCCTCGACCGTACCGTGTCGGCCGTCATCGGAAAAGGAATCCGGGGTGACGTTGACCACGCCCATGACGAGCGGCCGGTCGAGCGCCAGCGAAAACCGGCCGCAGCGGAGCCGGCGCATCGGCCGCAGCAGGTTCATCGCACGGCAACCGCACACCCGGCGGCGGCCCTGCGCGGCAGCGCGCGCCAGGCCGCACGCGGACGGCGGACGGGCCGCTGCGGAATCAAGGCGCCGCAGGTTCGGCCGGCGCCGCCGGAGGGGTGGCGGCCGCGGCGCTCGCACTGCCCGCGCCCGAGCCGCTGCCTCCCGGGGAGCGCTCCTTCGGCGGCCGCGGTGGCCGCCCCCCCATGATGTCGTCGATCTGGTCGGCGTCGATCGTCTCCCATTCGAGCAGCGCCCGGGCCATCGCCTCGACCTTGTCGCGATTCTCCTCGAGGATGCGGCGCGCGGCCGCGTACTGCTCGTCGATGATGCGGCGGATCTCGCTGTCGACCTTGCGCATCGTCTCTTCGGACATGTTGGTGGTCTTGGTGATCGAGCGGCCGAGGAAGATCTCGCCCTCGTTCTCCGCGTAGACCATCGGACCCAGCACGTCGCTCATGCCGTAGCGGGTGACCATGTCGCGCGCGATCTGCGTGGCGCGCTCGAAGTCGTTCGAGGCGCCCGTGGTCATCTGGTTCATGAAGATCTCTTCGGCGATGCGCCCGCCGAACAGCACCGCGATCGTGCTGAGCATGCGTTCACGATCCATGCTGTAGCGGTCGCCCTCGGGCAACTGCATCGTGACGCCCAGTGCGCGCCCGCGCGGGATGATCGTGACCTTGTGCACCGGATCGGTCTTGGGGACGACGCGGGCGACCACCGCGTGCCCCGACTCGTGGTATGCGGTGTTGCGCCGCTCCTCTTCGGGCATGACGATCGAGCGCCGCTCGGCGCCCATGACGATCTTGTCCTTGGCGCGCTCGAAGTCGATCATCTCGACCAGCCGCGCGCTGCGGCGCGCAGCGAACAGCGCCGCCTCGTTCACCAGGTTGGCCAGGTCGGCGCCGGAGAAACCGGGCGTGCCGCGCGCGATGATGTCGGCGCGCACGTCGGGCCCCATCGGCACCTTGCGCATGTGCACGTTCAGGATCTGCTCGCGGCCGCGGATGTCGGGCAGCGGCACCACCACCTGCCGGTCGAAGCGCCCCGGGCGCAGCAGCGCCGGATCGAGCACGTCGGGCCGGTTCGTGGCGGCGATGACGATCACGCCGGCCGTGCCTTCGAAGCCGTCCATTTCCACCAGCAGCTGGTTCAGCGTCTGTTCGCGCTCGTCGTTGCCGCCGCCCAGCCCGGCGCCGCGCTGGCGCCCGACCGCGTCGATTTCGTCGATGAAGATGATGCACGGCGCGTGCTTCTTCGCCTGCTCGAACATGTCGCGCACGCGCGCCGCGCCCACGCCGACGAACATCTCGACGAAGTCGGAGCCCGAGATCGAGAAGAACGGCACCTTCGCCTCGCCGGCGATCGCCTTGGCAAGGAGCGTCTTGCCGGTGCCCGGCGAGCCGACCATCAGCACGCCGCGCGGAATGCGCCCGCCCAGCTTCTGGAACTTGGAGGGGTCGCGCAGGAAGTCGACCAGTTCCTGCACTTCTTCCTTCGCCTCGTCGCAGCCGGCGACGTCGGCGAAAGTGATCGTGTTGTTGGTCTCGTCGAGCATGCGCGCCCGCGACTTGCCGAACGAGAATGCGCCGCCGCGCCCGCCGCCCTGCATCTGCCGCATGAAGAACACCCAGACGCCGATCAGCAGCAGCATCGGGAACCAGGACACGAAGATGTTGAGCAGCATCGACTGCTCTTCCTCGGGCTTGGCATTGACCTGCACGCCGAACTTCATCAGGTCGCCGACCATCCAGATGTCGCTCGGGGTGTAGACCACCAGGTTGCGGCCGTCCTTCGCCCGCACCCGCAGCGTGCGTCCGTCGACCACCACCGCGTCGATGCGACCTTCGCGCGCTTCGGCCATGAACTGCGAATACGGCATGTCGGCGCCGCGCGCCTGGCGGGTGTCGAACTGCTTGAACACCGTGAACAGCACCAGCGCGATCACCAGCCAGACCGCCGCCTTCGAGAACACGTTGTTCACTCGCCTGCTCCTTCGGGCGCCCTGCCCGCATGACTGCCCGCTTCCACGGGTCGCATTCTACGTCGATCGGGCCGCCGACCCCGTTTCGGGGACATCGCCAACTCATTGATTTTCATGATGCATCCAGGCCAGCGCCACCTTGCATCGCAGCCCCTGCCGGCACCGCCGTGGCCTTCGGCGAGCGCCCCAGCAGGTAGGTTTCGGCGGAGCCCGCCCGTGACGCCTTCGGCTTGCGCACCGCCAGCCGAACGAAACTGTGCCCGAACAACTCTACAAGCTGACTGTACCCGCTGCCGTGGAAGCATTTCACCAACAGCGCGCCATCGGGCTTCAGGTGCGCGAGGGCGAACGCCACGGCGAGTTCGACCAGATCGGTCATCCGCGCCGCGTCGGCCGCCGCGACCCCGCTCAGATTGGGGGCCATGTCGGAAACCACAAGGTCCAGTGTCGGGCCTCCGACAGTCGCCGCGAGCTGGCGCAGCGTTGCCTCGTCCCGGAGGTCCCCCTGCAGGAAGGTCACGTCGGCGATCGGCTCCATCGGCAGCAGATCCAGGGCGACGATGCGACCGTCGATGCCGGCGCCGCCCGGGCGCGCCAGCCGTTCGCGCAGTACCTGGCTCCAGGCGCCGGGCGCGGACCCGAGGTCGACGACCGCCATGCCGGGGCGGATCAGACGATCCCGGGCGTCGATCTCGATCAGCTTGAACGCTGCCCGCGACCGGTAGCCGTGCGCCCGGGCCCGCTTCACGTAGGGGTCGTCGATGTGACGCGCCAGCCACGCCCGGCCCGGCTTCCTGCGCTTGCTCATGGCGCGGTACCCGGGCTGCTTGCGCACGGGTGGCTCCACAGCCCACACTTGCTACTTCCGCCGCCCGCCGGCCTGCCCGCTGCGACCTCCGACCCCATGAGCATCACCCCGTTCCCCCTGCCGATCGCACTCACGCCAGCTGACCGCAAGGCCCTGCGCGCGCGCGCGCACCATCTCGAGCCGGTGGTCATGATCGGCGACGCCGGGTTGAGCCGCGCGGTACTGGCCGAGGCCGACCGGGCGCTCGGGGCGCACGAGTTGATCAAGATCCGCGTGCTCGGCGACGACCGCGCACAGCGCCAGGCACTGCTCACCGGGATCTGTTCGGCACTCGGCTGTGCGCCGGTGCAGTCGATCGGCAAGCTGCTGGTCGTATACCGTCCCAGGCCGATCGCGGAAACGGGCGAGCGCAAGCAGGCGCGCGGCCCACACCTGCCGAAGAAACTGGCGGCCACCGGCACCACTGCCGCGCGCAAGCCCGCACGAGCGAGGAAAGCGATGAAAGCGATGAAGGCGATGAAAGTCGAGACCAGCCCGGCGACGCCGAAGGCCGCCAGGACCAGCGGGGCGAAGAAAGCCGCTCGGGGCGTCGTCAAGGGCACCGCCGGAAAACCCGAGCCGCTCGGCACCCGCGGCAAACGCACGGCGATCGGCGCGCGCGCCCGGGTGCCCGCACACCGTGGCGAAGCCAGCCCCGCGACCCAGGGGCCGGCGCACCTGGCCGGACGCACCGGGGAGGCGACCCGGGCGGGCACGCGCGCGCGCACCAAGAAGGCCTGAGAAGCTGTGAACCAATCACCCATGCCCGTCTTGCGCGCCCAGATGCGCCCGCTCTTCGTTGCAAATGCTCGCCATATCCCCGATATGGCTGCGCT